>ERZ507546.99-NODE-99-length-2337-cov-34.9886_pt1 | contig 2337 bp, 1 predicted proteins | sample MGYA00248664_ERZ507546 | MGnify/ENA primary metagenome ERZ507546 (study PRJEB26165, sample SAMN02676161) | human gut metagenome | isolation source: stool | host: Homo sapiens | place: USA | study: EMG produced TPA metagenomics assembly of the C.diff FMT (human gut... | reverse complement strand
GCCTCCGGTTACTGAAATTCAAGCGTGAATGTTGCGGTTGCATTAACGTGCCCGGCGGTCACCGGCACCCGGGTGGCCATCAGCCGGGCGTATAAGTTCAGCGTGTTGGTCTGGCCGGGAGTCAGCGTGGTCCAGGGGATCGCTGACGATGCGGCATTGAGCGGCAGCGCCGTCTGCTGCGCGCCAAGGATCTGCACGCCCATCCCGGCCGCCGCTGAGGCACCGCCGTCGAGCTGTAACAGGTCGGTGTTGATGCTGTCTGCAACGCCAACAAAGCCGACCTTCACCGCGGTGACCGAGTTGCCGCAGGGCGACAGCACGATACGAAACGGCACCAGCGGCGTGGTCGCCCCAACAGCACGAAACTGCTTCGCGGCGTTATCCATCAGGTCGACGGTAAAATCTTTCGACTCACCCGCCACGGCGCAGGCGTTATCGCGAACGTAGCCGCTGATGGTGATGGTGCTGTCCGCCGCGCTGGCGCTGGCAACCACCAGCGACAGAAGGGCACCGAGGAGATAAACAGGTGTTTTCATCATCATGACTTCCTTAGCGGCAGACTGCCGACAGCTGGCTCAATGCCTGGTTCTTGCTTTCCGGCGGCAGGCTGTAGTCAGCCTCGCAGCTGGCGTTCGGACCTTCGCCCCATTTCGCCCGCACCTTGCCCATCAGCGGCATCCCGCTCAGGTAGACCTGGCCGTTATCGGCAACGATGCTGCTGGCCTGGCTGCCGTCAGAAGTCACCAGCGCGCCGAAGGGAACCGGCTTACCGTTGTAGATGAGAGACATCAGCAGCTTGAGCCCGACGTGGGCCTTAAACTCCGCGCGGACAATGGCACCGTGGGTTGGCACCACGCTGGCCACCGCATCGTCCAGGTCGACGTTATCGGCCAGGCTGTTGGTGTCCAGCGCCACCCGGTTTTCCCGGTATTCGGTGGCGTAGGGCAGCACGGCGTAGCCGCGCCAGTCGGTCTGAACCCCGGTCTGGTTTTCCACTTTGACGTTGCCTGCGCCGGGGGCTTTGATCAGCACCACCGTGTCGTTCATCGGCTGGCTCAGCGTGACGCCGTCGGCGTGGGCCAGCACGCCGCCGCTCAGGCCGTAGTACAGCTGTTTGATGCCGTCGCTGCGGCTGTAGCCGACGTTGGCGTTGCCGTAGCCGCCGCGGTAGTTCAGCGCCGCGTAGCCGGTGCTGCCGCTGTTGCCCTCACCGCCGCCGGCGTAGCCGGTCTGCATGCTGTAGCTCAGGTTGTTGTCCTCCAGCAACGTGCCGTACAGCCCGGCAAGGCTGGTGGTTCTGCCGTTCAGATCGTTGGACATGCTGGCGCTGGCGCTGGCGTGCCGCCAGACCGATTTGCTGTCGGAGCGCAGCCAGTGGCTGAACGGAATATTGACGTTGACCGCCAGCATCTGATCGCGCCCCTGCTGCCAGGCGTTTTTGGTCAGGCTGTAGCTGAGCGTCCAGTTGATATCGTCGACGGCGGCGTTCAGTCCTGCCTGGAGCTGCTGATCGGCCTTGCCGGTGCCCCAGTAGGTCTGGTGGCTGCCGTTCAGGTAGAGGGTCGCAGTACGCCCCAACTGTTGGGTGATGCTGGCCTGTACTTTGCCGCGCTTGTTGTAAGCGAGGTTGTAGTAGTCGGTGAACTTTGGCTTCACTTCAATCACCCCGTCCTGGGTCGCGACGTTGTAGCCGCTCATCCGGCTGTAGGTGGTATCGGCGAAGCTGAAATAGCCGCGGGTGGAGTAGCGGTAGCCCACCAGCTGAATGTTGGTGCCGGTATCCGTCAGCGACTTGTTATAGAGGAAGCGCACCGACTGCCCCTGACGATCGCTGTCATCGGGCAGGGTGGCGTTGGCCTGGGTGATATCCAGCGACAGCGCGCCCAGGTCACCCATGTTTTTCCCCACGCCGAGGTTAAAGGCGCGGTAGCGGTCCGCCAGCTGGGTGCCGCCGTACAGCGTCCAGCCCGCCGGGAGGCCGTGCAGCAAGGTACCCTGGAAAAATTTCGGCTCTTCCTGCTGATTGTTGCCGCTGCGGTACTCCCCGGCGGTAGCGGCATAGCGGGTATGGCCCTCGCGCTGGAGCACCGGAACGGAGGAGTAAGGGACAGAGAAGACCTGGCTGCTGCCGTCGGCCTCTTTGATGGTCACCTGCAGGTCCCCACCGTTGCCTGCGGCGTAGAGATCGTTGATGGTAAACGGGCCGGGCGGCACCGTGCTCTGGTAGATCTCATAGCCGTTCTGTTTGACCGATACCTGGGCCGTGCCGCGGGCAATCCCGTGAATGACCGGGGCGAACCCCTTCTGGCTGTCCGGCAGCATATTGTCGTCGGAAGC
>ERZ507546.85-NODE-85-length-3476-cov-21.6676_pt1 | contig 3476 bp, 3 predicted proteins | sample MGYA00248664_ERZ507546 | MGnify/ENA primary metagenome ERZ507546 (study PRJEB26165, sample SAMN02676161) | human gut metagenome | isolation source: stool | host: Homo sapiens | place: USA | study: EMG produced TPA metagenomics assembly of the C.diff FMT (human gut... | reverse complement strand
ACACCCGGCTCTGTCACGATGAACTGCGGCGTAAGAAAATCAGCGCGCTTATCCCTCCCCGAAAAGGTGCAGGTTACTGGCCCGGTGAATATGCAGACCGTAACCGTGCAGTGGCTAATCAGCGAATGACCGGGAGTAATGCGCGGTGGAAATGGACAACGGAATATAACCGTCGCTCGATAGCGGAAACGGCAATGTACAGAATGAAGCAGTTGTTGGGAGATTCACTGACGCTCCGTGACTACGATGGTCAGGTAGCGGAAGCTATGGCCATGGTGCGTGCGTTGAACAGGATGACAAAGGCCGGGATGCCAGAAAGCGTGCGTATTGCCTGAAAATCCAGCCAGCTACAGGGTCGTTCGCACGAAATCTTATTTATTCAACAAAGCCCACCACGCATACCGCAACGATAAACACACAAGCCACAGCAATAAGAAACTTTTTCCCTTCCGGAGTTTTGAGAATTTTCAACATAACAATTTCCTCATATTTTCTGAATAAACAACCCGGCCCTTTCGAACCGGGACCGGTCAGAATGTCACATTAATTTTGCCCCAGAATGTTCTTCCTGGTTCGTTAACGGAGGTATTGGCGGAGTAGCCAAAGCTACTGTTACCCGCCAGGTTGAGATGCTCGCTGTAATCCTTGTCCAGAAGATTATCGACACCGGCGCTCACTTTAAAGTACTTGTTCACGCGGTAAGTGGCATTGGCGGAAACCACGGCAAAACCGGCGCTGCTGTCAAAATCTTTGCCCACCACATTACCTTCATTAATCGCCACCCGATGCTGGCTACTGACCAGACGTACCAGCCCGGTACTGCTCCAGTTACCACTTTCCCAGGATAATCCCAGACGGGCTTCGAGAGGAGGCATTTGCGGAAGGGGTTTACCATCTTCCATGTTCCTGCCCCAGGAATAGGCCAGACTGGCGTCGGTTTTCCAGCTGTCGGTCAGCTTATAGCTGACACCGGCTTCGCCTCCCATGATGGTGGCGTTGATGTTATCGACCTGGCTGATATATGCATCGTTGGGATCGTAGCGGAAAAGGATAAAATCATTTACGTGACCGACATAAGCAGAAACCCAGGCGTTTGTACGTTTGCCGGAATACTGTGCGCCAATATCAAGCTGGGTCGTTTTTTCAGTTTTCACTTTATCAAACGCGTCTGAGGTGCCGTCAGGCCCGTAGGTGGGGGAAAACAGTTCCCAGTAGTCCGGGAAACGTTCTGTATACCCAAGCCCGGCATACAGCATTAGCGGCATTTCTGCGAGGGTATGCTCGAAACGTACAAACCCGGCAGGAAGGGTGTCCGTTCGCTCTGAGGAGCCTTTCCCGGAAAAATTATCCACGAGGACACGATCAAGGCGAGCGCCCCCCACTAACTTGCTTGAATCAGAGGTATTCCAGGTGAGTTCACTGAAGAGACCATAATCATGGAAACGGGCATCTTTGACCCAGCTGTTATCCATTTTATTACGATGGGTATTCAGCTGGGTATCGGCGCCGCTTCTCAGCTCCACATCCGCCCACTCCCATGTGCCCATCATACGACCGCCAACAGTACGTCTGTCGACTTCCATCGCCATTGGCATATTCATATCCATTGACATGCCTGCATCCATTGAGTCACCCATGCCGCTGTCTGTCATTCCTTCCGACATACCTCCTGACATACCACCGTCGGGTGAACGAAGTGAATAGTTATCCATAATGTGGTCGGCGTAGTTGTAATAGACATTCGCTTCAAATTTCTGGAATACCTCCCCGATATTTGATTTTTCGAACCTGGCACCCAGGCTTTCTCGCCTGAACTGGGAGCCGTCCATACTGCGACCCGCATAACGCGATTCCCCGTCCCCTTTCCCTGCCGTCAGTTCAATCAGGGTATCTTTATCAGGCGTCCAGCCGAGCGCCATATCGCCGTTCCATTTATCCCATTTTGAGGGGACGCGATCGCCATTACCATCCTTATAGTCATCGGAACGTGATTTGTTACCCATGAGGCGCAAATATCCATCTTCGCTACCCAGGCTGATATCCGCATTCTCATCCCAGCGATTGTTCGAGGCAGCAAGCAGGCTGGCATTTCCCTGTACGCCGGGTTTATCAAAACGCGGCTGCTCGCGATCGAAACGAATTGTCCCTGCAGAGTTACCCGGCCCCCAAAGGACCGTTTGCGGTCCTTTGGTCAACGTCAGAAGGTCAAAACTTTCCGGGGAGATATAAGAGCTGGGGGCATCCATTCGGGCCGGGCAGGCACCCAGCATTTCGCCATTATTGGTCAGGATACGCAGACGCGATCCGAACATACCGCGGAAAACCGGGTCGCCATTCGTGCCACCGGCCCGTATCTGTGAAAAACCGGGGATGGTTTTCAGGTAATCGGAACCATCACTTGCCGGGACAGGCTGACGAGGTCTTTTTGGGGACGTGACAACTTCCAGCGGCGATGAGGCAGGAGCCGTAACAACCATAACGGAATCATCCTCCATCGTTGCGTGATCGTGACTCTCCTGAGCATTAACGGCATTCGTCTGGAATGCCATAATCAGAACTGCAAGAGGGGTACGTACAAAGCGTTGAGTTTTCATTATTTGCCTTACTGTTTTTCTGGCGTAAGCAAGCTTGCCTGTCCCGAGACAGCCAGCAGATTACGTCTGTTTTTGTGAGTAATTAATTCGCAGAAAGAAAAGCAGCAGGAGGGGCGCGGGCACGCTGAGGTGCCCAGGCGCGGAAAATCGGTGAGAAAATGGCCTGTAGAGGAAGAGACAGATGAACGCAGAGTAACATCAGCCAGAGCATTATCGTCAGCACGAACTGGACGAAAGGCAGATGAATCAGTAAATGACAGTACCCACAGGCAATTTCTTCCATCGGGGACATAGCGTGTCCCGCCATCATGGGATGAACCATGGTGAGGTTTTGTTCGCAGTGTTCCGGCATAGCCATGTCGTGGTGCATTCCTGGCATAGCCATACCATGATGCTCAGGCATGGCAGTCGTAATCGCTGAACTCACACAGTCGGAATGGTGAACTAAAGATTTAGATATGACAGGCGCAATGAACAACATGGCTACTGAGAGCAATGCCATACATGCTGCAATGAAGAAGAAACGATTGCGCCCGTACAAAATGTTACCCGGTCATGACTATATGGGCGTTAGTGTATCTTATTTGATTTGCAAATGTTAAAAGAATTCACCTTTTAGCTCATGATTGAAAAATCTGCTGACGTGGTATGTTTAAGAGCTGGCAGTATGTCAAAAGAGTATTGAACAGCGGTAAATTCGCAATGGCGCGTTTCATAGAGGCAGACATTAACATCCGCTTTTAGCTCTGAACTGTCTGCTATGCTGTTTAAGAAATAGGCTTAGCGTAGGATATTTAATGAGATGGTCACTCCCTCCTTCCCGGTACTATGCTGAGGACAGGCTTTCATTCGGAGAACTATCATGGAAAACATTGCGCTCAT
>ERZ507546.82-NODE-82-length-3804-cov-109.781_pt1 | contig 3804 bp, 5 predicted proteins | sample MGYA00248664_ERZ507546 | MGnify/ENA primary metagenome ERZ507546 (study PRJEB26165, sample SAMN02676161) | human gut metagenome | isolation source: stool | host: Homo sapiens | place: USA | study: EMG produced TPA metagenomics assembly of the C.diff FMT (human gut... | reverse complement strand
GCGCACGAGGGAGCCATCAGGGGGAAACGCCTGGTATCTTTATAGTCCTGTCGGGTTTCGCCACCACTGATTTGAGCGTCAGATTCCGTGATGCTCGTCAGGGGGGCGGAGCCTATGGAAAAACGGCCGCCTTGCGGCCTTTCCTTCCTCTCCTCCGTTGAACGCTCTGCTTTCTCGAGCTGTTATACGGATGCTCCTGCCGCTCGCCGCAGCCGAACGGCGGAAGCGTAGCGACTGAGTGAGCGAGGAAGCGGAAAAGAGAACATCCCTATACTGAGCACTGACGCTCTGAGGCCTCTTATGACGAAACAACAGAAAACAGCGCTGAACATGGCTAAATTCATCCAGAATCAGTCTCTGCTCCTGCTGGAGAAGCTTAACGAGCTTGATCTCGATGCTGAGGCCGACCTTTGTGAGAAACTCCACGATGATGCGGAGCATCTTTTCCGTACACTGTCCTCGAGACTGGATGCATTACAGGATGGTAACTGATGGCCAGAGTGTCTATTAGTGTGGCTGCCCGACTGACGGGTAAGAGTAGAACAACACTGCACAGGTTAATTAAAGCAGGTGACCTGTCCACCTGTAGCGGTGAACGCAATGCAAAAATGGTAGATACTTCAGAGCTTTTACGTGTCTTTGGTCCCTTTGAGCAACCGAAGGGTGAACACCATTCTGGACTGGTGTCTGAACAGCGTGATACAGCCTCTGCTGACCATAGTGAACAGGTGATTCGTCATCTGAAACAGGAGATTGAACACCTGAATACCTTACTTTTGTCCAAGGATTCGCACATTGACAGCCTGAAACAGGCCATGCTCCTTCTTGAAAATCACCAGGCAAAATTAACTGAATCCCCGGCGCCATGGTGGAAATTCTGGAAAAAATCCTGACCCCGTCGTGCTTCAGTTTTCCTCTCCGGCCATCCCGGGGAGTTCCTGAACCTTCCCAAAAATCGCCAGATCTCTGAACGCTCTTCACCACTAAAAATACCCACACACTACGCAAAATTAAAATTTTGCAGATTTGTATTTAATATCAGTAGTTTACTTTCATGAAATTTCGTTTTTTAAATTTTATTTACATAGATCCGACTCTATGACGACTCGTCATAGAGTCCCCGGCGAGTCGTCATAGAGTCGGTAACGACTCAGGACTATAAAAACAATGAGTTAATAACGACCCGACTCTAGACCCGACTCCCCGTTTGGTTGTTTTTTAGACGCGGCAACTCTGGGTACGACTCTAGTGAGGAGTCGCCGGTGAATCGTGTGGTGAGTCGTCCGGCGACTTGCCATAACGTGATTGCCGGCCGTCGACGAACCCGATTCCTGAACGTGCTGAAAACCGGTTTTCCGGCTGCGCCGGCAACGCTTCACGGCCACGCAATAAATTGCGTCCCCGTTCACCGTTTTCGGATGGGAAGAACGCCGGAAACAGGACTTACCCTGGCTGAATGGCGTGAATTTTCTCGCTATGCACTTGCGTGCATACTCATGCATGCCTTAAAAACAGAGCCTGCGCGTTTCTGGCGGGTTTTCGGGTGGTTTGTTGCCTGTTTTACCGGTTTCCCGTCAGAAACGCCCTGAGGCCGTTTTAGCGGTGCGTACAATTATGGCTTTATGTTAAATCATTGCCGCAAACAGCCACGAAAAGCTTACTTGGCATCGTCTCTACTAGCCTGTTAAAACTCATATTTTGAACTCAATCATTTAAATTTCGTCTTTTCAGGCGTACAACTTCGATAACTAAAAATTTATGTGAAATAGATATTTATCCAACAGTTATGTAGATAAGAATAAAACATCAATATTTTTTTGAGAGTGTCAAGGAAGTTATAGTGAGAATTTTTCTAAAAGTATTGACAGATTCAAAGAAGATGAATAAATTGATACTGTTTATTTATACAGTTGTTTTTTTGTCAAAGAGGTAATGTTTATGGGTATTGAAAATTCAAATCAGGGGCCAGGATGGCATGATCATGATACTCCTTATGGCACTATTCACAGCTATGATGGTGATACTGGTACGTATGGAGGTGGTGGAACTGGAGGGAATGCTGGTGGTGGGCATACCGGTCTTACTGCAAATACATGGGTAGATATCGCGACAACAAAAGATTATAACGGTAGATATATGTCTATGTGTTTAAATAATCTTAAAGACCATGAAGGTTCAATTAATACAATGTATAGAGACTCTAAAGGTAATATTACCGTTGGTATTGGTCATTACCTTGGTTCTGCTGAGATGGCTCAGGCATTACCTTTTAATCGAACAAAAGTTATGCATGTGCATGGTGATGATCTTGAAAGTGAGGTCGCCGTATCTAAGTCTGATATAGCTTCAGCATTTAATGCATACAAATCAAACCCAAGAGATGTTCCTAGTATGCATCTTTCAAATGCTGATGTAATAGGTCAGTGTATTAAGGATGTTCAAACTACTGAAAATGGTTTGCGTGGACTTTACCCAGGTTATGATCGTTTTTCAGATCCACGAAAAACAGCATTGGTAGATATGGGTTTTAATCTTGGTATTCCTACGCTTAAGTCTAAATTTCCGAAGTTTAACGATGCAGTTAATCGTGGTGATTGGAATGTTGCTGCAGATGAAAGTCATCGAGATCTTAATCAAAGAGGTGATAAGCGTAATAAAGATACGGCAGATCAATTGCGTTATAATCGGTAATGATTTAGATTTACAACTCCTGCCATCAAATGGCAGGAGTGTCCTCACGATATTAAAACTAAGTCATGAGGTTTCTAATCTTATATTTTATGGGTGGTATTATGATTCGTTTTGTGATTGCTGCTTTTATTTCAATCTTGACAATTAAAGGAGCTTTTGCTGATATCAATGTTTTTATAGCGCCTAACGATCTAAATTATGAAACAAATTCTACTAGTGAAATTAATCATTATTTAGATGAGCTGAAAAAAAATAATACTAAAGTTGATGTTGATAAAGACCCAAAAATTAGCAATGAGTTAAAAAAATATATTGGTATTGTTAACGATAGAGTGTCTGATGTTTTCAGTGAAAGTGAATTTAAGAAGTATCGTGGCGATGTCTGTAAAATATCAATAACAACTGGGGATACGGCTCCATCTGATCCTGTTTTGACTCAAGTGTTTACTTATGATGAACTAGCTGATAATAAAAAACAATCATGTCAAAAATTAAATAATGAGCTAATAAAAAAAGTTGCTAAAGATAAGGGTTTATCATATCCGAAAGTTGTTAAAGATTATGGATCTTTATCAATTGATATGATCTTTTTATTTAAATAAAAATAAATTTACGGTGTTGTTTATGCCTTTTAAAAAAGTCTTTTCCAATTTCTATTTGTGTAATTATATTGTTGGCTGCCTGCCAAGCTAACTATATTAGGGACGTAAAAGGAGGAACTGTTGCTCCATCAGCTTCTTCAGATATAAGAACGTCGAGTTCGCAACCCATAGGATCTTCTTGAGATCCTTAGCGGATAGTCGTAATCTCTGCTCTGTAAACGAAAAAACCACCCGGCAAGGTGGTTTTTTCGAAGGTTCATTAACCGGCAAGTTTCTGAACCGTGGTAACTGGCTTTCGCAGAGCACAGAAACCGAATTAGTTCTAACAGTGTAGCTGTAGTTTACCTCACACTTCAACACTTCTTTGTTCTGCGAATGCGTTACCAGTGGCTGCTGCCAGTGGTGATAAGTCGTGTCTTTTCGGGTTGGACTCAAGTTGATAGTTACCGAAAAGGCGCAGCAGTCGGACTGAACGGGGGGTTCGTGCATACAGTCCAGCTTGGAGCGAACT
>ERZ507546.79-NODE-79-length-4308-cov-19.8956_pt1 | contig 4308 bp, 5 predicted proteins | sample MGYA00248664_ERZ507546 | MGnify/ENA primary metagenome ERZ507546 (study PRJEB26165, sample SAMN02676161) | human gut metagenome | isolation source: stool | host: Homo sapiens | place: USA | study: EMG produced TPA metagenomics assembly of the C.diff FMT (human gut... | reverse complement strand
CGTACTTCTTTATCCAGGCGTAAAGGCTGTGGGTGGTGATATCGAGACGTGTTGCAACGCTGGCAACAGAATAACCGCGATCAACAACCTGTTTGACTGCTTCAATTTTAAACTCTTCGGGATAACGCTTACCGCTCATGGGCACCTCTCTTTAAGCCATCTTAAATGACTCTGAGGTGTCTGTTAAACCCGTGGCGATTCATGTCTTTTGATTTTATGAATTTCATTTTTCGGCTGGATAATGGAACCGTTATCAGAAGATTCATTTGCCAAAAAAAATAAAAATCATCATCCAAAAGACTGATAAACTCAATTCGAATTTGAAAATTTGATTTTCCACACGAAAAAATTTTACTTAACACACAACCTTTACCTAGCGCCATGCAATCAAGTTCTAACTGGGAAAGCATCAACTCCAGTTCATGAAATGATCCTGAGAAACTACCTGCTACACCTTCTGTTTTAAAAAAGTCATACATTTGTTCAAATGATGTGTTGGAATATAGGACATCGCGTTGTTGGTTTCTTACGCAAACAGAGACAGGTGAGGTGTTATACAACCCCTTTATGTGAAGAAGAGCATCCCTAACCGATTGACTTAAGCTGTCATCACCACTACGATCCATCGCACACATAGGTTCCTCCTTAGAAGGGTTCTATGGATAGTTGGTGTAGAGAGGTTGCATCTCTCTACACCAATGTTTCTCAAATTTTCAGTTGCTCTTGAATTATAAATCCCATTTAACTGGATGTCATCAAAATAGATTAGATCATTCTTCTAAAGATTCTCAAAAAAGAAGTATATTTATTCAACTTATAATAAAAAACTAGACGGTCCATTATTACATTTCGCAATGCCTTACGCTAATCATTGTCAGTGTCATCCACTTTTGGAAAGAATTGCTCTATCACAGCATTAACGTCATCCCGGATGTTTTCTATTAACCCTGACCATTCCCATCTTGGGTTACCATGAACATGAGGACTCAAACATTCGATCCCCAGCACCTTATTCACAGTAAACTGTGTTTTAACCATGCTTTCAAGCAGCGCTCTATTGAATGCCATCTGATTAAACCCGGATTCTTTGCGTTCCATCTGGGCTTCGTAGACACGCAAACCAAGCTCAAGCAACATCGATGCAATACTTGAATAGCTAATATCTTTCTCTTTCGCACCTTCAGCACGACGCTGAACTGCTATCGCATTAATTTTCTCTGCAACTTTGTCATTTACATAAACTTGGATCTTAGCCATAGTCCCTCACAATTATAATCTCGTATAACCCACAAAACTCTAAGTGCTAAAACTACGCATGTTGCGCGATTCACTATTAGAGTCACTATGATAGAAATGACGATTCATTCCACGAATCACTATCCTTTTAGCCACGAATCTAATATAGATTCATGGCTCTTGTAAATAAATGTTTTACAAAAAAATAGTCTCTAACGAATCCCATACAATTCGCCAGTGAATCTATTTAGATTCATAGGCGAATCGCTTTAACACATTAAATAAATGTACTGCACATTATTTTTGTCATAACTCACTGTTTACAAATACCAATCTGCAAAATTTTAATTTTGCGTGGGGTGTGGTGATTTTGTGGTGAGGAGTGCATATATGTTGAGTCTCGGTCTTGGATGGGTTAAGGTTATTCCGGGATTTGGCACGGAGGGGAATTCATGAAGGGAGTAGCGTTTGGTATCATCCTGTCTTTAATACCATTGTCATCAATGGCAGCAGACTGCTTTGATATGGCTGGCAGGGATTACAAAATTGATCCGGATCTCCTGCGTGCTATATCATGGCAAGAATCACGATTTAAAATTGATGCGATTGGGCGTAATCCTGTTACGGGTTATGGATCAGGCTTGATGCAAATTGACTCGCAGCATTTCAACGAACTGTCGCGATATGGAATAAAACCGGATCATCTTCTTAGCGATGCTTGTCTTAACATCTACACCGGAGCCTATTATCTGGCTCAGGCGTTTAAAAAGTGGGGCGTTTCGTGGGATGCAGTCGGGGCATACAATGCAGGCTTCAAAAAGACCCCGCGCCAGGCAGCAAGACGTTACGAGTATGCGAAGAAGATCCATTACTACTACACGGCTATCAAAGCAAGCAAACGAACTTCTTCTAAAGATCAGAAAATCGCCATGAACTAAAAAGCCTTCTGATATAAGAAGGCTTGAATTTCTTAAAAATCTACGGCATCTATACCTGGATAATAATCGGCATCACTATCAAAATGAAAAAGCAGATACCCGCCCTCCCGGTGCATTAGTATGAGATTTTTGCGTAAAAATTTTGACACCCCACCTCTTTTTAGCGCCAGAAGATGGCGTTTGAAATCATACATCCTTATAACACAACCATAAGGTGTATCATGTATCCACTCTAAGTAACTATCGCAAGTTAGATAATTGGTTGTTGATGAAAGCACCTGAAGAACTCTGATATCACCTTCTTCCATATGTGAAATACTGATACAGACAGCTTTAAATTCAAACATAAGTATTCCCACCATCAAAACGCCGGACAACTGCCCGGCGCTTATAATTAGCCTTTAAGAGTGCGGAATTTCTCCGCAATTAACCACAATGCCTTATTGAGTTTAACATCACCATCGATTGCTTTTACTGGCCGGGTTGTTGTTCTTTTCCCTTTTTCAGTTCGGCCAGGCAAACCGCCTTTAATCAGATTTTCCTGGACCCTTTGATATGTAGTCCAGATGTCATCTTTTTTATCTTCATAACGGCGCGGATGAATTATCTGTTCAATACTGACCGGAGATTTATTTTCATCTTCATATCGGTAGGTTAATGCAGCTTGTCCAAACAGACGCTGTTCTTCCCTGGTTAATGTAATAGACTTCATGACATCAACGCCTTCAGTTATTTTATCGAAAATTCCCAGAACTTCGTAAGCACCTTCGATAACCCTTCCAACAATATCACCTTTATGAGGTACACGAATCTCACCAAACGACGTACCGCACACAAGGCCATTTGTGCATACAAAACGGAACATACCCGGGATCATTTGATAACTGGACGATCCATCATGCGAGTTAAGAAGAATGATTTCGGGTACTTCTGTTCCTTTATTGGCCCCTTCACGGCGAAGTCTTACCATATGCTTAGTATGCCCCCGTTTATCCTCATCCCTTACTCGTGACTGACAGGCAAAAAATGGCTGGAAACCTTCTTCACGTAATTTATCCAGCAGTGTAATAGTTGGAATATAGGTATAGCGATCACTACGTGAATTATGCTTTTCTTCTGAAAACACAGAAGGTACAACCTTGACTAATTCATCGTTAGTCAGTGGGCGTTCCTGACGAATGGAATGAGTAAGTCCAAATCGGGATGCTAAACGCATATAATTCTCCTTCACCTGTTTAATTTTTAACCATCACCCGTTGAGTTGCCGGGGCCGCAGTTTTGACTTTGTCCGGGGACCTGCTGAACCTGCCCCTGGATATAACCTTCACCCGTTTGAGAGCCGTTCGCCGCAAGGGCGTAAACGAGCACGGCCCGGTGCAGATGTCCGGGGGTGAGCGGGAAATTTTTTTCGGCCTAATGAAGCGGCAGCGGAATGGCCGGGAAAAATTTATTGCGAAAGGCCCTGCCGTCCCCTGGACAGCAAGACGGGTTGTGCTTGTCTCAGCCCCGGCGAATGGACTCAAACGGGTGATACGGGTACCAGGGGAAAGGAGCAGGCACCCGCCGCAACGACGAAGAGCGCGGGCGCGAAACGGCGTTGCCCCGCAGAGTGCCGGCAGTCCTTCGCCGGCACGGTGAAAGCGGCGCGACCGGGACGGTCGCAGCAAGCGCTGCCGTTGACCTTGACTTCAGACATCAGACACTAGCCGTCAGGCCCGAAACCGCTTGCGGGTTCGGCGGAGCTTACCGCGTCTTTTCGCGGTTAGCGGAGTGTGGCTCGACGACCGGACAGCGCAGCTGGCCGGGAGCCGAAGGTGTCCAGTATGGGTGTGCTTTTAAAGCCTTTAAGGGTTAAAAAGAGACATCACAGCAGAAAGAAGAAGAGAAAGCAGACAGACAGCAGGCAGCAAACAGGGAAGACGCGGAAAGGAAATGCGGGCGGCGCGTCAGCGCGGCCCGGTTTTCCCGGCGCCGCAGGCGCGCGGTCTTTCGAGGCGCGGCCAGACGGGGACCGATGCCCCCTTCGCCTGCTCTGTTCCCGAATCAGTCAACAAACATCGAGACCGGGATTTGAAATCGGGGTATACGGATTTAATGGTTGATGGGGCACCTTCACCCCATCAATCTGATACCA
>ERZ507546.76-NODE-76-length-4780-cov-21.9949_pt1 | contig 4780 bp, 8 predicted proteins | sample MGYA00248664_ERZ507546 | MGnify/ENA primary metagenome ERZ507546 (study PRJEB26165, sample SAMN02676161) | human gut metagenome | isolation source: stool | host: Homo sapiens | place: USA | study: EMG produced TPA metagenomics assembly of the C.diff FMT (human gut... | reverse complement strand
CGCGCAGGTTCGGCCCGTACACCGGGGCGTCCCCGCCCTGCTCCAGCACCCGCTCGATATCCCGCGTCGCCACCGGCCCCGGACGTTTCGCATCGAGGGCGGCCAGCACAATCAGCACCCGCCGCTGCAGCGGCGATGGTCGGCGCACCTGAGTCATTGCTTGTCCGTCTCCGGCCAGATGAGTTGTCTGAGGCGCTGCTGATCGGCGTCAATGAGCGCTTTGGTTTGTTCGTAATTTTTCACTGGTGTACCGGTAATGGCCAGTTCATACCAGAATCCCAGAATGGCGCTGGCCTTACCCGATTCGCTGAGGTATTTAGCGCCCTGGCTGGCCAGCTCGCATTCCCGGATACGCGCCTCCGCTATCCGGGTCAGCTGCTCATAGCTGAGTGAAAAATTCACTTCTTTCTGATTCATTCTGTACGCTCCGTCTGAACAAGTCCGGTTAGGTTAAAAATCATATCATGTATGATTTCTTACTAATAATCCAAATATCATATCAGATATTATTATGTGTTTAATGCTAAATATCACATTAAGTATGATTTTATGTGTGTGGTTTGATTATCATATCCTTTGCGCGTTTCCCGCCGTGCAGATCCGGAAATTGTCTAAGTCGGATCTCTGTAACACACATGTATTTTCCCCGGAAAGTAACGGACGTATACCAGCGTGACAGCGTCATCTGACACTTTCACACATTCGATTTTCCGAATGTATGGTTGTTTTTTTTGTCTCCGGGCGTATGCTTTACGCAACCGAACAGGAGGAATAATGACCCTTACAGCCCTTAAGCTTTTCAAAAACCTGTCCGATGAAACCCGTCTGGGTATTGTCCTGCTGCTCAGGGAGATGGGAGAACTGTGCGTCTGCGATTTCTGCACGGCGTTGGATGAGTCCCAGCCCAAGATTTCCCGTCATCTGGCAATGCTCCGGGAAAGCGGTCTATTGCTGGATCGCAAGCAGGGGAAATGGGTTCATTATCGCTTATCCCCGCATATTCCTTCCTGGGCTGCTCAGGTGATTGAGCAGGCCTGGTTAAGCCAACAGGACGACGTACAGGCCATCGCCCGTAAGCTGGCATCGGCAAACTGCTCTGGTAGCGGTAAGGCTGTTTGCATCTAAAAAAAATTTGCCTGAACATATGTGTTTTTTCGAATGTATGAGGTATTCAGAATGAAGACGTTAACGGTGTTTGACCCGGCAATGTGCTGCAGTACCGGTGTATGTGGTTCAGATGTCGATCAGGTTCTGGTTGATTTTTCTGCTGATGTGCAGTGGCTGAAAGAACGTGGTGTACAGGTTGAACGTTACAACCTGGCGCAGCAGCCCATGAGCTTTGTTCACAATGAGAAAGCGAAATCCTTCCTCGACGCATCCGGCGCAGAAGGGCTTCCGCTGCTGTTGCTGGACGGCGAAACGGTGATGGCTGGGCGATACCCAAAACGCGCTGAGCTGGCTCGCTGGTTCGGTATTCCGCTGGAGAAGGTAGGGTTAGCTCCCACCAGTTGCTGTGGTGGTAATACTTCCTGTTGCTGAATATGTCAGGAGAACATATGAAATTCTTACAGAATATCCCGCCTTACCTGTTTTTTACTGGCAAGGGAGGTGTAGGAAAAACTTCCATTTCCTGCGCGACGGCTATCCGCCTTGCCGAACAGGGTAAGCGGGTTTTGCTGGTCAGTACCGACCCGGCCTCCAATGTCGGTCAGGTATTCGATCAGGCTATCGGTAACACGATTCGCCCTGTGACAGCAGTTCCTGCACTTTCCGCACTGGAGATTGACCCGCAGGAAGCCGCCCGGCAATATCGTGCCAGAATCGTTGATCCTATCAAAGGTCTTTTGCCTGATGACGTTGTTAACAGTATCAGCGAGCAGCTTTCAGGAGCCTGTACGACTGAGATTGCTGCGTTCGATGAATTCACGGGCTTACTAACAGACGCTTCCCTGCTGACCCGCTTTGATCACATCATTTTTGATACAGCGCCGACGGGCCACACGATTCGTCTGCTCCAGCTTCCCGGTGCCTGGAGTAGCTTCATTGAAAGTAATCCAGATGGTGCTTCCTGTCTTGGCCCAATGGCCGGGCTGGAAAAGCAGCGTGAGCAGTATGCTCATGCGGTAGAGGCTTTGTCCGATCCTGAACGTACCCGCCTGGTTCTGGTTGCACGACTGCAAAATTCTACGCTGCAGGAAGTCGCCCGCACTCATGAGGAACTGGCTGAGATTGGCCTGAAAAATCAATATCTGGTGATTAATGGTGTGCTGCCTGAAGCCGAAGCTGAACATGACGCCCTGGCCGCGGCGATATGGCAACGTGAGCAGGAGGCACTGGCAAATCTTCCTGCCGGTTTATCTGAGCTACCGACAGATACCCTGTTACTCCAGCCAGTCAATATGGTTGGTGTTTCAGCATTGAAGGGACTGCTGGATACCCGTTCTGAGGCATTACCGCTCCCGGTAACGAATATCCTGTACACGCCTGAAAACTTATCTCTCTCTGGCCTGGTCGATGATATCGCTCGCAGTGAACACGGCCTGATTATGCTGATGGGCAAAGGTGGTGTAGGGAAAACCACGATGGCTGCTGCCATCGCCGTCAGGCTGGCAGACATGGGATTTGACGTGCATCTCACGACCTCTGATCCTGCTGCGCACCTGAGTACAACGCTGAACGGCAGCCTCAAAAACCTGCAGGTCAGCCGCATCAACCCTCACGATGAAACCGAACGCTATCGCCAGCATGTTCTTGAGACGAAGGGAAGAGATCTGGACGAAGCAGGGAAACGGTTACTGGAAGAGGATTTACGCTCTCCTTGTACAGAAGAAATTGCCGTGTTTCAGGCCTTCTCCCGTGTAATTCGTGAAGCGGGTAAGCGCTTTGTTGTCATGGATACCGCCCCTACCGGACACACGCTGCTGTTGCTGGATGCGACCGGGGCTTACCACCGAGAGATTGCCAAAAAAATGGGGAGTAAAGGTCATTTTACTACCCCCATGATGCAGCTTCAGGACCCGGATAGAACCAAAGTTCTGCTGGTTACGCTTCCTGAAACCACACCGGTCCTGGAAGCGGCAAACCTGCAGGCTGACCTTGAAAGAGCGGGGATTCATCCGTGGGGCTGGATTATCAATAACAGCCTTTCCATTGCGGATACGCGTTCTCCGTTGCTTTGTCAGCGTGCTCATCAGGAATTGCCTCAGATTGAGGCTGTTAAGGATCAGCATGCTGACCGTATAGCGCTTGTTCCGGTGCTGGCGTCAGAGCCCGCCGGTATTGAAAAGCTCAGAGAGTTGATGAGCTAATTTTTTGACATATACAGGGCGACAAAGTCGCCCTGTCAGGAGGTTTTATGTTACTGGCAGGCGCTATTTTTGTCCTGACCATTGTTTTGGTTATCTGGCAACCAAAGGGATTAGGGATCGGCTGGAGTGCAATGCTGGGCGCGGGACTGGCTCTGATATCTGGCGTTGTGCATGTGGGCGATATTCCGGTGGTGTGGAATATCGTCTGGAACGCGACGGCGACCTTTATTGCCGTAATTATTATCAGCCTGCTGCTTGATGAGTCCGGCTTTTTCGAATGGGCGGCATTGCATGTTTCGCGCTGGGGTAACGGTCGTGGCCGTTTGCTCTTTACGTATATCGTTCTGCTTGGTGCAGCGGTGGCGGCACTGTTTGCCAACGATGGTGCGGCACTTATTCTGACGCCGATAGTCATCGCCATGCTGCTGGCATTAGGGTTGGCGCTCTTTCTATCGATGGAAGCACCGCAACAGGCGTTATCAAAGAAGCGATGATCTACGCCAACGTGATTGGCTGCGATCTGGGACCTAAAATTACACCTATTGGTAGCCTGGCAACGCTGCTCTGGCTGCATGTCCTTTCACAGAAGAATATGACCATCACCTGGGGATACTATTTCCGCACCGGGATCGTTATGACTCTGCCTGTGCTGTTTGTAACGCTGGCAGCGCTGGCGCTACGTCTCTCTTTCACTTTGTAATGAGATACTGATATGAGCAACATCACCATTTATCACAACCCGGCCTGCGGCACGTCGCGTAATACGCTGGAGATGATCCGCAACAGTGGTAATGAACCGACCGTTATTCATTACCTTGAAAATCCACCGTCACGCGATGAGCTGGTCAAACTCATTGCAGATATGGGCATTTCAGTCCGGGCTTTGCTGCGCAAAAACGTCGAGCCTTATGAAGAACTGGGGCTTGCGGAAGATAAGTTTACTGACGATCAGTTAATCGATTTTATGCTTCAGCATCCGATCCTGATTAACCGTCCGATTGTGGTGACACCGTTGGGAACGCGTCTGTGCCGCCCTTCCGAAGTGGTACTGGATATTCTTCCGGATGCGCAAAAAGGCGCATTTGCTAAGGAAGACGGCGAGAAAGTAGTAGATGAGGCAGGGAAACGGCTGAAATAACCGAAAGGGGGCGATGCCCCCTTTCTCCTGCCTCAGCGTCCGGGTACCGGACTGTCCGGCAGCGTACAGCTCCCTTTTCCCAGCTGACACTGCAGCAACACCGTGTCCAGCCAGCGGCCATGCTTGAAACCGATGTCCTTCAGCGTGCCGATTTCAGTAAATCCGGAGCGAAGATGCAGCGCTACAGACGCGACGTTCGCACAGTCCCCCACAACCGCTATCATCTGGCGGTATCCCTGAGACCGGGCCCATGTTAAGGCATGATCGAGTAAGGCTTTTCGTAAGCGTGCAGCGAGAACCGTATTGACGGGGATGTGTTATTCAGTTGGCAGTG
>ERZ507546.71-NODE-71-length-6906-cov-13.8772_pt1 | contig 6906 bp, 5 predicted proteins | sample MGYA00248664_ERZ507546 | MGnify/ENA primary metagenome ERZ507546 (study PRJEB26165, sample SAMN02676161) | human gut metagenome | isolation source: stool | host: Homo sapiens | place: USA | study: EMG produced TPA metagenomics assembly of the C.diff FMT (human gut... | reverse complement strand
TCTTTTAGCCATCTTAAATGACTCTGAGGTGTCTGTTAAACCCGTGGCGATTCAGCTACAAAGCACACTTGTGCGATGGTCGTCTGTATCTGATTGCGCCTAATTACACCAGCGAAGCACTGAAAGCTTTACTTCAAAAGCTGGATTCAGACAAAGACTTTGCTCCTAACAAGGTTGTGTTTTATGGTAGTAACTTTGAAAGCGCAAAACAAATGGAACTCAATGAAGCACTGAAAAGTTATGCTAATAAAAAATCTATTGATTTAGATTTGGTGGTAAGGAACTAATCATGTCCAAAGGGTTTACATTCGAAAAAAACTTACCCCATCAAAAAGCTGGCGTTGATGCGGTCATGAATGTTTTTGTTTCCGCCATGCCTCATCAGACGGATCATGTTGCTATCCGCCTGTTAGCTAATCCAGAACTGAATCTATCTGAACAACAATACTACAACAACATAAAAAATGTTCAGGAATTCAATGGCATTGAGCACTTAAAAGATAATTACGATGCCAAAAGCAATGTTATTGATGTTTCAATGGAAACGGGGACAGGTAAAACCTATACCTACACAAAAACAATTTTTGATCTGAACAAATCTTTTGGCATTAATAAATTTATTATTATTGTTCCTACACTTTCAATTAAAGCTGGAACCGTTAACTTTTTAAAAAGTGATGCTTTAAAAGAACACTTTCGAGATGATTACGAGCGTGAACTAAAGACTTATGTAGTTGAGAGTCAGAAAAACTCTGGTAAAAATACAAAATCGTATATGCCTCAAGCTATTCATGATTTTGTTGAAGCTAGTAATTTCAATAAGAAATATATACACATCCTTGTGATCAACTCAGGAATGATTAACTCCAAGTCTTTAACTGACACTTATGATGTTGGTTTGCTTGATAATCAGTTTGATACACCATTTGCTGCTCTAAGTGCAGTTAAACCATTTATTATTATTGATGAACCTCATAAATTCCCTACAGCTAAAAAAACATGGGAGAATATTGAGAAATTCAATGCTCAATATATTATTCGTTACGGCGCAACCTTTAGTGAAGGCTATAAAAATTTAGTTTATCGCCTGACAGCCGTAGATGCATTTAATGAAGATCTTGTTAAAGGCATTGATGCTTACATTGAAGATATTGTTGGTGATGGTAGCGCCAACCTCAAGTTCGTAAAATCTGACGGTAAAGAAGCTATTTTTGAGCTTACCGAAAATGGTAACAAAAAAACGTTCAAATTAGCAAAAGATGAATCGCTATCGAAAACACATAGCGCAATTCATGATTTAACACTCGATGCGTTAAATAAAAGCACTGCAGTGTTGAGTAATGGTATTGAACTAAAAATTGGTAGTTCAATAAACCCCTACTCTTACGATCAGACGCTCGCTGATAACATGATGCTTAAAGCTGTCAAAGAACACTTTAAGTTAGAAAAAGAGTATCTGACACAAAGACCACGTATAAAGCCTCTTACTCTTTTCTTCATTGATGATATTGAAGGCTACCGTGATGGTAATGATATTGCCGGAAGCCTGAAAACTAAGTTCGAAGAATACGTTCTGTCAGAAGCGAATGAACTTATAAAAACAGAGAAGGATGAGTTTTATCGAAACTACCTTGAAAAAACTATTCAAGATGTATCTTCTGTTCATGGTGGCTATTTTTCGAAAGATAACAGTGATAAAGATGATAAAATTGAGCAGGAAATCAACGAAATCCTTCATGACAAAGAGCTTCTTTTATCTTTAGAAAATCCTCGCCGTTTTATTTTCTCTAAGTGGACGTTGCGTGAGGGGTGGGATAACCCAAATGTCTTTCAGATTTGTAAGCTCCGTTCGAGCGGTAGCACCACATCTAAACTTCAAGAGGTAGGGCGTGGTTTACGTCTTCCCGTGAATGAATACATGTGCCGAGTGAAAGATCGCAATTTCACACTCAACTACTATGTTGATTTTACGGAAAAAGATTTTGTTGATTCTCTTGTCAAAGAGGTTAACGATAGCTCTTTCAAAGAAACTATACCAAGTAAGTTTACTCAAGAGCTTAAGGATAAAATCTTATCTCAGTATCCTGAACTTTCATCCAGAACACTAATGAATGAAATTTTTGATGCTGAAATCATCGATGAGAATGAAAACTTTAAAGACTCTGGTGCCTATACTCGCTTAAAAGATAAATATCCAGCAGCATTCCCTACCGGAGTTAAACCAAACAAAATCAAAAAATCCACTGATGGTAAAAAACGTACTAAAATGCGTGTTGGCAAGTTCAGTGAACTGAAAGAACTGTGGGATTTGATCAATCAAAAAGCTGTGATTGAATATAAAATAAATAGCGAGAGTGAATTCTTATCAATATTCAAGTCGTTCATGCTCGAAGAAAAAGATAGATTTACTAAATCAGGCGTTCATACTCGCATTGATAGGATTTATATCCATAATGATACGGCAATGTCGAAAAGCATAATTAGTAATGATGATAACTTTGCTAAACTCAACACAATGAGTTATCGAGAATTTCTTGATAACTTATCACAAACTATGTTTGCTAAACACGATACCTTGCATAAGGTTTTTTGTGATATAAAAGACACTATCAATATCACTGACTACCTGAACATTCAAACTATCAGAAAGATTAAATCTGGCTTTAGCAAGTATTTGTTGAACAATTCGTTTAACAAGTTCAGTCTTGGCTACAATGTGATATCAAGCTCTATTCATCCTACAAAATTGACTAATGCAGATGGTAATCCTTTAAATGAGGTATTATCAAGTGATCTTGGTTTATTGCAGGATAATACAAAATCACCATTGGATTCTTATCTTTTTGAAGAAGTATTTTATGACTCAGAGCTTGAGCGGCTCAACATAACAGATGGAGAGATCCAGTCTGTAGCTGTTTTCACAAAGATACCGAAGAACTCCATTAAGATCCCGGTTGCGGGTGGTTATACATATTCTCCTGACTTTGCTTACGTTGTTAAAACCACCAAAGGTGATTATCTAAACTTTATCATTGAAACAAAAAACGTAGACGGAAAAGATAGCCTGCGGCTTGAAGAGAAGCGTAAGATTGAACATGCTCAGGCACTGTTCAATCAAATAAGTAAAACGGTCAATGTGGAGTTTAAAACGCAGTTTGCTGATGATAGCATTGCTAATTTAATTAAGAGTAGCATTCATTAATCTTTCCCCCCTCACTCTTCATTCAATAGTGAGGGGGAACTGATATAAATGCGAAAGGATATTTGTGTTTTTTTTAAATAGCTGTAAATATAAGAGTATTACTATTACCACCTGCTGAACACTGCGTAGCAGTTTTAGACACATCCAGTACATCACCTGCTGCTTTCACATTCGCCGCGACTCCTACGCCAACCTCATAGAAATTTCCTGCTGCTGCAGTTACTATTTTTGTACATTCCGCTGCAGGCACATTAGAATAAGTAATGTTAAAAGAAGAACCGGGTGTTTTTGAGGGACCGGTTGCTGCAGCTCCCAATATAACATCGCCTTTAAATGCATTAATTGGCTTGACTGCTGACTCAGAGCCACTCAACATATTATCTGGAAAAATCTTAGCCTGAACTGCCACAGTGTTTGAAAGACCAGTAAAACTTGATGCGGAAGTATATAACGATTTAACACCTGTCTGAATAGTGGCTATATTATTACTTTCTGCCTGCGCACGCTGTGAAGCTTGTACTTTAGGGTAAACGATAAATGCCGCAACCACTAATGCAGATATAATCCCAAGAACCAACAAAAGTTCTAAGAGCGAGAAACCTTTCTTGCTTTTTTTGTATTTAATTAATACTGCTTTTTTCATTTCCTTTATATCTCCTTAGTTATTTGGATAGATATAAAAGAGATAAATCACATAAAATATAAAACAAGACTTGTATATTCTTTATATGCTCTTATCCGATAAGCGGACTACCTTATAAAAACAAAAAAAGACCAGTATGTTCTGGTCTTTTTTTTGGAAGCGAGCTTCATTGACTTTATTAAAACCATTAAAGATTTACAAGATTGAATATGGAGTTATTCTTCTTAAATAGTAATTAGACATTACAATTTGTTCTCTAACATGTCAAATTTAATTTCATTCCATCATTAATGCATTTTGTGAATATCTGAAAGTTTACCTTCACCATCACAAATAAATGAAGTTTGAAATGAAATGCTATTTCTAATATATTTTCCGCTGGTCAATATTTGTTGATTTTTGTTCTAATCCAGATACCTTCATTTTCTACTGCGATACCACACTGATTCAAGAGCATTCTTCTTAAAAAATAACCAGCCAATCCTCCCTGATGAAATATCAATATGATGGTTTTATACATCATCAATCAATTGACGGAAAGATGCTCATCTTCTGGCCGAGAGAAAGCCCTATATATCAATCAGTCAAAACACATAGCCTTCATCCATGTATTAATACCTTCGGGCCAACTAGTCACTCGCATTTCCATGATCCAATCAGTTCCGTTAAAATAAACAACAGAGTGTTTAACCATTTTAGTTGAGGTTTGATCTGCTGATAATGCACAGAACAAGTGCTTGCCTATGTTTTTGATTTGATAGCAAGATTCACAACTTCCAGAACTGTTATTTACATAACTCACAACATATTCGCTATAATTATATTTAGACTTATTCCAGATACCATTTATACAAGAAAGGAGCTGACCTTCGTTAGTTCGGCCCATTAATCCATTAGGCGAACAACCACTACCAGTAGAAGATTGCCCATTGATATAAACGAACTCACCTGCATTTATCCTTCCATCAGTATTCATGTTTCCATTTGAATGAATGTAGTTACCATAAACACCATTACCCGTTATATCACCACCTGCAGTAATATTACCGGATGCTGTAATATTGGACTGTGTATGAACACCCGTAGCATTCATATATGATGTCAGATTACCCCCACTTCCTGTTGCCAGAGTGCCCGCGGCATATACATCAAGCGTTCTTAAACCGCCACCCCATCCGGCAGGTAAATCGTTCGGGTCATATCCCATTATCCCTAATCTTTGATCTATCTTAACATTTCTATTAACTTGTAATACAGTAGTATAGTTTCCTGCTGATGGTGAGTATAACGTTAACTGCTTTGCTGCTCCTAAACGTATTTCATAATCATTATTAGCAGCATCACCACCGAATGTTATCATGTCGCCATATCCATTGTGCGCTATAACTTGACCAGCAGCCGTTACTGTTCCTCCTGATGTTATATCACTTCCAAAATCACCTGTTCCTGATGCTGTTATGTTTTTTGCATTATCAATATCATTAGCTCCCATATTGAGGTTTCCCGTCATCGGCAATGTTCCATCACGACGGAGATAAACAGAATACATAGCAGAATCGTATCCAACACGATAGGCCATAAGACCTGCACTGGTGATATTACTGTAAACTGTTGATGTTTCTTTCCATGCACCCTGCAAACCTGATGCTAACGTTGCTGATTGCGTCATACCACTATCAATACCTGCCGCTTGCATCGCTCGACCCAATAAATCGTAACGATACTTGTCCCCTTCCATCCAAGGCAAAGTCGTTGTTATAAGGCCATTGATAACATAGTTAGGTATGCTTCCTGAACGTTTTAATATAATTTTATATGAAGATTTTTGCGCATTAATCCCGGTGTGAGACGCAGGTAATAACCCTTCATTAACCAGTGTCTGGTATGTAATTTCGCAGCCTGAAGCATTACAGACACGGGGACCCGGATCACTTGACTGACTGCTGCTTGAAGTCAGAGTGGAAAGTTTATCATATCGGATATTAATATAACCATTAACCGCCTCTCCGACCTGTTTAATTTGCTGACCAACAGCATTAGCCATAATCGTTTCCTGTTCATTTTTCATATCCTGAAAACGCATAAATGCCATCATACTACCCACACCCAGCACCAATACGAGTTCTAACAGGGAGAACCCTTTCTTATTTTGTTTTTTCATTTTCATCGTCCTTTTTTATTTCACGTATTAATTAATTATCAAAAATAAACAGGAGGTCAAGACCGATGAATATATAATCAATGAAAAGATTAATAACAAAAATTCAAATGAGCCGATTTTATCTCTCTCTATCCGGTTTGTGGTATCATTACAATGATTTTATACATTCAGGATAAAAGACAATGACCGACGCTATTAAAACACTTAATAACATCCGTACCCTTCGCGCTCAGGCACGAGAAACAGATCTTGCTACACTGGAAGAGATACTCGAAAAATTAACAGCTATTGTCGAGGACAAACGCCAAGAAGAGACAATCGCACAGCAACAAAATGCTGAACGTCAGAGCAAAATCGAAGCCCTGCGTGCGCAACTGCTTGAAGATGGCATTGACCCGTCTGAGCTGCTGGGTAATGTTAAATCATCACGCACTGCTGCTGTTCGTGCTCCTCGTCCTGCAAAGTACAAATACATCGACGAAAATGGCGATGAGAAAACGTGGACAGGTCAGGGTCGTACACCAAAAGCGATTATTACTGCACTGGAAGGTGGTAAAGCTCTCGAAGACTTTGCCATCTGAGTGTGGTTGTGATTTATTGCCACGGATGGCAGTAAAAATTGACTACCGCGCCCTCTGGGGCTTGGTCAACAGCTCCCCAGCCTAAAACAAGTTTTAAGCCGGAGAGCTGTTCGGACGTGAAATGATTTTATGGTCTGAATTTCTTGAGAACTCTTTCAATGTATATTTGTCCATTTACTTTATACCGTTCGATATCGTGCGTATGTAAGGATGGGCTTTGTTGAATAAATCGAACTTTTGCTGAGTTGAAGGATCAGATCACGCATCTTCCCGACAACGCAGACCGTTCCGTGGCAAAGCAAAAGTTCAAAATCACCAA
>ERZ507546.69-NODE-69-length-7187-cov-16.0132_pt1 | contig 7187 bp, 7 predicted proteins | sample MGYA00248664_ERZ507546 | MGnify/ENA primary metagenome ERZ507546 (study PRJEB26165, sample SAMN02676161) | human gut metagenome | isolation source: stool | host: Homo sapiens | place: USA | study: EMG produced TPA metagenomics assembly of the C.diff FMT (human gut... | reverse complement strand
CAATGGTCGGGGACTTTCACCCCTTGATCTCTACCGGTCTCCCGGCGCACACTGTTTTTATAACCAGTATAGTAACATTGTTTTTTTGCAAATCCAGGCAGAACGTGAATTAATCAAATGGCTTCTCTTGCCTGTGCGTGGAACTTCGTTTACTGTTTTCGAAAATAGCCAGTGTTTTTGAACATGCCCCGGAGCGTCGTTGTTGAAAAGCCCAAATGCGCACAGTAGCCTGAGAGAAACCTATCTCCTGAAGTTCAGAAAGTGCAGTACGACTGAAACCCTTGACCGAGTGTTTGAGCGTATCCAGGATAAATTAAATGATGAAGGTGGGGATATAAATAAGATAACCAGCCTGAACGGAGCTTATGATCACCGCAGGGCTGAGATCTACATGAAAAAAAACTATGACAAAATACCTGCTTCCGTGTGGCATCTCATCCCCGATGAGATATGAATAATGTAATTAGACGCTGTTATTCCAGGTTTGATAAAAACGGATGATGTAGAATTCCTTTACTCATTTTTAACGAGGAATATACATGCGACGTAATGCACAAAAATGGATCCCGTTTGGATTTGATACGGATTCAAATAAAATTGTTGATATCGCCAGCGTTGAAAATGGGCTTTCGTGTAACTGTATCTGCCTCATCTGTGGGACCTCCCTGATTGCCAAACAGGGTCAAAATAAAAAATGGCATTTTAGCCACAGCACAGAAGTAAAAGGGATTTGTAGTGAGCTCACACTACAACATATAAAAAAATACATAAAGGTGAAAATACAGGAAAAAAAATACCTTGCTCTCCCTCATCTTCTGCAGGGTAAGGAGAAAGGGATAGTTAACCTCAAAAATCTCGCTGGTGGTGGGATTGTTTGTGGCCTTAATGCTGACCTCACAGGGATATGTAACGATACGACTATCGGGATATTTATTAATGATACGTCGGAGGATATCCAGCCAAATCCAGACCTGTTAGCGCAAACAGACCAGCTGGCGCTCGTGGAGATCGATGCCGTTCGGATTGAAAGTATCATCGCTCCATATCGTGAGAATGGGGAAGGCATAAAGATGATGGATGCGATAGAAAAGTTACTTTTCGTTTCTGAGGAAGCGAAAAAATGGATCTACCATCCTATGATGAAGAAGGTTAAACACCATACTTTACACCAGTACCGGCGTGAGCTGTCTACCAGTGGAAATCAGATCCTTGCTTTAATTCCTCATGAACTTCCGATAAGCATGAACGCCCTCCCATCCTCCCCGGCACAGCAGTGGCATCACCTTCGAGCCACGATTAACCTTCTTTGTCGCCTGAGCCGTTCTGATATCCCTCAAGGCAGTATTGCCTTTGAAGAACTGGTTTATTATATCCCCCGGCTTCTGGAAGCATCTGAATCTATCAATGTTGCCGCCTACGAACGATGGTATGACTTCTATATACGGAAAAAAGGAGAGGGTGTACTGAATGAGGCTGAAATTGAATTTTTGTCTTTTATAGTGAAAATCATTAACTGGAACTTGTCCATACATAACCTTCCCACCTTCGATAGCAAGCAGGCCTTTCGGGATTGGTTTTTGCTAAATGATCCTAACAAGTCGCTATAGATCAATCTGTTTCTGCCCCGGGTTAAACCTGACCTCCTGTACCGCTGGATGTGTGCTGTTTGGTTAAGATTCTTTTGATGCCAGCCGGGCGTATATCACGCTGCAGCAGGTCACGGCGATTTTAATGTCGACTGTAGTCGCTGGTAGTGTCAAAGCTGGCGGGTAAACGGATCCGCTACCGGTGCTCATCCTCAACGCTGGCGGGCAAAAAGGGCCGCTGCCGGTGCTCATCCTCAACGCTGGCGGGTAAACAGGGCCGCTGCCAGTGCTTATCCTCAACGCTGGCGGGTAAACGGATCCGCTACCGGTGCTCATCTTCAACGCTGGCGGGCAAAAAGGGCCGCTGCCGGTGCTCATCCTCAACGCTGGCGGGTAAACAGGGCCGCTGCCAGTGCTTATCCTCAACGCTGGCGGGTAAACGGATCCACTGACGGCGCTCATCCTCAACGCTGGCGGGTAAACGTGACCGCTGACGGTGCTTATCCTCAACGCTGGCGGGTAAACGTGACCGCTGACGGTGCTTATCCTCAACGCTGGCGGGCAAACGGGGGCGCTGAAGGTGCTTATCCTCAACGCTGGCGGGCAAACGGGGGCGCTGACGGTGCTTATCCTCAACGCTGGCGGGTAAGCGGGGCCGCTGCAGGTGCTCATCCTCAACGCTGGCGGGCAAACGGGGCTGCTGTCGGTGCTCATCCTCAACGCTGGCGGGTAAACGGGGCCGCTGCCGGTGCTCATCCTCAACGCTGGCGGGTAAGCGTGGCCGCTGACGGTAGCTATCCTCAACGCTGGCGGGTAAGCGGGGCCGCTGACGGTGGCTATCCTCAACGCTGGCGGGTAAACGTGGCCGTTGCCGGTGCTCATCCTCAACGCTGGCGGGTAAGCGTGGCCGCTGACGGTAGCTATCCTCAACGCTGGCGGGTAAGCGGGGCCGCTGACGGTGGCTATCCTCAACGCTGGCGGGTAAACGTGGCCGTTGCCGGTGATCATCCTCAACGCTGGCGGGCATACGGGGCCGCTGACGGTGGCTATCCTCAACGCTGGCGGGTAAGCGTGGCCGCTGTCGGTGGCTATCCTCAACGCTGGCGGGGAAAGTGGGCCGCTGCCGGTGCTCATCCTCAACGCTGGCGGGTAAGCGGGGCCGCTGCCGGTGCTCATCCTCAACGCTGGCGGGTAAACGGATCCGCTGCCGGTGCTCATCTTCAACGCTGGCGGGTAAACAGGGCGCTGCTGATGTAAAGCCTCATTCCTGGAGGGTAATTACCTGGTTCGGTTTGCTGCGTTAGCTAAAAACCCGAACTCTTAAAATTACACTCTGGAGTCAGTGTGTAATGTAAATGACTGATTTTACCTAAATAACTCAGGTAACTTTTTTGTTTCGACTAAGAATGACCAGTACATAATCCCCACGATTTTTTTCTATCGTGTATTTTAAAAAACCAGCTTCATCCAGTTGCTCTAACGCTTTTTTTATCGTCGCATTCTGAGCACCTTTGTGTGAAGTCAGCTGCAACCGTTCTCTTAAGCGGTCGAATCCAATGCGATAAAAATGGTCAGGTAATTCAACTAGATAAAGATACAGTGCCTGGGCTGATTCTTTTCGAGACAGGGTCTTCAATATTTTTAAGTAAAGTCGGGTCTTCCCGTCGACACGATACAGAGTATTCAAATCCGGATTTGGCCTGATAATGACCTCATCGGTTCCCTCATCATAGTAAGAAGTAGACACCAGGCTCATGTCGATCTTTACTTTTTTCCCTTCTACTGTTGAGTTTTTGATGAACTGGAAATGGGTGTGCTGGATCCGTGTCAGTGAGTCGCTAAAACGTTTCCTTAACCTTGAATCAACTCGTTTTGTAGCAAGCCCACAACTGAAAGCAAAATCAATAAAATTGACCCTAACAGTCCCATCAGGCTCAAGAAATGTGTTGGCGAGTGTGTCCACGATCCCTAGCCAGACTTTGAAATCCGTATCCATATCAAGCCTGGGCCCAAAAATACTTATCTTTTCGTACCCCTCTCCAGCGATAGAAGAAAGACGACACAACTCAGTCGTTGCATCGATGACATGACCTCGTGCCATAGGGTCACTGCCATCCTTGACTGTCGGAACAAAGACCCCCAATCGCAGTAGCGATTTGGGTTGAATACTCTGTTTTGAGTTAGGAACCAAATGTATAACTTCACCAGAACTTTTATCTTGTTCAGTGATGATTAGCGCTAACTTATTGTTATCATTGGCCATTTTATAAAATCCCGGATGTGGATATTTTTACCAGATTACCCGCTGGCGTTGATAAAATCTACCCTCTGGCGATGATAATTGCCCCGTTAGCGTTGATTGTATACCCTCTGGCGATGATGGTTCACCCGCCAGCAATGATAGAATACCCGCCAGCGTTGACAGAGATGGCCTGAGAGGCCCGTAGTTCAAGGCCTCACTAAAACGTTATTCTTTTATTAGACCTTTTTGTCCTTTACTTAGCTTTAGTTAAGCTTCTGTTATTATTCTAAGCTGTGGATAAACATCATCATCAATAGTCAACAATCCGGGCAAGACAGAATCACCAGACAGCAAGGGAGAAAACTTACCAGAAGCCGGTCAGACACTGTTTGAAACAGGCCGAAGCACCACCTGTAACCAACCCATTCTTTCTCCATACGACGCTGCAACTGTTTCGGTTCGATCGTTGTTCACTCCTCTGCCCGGCATGCAGTATGCAGTGACAAACTGAATTCGTCTGGCCCGACAATAAATTCACCAGCACGCTGTTGGCTGACATTACCATGCTGCCATTTGCCGAAACTGAATCACCCTATCGTTAAGGTTCGCGACTGAGCAGATAGTTCAGAGGAGGGGAGACAGGCATCGTTTGATACTCTTCAGGCAGGCACAATTTTCCGGAATGCCCGGATTAATATGTGGTAATTATGATTTTCGGGCATCAAATGTAACGACAGAGTTACCTGACTGACAGGTATTCCCCTGACGGCCAAAGGCATCATCAATAACCGCAACCGTCGTCTCCGACACAGTCAAAACAGACGGAAAGGTGAGGACTGACATCCTTCCATACCGTGTCTACTGGATGCTCTGCCATGATCCGGGAACGGGTCAGTATTGGATGCACCAGTGTCGATACCAGGAATGTCTACTGCAGGCGACAACGATCTAAATTTTGCATCGAGCGTTATTCTGGCTGCCTTGTGTCTACTGTATGCGATGCCCTCTGCTTCGTGATTAAAACTCAAACAATATTATCAGGACATACCGAGGTTCCTGTCTTTTGTGTCGACTACAGTAGACCAGCGGGAAAAGAGGGGGGAGGGGTTACCTGTATACCAGAACGCAAAAGTGATAATTCAAAAGAGACCGCCACATACACATAATCAGATAGGTTTTCCAGATTGTTGTGTAATCTGTAACCTAAGGCTAATGTATGTGTACATTAGCATTAGCTGGGGAAAAGATACGTGAGAGCTGAAACGCAAGAAGCTATGCGGATGTTTTTGGGGGGACGTTGCTACACGGCTAAACAGCTCGAAAAGGACTATCTCTCTGAAGTGGCAGGTTACAGCGACGACCGCTGGGAAGCGCCGCAAAGAGCTGCCCGGCTGGCGGCAGCGGTAAAACGCTACAAAACCTCCGAGATGCTGCGTTTTATTTTTGCCACCATCGCGTATGATCCCGACCCGGATCTGACCCCGCTTGCCGTGAAGCGGCTGTGCCAGGCCCTGTTCGGCAGAACCGGTAGCCAGTGGCTTATTGTGGAAATTTTCGGGGTGAAGGGACGGCAGCACCGCAGCGTTGACAGTACGCCGGAGGCCGTTGAAAAAATGGCAACCAGGTATCGTCATGCAGCAGAGCTGCACTGGGCAGCAACTCTGGCGGAAATTGAACGGGTAAAGCGCAACTATCAGACCCTGGTTAAGGCACCCGGGAAGAGAGAAGGGTAAATACCATAAGCTTAATGCTAATGTACGCATACATTAACTTGAAGCTAAAGTGGCTATACACCCAATTTTTCTGTATCAAAACGGCTTCCTGACTTGTCGATTTGCACGGTAATTCCGGCCGGAAGCGACGGGGGATACCCGGAAATTTCGGCTGGAAAAAACCGATCGCATTTGGCAAAAAGCGCATCGGCATTGAAGACGCGGTCGCGGCCATTGAGGGATGCAATGAAGTCTTTCATGCAGGACTTACGGCAGGCATCCAGAACATATCAGTAATGCTGTCTTTTCTCATCTTTAACTCACGCCCACCTCTCGCCTGAACGGAATTATTCATCATCACCGGCAGGGGCTGCAGTGCTGGTATGCACTTTATAGCGGTCCACCCGGCGGGACAATTCATGAAAGCTGGTGGGATCGGACCATCACACTCAAAACGTAAGACAACATGCCTTATAGCCCTGCAAAGCCTTTGCCTCGGAGCGCCACGCTCTGCGTGGGTCGCGACTGTGCACATTTTCGGCATATTCTTTTTTTCTTTTTTTTTATTTTTTCTCTTTTTTTCGTCCGCGCGGCGGGGGCGGGCCTGGCACGTTGAAGGTTTGGACCCTCAAGGGTATGTTGTCTTACGCAGGCTCTTTTGCTGCCTGCAGCACTTGCCGGCGATCAGAATAAGGAGAATGGCCATCGCCAGTTTTCCCTCATTTATGGCATACAGTAGACATCAATCCGGTGTAAGGTACCGGTTCTGACCGGACTATTTCCCCTGGGGCTGCTGTTCGTTACAGCTCTGAGCTGATACCGTGGATACGCGGCTTGTTCTTACGCTTATCACCGAAAGTGGCGAACGGGCCTTACGGGCGAACGCTTTAACAGAATTAACGCCAACTTTGTTAGGGAGATAATAAGTGAACATCGAAGCGAAGCAGTTTCTTACCGGTAGCGGCAGAAGAGTACTGACAAATGAGGGCAGACAGGGTATGGGTGGAGTTGCTGGTGTAGGCTCTTCAACCGAGAAAATGCTGGGCTACGTCGCTGAAGCTGTTTTTGAAAACTGCGGCCAACTGGAAACCAACAGCTCGATGACATTATCAGCTGGATACAACTTTATAAGTCCTGAATGATGCATGAGTGTACAATTCAGCTCGTGTTTCTAACCGACGAAGCGTGCCAGAGTTGAATTGTATATAAATCTGCTACACATGGAGTATCTATGAAACCTGACGTTCGTGAAGCTCCGATTAGTATCCGAGCTAAAAAATCACAGCGTGACCTGATCGACATGGCCGCAAGCCTGGTCTCAAAATCACTGACTGATTTTATGCTTGAGGTCGCCTGCAGGGAAGCACAGAACATTCTGCTTGATCAACGCCTGTTTCTCCTCAATCACAACCAGTTTAAGGCGTTTATAGAGGAGCTTGACGCCCCAATAACGCCGGAGCGCAAGACGCGAATCGATAACCTGATGAACCGCAAATCACAATGGGAATGAGAGCGCCTGAATCCCTGACGGCTGAACATAACATCGCTGATGTTCTGTTGCCAGGTGCCTGCCCTTAATGGGCTCCGTTTGGAAAACGGAATCTATGGTCACTCCCGTTTTTGCAACACCGATTTTGACGACAAGTT
>ERZ507546.68-NODE-68-length-7710-cov-14.7988_pt1 | contig 7710 bp, 7 predicted proteins | sample MGYA00248664_ERZ507546 | MGnify/ENA primary metagenome ERZ507546 (study PRJEB26165, sample SAMN02676161) | human gut metagenome | isolation source: stool | host: Homo sapiens | place: USA | study: EMG produced TPA metagenomics assembly of the C.diff FMT (human gut... | reverse complement strand
ACCTTCAGCCCGGTGGAATCAATCACCAGATGCGCGATTTCACCCCGGGTGGACGCTTTAAAACTGACATTCACCGACTTTGCCCGTTTGCTGACGCTGCTGTAGTCCGGACAGCGCAGTGGGACACCCATCAGGGAAAAGATGGAATCAATAAAGCCCTGCGCGGCTCGCAGGGTCAGCCGGAATACGCGTTTAATGACCAGAACGGTGGTGATAGCAAGGTCTGAATAGCGCTGAGGTCGTCCGCGTGATGCGGGCGTTGCTGACTCATACCATGCCTGAATCGCCTCATCATCCAGCCAGAACGTGATGGAGCCACGATTAATCAGGGCCTTGTTGTAGTTGCACCAGTTGGTGATTTTGAACTTCTGCTTTGCCACGGAACTGCCTGCATCATCAGGATTATGGAGCTCTGATCCTTCAACTCAGCAAAAGTTCGATTTATTCAACAAAGCCTCTACCGTATTCACCACTGGTTTGATATCTGTCCAAAAGGCGCTGAGGCTAATGTTTCATTGAGCAATATCGAGGCACCAGTAAATAAGGTTATCAGACACAGTTTCGATAGCAGGGAGGCGGCAATCATGCATATCCTGATGCAGAAGGATACCGTTAGGAAAAATATCTCCGAAGACAGATTCAACACGCCAGAAGGCGTTGTCGAAAGGTGGTATTAGGGGAGCTTTATGTTTAGCAAGTTCTTTGTTTTGACCAGTATTGTTGTTTGGATTATGCCGGTGATGACTATCGCTGGCGCAATTTTCCGTAAGGACCTGTTAACCCGAAAAGAATGGATTTTTCTCGTTTACTTTAGCATTGTCGGTGCATCCTACGTTTCTTATTCCAGCTGGCAGGACAGGAACATAGGCCTGGTGCCAATAGGGAAAGAATATTTATCTTGCCAGTTAAAATCGCGTAATGAACCCGACCCCGAGACTTTCAGGACTGTGACCCTTGATTGTGGCGGAGAAGAAAAAATGGCTAAAGAGGAATTGTATGATGCAGCTGTAAAAGCCGCCATAAAATACGGTTACGAGTAAATCATCAAGAACCACTTTTCTCCATTTTACCCCTCTGCATTTTAGTATTTCGTTCTATCCACCAGCACAGGCCCACGGTCCCGGTAAACCCGGAACCGGGACCTGTGCCGTGAGACCACTTTAGACGGGTCACATCACTTCAAAGGGAAGCTGTCGCCGTCTCAGTCACCCGGTCTCAAAATTTTTACAGGCATTCAGCCTGCAAAAACTTTGAGCTGCGGCTTCCTTCTCCGCCCTTTTTCGTTCTGTTTTCCCCGTCTGCGTTTGTCTCACGGCACAGGTCAGGCCGCACACAATCCTAAATTGCAGGAGAATACGCTATGAATGCTTTTAATAATCTGTTTAACCGTCACTGTCAAAACACTCTGCTGGCTCGCGGATGGCCTGCCGATATGGAACTGAACTATTCATTAGCTTACTGCCAGGGAGATGGTGTGGCATTTTACGGCGTGCTGCATGACAAAGAAATATTGTCCTTACTGGCTGGTCTGGTGAAATATAATCATATCACTGCAAAACTGGCAGAAGAGGTTGCCGAAGTAATCAAAGACAGCGAAACAAAACTCATCCTTGAACGCAACGGTTTTGGGTACCGATATTCTCATGCAAATACCATCCGAGTCCTGTTAGAAAATTACCCGGAAGATATCGGATATGAAGATCGCTTTTATGACGTTCTGGATAGTATCCAGGGGAGCATTGAGGAGATATGTAGCACGCTTGAAAATGACGGTTATAAAATCCATGAAAATATGAGCCCTTCCTATGCAGGCGACCTTGTTATGTCACGTGCCACAGCTAATTTCGAAATCATTGTAACCGAAAGCGAAGAGGAATTTTGGGACACATCAGATGCCTGGGATGATGAATGTAAAGATTTATACATAGCTGATCTTCTTACCGGGAGATATGAACTGAAGAATCTTGAAATAATCGTGAGGGGAAAAACCACAGGAAAGGTATACGGACAACATTACGCCGAACTGGTTTCAATTAACAAAAATAGTCCGGTGCGACGTTGGTTTGACCGCGAATGGTTAAGGTTAGCATTTGAGGAAGCGCGGGTAAAAATTAAAGATAGCCGTAAGGAACTTACAAACATAAGGTTATAGTTTCTCCAATGAGGGGCTGCAGCAGTGCAGCCCCAACCTTTCAGGTGACCGTCCCAGGAGTAGTGCGATTCATGGTCCGGTGGGTTCAGAAAACATTGCCAGATAGCGTTTGCTGTCTTCTGCGCCCCTTGCTGTACGAAATCTAAGGCCCGAACCATAGCTTTCGTAGCTACGTTTATCCTTGAAATAACCATTTTCTAACGACATCAAACCATCCACAAAAGCCCAATTTTTGGATTATCGTCCGGAAGCGAACGTGCTCAGGATCACGCGGATCCTTTTCTGGATCGTTAAGGGTAAAACCTTTCAGTTAGTTCAGCCTGCTAGTTAACTAGCCTCTCAGAGGCCCGTAATCGCTCTCAGAAGCCGTTTCTTAGAAAAATGGTACCTACCTACGTATAATATTTGCGACTAATCCTGGTGTGTTTGACGACCATTCTGCGCTGGATCCGATCATTACCACTGTTCGAGATACCGAAACTCAACTACCAGCACTACCCTGCAGAGAGGCAACACCCACTGGTTTTGTTCTTATCATACTAATAAATAACGAATTATTAAACTGTATGACAGTGATCTACGTTGTGTCTTCGGCATATTTGTTGTTGTTTATTCCGATCTGGGATCCGGCTTCGGTAAGAGTTAGGGGTCAAATCCCCTAAAAGGAGACAAATGCTGTGTTTGTAAACGATTTTGTGGGTCCAGCCACTTATCCCCGTTATCCACACCCTATAACCAATAATTGATCCCAATATGATCCTAGATCTAACCCATAAAAACCAAAAGGATCCCCGGCGCTGTATCCAATTGAATTATATAAGAAAATCGACACTTTTGATTAACCGTCGTACGTGTTTTTGTTAATGTTCATATGGAGTTTCATTAATGCATGAATGATTTTAGTTAACAGTCGTATGCTGGATGATCTACAGTAATGGGATTCAACATTAACGGTCGTATGTTTAGGATAGGAATGACTGTGAACAAGAAAACGGAAAAAATTAACAATGAAATCAAAGAACAAGCCGCATTCTCATTCAATGTCGTAGGGGGTACGGGTAAAGTTACTAACTTTACCCCTGGTAACAATGGTACCGTTCAACCTGTTGCTTTGTTGAGGCTTGGGGTATTTGTCCCGGCCCCTCCGGGCGTAGCAAAGAAAAACCTCCCAGAGGGTTTGGTTACGATGGATGTGTCCCGCGATTTACAGCATATGCAGATCGCATCCAGTGAAGGCTACAAAGAAATATCGCTATCCAGCCCTCGTCTTGATATGGGGACAGATTTCCGTGTATGGCTTGGTATAGTCCGTTCATTACATGACCATGGCCATTACTCAGGAAGGATTAAGCTTCCTTTTAGCACCTTCCTTAAAAATTGTGGGTTTGACCCCTCGAGGTCGAATAAGCCCATGAAACAACGTATCGATGCTTCGATGATTAAACTGAAAATGGTCACTTTTCAGTTCCGCAATGAAGATTCAACCCTCACGACCGGCCTCATTAACTGGGCACGGTACAACATAAAAACCAATGAGATTGAGATAGAGGGAGATCCCCGGATTCAGGAGCTCTATCAGATTGACTATAAGGTTTATCTTCGCCTTAAGGCTCTTGATAATCTGCAAAGGAAAGAGTCCGCCCAGGCCTTGTATACCTACCTCGCCAGCCTACCTAAAGACCCTGCACCAATCTCAATGAAACGCTTTCGCGACCGTTTACGGCTAACGTCCCCAGTAGCCTCTCAGAACATGATCATTCGCCGTTCGTTGAAGGAGCTTGAGCAAATCGGTTACTTGCAATACAGAGAAGAGAAGATTGGTCGGTCAATAAAGTTCCACATACTTAAACGAAGTCCCTCGCTGGATGCCAAAAAGGCCATCCTGGTCCCGGCTGCACATAACCCAGCTGATGACGATGCACTGATACATAAACTTAAAATGCTGAAGGCTGCAGGTTACTCAGAAACTGAGATTGCTGGCGTTCTGGATGCCCTCGATAAGTTGCAGAGGGAAGGAAAACCGGAATCCGAAGTCGAAGATGCCGATTTTGAGGAGCTTTAATTCAGGAAATCAGGCGTACAAAAGAGGGGGATGACTCTCTGGAAGAATAGTCCCCTTATCGAAAAGTAACTTTTATCGCTGTTGCTGCACTTTTAACTACACGTCCATTGTTGCCTCTCTACACGAAAACACAGTAACTATCTGATACTACAGCAAATAAACTTCATTCAAGACAAGTTCAATCAGAAACCTTAACGGTCGTATGTTGTCATTCGTATCCGACCTCTCCAGCTCAAAACATTAACCGTCGTACGTTCCTATGGACGTGCAAAGCCCGCAGATTGTCACTTTAATCTGAAAGAATTAACGGTTGTACGTTCACAGTATCAGGGTAACCCCAGAAAGATAGTGGCGTTTTACATTATAAAACAATAACTTAATAGCAATTCAAGTAGGTTGACATGGTTAGATAGCAGTTGTGCTCATCCTATGAAAAGTGAAAAGATTAACCGTCGTACGTATCACCATGCATTTTTACAGGGATGCGAACTTACCGTTAGTTGCGATGTTTGTTACCTCGTAAGCCATCGAGTGAGCCCAGATCAACGGGGCCTTATGTTGCATGCTAAGGGTCGATTATCGTAAAGCTACTCTCCGGTTTTACTTTCTGGTCACAACGCAACTTTGAGAAAGTTACTTTTATGCCGGAAAGTGTTCTATGCGTTGTGCGGTTCTGGTTCCAGGACAACGCTTGTACGCTCGTTCGTTCTAAGAGATCGCTTTGCCCAGGTAAATAACCAGGACGGAAAGTTACTTTTGTCGATAAACCCTGTTCGACATTGGTTTCGCCAGGTGTAAGCAAGAGCCTATAGATGAAGAGAGGGACAGAGTGGAACGAAGGCATTTTCTTTGTGCATCCGTTCGTACATCTGGCCTACTCTGACCTCCAGCACTGACGCAAGGTTTATCGCAATCAAAAGTAACTTTGTTAAACAACCTCACCAGATTTGCTCCGGTAATCCGTTGCTAATCACAGGCAGGACAATTTTACAGAGTCAGCGAATCATTTTTCGTAACTAAGGAACGTTTTTTGGGGATGTAAACAAAAAAATGTCATTACATATCAATGCTGTATAAATAAACAGTGTGACAACATAACTGCGGCTGTTTTTTGACCGATGGGAGGGGGTGGGGGGGACGAGGAAAAGAGGGCAGCGTCTAAGGCATAGTTATGGTTTTGACCGTATGTCTCTAATGAGTCGTATAAAGTTTAAAAGAGATGAGAAGACTACATCATAAATATGAAGCATATTCCTCTTAGAGATATCTGTGTTGTGGGGGATGATCTGTTGTTTATGACCATGCTGTACTCCCGTAAAAGTCACTTTTCCGCTTTTCTCACTGTTGTCGGTACACTAGTCATTTTTATACTTGCACCGGCACCCTACACATTTGTGCTGGTGGGCCATCTCGAGACCAGAACAACATGATCAATCACTCACGCCTCAGTCACCCTCTGTAGCTCTTTCCGTAATTATTGGATGTTTATGATATATAGAATGTTTTTTGGACGGAATTCTTAAATAGGGGCTTTACACAACGTTTCAATCTGTATAATTGTTCCTGCCAGACACGAATACAATAGGGGTTTTAACTGCATATGGGAGAACGTGGAAGTTGCCGAAGAAATCGAAGCCTACGCTGCTTGCCCTGCTATGAAAAAAACTGGCACCGTTTAAGGGCGGGTCTGGATCATAACGGATGGGGAGATGTATCAGTACTCGCAACTAAAGGTACAGGTTATATGTGTAAATGCAGGCAGTGCGGGCACGAATACATATCCTATTCCCTGGCTGCACGCCGCCAGTTTCAGTACCAGATAAACATAAAATTCGCACTATCCAGCATGCAGGAAAATAAATTTTATTCAAAAGACAATTTATCGTCTTAAGCCAGAATCCCCACTGCATATCAGGATACACTTCAAGTATATGGTGGTTATGTATGGAAGAGTGAATTATGTTTCGGACAAGCAGAAGATATCTGGTTAGAAAGATAATCAAAAATTAAGGCAGGTCAGAGTAATGAAATCCTCTATTCCACCGATTCTGTATGGAAGAAATATATCCGATATTTCGGAGAAGCATTTTGCCCCCTGGTTCTGTCATGACGATCAATACCCTGCTTTGGTGCTGGCTTCAACGAAGATAGTTCCGGAGTCACCTTCCCAGGACTGGTTCCTTGGCGAAGAACAATGCGGAGGCCACAGTTGTAACCAGTTCCCGGCAGCGGTATTACCATTGCAGATCATGCCTCAAAAACATGGGATGCTGGAGAGCATTGCAGATGAGGCATTTGAGCCACGCTCGCTCGATTATTTTAACTGCGCGGGCGACGAGGAACAGAAGCGGGTACGGCTGAATTATCAGTCATACGTTATTTCTCTCGGGTTAACCTGCTCGGACGAAAATGCTCTCCTGTTGACACAGGCGCTATACCCCCTGGATGCGACTGACGCCAATCTCAGGGCCTTAACCACAGAACAGACCGATCTCAGAAGCCTTAATGTCACCACTGGGCTGGTCCTTTTTGTAGTGGGGGTGAACTGCGACTAGGAGAGAGAAGTAAAGAATAGTGTCATTACTATGCCACAGGCTCAAATTAACCAATAAAAGTCACTTTTGAGGTAGAAATGAAAAACATTAAACGGGAAGCATTACTGGTACCCATCATCGGGCTGTTGATCCTCTCCTACCACATGGGCTATTTCCTTTCGGACTGGCCTTTCTGGCAGGTATACGCCATCCTGGCGCTGGCCTACTTTGCTGGTCGTTTTGGACTGAAAAAAAGGGCGTCTTCTAAAGACGAACCTCAGGAAGGCAAAACTACCGGTCAGTAAAGCATTACCTGTACTGGCCTGTTCCACTCTCTACATACAGGCCACTCAGTCAATTTACGGAAAAGCATAGAAGGAAAAACACCATGAGTAACATGACCGTGTCGTTTTACAGCAAAAAACATCATGACACTGTAGCAAGCGCTATCAAGGCCCGTGCAACATCATCAATTGAGTTGCTCTGTTCTCCTACACTGAATCAGCTTCTGGAGCTGACAAATTCAATCTGCCAGTGCGCAGGGATTGAAAACCAGGTTGGCATTTTTGTAGCAGACTCAGAAACTGACAATTCCGCACCCGGTGAACAGGTACCTAATACCCATGCAGTCTGGCTATATAACCAGAAACGGCATAGTGCTGCCCGTGATGCGATTATTAAGAAAGATATTACGCAAGTGAAGATTGATGAGCCGATGACGCTTAATGAACTTCTGGCGATCATTGATGTGGTCTGTCGTTGTGCTGGTATTGACGAGGATGTAGTCGGTATTGCTGAGCCGATGATGGCGGTTATTGATGCTGGGCATCGCGGGCAATCTACGGCTCAGGAATTGATGCTGCACTGATAAAACCCACTCGCAAAAGTTACTTTTGCTAAGAGGTGTGGCTTTGTTGAATAAATCAGATTTCGGGTAAGTCTCCCCCGTAGCGGGTTGTGTT
>ERZ507546.62-NODE-62-length-12938-cov-14.7966_pt1 | contig 12938 bp, 18 predicted proteins | sample MGYA00248664_ERZ507546 | MGnify/ENA primary metagenome ERZ507546 (study PRJEB26165, sample SAMN02676161) | human gut metagenome | isolation source: stool | host: Homo sapiens | place: USA | study: EMG produced TPA metagenomics assembly of the C.diff FMT (human gut... | reverse complement strand
TTTGACATATCAGGGACTATTCCATTTCATCGTCCAACAAAATGGGTGCAGTACATGTGGTTGGTTAATGAAAATTAACGTCCTACGGGGCTTAATGAGATGGTCACCCCCACCCTGTAGCGGTAAGCTGACAGGGTGTTTTGTTTTGGGAGAACCATCATGAATAACGTCTCTTTGATTGGTATTGATCTCGGCAAAAATTCATTCCACGTCCATTGCCAGGACGCCACAGGCAAAGCTCTTAGCCGTAAAAAATTCACGCGAGCGAAATTATTCGAATTTCTTGCCAATTGCCCTTCTGCAACTGTTGTTATGGAAGCCTGTGCAGGAGCTCACTATATAGCTCGTAAAATTTCTGACATGGGTCATAAACCAAAGCTGATTTCTCCTCAATTTGTCCGGCCATTCGTTAAAAGCAATAAGAATGATTTCGTTGATGCTGAAGCCATATGTGAAGCGGCATCAAGACCATCGATGCGATTTGTAGCACCAAGAACTGAGTCCCAGCAGGAAATACTTGCTTTACATCGCATACGAGAATCTCTCGTCAGAGATAAAGTCAAAACAACCAACCAAATGCATGCTTTTTTACTCGAATTTGGGATCAGCATGCCAAAAGGTCTTGCAGTTATACGGAGACTATCCGTAGTCCTCACGGAAAATGAATTGCCTCCCTATTTGGCAAAATTGTTAGTGAAGTTACAGAGCCATTATTTATATCTGGTTGAACAAATTCGCGATATAGAAAATGAACTAAAACTAGCAGCGAATCAAGATGATACAACCCAAAGGCTTATGTCTATCCCTTCAGTTGGCCCGATTACAGCAAGCGTCCTGATGGCAAACCTCGGTAACGGTCAACAATATAAACAGAGCAGGGATTTTGCTGCGGCAACTGGTCTTGTCCCCAGGCAATACAGCACTGGCGGCCGACCAACATTGTTAGGGATCAGTAAGCGGGGAAACAAAAATTTGCGAAGGTTATTAGTACAATGTGCAAGGGTGTACATCCTTCACCTCGAGCATCAGTCGGGTTATCTGGCAGAATGGGTGAGACACCAACTATCAAAAAAACACTCATGCGTTGTAGCTTGCGGTCTGGCAAATAAACTCGCACGAATTGCCTGGGCGATTACGACAAAACAGAGCGTATATATGGCTTAGTTTTTTTATAGATTCACTAAAATTTGTTGAAACAGCAGTTACCACCTGGTTTTGCGAAGACTGGAAATTGATGACATGAACGGCAAACCGGCCAGATGAAAAACCCTTTAAAGCAGATAGGCTCTATGAAGCCGCGGGCTTTTTTATGGTTCATCTGGCGCAGACCTCATCGTGGCGCAGGTACATGTTACCTATAAACGACGCCGGATAGATTCAAGCAAGCCATCATTAGTCAAAAAACAGTCTTGCAAAAATGGGGGTGACCATAGATTCTTCTTTCTGCCTCACAACATCAAAACACTCAAACATCATGAGGCAAAAAGCCTCAAGCGCCGACACCATTATACCGTGTTTACTCCCATCCTCCCAGGGCTAATAAGCTGGTAAGTTAATAACTTTTAAGATGGTTTCCGCCGTGTTTCTGCCCTGCATCCCGGCATCTGCTGGAGTTCAGTCATGAATTTTCCCCTCTGTCGATATGCTCCGGTTACCACTTCTGCGCCGTCCAGTGTAGCGGTTCTGTGCAGACGCAATGTAGTGCCAGAACAACCCCCTTGTTCGCCAGCTGCGCCCATGTCTGATGTTAACCAAACGACTCAGCTACCAGATTGAAGATTTACGCCCAAATAGAGGTCTACGCCTATGACAAAATTCTCCAGGCAATATCAGATATCAGTAGCGTCATATCCGAAAGAGATTTTTAAAGTCACTTTTCCTGATTGTATTTCTTTCAAAATATAATGACGGTAAGGTTATTTAGCCAATTGACGCGCCACTTGAATAAGTTATTATTACTTACAGGCACTCTGAACTATCAGCAATTTCACAGACTCAACAATGCCTGTAGAAATATCTTTGTATCGGTATTATTTAAGGAATCAATTATGACACTCACTGCATATTACCAGCTAAGGAATACAAAAGCCGCAGGTCTTGGTTTCGAATTGCTGACCAGTGAACCGGGAGCCTTTATTGTGCTGGAAGAATGCAGTTATGAGAAACCGTATGAAATTGCCCGCTATGGGCATAACGGGAGTGCAGGCGATCGTTCGAATGCGTTCAGCTGCGCGATGAATAAAGCCCGTAGTCTGCAGAATTACAGTGGAGCAAAACTGGATTACAACGTTTACGAAGAAACTGCCTGAATCATCCTGTAATAGCTGTGTGTAGTCTTTGCCCGCCGCTGGCGGGCTTTTTTATGTGACACCGGGCAGGAGCGCCAGGCATCATGACAGCGCCCTATCCTCTCTTGCTTCACTTCCTGTCAGGTTTAAGACGACTATCAAACCGGAACGGTATCTGTTGAGCCTTCTGCACGATCCCGTAAAACTCAGGGTGCTCAGGATTTAACAGATAATTGAACTCTACCGGCGATAAGGCTGAGGGAACACGCAGTGCAACCGAGCTCCTGGTAAATGACCAGGCATCTCCGTAATCAGCCAGTTCCTGAGGCGCATCCTCATCAGCCCAGTTGCCCGGTAATTCATCCATGTTTGCGCTTTGTATCAGTTCATCAGGCACATCGATACTCAGTAGCGTGAAAGAGTCCATTATCTGTGCCGCATGCAGGTGTACCAGGGTCTCCAGCATCGTTAGTGATGCCGTTTCGGAGACATATACCATTGACACCCCCACGCTATTCCAGCGCCCACCAGCCTCTTTCGCACCATATCCGGTCCAGGCCGTAGAAAGATACTTTGTTTTCGTCAGCCTGTAGAAGATCACGAGTACACCCCATGCTCCAGACGCGTAATCAGCTTAATGACCTCATAGGCTCCCGTTTCGGATGCCATCAGGTCTGCTGGCACTTTCCAGCTCAATGCCCGGTTAGGTTCGTTCAACCACTTCTGTGCGGCTTCCCTGTCGCCTTCAAACAAATCTACCGCCCGATCAATAACGCGGATAATCCGTACCAGACGTTCACTTTGTTCCGGGTTAAAACGTGCCTTCACACTGCGGCTAAATGTGGTTGACGGGATACCGGACATTTTTCTCAGGTCATTCTGGGTTATTCTGGCCCAGTCAGTGATCCGGTTCACCACCTTCCCGTCCAGGCCTTCATTGATTTGGCCCAGGAGCGCTACACCATCAGCATTATTTAACCCGGCAACCTGCCAGAGGCGCTGTGGTCTGGCTGGAGTTGAGGACAAACTAAAAGTTTTCATAGCAAACCTCCATTTGGTCATTACATTATACCCAAATGGTAACACCAGAGCAAATATCAACCACCAGCAGACGGAAGGCATTTTTCCTGATTGCGATAACTCAGAGTGTAGCGATCGGTATCGAGTCCCACCTCGTTGTGTAGGCTGGAGAGAGCATATCTCTCTTCATTGACCACGCCGGTGCGATGCCACGACCGGCAAACCATACTTTGCCTTTGCCTGAGTTGTTTATCGTATCCAGTACGTTCATGAGCGCGTCACTGTTTGCATACGACCTCCCTTCATCAAATAACGATAGCTGGGTAACTCCGCAGGGACGGAAATCGTTGAGCATGACTCCCGCCTTTGCATAGTTATGTCCTTCTTTCCAGATTTTATCCAGAGCCCGGCCAGCCGCCGCGATAATGTCCCGCGTATCACGTGATGGAATGCAGAGCTGTTCGCTGGAGACTTTGCTGTAATAGGGTTCATGTTTTGAAAAAGGCGAGGTTTTTATGAAAACTGATACCTGACCGCAGTATTGACGTTCCTGGCGCAATTTTTCCGCAGCACGTTCAGCATACTGGCAAATTGCCTGCCGCATGGATTCATACGTTGTTATACGCTGCCCAAAGCTCCTGCTGCATATGATCTGTTGTTTTGGTGGCGGGGCATCCTCCAGGTCGATACAACTTTCTCCCCGTAGTTCCCTCACTGTTCGTTCAAGAACTACGGTGAAGTTTCGTCTTATGAATGCAGGGTTAGTACGAGCCAGCTCCAGCGCAGTGGTTATGCCCATTGCATGAAGCTTACTTGTGGTTCGTCCACCAACCCCCCACACCTCCTCTACCGGCATCAGAGAAAGCATCTTATCTATCCGATTACGCTGGCCTGCAGTCAGTGCGAGTACCCCTCCGAACTGGGGCCAGGTCTTACTGGAATACTGGCAGGCTTTCGCAAGGGTTTTTGTAGGGGCCAGGCCTACCCCTATCGTCAGTCCAGTGCAGCGGAAAACATGATCCCTTAGCTGATGTCCGTATTCCTCAAACGTCATGCAGTTATCAATCCCACCAGCCCAAATAAAAGACTCATCGATGGAATACTCTTCGACACGGGATGATAATTCCTCCAGGCAGAAATGTACTCTGGCGCTCATGCTGGCATACAGCTCGTAGTTACTGGAGAAGGCAATCACGGGCTCCGGGAAGCGCTGCTCACGCAACTTAAACCAGGGTAAACCCATAGGAATGCCGAATTTTTTGGCCAGTTTACAACGAGCTATAACGCAGCCGTCGTTGTATCTGAATGTGACTAACAGTTAGTTGTTAATAATATGCTGATTTTAAATGATATTTAATTACTAACTTTTTTCTGTGATTTTGGCCTTGATGGTTACTTATGTTGGTAGGATCTAGAGATGAATCTGGTGAGAAACAACTCGCATCTTTACCGACAAGGCATCCGGCAGTTCAACAGATCGGGAAGGGCTGGATTTGTTGCGGATGAAGGTAGAGGAAGGAGATATCATTCTGGTGAAGAAACTCGACCGCCTTGGCCGCGACACTGCCGATATGATCCAACTGATAAAAGAATTTGACGCTTAGGGTGTTGCTATCCGATTCATGGATGATGGGATCAGCACCGATGGCGAAATGGGAAAAATGGTGGTCACTATTCTGTCTGCGGTGTCGCAGGCCGAACGACAGAGGATACTTGAGCGCACGAATGAAGGCAGGCAGGAAGCAAAACTGAAGGGCATCAGGTTCGGTCGCAAACGAGTTGTAGACAGGAGGAAAGTCTTGGAACTCTACAGTGAAGGTATGGGAGCGACAGAAATTTCACGCCAAGTAAGTGTTGCACGATCTACGGTCTATAAAATTCTTTCTGAAGAGAGATGAAGGGTCTGGATATAGAAGGCAATATTTTTAACTAAAAATGGATTAAATGTGAATTCAGTGTAACCTTTTGTTAAAAAATAAAACAATCTAACACCATATGTGGTTGATATAATTGATTAATTTTAATTTAACGGTTTGTTAAGAGAAAATTTGACATTGTCAAAAAAAGAAAATTTCGGCAAGAAAATACTGTTGGCCAACACACTATTCAGATGTCATAAGCGTTAATTTTCCTTAAAAAGGAGTTCTTATGGAATTAAAAGCTAGTGAATTCGGTGTAGTTCTGTCAGTTGATGCTCTTAAACTGTCCCGACAGTCTCCACTAGGAATTGGTATCGGCGGCGGTGGCGGTGGCGGCGGAAGTAGTGGTGGCCAGGGCGGTGGTTGTGGCGGTTGCAGCAACGGTTGTAGTGGTGGAAACGGTGGCAGTGGTGGAAGTGGTTCACATATCTGACGCGCTGGATTAACCGGTCAGGGGGCATGGTGCTCCCTGATATTCAAAAGGAATTAATATGTTGAATATTCTGCCATTTGAGATAATTTCCAGAAATACAAAAACCTTGCTCATCACCTACATTTCTTCGGTGGACATTTCCCATGAGGGAATGAAAAAAATCCTAGAGAGCCTGCATACCCAACGGGGTATTATTCCTGAATCCTACCTTGACGAACTACTGGATTATGAGGCTATTGACAAAGACAAAGGCAAAGAGTTTCTTGTAACAACTGGCGTGATAAACAAAACTAAAGCATCGTCTCTCTGGGAACATTCGGTCATAATAAGCGATGTTCCGCACCTTTTCAGGGACGTAGAGGACCAATGGAAAGCGGATGGAATTCTAGTTTCTCATGTCCAGGACGTACGAGAACTGGATTTTAATTTACCCGACTCGACGTTGATCTGGTTGCACTTTGAAAAATATGACCCAGAGATTATCCAGTCAGTGTACACTAAATTCGAGAAAAATAATGGCGTTGCATTCATACAAAGCTACTACCTCAAAGAATCGTTCAGAATAGATGGAGTATATTCGCCAGTACTTGGAACACCTTGTCATTTTTGCCACATTGAGAGATGGCTGAACAGGGAAGAAAAAAGCTTCAGGCGCAATGAAATGTCTTGGGCAAATCTGCTTAAGTTAATGAAAAAACAAAAAATGTCGCTGCCAGCTCTGGCTTTAAGTGAGTCAGAACGAGGGTTCAGCCAGCATTTGATTAAACGGAGGCTTCAGGAACTGGTTGGCACCTCACTCGTTAAAAGTCATGTAGATACCTTCATGTCATCTGTGAGTGCAGATTTAATTACCTGCGTTCTGAGTAAAGAGCCGGTAATTCACTGGCAGGCTTGTGGTTGCGTGGAGAGATAAAATGTCAAAACATGAACTCTCTTTGGTTGAAGTAACACATTACACTGACCCTGAAGTTCTGGATAGTGTAAAGGATTTTCATATTAGAGGGAATTTTGCCTCCCTTCCCGAATTCTCTGAACGAACTTTTGTTTCAGCAGTACCGACGGCCCATCTTGATAAATTTGAAAATAAAGAAGTTCTTTTCAAACCGGGCTTCAGTTCAGCAGTGAACACCTCCCCCTCACTTCACTTCAGCAGGGAAAGATGTCCATCCGGAATTGGCTTTTGCGACAGAAATAGATGTTCTGTTCACACTATTGAAAAGCTGCTCGTTAATGCGTTCAGTTCTCCTGATCCAGCCTCCGTCAGGCGGCCTTACCCTTCAGGTGGTGCTCAGTACCCAATTGAGGTTTTTTTATGCCGATTATCTGAAAACACGGAAAACTGGCAGACCGGAACTAACGTTTATCACTACCTGCCACTAAGTCGGGCATTAGAACCGGTCGCTGCGTGTGATACCCAGGAGCTTTACCGAAGCTTGTCCGGTGGAGATGCAGAACGTCTCGGTAGACCCCATTTTGCACTTGTCTATTGCGTCATTTTTGAAAAAGCTTTATTCAAGTACCGGTACAGAGGTTACAGGATGGCCTTAATGGAAGCAGGTTCGATGTATCAGAATGCGGGATTGGTTGCAGATCAAATTGGGCTAAGAAACCGCGTATGGGCGGGATTTACTGATTCATACGTAGCAAAAACCATGAATGTTGACCAGAGGACTGCCGCACCGCTGATTGTTCAATTTTTTGGAGATGTCATCGATGATTAATGTCTACAGTCACCTGATGTCCGCATGGCCAGCCACAATGGTCATGAGCCCAAAGTTGAACAGAAAAATGCCCACCTTTTCTCAGGTATGGGACTACGAGAGAATTACACCAGCCAGTGCAGCTGGTGAAACACTGAAGTCAATACAGGGAGCCATAGGTGAATACTTTGAACGCCGCCATTTTTTTAATGAGATCGTAGCTGGCAGTGAAAAAACATTATACGAAATGATGGATCCGCCAGCCGCAGATGCTTTTACAGAAGCGTTTGTTCAGACTTCTTCGCTGACAGAGGATGCGGTCAGAACCCACAGATTCAAGACTACTCGCGCCTTCAATCTGTTTAGCCTGGAGAAACAAGAAATCCCAGCGGTCATTATTGCTCTCGACAATATAACAGCTGCTGATGACCTGAAATTTTACCCTGACAGAGATACATGCGGATGTAGCTTTCATGGTAATTTAAACGATGCTATGGACGGTGCCCTGTGCGAGTTTATGGAAAGACAGTCGTTACTGCTTTACTGGTTACAGGGAAAAGCAAACACTGAAATTTCTGGAGACGTTATAACAGGGATCAACTATATAGATGAAATTTTAGTAGCCCTCAGAGCTGAAGGTGAGCTCAGAATTTTCGATATCACCCTCCCCGGAGCGCCAGGACACGCAGTACTAACGCTTTATGGTACAACAAATAAATGTAGTCAGATAAAATATAGTACCGGGTTATCTTATGCCAGTAGTCTGAAAAAAGCCCTGTGTAAATCTGTAACGGAACTATGGCAATCATATATATGTATGCACAATTTCCTTATTGGTGGCTATACCGATGAGGATATCATTGACAGCTATCAGCGCCATTTTATGTCATGCAACAAATATGAGTCCTTCACTGATTTGTGCGAAAACACCAGGCTGCGGCATAAGGATGTCATATTGTCTCTTGAAAACAATACATTAGAAGGTGATTTACTTAGCTACCTAGAAAAAATATCTAGTAATATTTTTGTTTACTATGCGAGAGAAAGAATTAGCGACCATCTTGTCTGGTATGCAAAAATAGTAAGCCCTGATTTTTTCCTTCATATGAACGGTTCAGGAGCACTAAATTTTAACAATAAACTATACTGTGCCGGAAACGGTATTAAACAAAGAGAATCTAAAATGGTTCCATTTCCATAAGGATATATTGTGGCAACATTAAGAATGACGATTATTTTTTTAATGGAACAAATCAGAGCTCCTTTTAGCATAATATGGACTATTATGTCTCCAACCGTGTTGTTCTTTTTTCTGCATTTCAATGAAATTGAACAGCATTTCGGTGATACATTATGGCTGAGGCATCAGATATCGTGGTTCGTAGGATATATTTCATTTTCTGTTGTTCTTTTTAATTACTGTCTGTATCTGACAGGCAGAAGAGAAAGTGGTTTTATTGCTACCTTTGTCCACAGTATAGAGGGTCGTTTGTTGTTTATTCGTTCTCAATTGATGGCTTCTCTTATCATGTCAGTTATGTATGTGTTATTTTTTATTACAGTCGTATTCATTGGATTCCAGGCACGGCCAGACTATCAGACGGTTATATTAATTTTAAGAACTATATGCATAAATGTGATGATGATGATTTCACTGACGTTTATGGCATCATTCCGTGTGACTTTCCAGACAGCCAGCACTATCTATTCCGTGTTGATAACGGTGTGTATGGTTTTAGGGATCGTATCATTAAAATATAACGATGGACTAGTTTACTGGATTAATATCATAAATCCGATTGCCATATACTCCACACTTCTCCAGCCAGGCATTGAGTTATCGTACATCACTATTTTAGTCTATGGCCTCATGTTTATCATAAGTCTGGTTTCAGCGCTGACCTTCAAAACAGAACCAGTGTGGAGTTCTCAATGACCATACCACTTTTAGAAATAAACTCCCTTAGCTTTTCATACAAAGGCCATCCTCCTGTATTCAATAATCTGTCGCTTGAAATAGAGCAGGGAGGACTGATAGGTCTGCTTGGTGAAAATGGGGCCGGGAAAACTACCCTCTTTAACATAATAAAAGGGGGGAGCGACAATTATGAAGGTTCTGTCAAACGTTACTTCACTGGTGGTGAAATGGTAAGTCTGCCTCAAGTGATAAATCTTTCCGGGACGCTTAGAAATGAGGAGGTTTTTGATCTAATTTGCTGTTTTAATAAATTGACTAAAAAACAGGCGTGGGCAGAACTTAACAGTAAGTGGAATGATGATTTTTTTATCCGGTATGAAAAAATAAGACATAAAAGAACCTATACGGTAAGTTATGGTGAAAAACGATGGCTTATAATATCCCTGATGTTAACTCTCTGTAAGGATGCCCGTTTCTTTTTGCTGGATGAACCAACGGTTGGTATTGACATTCAATACAGAATGATGTTGTGGGATCTTATTAGCGAAATTGCCGCTAATGGGAAAACTATTTTTTTCTCAACACATATATTTGATGAACTTACCAGGGGGTGTATTCCATTCTATATGTTGTCTAGGAATGGTATTAAGCACTATACTGATATGGATAATTTCATGCATGTAAACAACGAAAATACGCCAGAAAAGGCTTTTATCAAAGAAATTATGGGAGCAGAGGGTTGATTGATGGAGATTAATGGTAAAAAAATAACAAAAAGGCAACTGAATGAAGCGAAAATATCGAATGCTAGCTACTATAATTGTATTTTTGAACGTATTCAACTAGACAATATAAACCTTCGCGATTGTGAGTTTGAAAATTGCCTGTTTATAAACTGCTCATTAAAAACCTTGAGTCTCGATTTTTTTAAACTTATTGATTGTGAGTTTAAAAATTGTTTACTACAGGGTGTGAATGTCTCTGATATTATGTTCCCCTGTACGTTTTCTCTTGATAATTGCGAAATGAGATTTATTGACTTAGTCGGTTTGCGATTGCAGAAATCAAGTTTTTTATTTACAAAGTTCAGAGATTGTTTATTTGAAGAAACTGATCTCCGTAAATCTGATTTCACCGGGTCGGAATTTTATAATACCGAATTCAGGCATTGTGATTTATCTCGCTGTGACTTTTCATCGACTGATGGCCTTGATATAAATCATGAAATAAATAAGATTTCTTCTATAAAAATCCCTCAGGATGCCGGTTTTAAAATCCTTAGAAGGATGGGGGTTATTATTTCATAATTCCGGTTGAGTATTAATAATTTACTCAGTGCGATATTTATTAAAGTTATTTCATCTTTCAACTATTGTCATAATAAAATCATATAGTTAGGTTTTTTAACGTATGTTTTGCTTCCATTGACCGTCAACCCACTTAGTAGCCCCTAAAAAGGATCCATAATAGATCCTTTTTAACAATTAAACCTTAACGTAAATTTTCGTTCCACTGAGCGTCAGCCCAAGTAAAAAACATTTTAAATACAACATGTTAATACCATTATCGTACGTTTCCGTTCCGTTGGACCTCAACCCCCCAACCCGTTCCCAAATTACTTGACCATATCCAAGACAGGATCGCCTACCGGAGAGGAGACAGTTCAAATTGCAGGGGAAATTACCTAGTATGATTAAGCAATGTGACCGCCTCCTCATTCAAAGTAGTTCGAATGCCCACATCTAACTGCTTCGTAACAACAGCGGACTTTGCCAAGTCCGCATTTTAAATAAACAGTATCGAGAACAGCCTCAGACACCTGAGGATTTCATCAGAAAGGGGGCGATAGCTAACATTAAACCCGCAACCCCAACGATGAAAAATGATAGCCGAAAGCATCTACCATAGGTCCAGATAGAAAACATTCCTTTATTTAAATCATAGTTCTCGCTATCTCCGGTAATAATTTTCATGTTGGCACTATTAAATTGATCTTCAATATCCTGGAGTGCCCGCTCAGCATTTTTATCAATATTGACACGCGCTGATCGAGTTTCCAGAAAATGAATGAAATAAACGAGATAAATACCCCCATCAATGTCGTAAAAAGAGCAAATCGCCCTCCTTGCTGAAGGGTAAATCCGATGCCTGCAGCCAGAAGACCAGTAATCGCAATGTAAAAGTTGAACACTGTCATTCTTTGTTGTGCATGCAATTCAAAATATCGCCAGACATATTCACTGGGAAAACTTACGTTTTTACTCATATGTATATTAAATCCATTTTATTTAACAAGGGGGACCTGAGAAAATGACACACTCAGCCAGTACTATTCGGTTACTATTATTCACTAACAATAAAAATCAGCGATAATGTCTCATTTTCTATTTAACTCATAAATTAGGCGAAAAAGCTCTGCCTGGTATCTCGCATCATGCAATGCATCATGGTCTCCAAAACTTTCTGGCTTGACAATTTTCGCGATTTCACTGGAACGTGTCGCTTTCCAGGAAACCTCGGCTGTTCCGAAGTACATCGATTTGATATCCAGAGCCGCAATGCCAAATGGATTCCCCCCCAGAAATGAATGAAAATAATAATTGATAAAACTCCAGTCAAATGAAGCATTAAAACCAACAAAAACCACCGTCTCGTCATTTTTAACCAGTGAGTTGACCCAGTTTTTAAACTGCTTCATAGCCTCTATAGGTTCCAACCCTTCCTTCTGAAGCTGTTCCAGAGATAATCCAGTCACCTCCATTGCTTCAGGAATAAATTCATCAGATATCGGCTTGAGATAGCATGAGAAGTGAAGGGAGGGATCAAAAGCCACGCATGCGCCAATGGAAAGCATGCTGTATTTTCCTGGAATAGGGCCTGAAGCTTCCACATCTACCGATACAAAAATTTCTTTCTCAATACTCATATATAAGGTCCTGCAATAATGGGGGCGATTCACTTTTGTTGCAAATACAAGCCTCATATCACGCCACAGGCCATCAGTAATAAGATGATGTGAACAGCATAGGACTAACTAACGTTTCTCACCACTCAGATCGTTGTTAGAAAGGACGACCACTGGTTTATCGCGTAAATCGGGTCTGAAGCATTTCTCAACACTGCAATAAAAGCTGTTCACATCCGCCAGAGCATACATTACAGATTACCCCGGGCACGATGAACCCAATGAGTCACCACGCCAAAAATTGTCAGTTCATCGGGGTCTGGGTAAATTGGTGAATAAGCATTGTTCATAGGCAACAGGGCCAGTCTGGGAGTGGTCTGGAGCTGTTTAACAGTGAAGCCGCCGTCCACCTCGGCGATCACGATATCGCGATGTTGAGGACGCAGAGAACGGTCCACCACCAGCAAATCTCCATCACGCATACCGACATCCTGCATGCTGTTTCCCTGAGCTCGCACGAAATATGTTGCGGATGGATGCCTGATGCAATAATCGTTCAGGTCTAGCTCACTGGAAGTATAATCCTGGGCAGGGCTGGGGAAGCCAGCTGCACACCGCTCGAGAAATAAAGGGATGGCGATTTTCTCAGGATTTTCCATTGGAATTAAGAACATAGGCACAACCTCCGATCACTTAAAACGTCGCGGTAGGGATACCCGTTACCGGATACCCCCCGCACAGATCCCGGCGTGCGC
>ERZ507546.59-NODE-59-length-15878-cov-12.7656_pt1 | contig 15878 bp, 20 predicted proteins | sample MGYA00248664_ERZ507546 | MGnify/ENA primary metagenome ERZ507546 (study PRJEB26165, sample SAMN02676161) | human gut metagenome | isolation source: stool | host: Homo sapiens | place: USA | study: EMG produced TPA metagenomics assembly of the C.diff FMT (human gut... | reverse complement strand
GATGCGCTCCGGATGAATATGATGATCTCATATCAGGAACTTGTTCGCACCTTCCCTAGTATTCTCTCTTTTTCATTCTTACAAATAATTATACGTTCAATTAAAATCTCAGGCGTTCCAAAATCTGACATCATCATTTCCGTGCCGAATAAAAGAAATGATCCTGATTGTGATAAAATTCGTCCATTGCTTTTCTTACCTTTGACGCATAGTATTTCCTTCAAATCATTTGGTATAATTTTGTTAAGAAAATATGATTTGTCTTCTTTTATGAAATGAAGAAGTCTCCCGACCTCAGGAAGAGCATTAAAGTGGTTAATTTTAGTAATTGACTCAGATTTGTTTTTATCTTTTTTATATAAATCTAGTTCATAATCATTCAATAAATACTCTTCTTTTTGGACATTATTACCTATAGACTCCTTGTCATTTACCGAAAGCCGCGATATATTTGCCAAACAGTTAACTGTATCTGAATCGAAAAATTTTATTGATTTCTGATTTATGAAAAAAACTATAACCTCTCCATCTTTTTTATTGCTATGAGAAGAACAGGCGAAGTAAAGAGCCATCAGAGGATTTGAGGTTATATCCAACAGACGAGTTGGTAATGAATAATGTTGCATTCGAACAAGTTTCTCTAATGTTGTTCTGTCTTCATTGAAATCGTTAGGATTTTCAACCAACAATTCTGTTGCCATTACATTTTCATAATTCCTATATAAATAGCGGCCATTATCATCAGTTCTATTGATAGAAGGCTCAAGTTTATATTTGACATCACTATGCCCACGATAGAATATATCATAACCTTTTTTCTTTTGTTTAGATAAAACATGCTCCATGAAAATATTTAACGACGTCGCTTTGAATGAAACAATTTTGTCAGAAGCTTTATCTTCCAGTGGGATACGTAGGTCATTTTCATCTAAATTATTTTGAAGATTTATCTCATGGTTTTCAATAATAGAATAAAGGTCTAGATCTTTAATAGCCCAATGGGTTCGCATTATTTCAAATTTAGAAAGACCAAGTGAGTATAAAGTTTGATTATTAATTTCTCCCTCTGAAATTCTTTGCGTAAGATTGTATTCAAACTCTACTTTATACCTGTCAGCAGTTATAGATTTTAACGAGCCAACAAACGCTTCACCTTGCAAGTTTTCCACTAGAAATAAGCAGGGTAGTTCTTTTATTTCCTCAATTTGTTCCTTAGTGAGATCCTTGTATTTCCTAACTAATTTATCTTCAGTATGCTCTAAAAACCTAGACCTTGTAAATTCATAACTTCCATTGGCTTCATTCCATGCCTGAGTATCTGCTGTAACGAATAGATTATACACTTTTATATTCCTTATTTTATATAGACATTTACAATGTGTAATTTACGATATTATCGTGATACTTTAAACAGTTAAAATCCACCAAAAGAGTTTACAGGTAGATACGCCTCCCCAGTCTGGGATGAATGACGTCTTATACGTGTAACTATCTCATCAAACTTCATGCCACCAGATAAAAATAAATATAAATGGCTATAGTCTAATAATATTAGAGGTGTTCGACTGCCAGATGATTCACTTATGGCAACAGAGGAATAGCCAGATACAGAAATCATTACAGCCATTGTATTATCTGCCATTTTGCTTACTTTAGCTTTTAATGAATCTATATCTGTAGCATCAGACTGTGTTTTTTGAAATTTTAATTCAACAAGATACGTTGTACCATCAATGGTTATGGCTCCATCGACTTGCCTACCATCAGTTTTATATGGCTTTTTACAAATGATTTCGCAGTAGTCTACAAGCTTAAAGAACCATTTTTCAAACTCATAGCCACCATTTTGTGTTCCAATTTCATTATGCAAACACTCAAACTCAGATTTTAGCTTAATCAAATCCGTTTCGGAACGTTTTATTTCAGCCCTCTCTTTTTGTGCTCGCGCCCTGAATTCTTGTTTTTCTTTTTCATCCTGATGCTCTTCATTTTGTTTTGTAATATAAGATTTCAAATCTCTCACAGCATTGGTTGCCGACTGGATCATTTGTAAGGAATCCTCCCAGCCTCTTAAATCAGGAAAAGAAGTCTGTTCAGAAAGATTAATTGCCATCAGACAAATAACGTTATTACCTTTTGCATTACTTTGCAGTTTAGGGAATAAACGATCTAAGAAAGCCCTCTTTGACTCATCCTCCCTCCACGTTGAAATGAAGTTTTCGGAAATATGTGAAGACAATAAAAATTTCTTCAGTGCCGGTTTACGCCAAAAGGATCTTAAAAGAGCTTCGTAGACAAGTGAGATTAATACTGGTGTTGCTTTAATGTTCAAATCAATGTCCTTACTGGTTAGACGACGCCCTTAAAAACGCTTGATACTCACAGAGTTAATTTGTAAATTTTACCATAGTAAATATGAGGTTGATCAAGAGATAACGCAAAAATAGTAAGCAAGCATAAGCCCCGGCAGACGTCATGCTCACTGCTGTTCTATCCACGTATAATTTTCACGCACAAGCGTAGCTCAGCAGGCTCAGCAGGCTCAGCAGGCTCAGCAGGCTCAGCAGGCTCAGCCATTTTAATACCGCCATTACGTATGGGCAGCTCATCTTCTCGTTGGCATAGGTTCTTAATAGATTGCCACACCTCAGCTTCTGTTTCCATGTGAGCAGCGACCGAATCGAAAGCACCTTCGGCTACGACTATAGTAGGTTCTTTATCAGTTTCGTTGCCTACAAGCTCCGTTTTTGATACCTCGGCCAGTTCTTCTTCCAACTCAGCCACACTCGCTTTCAGTTCATCAAGACTACTGGCGGCGTCTCTTGGCGCATAGAAGAACAGCCCACTGATGAAGATAGCCTCCATAACCTCACTGAAAGAAAACGAGGTATCACCATAAACAAAGCAGCTATGCTTGGAACTCTTCACCCCTGATACGTTCTTCTTCAACAATCCATCCTTCGACGAAGTCATCAACGTTTGTTTGCTATAGAGGATTACAGGAAGATTTTTAATTTGTTGAACATCGCCGCTGATACTCCAGCGTTCTTTATCACCTTTAATGAAACCTGAAGCATCGCAGCTACTTTCTATGTCAAACTGATCAGTCGGAAACCGCCCGCGATTAAAATAGGTTGAAAAATCTTCCCCTTCTTCCATATCCTGACGCTTGTAAGCGCGATAAACCGAGCTGCGACGGTCAATCCCAATCCATTCAATATCCCATGTCGTTGGCCCGGACGGTTTTTGTTACCTCGTCTATGTAGGCACCAATATCTCTGTCCAGATAAGCAGCTAACAATGCCTTCCACGGTTCTATTGCCAGAAAGATACTTGCCAGCGTTGTTCCTTCTTCAATCAGAACAGTATGGTGGAAGAATCGGAGAAAAAAAAAGGGATCGGTATTGGCTATCGCGTTCTGTATGGAAAACAACGGAACAGCCGAGGTTTCATCGTAATCGGACTGGAACCGCAATATTGCATCTGAACAGAAAATTAATTTACCTTCTATCGCTCATCGCCTCCTGACGCTATCAGACAACGCATTTTACCAGAACACTGCCACTTATCGCATTCGACTTTAACCTGACACATGTTCATTGATAGCTCTGGATATAGATTCAACCCAAAAGCATTGACCTTATGGATAACATCACAACATCTGAAACTGATAACTCAGATTATAACATTTGCGATTTCATAGTTTCTTCACTAATCTGAGGGAGTTCTGAAACCAATCGAATACAAATATCCTTTAACCTGTCTTTCTCGCAACGACTCGCAGACTCTGATAACAGATAATGGCTATAATTATTTACACAAATGTCATTACCATTTTAAAGGGTTAATTTTAAGCCATGTTCTGTATCTTCTACTTGGTTTACAATACAGATCATAAACGGTGTTTTCTCATGGGGATGAAAGAGTGTTATCATTTTAATATTGTTTATTTGATTTTTCTCTTTTTATTTATTACTATTTAATACTACATCGCGATCGTGAAAATCAAATGTATTTATGCTTTAACAATGATTTCTCTTCTTATTTTTAAACTACTTTTTGAAAAAATCTTTATCTCTGTGCTGACGCACGGCTACGCCCTGATTCTGATATTTTTATTTTATTCATCTCCTGTCTGTAAAATAAAAAAAGCATTCAATCATTGTTTGATCTTTTTTCCTCATGATGCTGAATTTAGATCCTATGTTTAAACATAGTTTTTCCCTATAGACATATAGCATTTGCTCTTAAACGTATAAGAAAACTATATCCTTGGTAGCAGCACTTCGTGATTGCTGCGAACAATCACTCTGCTGAACAGGGCTTGCCCCTGTTAATATTGGATTTATCCAAAAAAGATCGCGTCGTAGACGCATATAAAGTTAAAGTAAAATGAATCAAACATTCCCGATAGAAGCAGTGCTTCGTGATTGTACAAAACAATCACGAAGCTATATTTAACTTAAGTGGAAAATTAAAGTTAATAAAACTAACAGATATCATTTTCATAAGTCATCATTAAACCAGTAAGAAGAGATATTTTACTATTTAAAATGTCATCCAAATCTTCGCTATTTGAATAATGAAGAAGAAAAATGCTATCAAGCCAGCTATAGCTTAAAACAAAGTACGCACTCTCGGGAGTTAAAGTCCCGAATCTCGGTACTTAAGTTGATAACTATTCTCAAATAAAAATAATAAAGTGTTATTTATATATATTCTGTCGCACTACAAGTTTTATAAGTAAAAACATCAAGTGTTAGTTATTTTAAAAAAATAAACTTTAAGTATTGACTTGCATACAAAATATAGTATTTACTTAAATGTATAACTAAAAAAATAAAGGAGTAAATACCATGATAGAGAATAAGATACAAACTGAAGTAAAGAAATCGAGAAGAGGTCTCCCACGTCATACTAAAAACCCATTTCTTAATGATACAAGTCTACATACAAAAACTGGCGTCAGACGTATTACTACAGGAAAAGATCGATTAGCATTAGTTAATGAAAATACTGGAGAGCAAGTTGGTAATGGCGGTTTCTATCAGGCTATGGTGGTTGATAAGACACAGTTCGTGAAACTTTATGTGGACGGAGTATCTGCTATTGAAGGACTGTCTTCATCGGGTAAAAAAGTTTTCAAGATCCTTTATCTTGCTATCAGAGATAATAAGGATACTGATACTATTTTGATGTCATACGATATTGTTGATCAAGGTATCGTTAAAATATCCAGAACAACATATTTCAAAGGAATGAAAGAACTTGCTGATAAGAAGTTTATTGCAGAGACCATGATACAGAACTATTACTTTATTAACCCGGACTATATGTTTAATGGTGATCGCTTAACCTTTATGAAAACTTATTACTTGAAGGATAAGAATCAAAAAAATGTTCTTAAATGAGCTCTAGAAAATAAATATTTATTACTACAGACTTCTTAAGAAAATATATTAATTAAAAGATCGTTTATTTCTCAATAAAGAAACATGGAAAAGTTGATGAAATTTAAATTCTGCTGAAATCTGTTAATCCATGTCTGAGGAGATAAATAACCTCACTTAGTTTAATAACATTCAAAATGTATAACATTGGATAATTTAAGCTTAATTGTAAGCACATATTTGACATGTCGTCAGGGTTCAAACGATCAAACTCAAATCGTGGTAAAATGTCTTCCTATATGCATCTATTAATAATATAATATTGATAATCCAATTGACTGAAAATGAAGTTTAGGTGATTTTAAATGGAACAAATTGAAAGAAGTAAAAGATATCTTACTAGAATGGAGAAAATCTACTCAGGAATATTTTCTTCTTCGGGCCATGTTACAGCAGATTACGATGATGATGTCATTTCTTTTTTTATTCATTGCTATCATATAAGAGATTGGTTTATTCATCTTAATCGTTTAAACATTGATGCCAAACAGGTGGATAAATTTATCAATAAACACCAAGCGTTGAAAATATGTGCTGATTTAGCTAATGGCTCTAAGCATTGTAATTTAACTCGTTCATTACGAAGTGGTGACCAACCTCATATTTCAGGTAAACAAAAAGAAACCTCAACTTGGCTTACAGGAACTGGTGGTGGTGAAGTAATGAAATGCAAGTATACAATTTTATGCAACAACACATTGTATGATGCCTTGCAATTAGCTAGAGAATGCATGCAACTATGGGATTCATATATCGTTGAGTTGAAGATTTTGAAAAAAAAGGATTAAAAGCATCCACGTTAATAAGCTTTATAAATACTTTTTTAGCTTCGAAGTTAACCAGCCCAATAAAAATGTCTTTTTACCTGTAGATGATGAGTTCGCCCATGACGGATTCATCAGATCGCTTGGTAGTAAATATTTATGGTCATCCTCATCAACAACTACGCCATTTAACTTATCAGCTATCTGCAACATCTTACAATAAAGCGCCTCGTCTGGATGCTTAGTCGAAATCCTTCCATCATTCCAATCAAACCAAGGTTCATCGTGTTCACTTTGACCACTCCATATAGCAAAAAACTCCCCATTCTTGCGATCTATTGATAGTTCGTTATAATCATCAACAAGCTGGAGCCATTCCTCACTACTGATTGGATTGCTTGCACTATCGAACCAATTATCTGATCTTATTAAATGAAGTTCCCAGCCCATAGACACCTCAGTTGCTTGATGAAGATACAATATTATGACTGGCTATTGCCAGTCAATGAGATCAACCGGTGATACACGATCACGTCCCATTTTCTCAAGCAACTTTTGTAATCTCTTAGCCCTCAAATTCTGAGCCTTTTTCTCACCAATCTCCCGATAGTATTCTTCCCGGCGCTCTGCAACAACTTTACGGAACTTCTTCAAAAGCTGTTCCAGTGTTTTGATGTCAGTAGCAGCAGCTTCTGCTTGGATTTTTTTATACATATACATCACATGAAATTCATCAATCATTTTTAACTCCTTGTTAGAGTAGACTTTCATAAATAAAATATACTATCAGCCCCATGAAGGGGCCGACAAGCGTAATAATACATCAACATATTGATTCTGCCAGCGCTGTGTAATGTATCTTGGTTAAGGCACGTTTTACTTCTTTAAAATCAACTTCAAACAGGTTTTCATTAGCATTCTCTCCCCATATATTTTCCAGAAGATACTTCCCTGCATTCTTCATTGCCAACGTGATTAGCTTACTGACGAACTGATTGTCCATTACATGCATTATTATCATGTCTCTGGTTGTCTTATCTTTTGAGTTAAAAAGGTCTGAGTAGACTTTAAGTGATAAAATAAAATAGTCTTCTGTAGATTTATTTTTAAATGTATTCATTTTTATTTCCTTTTGATTAATGTTAAAAGATGACATGGTGCGATATCAGCGTTATATATATTCACTTGCGAAAATGATATATTTATTTTCATATGTAGAGCTTGCCCCTTCCGGGGCAACTTTAGAGCTTATTTTCTGAACCTATCTGAATGCCAAACCAATACAACAGCAACTAGCTCTAAGTTAACTTCATCAATATTTCCACAATCCCCTTCCTGAGTTGTGAACTTCACAAAGTTGTTCTTAATATGGTCAATGACATACCTAATAAATGGACTAATAAAATCAGGATCATCAAGCAGCTCACTACAGTCCCCATACACTTCCTGAATGACTTTCCAGTTTGCGTCAAATGATCTGCATGCAAGATCAAGAAACTGTTTTGTAGATTTATTTTCAATAACGTTTTTTTTAGACATAATTAAACCTCACTTTTATATGATTATTTAGTGTTCATTTTATTTATCTCCGACATGGAGACAAAGAGAATACTACTTTTTATAAACCAGATTTATGATGACAGAACCATATTCAAAATCCATCTCATCAACTAAATCATTGTTCACATGCCTATTCAAGGCATCTAACAAGTTTTTATCCATCATGATTTCCTCAATGGCATAGCCACTCAACGCAACAAAAACATTGAAGCTTTCTTGAATAACGCTAAGTGTTTTAGGTGTTTGTTCACATACCATACTTACTACTACCGATATTTCTTTTTTCATTTATATGTTCCTATGTTAAGTTTATTATTAGCCCCTTGCGGGGTATGCACAGATTTCAAGATAATAAGTCAGAGCTAAAAATCACATTATGCATGTATCTTAGATTTACTTTGACCTCATCAAATAAAACATCTTTAAGAGAGCCAGAACTTCCGCATTCTTTAAGATAACGACTAAATCCGTCCTTACTGTTCTCTATTATTTTGTCAAAAATATCGTCCATATATTTTCTGTCTTCAATGTTCTTTAAGAAACCATTTCCCATGTATCTCTGCATGTTCTTGATGTATAGCTCATAGCAAGAAAATGACCTTACAAGAAATAGTCTGGTGGACTCATTGTAGACTTTGATTTCGTGGATTTCAGTTATTATATTACTCATATCTATTTCCTTCTTAATGTTTTAATTGTTCGTCCCCCTACAGAAAATCTGTATCATTTCGATAAGGGACATTATTAGTTACACGCTTATTTTTTAATGTTTACATACTTCCTCCTTACGCCATTACATCGGTAATATTGATTGAGCTATTTTTCCCGTGACGCATGAATAGTTTGTTCAATCCATGTATCTATCTCACTTTCAATAAAGGCGATTGCTCTTACACCTATTTTTATCTGTGAAGGAAAGCGTCCAGTTTTGATAAGCGTGTAAATCCATGTCTTACCAAATCCCGTTCTTCTTAATACTTCGGGCAACCGAATAAGTTTTGAATGTTCGTCTGTTTTGTTTTTAATCATATTTATCTCCTGTTTTGTTCGATGGAGATAATTCTAGGATTTTGGCTGGTTCTAAACTAGGGACGTTCATCAACCGTGAGTTTCGCGGAAATTATTGGCGGGATACTATTTATAGGGAAGTTCGCAGATTGTGAACATCCCTTTTGTTCATTTTTTGGCTTCTTTCTCATTGATTTTTATAACTTCAGTGATCTTCCAATCTTTTAACATATTGTTTTTGATATAGAAATCATTCAAAACCTTAAAGTATTCATCCTTGTCGAGATATTTTTTTGCGTAATCATAATCAGTATCTTTGATGTGATCACTACTTCTGACCCCATCATTACCATGCAGGATGTCAGCTAAAATGTTGAACGGTATGTTCTTACCTTCGTTGTTGGTCTGTTCCCATGAGATCAAATCCATTAAAGGGATGACTTTGTAATCAAGTATTCTTTGAAAGGTCTTATGACCAAAGCGAAAAGTTCGTTTAGGTGGTTTTGCCGTTTTAAGGTGCTTTTGCCATAGAGCAATCAGCACTTTCAGGTGTTCTGCGAGATCGTCACTGCTGGCTTGTTCCAAGTCAATTTCGATCAGCATCTTGTTAGCAGGGTTCAAGCCTCCTTGTTTCAGATACTCAGAGATGTAGTCGGAACTCACTGCAACAGGATCTGTTTGCTCAGACGTCTCCAGATGATACATAGCCCGTCCATAGTTGAACAATGAAGTTCTGGTCATCGGCCTGACAGCATAGCTATGTGACAGTCTCTGATTGTCTGAAATCCATTCTGATTCAAGTATCGCATCACCACACTGGATTTTTGCCTCATGGTATATAGCCTGCATTTGATTACTTTTGCCTGCTGTATCCCATTGCTGCCTCGTTTTGTAAGCAAGCATCCGTCTTTCAAGCTCAGCATAAATTTGTTCTAGGGTGAGATCTTTCAGGCCATCATATCGGCGCACATCAAACCAAGATAATGCTGTCCTGATATCTTCCATTTCCTTTTGTGTAGTCATTGTTCTACCGATTGCTTTTATGTTTTATAAAAGTTAACCCATTCAACATGATAGAGAAAGTGAAAAAGAGGGGAAGGTTTTCAAAATGCTGTGAGATCAGATAAGTGACCTTGGAGGCCAACGCTTCAATCTTGACTAAATACCTTTTATTTACCAAACAATAACCAATTGTTATATATCAATTATTTTCACAGAGATAGCAACAACATCATATTGACAGTGAAAGAAATTCAAGGCGCTCATAGTTGAATGGTAATGACAACAACCAATTGTTTTTAATTGACATTTTTATCATATGAAAACAATAATGATGGTAAATATGTTGGTAAATAACTGTCTTGTTTTAACAATACCATAAATAGAAAGGAGTACAGATGAAGTTCGAGTCCAGTCAGAGGAGCCAAATTTAAGAAGCCTGCTTTCGAGCGGGCTTTTTGCTTTGTTACTTTCTCATTTCAGCCAGATCGTCTTCTATAGTAACGCCCCGCACGCGTTCCACAACCGCCGCACTCCTCTGGCTGTAACAGAGGAAAAACCCCATAACTTATTAATATCAATTGTTTACGCAAATAAACGAGGGTGAGTACAAGCTGCGGACGATCCAGCCATTTTTCATCTTTTGTATCTTAATATAGCGTCCCGAGTCCGGATCGGGACTAAAAAAGACTTTTTGCATCATTCCCTCGATCATATTGTCGGCTTTCCGCTTCGAGATGGTCGTTTGGGTTAAGTGGTAAATGTTATTAGCTTTCTTTGCATAGATGAAATGATAGGATCTTTCGACATTGTACTTGACGTTATCGACTATCACTTTTCCGGAAACGTCAAAATAGCCGCTGTTATTTCCCCGCATCAGCAAGAAAGTTTTAAAGTTTGCATCAAAGCCAAATGAGCCCGATTCAATTCGCAAATTTGCGGAACAATCAAAATCATTTTGCTGATGAAAATGGTTTATCAGCCAGCCGCAAACAAAAACAGCAAAGAAAATTGACAACAGAACATAAACGCGCTTTAAATTAACGTTATTCAGGAATTTCATAATCAGGCCTATAGTAGTTCTCACATGAATACAGCGCACCTGGTTTTATTTTTGAGTAGATACAGTGGGCCAGAAAAACCCTCCCCTCATTGGCTTTTAACACAGATTCCGAGATATTAAAGTAGAAAACGCTGTTGCCTAAGCAAACCATTTTCTGCTTTGCGCTTAGCTGGCGGACAAGAACCATCATCTTTTGCAGTTGCTCATTCGGTATGGCGTTAAAAGTTCTGACCGGGCAAGACTCAATGCTTCCCAGATAATAGCCTTCATCCTGGCCGGCCGCAAAAATCAGGCGATATCGGTCGGCACTCACGCTCCAGAAAAGGATAACCAACACAAATAGCGCAAGCAGCGCATAGCCAGACTTTTTTGCCCATCCCGCAGAAAATTTACGTGTTCCCTTATGTGCACAGCCGCTGCTGCTTAACGCAATAGCTTCCGCATCGTTTTCATTACGTATGGCGGGGGCTGAATTATCCACTCTCTCAACCAATATGCTCGCGGACACCCTAAACCCAAGCCGGGGCACGGTAACGATAATCTCCTCGACACAGCCCATATTCCTGAAGACGGCTCTCAGGTCAGAAATATATTTATTGAGGCTATGGCTGGAGGTCCGCAGCCCATGCGCATCCCAGACTTTTTCAAGTATCTCGTTCCTGTAAACCACATGCTCTCTATGGTCTAAAAGGAACTTAAGCAGGCGGCTTGTGGTGGCAGTCAGCGTGACGCATGAGTCTTCATCGAGCCATAGCAGCCCGTCATCGCTCCTGAAATGGATCGTTCCTTGAATTTTGTAGATCATAAATCAGCCTTACAAATAATCCTCAGTCGCACACAATCCGCACATCAGGCATATGCGCAGTATTTTATACTAATAATAACCTTAACTTTATTGTAAATTGAATTTTAACACCTAAAAACCATTAAAATAGAATACATATAACTAAAAAAAACACAATGCTATTATTGTCTTCATCGAAACACAGGGCGTAACAAGACCCATCTGAGCTAGCCTTGCGCCTGAAACAATATAGACCACCAGAACATCATTCGGGATGTATGAGCTGAACGCGTCCTGAAGCTGTGAGAACCGAGGAGATAAATGATGATTAAATAATACCATCACGCAATTAACTACCTGATACATGAAATGACCAGGACCAGGGATGATATTTTCACCGCCTGAATTAGCGTCCTGAAGACAGCGTAAAAGCGAGAATCCGGACACCTCTATAGGGATATACACAGGCAGATAAAAAGAAATCTGATTGGCTAAAGATAAAGATGTCAGACATTTATCAAGGAATGTTCCCTAAGAAAATTCCAATACAAAGAGTGTGCCTATTGTTCAGAGTTTAATGATAACTCAACCCTATCATTTTTAATTTACAAAAACCTATAAAAAAACAAATTATAAACATTTAACGCTATTTACAATGGAAATCACAAACAAAACACCCACAAAATGATAACTTTGCAGTGGTTACATCTTTTAGAGCTTCAGCTGCATGCCTCATTGAGACGGGTGATGTTAGATTACTCTCAATTCGCTGAATGGTTTTATTAACGATGAGTTAAAGGTCAACCCAAGGATGAGATCGCGTTCAGACATGAATCTATCAACTAATATTTTATCCAAGGATAAATATTTCACTCTGGGCCTGATTGAACTGCTTGGAGTAGAGTTTATTGACAATTTCTTTTTGATTATAGATTTGGACTCTAACGACCTTTCGGGTTCGGAGTGGATTTATTTTTCAAATAAAAACATTGTTGCCTTCGCCTCCAGCGACTTAGCTTTTTATAAGTCCGAGCTATTTGAAAAAATAACCGTACTGGACAAAAAAAGTAATACCAGAAGCATCCTGAATTTCTTTTTAAAGAAAGAAACCTCAGGAAATTATCATACAAAGTATCGGCTAAGCCTGCGTGAAAAGCAGATGTTAAGCATGTTAAGCAGAGGGGAAAGCAACCAGGAGATCGCAGAAGAGTTTGGCGTGAAACTTAAGACTATTTATACGCATCGCCGCAACCTGATGAATAAATTAGGTTGTAAAAACAGGATTACGTTTCAAAAGTTATTTTTCAACAATAAATGTTTTTTTAAGTGAAGCATAGCTTCAGGATTATTCATAAACAGGAGTTTTATCATGAACAAATTAGCACTTATCGTTATTTCAGCACTGTCCCTGAGTTCTGCTGCGGCTCTGGCCGATACCGTTACGGTGAACGGCGGTACGGTGCATTTTAAAGGGGAAGTGGTTAACGCGGCCTGCGCGGTTGATGCTGGTTCTATCGATCAGACCGTTCAGTTAGGCCAGGTTCGTTCTGCAAAGCTGGCGGCCAAAGGCGACACCAGCACGGCTGTCGGCTTCAATATCCAGCTGAATGATTGTGATACCACCGTCGCCACCAAAGCCTCCGTCGCGTTTACCGGCACGGCGATTGACAGGGCCAACCCAACGGTACTGGCCCTGCAGAACTCCGCCGCGGGCGGCGCGACTAACGTCGGCGTACAGATCCTTGACCGTACCGGTACTCCGCTGGCGCTGGACGGCGCCGCCTTCGGCGCGCAAACCACTCTGAACGATGGCACCAACGTTCTCCCGTTCCAGGCTCGCTACTACGCGACTGCCGCAGCCACTGCCGGTACCGCTAACGCTGACGCCACCTTTAAAGTGCAGTACGAGTAATTTTTTCATCAGGCAGGGAAGCGCGTCGGGCCAGGATGGCCCGTTATCCGAATAAGAGTGAGGGTGATAACGATGCAAAGAATGAAGTCTGGTCTGTTGATTTTATTGCTCCCACCGCTGGCGCTGGCAGGAAACCAGTGGGACACCATGCTGCCCGGCGGGAACATGCGCTTTCAGGGGATAGTCATTGCCGAGTCCTGCCGCGTTGAAGTCGGCGATCGCCAGATGACGGTCAAGATGGGGCAAATCAGCAGCAATCGGTTTCATTCGGCCGGGGAGGACACCAACCCCGTCCCCTTCGATATTCACCTGCAGGAGTGCAGCACCGCCGTAAGCCAGCGCGTTGGCGTGACGTTTCACGGCGTCGCCGATGGCAAAAATCCGGATGTCCTCTCGGTTGGCGAGGGACCGGGGATCGCGACCGGCATTGGCGTTGCCCTGTTTGATAACACCGGCAGTCAGATCCCGCTCAATGCGCCCCCAGGGGCATGGACGCAGCTGCACACGGGGCCAACGACGCTGCATTTTGTCGCCAAATATCGTTCCACCGGGAATCAGGTCACCGGAGGAGCGGCAAATGCTCAGGCCTGGTTCTCCCTGACCTACCAGTAATCAGCGCCGGTAACAGGAATTCACCGTGAGAAAGAAAGAGATAAGCATGAAAAATAGACGGGCTACCACGCGCGGGATGCGCGGTTTACTGGCAGGACTCCTGCTGCTCTCCACCGCCGGTTTTACCGCTCAGGCGCAGGCCGGCGTGGCGCTGGGCGCGACCCGCGTGATTTATCCGGCCGGACAGAAACAGGCTCAGCTGGCGGTGACCAATAACGACGACAACACCTATCTGATCCAGTCATGGGTAGAGAACGCCGATGGTGCGAAAGACGGGAGTTTTGTCATTACCCCGCCGCTGTTCGCCATGCAGGGGAAGAAAGAGAATACTCTGCGCATTCTCGATGCCACCAACGGCCAGCTGCCGCAGGACCGGGAAACGCTGTTCTGGATGAACGTCAAAGCAATCCCATCGATGGATAAATCAAAGCTCAGCGAAAACACGCTACAGCTGGCGATTATCAGCCGTATCAAGCTTTATTACCGCCCGGCCAAACTGGCGCTACCGCCGGATCAGGCCGCGGAAAAGCTAAAGTTCCGCCGCAGCGGAAGCTCACTCACGCTGATTAACCCAACCCCTTATTACCAGACGGTCACCGAGCTCAACGCCGGAACCCGGGTGCTGAAAAATGCGCTGGTCCCGCCGATGGGCGAAGCCAGCGTCAGTTTACCGTCCGATGCCGGTCGCGAGATTACATACCGGACGATTAACGACTACGGCGCACTCACCCCGCGTATGAAAGGCGTCATGCAGTAACTGACCGGGGAGCAGCGCTCTCCCCCTGAACGAAAAAAATAACGATGGCCGGGCGACTTTGGACCGGAGGGACTATGTCACATCTGAAATATGGACTCGACCACTTGGGCTCCCGGCGTATGGCTCCAGGATCTGCTCGCGTATTCGCGCAGATCCCCCTTGCCCTTATACTTTCCTCACCGGCTTTTTACGCGCAGGCGGAGCTCTATTTCAACCCACGCTTTCTGGCGGACGATCCCGCCGCCGTGGCGGATCTGTCCGGTTTTGAAAAGGGCCAGGAGCTGCCGCCGGGTACCTATCGCGCGGATATCTATCTGAATGACGGGTATATGACCACCCGCGATATCACCTTTAATGCCGCTGAAAAGGGCCACGGGCTGGCCCCCTGCCTGACGCGCGGACAGCTGGCCAGCATGGGCGTGAATACCGCGGCCATTGCCGGAATCGACGTGCTGGCGGCGGATGCCTGCGTACCGCTAACCGAGATGATCAAAGACGCCACCACCCGCTTTGATGCCGGGCAGCAGCGGCTGTATCTGACCGTACCCCAGGCGTTTATGGGCAACCGCGCCCGCGGCTATATTCCGCCTGAGCTCTGGGACCACGGAATTAACGCCGGGCTACTGAACTACAACTTCACCGGCAACAACGTGCACAACGACGTCGGCGGCAGCAGCAACTACGCGTACCTGAACCTGCAGAGCGGGCTGAATCTGGGTGCCTGGCGCCTGCGCGACAACACCACATGGAGCTACAGCAGCAGCGGCAGTTCGACGACCAATGAAAACAAATGGCAGCATATCAACTCGTGGCTTGAGCGTGATATTACGCTACTGCGTTCGCGCCTCACGCTGGGCGACAGCTACACCAACGGCGACGTCTTTGACGGCATTAACTTCCGCGGCGCGCAGCTCGCTTCCGACGACAATATGCTGCCGGACAGCCAGAAGGGGTTCGCCCCGGTCATTC
>ERZ507546.58-NODE-58-length-16027-cov-33.0714_pt1 | contig 16027 bp, 17 predicted proteins | sample MGYA00248664_ERZ507546 | MGnify/ENA primary metagenome ERZ507546 (study PRJEB26165, sample SAMN02676161) | human gut metagenome | isolation source: stool | host: Homo sapiens | place: USA | study: EMG produced TPA metagenomics assembly of the C.diff FMT (human gut... | reverse complement strand
ACGACACAGAGCTAACGCTTAGGGTGTCATTTCGCCCTCAGCCGGAACCGACCCCTGGGTGGAGCTGCGGGCAGTTATCTGGTACACGCTCGTAAGCGGCCCTGCGGCCCGCTAACGCGGAGATACGCCCCGACTGCGGCTGTCGCCTTGCCGGGACCACTCCGATCGCGTACAGCAGCTCCTGAAGCGTTGTTAGTGGATATGGCTCATCAGGGCGGTGATGGAGATTGGCAGAATCTATCATACCGTTGCCGGCAGAGCCGGGCTTCGGCGCCACTCACTTTCCGTTCACCATTGAACATTGGCTGGCGCCTTTTTAACATCATGCGGGCCTGAATCCCAGATAGATTTGTGAGTAGCTGTTCTAATTTGAATTAATAATTTCCGCTGTTCGCTCAAAGCAGCCTTTGTATCAGCCAGCTATGGCTGAGTGTCAGGAATGGAAGTTGCTACCGTTAGTTTTTATTAATTAACGGGTAGAAGGTCATGGGTGAATAATAAAAATGACAAGCACCTTCGTTGATTCGGAGCTTGCCACTTTAGTTAACATATATCTTAAAAGTTTTTAGCCTTTCGCTTCTTCGAGGTCATCAGTATTCACCCCTTCTACCTTAGATTTAAAGTAAAGTTCAACTTCCTCCAAACTCTTGCCACCAGTTTCTGGAACAAAGAAGCTGAATATGGTGTAAGCTATGCATATTGCAGAAAAAATCCAGAATGTTGTCGACGCCCCCAATCCGTTTAACATCGGCAGAGAGAATATAGCGATGACTAAGTTAGTGGCAAATATGACAAAGATTGACAAACTCGTCGCCTTAGCTCTGGCTCTTAAAGGTGCGATTTCTGAAATAATCAAGAAACCTAACATGCCAGGACTAATTGCATACATGATGATGTAAAAGACTAAAGAACTAAATGCAAGCCAGTTGCTTCCGGGGAATGCAGGAATAGAGAATATAACCGCAAGAATAACCAGGCTAACCGTCAAACCGATAGCACCCAGAATCAGCAATGGACGTCTACCAACTTTCTCGATGATTAGCATGCCAACAATAGTAAACAGAACATTTGTAATTCCAAGCCCAAAAGTACCAATCCATGATGCCGAGGAAGTAAACCCACTGGACTGGAGGATTTGAGGAGCAAAGTAGATAACCAAATTTATGCCGCAAGCATTGGAGAAGAATGCAACCAACACCCCGATAGCAATCATTGGTCTGACATGCCCCCTGAAAAGGTCACGCCAAAGCATATCCACACTTTCAATAGTGTTCAGCCGTTCTGTTTCATTGATTTCTTTATCGACATCGCTGATCCCACGCAATTTTATTAATGTATGCTTCGCTGTATCTTTACGGTTTGTCGCAATTAACCAGCGAGGGGATTCCGTTACAAACATGACGCCTATTGCAAGAATTACGCCCAGGACGCCAGCAATCCCAACTGGCATACGCCATTCAGCATAGCTATCTGCGACCATGTTTACACCGTAAGCCATGACAATACCAACGGTGATCATCAGCTGAAATGAGGTGACGAGAACACCACGAATTTTAGCAGGCGAAAGCTCAGCGATATACACGGGTACAAGTACGGATGAAGCACCAACACCAATCCCCTGAAGTATACGCGCAAAGATGAGCAGCTCGATGCTGTTACTAAACCCTGAAATCGCAGCACCTGCTGCAAAGCAAAGACCCGAAGCCAGTAGGTTAATTTTGCGACCATATTTATCAGCAAGCGGGCCTGCGGCAAGAGAGCCCAACATCGCGCCGAGGAGTGACATGCTTACAACAATGCCTTGCATAAGGTCGTTGATCTGAAACTCTTTACCAATAAGAGGGATTACTCCTCCTATAATTCCCGTGTCATAACCAAATATAATTCCTCCTATGGAAGATATTATGACCGACATGATAATAAATATGCTTGTTTTTTTTCCACGATGACTGCTTGAGACTTCTTTGCTTTTTAATTGCCCCATGATGCCCACCCGTCTGTCATTTATAATTAACTAAGTTCAGGAATAACGATTGCTCCGAGAGCCCCAGCAGTATCACCTAATTCTGATGGCACAATTTTCATGTTAATTTCATACGCATCTGCACGCGTGAGAGATTCTTCCAATCCTTCTTTGAACAATGGATAATAATGAGCAGCGCTTCCACTCAGGATGGTGAGATCTGGGCCATATAATGTCAGTAGCGTTACCAGACCTCTTCCAAGATAATTTCCATAACGATGAAATACGCTCGCGATATCTTCTCTTTCTTTGGCCATCTCTTTATAAAAATTGATATCCTTTTTTTCAAAAGGATGTTCAGGCAGTAGCGTTTCTAAGTTTTGCTGGAGCCATGTTCTTGACGCAAGCATTTCCCAACACCCTCGTAAACCGCAATAACAAGTTGTTGGGTTACCTGAGACAGGAATATGTCCTGCCTCAGGATGTTGACCATCACTGGTGCGGAAAGGTTTTCCGTTATCAAGCAAAGCAACACCGATACCGGTCCCAAGCGTAACCATTAAAAGCCGTTTGCTATTCTTTCCTGCACCAAAATAATACTCACCAAGTACAGCAGCAACCGCGTCATTATCTATGCCGACTTCTACATTGAGTAATTTTTTTAACTCATCAACCAAAGGGAAAAAAGAAAAACATTCAAGAGTATCTTTGTTATTAATAATTCCTGAACTCGTATCTACAGGTCCACTTGCACCTATTCCCAAGCTAACCAGTTTCGTTCCCTCAGGAATTAAAGAGAGGATGTATGAGGCCAGAAGCTCGGAGCGCTGTTCCTGTTCAACCACATTAAATAAAGCCGTAGGAATGGTTTTAGTGCTCAGAGTGCCCTCTTCACCGTGAATAATGATGCGAGTACCGGTTCCTCCGATATCGACACCAGCTTGTACCATTTTGATTAATTCTGTCATACCGCCACCGTGATTTTTTGACCGAACAGGAACTGCCCTGGTACAAAACCATTCTGTTCGGCTAATTCAACAGTCAGCTGTTCGATGTAAATAAAGCCACACAGCAGTTGGCACAATTCGTTACCTTCAGGAACGGAAAGCAGCGTTGATCCTGCAAAAGCTGCTTCGCCAATAGTGACGACGCTCGTGCCATTCGCCACCATTTCTGCAGACAGGCGCTCCAGAGTCTCATCGCCCGGCTTTCCAAGGAGAATGGCAAGCATTCCTTTACCAGACGTTTCCAAAGGACCATGACGAAACTCTCCGCCAACAAAACCTTCCGCGCTAACTTTTGAAGCTTCCTTAGTGATCAGTGCCCCGGTCAGCGCACTTGAGGCGTATGAGCCGGTGCCAATATATGCGACGCGTTGGTGCGTATGGCTAAAAAGAGATTCTGCCATCCCCGCAACATGCTGATTAGCAGCCAGAAGAGAACGGATTACCGGAACGATGTTTTTAACGGTGCTGCAAATTACATGCTCATCCTCATCAAGCAAAACAGCCAGAGCACGGTGACTGGCGATCAAGGTATTGAGATAGCTTTTTGAGCTTACAGTCGCTTCGTCACCGCTGTTGAGTGAGATGAGAATGTCAGCCTTTTTACCCAATACACTATTTGGATCATTGGTTAATCCAATAAGCGTGCGTGGTTGAATACCTTGCTCAAGCAGCGCAACAATTTCACCGCTCATGCCTGATTGAGATGTAGCCCACAAAAGCGTATTTTCAGTTACCAGTGAAGGCATATCCAACAGCCGGCCTGCATCTATTCTCCATACCGGATATCCCCTGGCAGCAAGCGCTCTCTCAATAGGGATCAGACCATAGTCAGAAGACCCCATACCGGTCAGGATGATTCGGTCATAACTATCTAATTTTAAGGACTTCAGCCCTTCCGGCAACGGCGTATTGAGTTGAGCAAGAGCGGCTTCTGGTTGCATTGAGATGTCGTTTTCGTATGGGGTTTTCATAGCATTCTCGTCATTAGGTTAGAAAAACACCTACAACGTACATGCACGATATCGTGCGTGTCAATGCACGATATCGTTTGTGTAACTGTAATATTACTTTTTGCTTATGGTTGACGTTGTTGATGTAACTAGATGAATAGATTATCATTTTGAATGAGTGTTTAAATTAAAGACGCTTTGCACACATCTGTGAGAGGAAGACGAATGCTTGCACCTGAGAGACGGGAAAAAATTCTTTCCATGCTAGTTTCAAATGGTTATCTGAATGCCAATCAATTAGCAGATTTATTTGAGGTGGATAGCTCAACGATCCGTAGGGATCTAATGTACCTTGAGAAAGGGCGGAAGATAGTCAGGACGCATGGTGGCGTATTGCCGGTATTGTCATCTGAAGGGCAAGACACGCCTTACAGCATTCGTCGTGGCAGAAACCATGAGCAGAAGGTGTCAATTGGCGCTTTTGCGGCTTCACTGATAGCTGACGGTGACTCAGTTATTCTGGACAATGGCTCAACGGTTTATGAGCTCGCTGCGTGTTTGATATACAAAAAAGATCTGACAGTTATCACGAACGATCTCAATATCGCTATGCTACTGAGCCAATATCCCGCGATAAACCTGAACGTGACGGGTGGAGTTGTTGTTGGGAACTCATATACCCTTGTAGGACCCGATGCCACGAGGAAATTCAGCGAAGTTCATGCCGACTGGGCATTTCTCGGTGCTGAAGGGGTGCATCCTGAAGCGGGGATCACTAATATCAATGCAATTGAAATCCCCACTAAGAAAGCCATTCTGAATTCGGCGACTAAACGCGTTGTATTGGCTGATACAACAAAAATAGGATATCGGGCGCTTTCACACGTCTGTAGTATCTCTGATATAGACATGATAATAACCGATACGAAAAAGAAAGATAAAACAGACTCGTTATACGATGGGAAAATTAAATACGCCAGCGTGTGAATTTACACCTAGAATCGACTCGAATCTCAATGGATAAGGTTATTTAAGTCATTAGCTGTTGATTTTTTCATTTAATGAAAGTTAAAGATTAAAAAGCCTGCTAATGAAATAACAGGCTTTAATTGTTGATGCTGGGTCATAGTGGAATGGTATCGAGTGAGACTGTAATTAAAATTGTGTAATTGCCTGATTTTGATATGTTCACTCCGGTAACGGAGACAGGCAATTATGGACGAAAAGAAACTCAAAGCCCTTGCGGCTGAACTGGCTAAAGGCCTTAAAACCGAAGCCGATCTCAATGCTTTTTCCCGCGTGTTGACGAAACTTACCGTCGAAACGGCGCTCAATGCGGAGCTGACTGACCACCTTGGGCATGAGAAAGATGCGCCCAAAAGAGTCTCAAACACCCGCAATGGCTACTCGTCAAAAACGGTGTTATGCGATGACGGCGAGATCGAACTGAACACGCCGCGTGACCGTGAAAACACCTTACAACCGGAACTGATTAAGAAGCACCAGACGCGCATTACGCAGATGGACAGCCAGATTTTATCCCTCTACGCCAAAGGCATGACTACCCGCGAAATCGTCGCAACCTTCAAAGAGATGTACGACGCAGATGTCTCACCCGCGCTGATATCTAAAGTCACCGACGCCGTAAAAGAGCAGGCCACTGAGTGGCAAAACCGGCAGCTGGATGCTCTGTATCCCATTGTTTATATCGAATGTATTGTTGTCAAGGTTCGTCAGAATGGCTGTGTGATAAACAAAGCTGTTTTCCTTGCGCTGGGGATCAATACCGAAGGCCAGAAAGAGTTGCTGGGCATGTGACAGGCCGAAAATGAAGGCCTTCAGGACATCCTGATTGCTTGTGTGGATGGTCTGAAGGGCTTCCCGGATGCGATAAACAGCGTCTTCCCGCAACCCCATATCCAGCTGTGCATTATCCATATGGTGCGTAACAGTCTGAAATACTTAGCCAGGAAAGACTACAAAGCCGTCACCAGCGGACTGAAAGCGGTTTATCAGGCCCCGACCGAGGAGGTGGCTCTGATGGGGCTGGATGCCTTCGCGGGAGAGTGGGACGACAAGTATCCACAAATCAGCAAAAGCTGGCGTGCGCACTGGGAAAACCTGAATACGTTATTCAGCTATCCGCCGGGCCATTTACACCACAAATGCCATAGAATCGCTGAATAGCGTGATCCGTGCGGCCATAAAAAAACGCAAAGTGTTCCCGACGGACGACTCGGTACGGAAAGTTGTTTATCTGGCGATCAAGGATGCGTCAAAAAAATGGAGTATGCCGGTCCAGAACTGGCGGCTGGCAATAAGTCGTTTTATTATCGAGTTCGGTGACCGCCCGAGCGATCACCTTTAATACGGTGGCTGTTACACAGAATTATAGGCAGGCTCTATCGGGTCCTTAGACTTCTTGTATGCTCAAAATCTAAGGCAGATTTCTCTATGGGCTTGGTGTCACTCCAACCATTAGCAATGAGTAATGATAGCGAACTTCCGCTTTTCGCTTAAAACTGCCCGTCATGCCAGTTCAAAAAACAGGCTTAACGTAGGATAGTCACTCCCTCCTTCCCGGTACTATGCTGAGGACAGGCTTACAGTCGGAGAACCATCATGGAAAACATTGCGCTCATTGGTATCGATCTGGGTAAAAATTCCTTCCATATTGGATCGCCACGGCAAAGCTGTTTATCGTAAAAAGTACACCAGACCAAAGCTAATCGAATTTCTGGCAACATGTCCGGCCACGACTATCGCAATGGAAGCCTGCGGCGGCTCTCATTTCATGGCGCGAAAGTTAACCGCGCTTGGGCATATTCCAAAACTGATATCGCCACAATTTGTCCGTCCATTCGTTAAAACCAATAAAAACGACTTTGTCGATGCCGAAGCCATCTGCGAGGCTGCATCTCGTCCATCAATGCGTTTCGTTCAACCCCGTTCGGAATCTCAACAGGCAATGCGGGCTCTGCATCGCGTTCGTGAATCTCTCGTTCAGGATAAGGTTAAAACAACCAATCAGATGCATGCTTTTCTGCTGGAATTTGGTATCAGTATGCCGCGCGGCGCTGCCGTTGCTAGCCGGCTGAGCACTATTCTCGAGGATATTGACTTCCCTTGACCCGCCCCCAGTATTCAATACAACCATCAGTTAGTAATATCTCTTTTCTGACCCTGACCCCGAACATGATCCAGTCGTAATCAGGAATAACCGGCCATCATGCTGGCTACATATTCTGCCAACCGGCAGACTTCTCAGCAAATTCGGATGGCGTTATCCAGCCCAGTGCAGAATGGAGACGCCTCTGATTATAGTGTATGCGCCAAGCCTCGATTTTGCACCGTGCATCCTCCAGAGACTTGAACCAGTTCTCGTTCAGACATTCCTGTCGCAGCCTGTCATTGAATGACTCCACTGTGGCATTGTCCATCGGTGTTCCCGGCCGGGAAAATCTACGACGCCCGTCAAATAAGGCGTCAGAGACAAAGTCCATGCCCCAGACATGATTCGGATACAGCCCCTGCTCGCTGTAGAGTCGGTAAATGCGTTTATGATTATCCCGCCTGAGCGTCACGTGAACCCTGCTGTAGGCATAGTGACCCCGGGTTTCGGAGATCTCCCTGATACGCAGGCGCAGCGCACTGTCGTCTGCTTCTACAGAACGGTAGCGGAAAGAGCTGCGGCTGACCCGTAGCGCAAAACAGACCTGCCTCTCACTGGCTCCGTAGCGTGTTTGCAGGTCCCGGCCCAATTCATGCAGACGCGCCAGCGTCAGTTCTTTTTTGCCAGCACATCCTGCAGCATGGCCTTGTCGAGGCTCAGATCGGCAACCAACTTCTTCAACCTGAGACTCTCTTCCTCATGCTGCTGCATGTGTTTCAGCTCCGAGGGAGAAATCCCGCCGTATTTCTTGCGCCAAGGTTTCGTCAGCTGAGGCCCGCTAAAGTGGGAAGGTCAAAAAAATAACCTTGACGGACAATAATTTTCGATATTCAAACTGCCCCCTTTATGATCGAGCTGGAAGGGAAACGGTTCAACAGCGACGTGATGGTGACAATACCGGGCAGTTATTTACGATTTCATCCAGGGCATATAACAGTCTGGGAGAGATGTATTCCGGCCCCCGTGCCGACTGGGAGAGGTCTGCCGCGGCGCAGTTCCATATTGGTATGAACGTGTCCCGGGACGCGTGGGGGACGCCAGTGAAACGGCGTTCGCGGACGGTACCCGGAGCCGTCAGAATACCTGTCCGGTAACGCTGAGTCGTACCGTCTATATGACCGGAAATGCCGCCTGACCCTCGCCCGCAGGCGAGGGTCAGGCGCTGACGTGACGCTCTCTGGCGACCGTCAGCGCCAGCAGGATAAGCAGCGCGCCGCCCACCTGCGACAGCGTCATCACTTCGCCATACCATAGCGCCGAGAAAATGGCCGCCCACACTGGCTCCATCAGCATGATGAGCCCTCCGTTGGGCGTATAGGCTAGCCGCTGCGCATAGTTTTGCAAAAAGAATCGCAGGCAGGTGGGAATGAGAATGCTGAGCGCAAGCCATGTCCAACCAGCCGCGTTGAGCTCGCCAGGCCACGGCTCCAGCCACAGGCTCACCGGCAACGCCAGCAGGCCCACCGCGATCATCTGCATGGCGGCGAATAGCACCACCGGCTGGTCGATGGCGAAGCGGTTATTCAGGCTGAAGTAAAAGGCGAAAATCGCCGCCGCACCAAAAAACCAGAACTGGCCCGCCTCGAACCGCCACTGGAGAAAGCTGTTGCCCACCAACAGCGCAATGCCGGGTAGGGCGAGCAGCATGGCGAGCCCGATGCGCTTCGACAGCGCCTGGCGGAACAGCAGCCATCCTGCGAACGGCACCAACAGCGGCCCGAGGCAGGTGAGAAAGGCGCCAACGCCCAGCGCGGTGGTAAGATGCAGCGCCACAATCCAGCACATCATCGAGCCGCAAATCAGGCTGCCGATGGCGAAGGCTGGCCACAGGCTGCGCCGCCATTCGCGTCGGTCGGCTGCGGGCACCGCCAGGCCCAGCAGCAGACCGCCCGCCAGAAAGCGCACGGCGATAAAAAAGACCGGAGGCAGCGCGCCAAGTGCCTCTTTAGAGAAGATCCAGCCTGCCCCGGCACAGAGCGTTACCAGCAACAGCAGGCTCTCGCTTTTGCGTGCAGGCAGCATGGCCGCGCCGCTTCGCGCTATCATGCGAGCGCGTCGCGCAGGAACGTAATGCTCTGGCGCATCGGCTCTAGCGGCTCCTGCCAGTAGCGCCCACCAGCTATCTCAAGCGACAACAGACCGTTATAGCCGCCTTCACGAAGTTCGCTGAGGTAGCTTTTCAGTGGTAGGTTGCCGTCGCCGAGCGCCAGATGGCCCGCTGGGGTGCCGTCGATAAAATGGCAGTGGCGCAGCTTTGGCCCAAAGGCGTTGAGGTAATCGGTCACGCTGTCGCCGCCCACCGCCATGCCGACGATATCCAGCGCCGCGTCGAGCGCAGGCGAACTGACTTCGTTAACCAGAGACGCCAGCTCATGCACGGTGCTGGCGAGGTTGCTTTCGCGCGGCTGCAACACTTCCAGCACCAGCGTCACGCCACGGCTTTCCGCGAGGTGCGCCAGTTGTGCCAGGGCGTCCACCGCGCGGCTGCGCGCCTCCGCGGGCTTATCCTCTTCATAACCCCAGCCTGGCGTCATAAACAGTAGAGGTGACTCAAGGCTTTCGCATATCTCCAGGCTGCGGCGGAAATAGTTAATGCTGTACTCCCGCTGCAGCGGGTTTTCGGCGGCGATATTAACCGGGTAGACACACTGCTCCGGCGTGAAACAGGCGAGCTTAAGCTCGCGCTCCGCCAGCTCCCGCCTGAGCGCCTGCAGGTCCGCTTCCTGCACGGTGTCGATATGCAGGTGTGGCGCAACGCCCCATAGTTCAAACCACTGCACGCCGAGCGCGGCGACATCGTCCAGGCAGTGGTTCAGCCGATAGTGCGAATAGGTAAAGTTGGTGGCGCAGATATGGCTGGCGTTAAGCATCATTATTCCTCGCTGATGGGGTTGAGTACACGTTGTAAAAACTCGCGGGTGCGCGGGTGGGAAGGGTTGGTAAGCACCTGGCGCGCCGGGCCTTCTTCGGTCACCACACCGCCGTCGATAAACACCACGCGGTCGGCCACTTCGCGGGCGAAGGCGATTTCGTGGGTCACCACCACCATCGTCCTGCCCTGATTCGCCAGCTCGCGCATCACTTTCAGCACGTCGCCCACCAGCTCCGGGTCAAGCGCCGAGGTGGGTTCGTCGAACAAAATGGCTCGCGGGCGCATCGCGAGCGCGCGGGCTATCGCCACGCGTTGCTGCTGGCCGCCGGAAAGATCCTGCGGGTATGAATGCGCCTTGTGGTCCATCCCCACCTGTTTAAGCAGCTCCATGCCATATTCCCGCGCGGGGCCGGGGCGCTCGCCTTTGACGTAAATCGGCCCTTCGGTGACGTTCTCCAGCACCGTGCGGTGCGGGAAGAGGTTAAAGCGCTGGAAGACCATCGCCACCTCGCCGCGCACCTGACTTAGCGCGCGCTCGCTGCCGTCCACCTGCACGCCGTCGAAAATAATCTCGCCGCTCTGGTAGTTCTCAAGCCCGTTGATGCAGCGCAACAGGGTCGACTTGCCGGAGCCTGAAGGGCCGATGATGCAAACCACCTCCTGGCGGTTGATGGTCAGGTTGATGCCGTTCAGCACGTGTACCGCGCCGTAACTTTTATGGACATTGCGATATTCAATCATCAGTGGCTCCGACGCTTGTTCATGGCGTGTTCCACCCGGCGGCACAGCCACATCAGCGGCCAGCACATTACCAGATAGAGCAGGGCGACCAGCGTGAAAACGGTGGTGTTCTGAAATGTCGCCGAGGCGAGCAGCTTCCCTTGTAGGGAAAGTTCCGCCACGGTGATGGTGGAGGCGAGCGAACTGTCCTTGAGCATCATCACCATGGTGTTGCCGTATGAGGGCCAGATAATCTTGATGGCCTGCGGCAGGATAACGCGGCGCATCATCAGGCGCTTAGACATGCCAAGCGTCTGCGCCGCCTCGATCTGCCCCTTGTCGATAGCCTGAATGCCGGCGCGAAAATCCTCCGCCTGGTAAACTGAATAGGCGATGCCGAGGCCGATAATGGCGGCAGTCAGCGCCGACATTTCGATACCGATATCGGGCAGTACAAAGTAGATATAGAAAAGCTGAACCAGCATCGGGATGCCGCGCAGCACGTTAACCACCGCACCGCTCACCAGGCGCAGCGGACGGTGGGCCGATAGACGCATCAGCGCCCACGTCAGCCCGAGCAGGGTCGAGAGGATAAGCGAACAAAAGGTAACCAGTACCGTGTATTTCACCCCCTCCACCAGGATGGGGAGGGCGGTGGCGCTGAAGGTAAAAAAGTCGTTCATCGCAGTTCCTGTCACGGGGTATCAGGGGCTACGCCCCCTTGTTTTAATTAAGCTTCCACTTTTCCAGCAGCGCCGTAATCTCGCCGTTGCTCTGCATGGTGGCGATAGCTTCGTTAAGCTTCGCCAGCTGCTGCTCTTCGTCCTTACGCACGCCAAGCCCGAGCGAGCCTGGCAGTACCGGCTTGTAGCTCTTCACCAGCCGCACGTTGGGATATTCGCCAAGCGAGAGGTAATAGGCCATGGAAGGGGTATCGCCAAAGCCCGCTTTGATGCGCCCGGCGTTCACGTCTTTCATGATGCCGGTGAGGGTGTCGTAAGCTTTCACATCCTTGAAGATGTTGGCCTGCTTAAGGGGCTCGATAAAAATCGTGCCCATCTGCGCGCCCACTACCGCGCCAGGCAACTCTTTAAAGGAGGTGTAGTCTTTAGTGTCCTCTTTACGCACGATCATCCCTTCGCCGTAGCTATACACAGGCGTGGTGAAATCGATCACTTTCTTGCGCGGCTCGGTGATATACATGCCGGTGGCGATAAGGTCTATCTTGCCGGTGCGCAGCGCCGGAATAAGCGCTGAGAAATCCATCGCTTTAAACTCCACCTCATAACCCGCGTGCTTTGCGGCCTGGCGGGCGATATCCAGCATAAAGCCGTCCAGCTCATGGGTTTTCGGGTTCAGAAAGGAGATGGGAATGCCGTTGGCTTCGGTGCCGACCACCAGCTTTTCGGCGGCCCCGGCGGGTAAGGCAAGCGAGATTGCGGCCAGCAGCGCTACTGAACAGGCTAAGGTTTTCATCTTCATGTCTTGCTCCACGTAAAAAAGGTTGGATTGCAGTCCGCCTGCGGCGGTGCGTTATGGCATTGCGACTACGGTTGTTGTTTTGCCTCCTGCGGTAGCGGCGTTAGCGGCACGCCGCTGCCGAATGCACCGAGGCGTTCGCAAACCCTCGCCGAGGCAAGGGCCGCATCGTTCGCTGCGTCGGCAAGCGTTGATCCCTGACCAAGCTTCACCAGCAGCGTGGCAATAAATGCATCCCCCGCGCCGAGGCTGTCGACAATCTGCGTCGGCAGCGCGGGCTGGCGGTGGCGTTCGCCCCGGTGGCTGATAATCGCACCGTCCGCGCCCTGCGTGACCAGCACGGTGGCGACACCCGCCGCGTGCGCGTTGGCGATCAGCCTTTCAATCGCCTGCGGCGCGCTGCCACTGCGCGAAAAGGTGGCGACCTGCACCCAGCGCAGCAGCGGCTCGGCCCAGGCGTCGTCGCGCGAACCGAAGTCGAACGAGAGCGGCGCGCAGGCGGCAAGCTGGGGAAGCTGTGCTTCCAGCCCGCTGTAATCGCTGGTGTGCAGCAGGTCGAAGTCCGCAAGCCACTCCAGGTCCGCCTCGCTCAGCCGCAGCTGGTAAGGCGGCGGCACGGAACCGACGAAAAAGCGGTTGCCGTCGGCATCGATATCGATTTGCGAAAGCGCGTTAAAGCTTTCGTTGATCCGCACACGACTGATGTCTACTCCTTCAGCGCAAAGCGCGTGGCGAATCACGCCCGCCGGAATATCGTTGCCGGTGATGCCGAGGTAGGCGGCCTGCGCCCCGGCCTGGCGGCCAAAAACCGCAAAGTTAAGCGCGTTGCCGCCCGCGAACATCAGGTCGCAGTGCAGGTAGCGGTCAATCACGTTGTCACCCACTCCACAAATTCGCATAGTTATCAATATTCCACTTTGTACATGTAACGGCGGTCATCGAGAGAGTGGCCGGTGTGATGCTCCAGGTGATCTGCAAGACGCGTGCCCATCAGGCCCAGCGCGATGGCGGCAAAGCGTGCTTTCACTTCTGGCGCTGCGCCCGGCAGGCTAAAGCCAGCGGCGTCAAACACATGGACGTTTTCGGTATAGCGGCGGGCAAAGTCGATGGCTCGCTGCGTCATGGCTCGGCTGTCGTCATCGGCGTGGAACACCACCAGGTGTGCGCCCGGCAAAATCATCTCAAATGGGCCGTGGCAGAAATCACCCGCCAGCACCGGGGTGGCGTTGCGCCACTGCATCTCCATCAGATAACAGTAGGAAAGCGTGTAGGCCGCGCCGTAGTTAGCGCCAGCGGCGGTCACGTAAATATCGCCGCCCTGAGCGATGGATTTCGCAATGGCGTCGCCGACGGCTTCTTGTTTATCGAGGTACTGTTGCAGCGCCGCAGGCAGGGCGGGCAGGGCGTCGCGCCAGGCGCTGACGTCTAGGTTATCCACGTGCTCCAGCAGTTCAATCACCAGTTGCAGCAGCAGAAGCTGTTTGCCCGGCGTCACGGTACGCGGGCTGTAGTAAACCAGCGCGGTGTCGGCGGTATTGGCGAGCGGCGTGTTCAGCTCCTGGCTTAGCGAGACCACATACGCGTCGTAAGATTTCGCAAAGAGCGCCGCCTGCGCCGTTTCCGGCGTGGCGCCGGAGTGCGATGAGAGGATCACCAGCGACGACGCTCCCAGACGGGCAGGGGGCTGCGCCATAAACTCCGCCGCGTTCAGGTTCCACGCCTGTAGCTTTTTGCTGTGGCGGCAGAGCAGGGCGTGGGCATGCACGGAAGAAGAGAACGAGCCGCCGCAGCCGACGAAATAGATATCTTTCAGCGGGCGGGAGGCGGCGGCCTCTGCGATGCCAGCGATGGCGTTTTTCTGTCCCAGCACTTTCTCAAGTGTCGGGATGAAGTCCGCTTCCAGCGGGCGCAGCGGCAGTGAAACTGTGGTGTTTTGCGTCATGTTGGTTTACCTGTCCGTCTCGGTTGTAATGGATGTGATAACGTTATCAGTTCATCTGCAAAATAAACCCGTGATTTGCAGCAGCGGGTGGATTATCCTAAAATGAGAGAACGTTATCACACGGTGAATAATTCGCCGGTGTTAAAAAATTGTCAATGATCTTTTTCTTATGATTTTGCCGGAAATCGATAACCTCCGGGAACTGAAAAGCGGAGCAGACAAAACTTCTTATGAACAAAAAAAATAACCGAATCACCGTGAAAGACGTGGCGCGCAAGGCGGGGGTTTCCACCGCGGCGGCTGGCCGGGCGCTGGGAGGTTACGGATATGTCAGCGAGGAGCTGCGTGAAAAAATCATACGCGCTGCTGAAGAGCTGGGCTATGTGGCAAACCAGGTAGCGCGGGCGATGATCACCGGCAAAAGCCAGACCATCGGCGTGGTGGGCGCTGACATCAGCAACCCTTTTTTCGCCGAGGCGTTGCGCGGCATCAGCGATATCGCCCGTCGCCACGAGTTCGGCGTGCTTATCACCAGCAGCGACGAAGACGTGCCGCGCGAGCAGGAGGCGGTGCGCATTCTGCTGGAGAAACAGGTGGACGGGCTTATCGTCTCGCCTGCTGATATAAACAATTGCCACCACCTAGACCAGGCTATCGCCCAAGGTATTCCGGTGGTGCTGCTCGACCGTAAGCTGCCGACGCTGGCCGCCGACGCGGTGCTTATCGACAACGTACATGCCAGCCGCGAAGCTACGCGCTACCTGCTAAGCTGCGGCCATCGTCGCATCGCCATCATCACTGAGTTAAGCTCGGACTACGATACGCAACTGGCGCTGGAGCCGGAGAAGTTTTCGACGATCAACGCCGACCGGCTTAACTCAAGCGGCGCGCGCCTGCTCGGCTACCTGCTAGCGCACCATGAAGCGGGCGTGGCGGTGGAGAAAACCTTAATCCGCCGCACTGGCAAATATTGCGCCCAGCACGCGTTTGAAGAGACACTGGCTGTGCTGGACGCCGCCGCGCCCACGGCAGTTTTCGCGGTGGATAACGTCATGACCCAGGGCGCCTGGCGCGCGGTGCGTGAGCGCGGCATCGCTGTGCCGCAAAAGCTCTCTTTCTTCGCCTTCGACGAACTCGACTGGCTGACGCTCACCACCCCGCGCATTTCCACCGTTGCGCAGCCGATTCACCATATGGGCGTACATGCAGCCGAGCTGCTTTTCAGGCGCATACGTGAGACAGATTTACCTGTCTCGTGGCAAACGTATCAGGTGGAGATGAAGCTGCGCGAGTCGGTGGCGACGATCGCGGAGAACGTGAAAGGATAACGTTCTCCGACACGCTTAGCTCCGGTGCGTGTTCACTACCTGGCCGATGTGTTCACCTTCCAGCGCGTGTGCCGGGTCGCGAAGAGGTCGGTGTTGAAGGACGTATAACTGCGCAGGAGTCGTTATCGGGGTTTGAGGGGCAATCGTGTAAAAACCACGCTAAGGAGATAATTCATTCTTTTTTAAACGCATAGTTTTTCTGTATTCGCTGAGTGTGAGGCTTTTAATACGGCGAAAGGAATAGGATAGAGTTGCATCGACCTGTTGAGCTCACAGCACGAAGCGGGCTGTTAACTTTGAAATCCACCGCAATTATCGTGCACCCAATGCCAGCGGGCAGACAGGCCTCCCTATGCCAAGGCTCTTTTTGTTGGTATGTTTCTGTATAGGGAAAACCGCTGCGGAGAAACCAATGGACCTGCCTGCTCTGGAAGAATTACTGACTCGCCTCAAATCACTGCCTGTTGCTGAAAAAAGTGAGACCAATATATTTTCGGTTGGTGCCCGTGGACACTATGAAAACCCTGTCAGCGATTTACGGCACTGTTGCAAATAGTCGGTGGTGATAAACTTATCATCCCCTTTTGCTGATGG
>ERZ507546.46-NODE-46-length-31246-cov-18.0507_pt1 | contig 31246 bp, 38 predicted proteins | sample MGYA00248664_ERZ507546 | MGnify/ENA primary metagenome ERZ507546 (study PRJEB26165, sample SAMN02676161) | human gut metagenome | isolation source: stool | host: Homo sapiens | place: USA | study: EMG produced TPA metagenomics assembly of the C.diff FMT (human gut... | reverse complement strand
CCTTGTCTTCCGACCTCCGGTTCGCCGATTTCAGCGGGCACCAGGGCATCGCTGCGAGTCTTGTGGTTTCAGAAAGATACCAATAGCTAACGGAATGTCTCCCAGTTTGGTCGCGCAGAGCCGGGTAAATAATATCCACAATTTTGTTAAGATCTTTTTCGTTATAGATAAGAACTTTTTCTTCTTTGCCGCCGACGGGCGATTTGTGGGAGCGTGATAAACACAAAACAAAACAGGGATTCAGGGGAATAACAATGCGCATTGCAAAAACAAAAATCGCGCTGGCGCTGGGCATGCTGGTGCTCGCCGCGCAGGCTCAGGCCGATCAATTAGCCGATATCAAAGCCGCCGGCGTGGTCAAAGTCGCCACCTTCGACGCCAACCCGCCGTTCGGCTCGGTAGACCCGAAAACGCATAAAATCGTCGGCTACGACGTGGACTTCGCCGAAGCGCTGGCAAAATCGCTCGGCGTCAAGCTGGAGCTGGTCGCCACCAACCCGGCCAACCGCATTCCGCTGCTGCAATCCGGTAAGGCCGACCTGATCGTCGCCGATATCACCATCACCCCGGAACGCGCCCAGGTGATTGATTTCTCAACACCTTACTTCGTGACCGGCCAGCAGTTCCTCGTCCCGGCAAAATCGCCGGATAAGCTCGATGACTACAGCAAAGCGCGCATCGGCGCGGTAAAAGGCACCACCGGGGAGCAGGCGCTGCATCAGCGTTTCCCGCAGTCGCGCGTGCTCTCTTATGACGATATTCCGCTGGCGCTGACCGCCCTGCGTAACGGCAACGTGCAGGCCATCACCCAGGACAGCACCATCCTCGCCGGACTGCTGGCAGAAGCGCCGGACAAAGCTAACTTCAAAATCATCCCCGACCTGCTGAGCAAAGAAGAGATTGGCGTCGGCGTGAAGAAAGGGGAACCGGCCCTGCTGAAAGCGGTAAATGACGAGCTGGTCAAGCTGGAAAAAAGCGGTGAAGCGGCCAAAATCTACGACGTCTGGTTTGGCCCGAGCACCAAAACCCCGCAGCCGCGCGCCTTTACTATCGAAGCGAAATAAGCAGAGAAAGATGATGTTATCGGCTCTATTTTCACGCTCCGCGGCATCGTCCGCGGATTTTTCGCATCTGCAGCGCGCCAGCATTGAGTTTCGCGATGTCGCCAAAAGCTACGGCGACCATCGGGTGCTGAACGGCGTAAATTTACAGGTTGAACCCGGCGAAGTGGTGGCGATCCTCGGCCCTTCGGGATCCGGCAAATCAACCCTGATCCGCCTGATCAATCAGCTGGAATCCCTTAGCGGCGGCGAAATACTGATCGACGGCAAACCGACGCGCCAGCTTACCGGCAGCGCCCTGCGCCAGCTACGCAGCCGGGTCGGCTTTGTTTTTCAGCAGTTTAATCTCTACGCCCATCTGACGGCGCAGGAGAATATTACCCTCGCGCTGGAACGCGTTCACGGCTGGAGCAAAAACGCCGCCCGCGAGCGCTCGCTGGCGCTGCTCAGCCAGGTTGGCCTGGCGGATAAAGCCCGGCAGATGCCTGCCCAGCTCTCGGGCGGTCAGCAGCAGCGGGTGGCGATCGCCCGCGCCCTCGCCTCCTCACCGCAGATCATTCTGTTCGATGAACCCACGTCGGCGCTGGACCCGGAGATGATCGGCGAAGTGCTGCAGGTCATGAAAACCCTCGCCCACAGCGGGATCACCATGGTGGTGGTGACCCACGAGATGCAGTTCGCCCGCGAGATTGCCGATCGGGTGGTGTTTATCGACGGCGGCGATATTCTCGAAGTCGCGCCGCCGGCCGAGTTTTTCGCCCGGCCGCAGCACGCCCGCACCCGCCGTTTCCTGCAGAAGGTGCTCGATCCGCTGCACCAGGAGAGTGAGGCGTGATCCCACATCTCGACTGGCACGGCGTGCTGAGCGGACAGCCGCTGCAGTGGATCATCTCCGGTTTTCTCACTACCGTCTGGGTCAGCGTCGCGGGGATGATTCTGGCGACCGTGCTGGCCGTCCTGCTGCTGGCGCTGCGTCTCGGGGGCGGCAGGCCCGGCCGCTGGCTGGTAGCGGCCTGGGTTTCACTGTTCCGCAATACGCCGCTGCTGGTCCAGCTGCTGTTCTGGTATTTTGCCGCCTGGAATCTGCTGCCGCTGGGGGCGCGAGATTTTATCAACGACGACCACAGCTGGTCGATTCTGCCGGGCAACGTCTGGTGGCTGACGCCGGAGTTTCTCTGCTCAATGTGGGGACTCGGGGTCTTTACTTCGGCGTTTCTGATCGAAGAGATCGCCTCCGGGCTGCGCGCCGTTAGCCACGGCCAGCGGGAAGCGGCGCTGTCGCAGGGGTTTACGCCATGGCAGGAGCTGCGCCACATTCTGCTGCCGCAGGGGCTGGCTAACGCCTGGCAGCCGATTATCGGCCAGTATCTGAACCTGATGAAGCTCTCCTCGCTGGCGAGCGGTATCGGCTTCGCCGAACTGACCTATCAGGTACGGCAAATCGAGAGCTACAACGCGCATGCGCTGGAGGCGTTTGCCGTCGGCACCGCGCTGTATCTGGCGCTTGGCGTACTCATGGGCGTGGCGCTGACGCGTCTCGGTCCGGGAAGAGATCAGCAAAGGAGAGCCGGCTATGAACGCTAACCTGGCGGTGATTGTCGATAACCTCGACTATCTGCTGTGGGGACGGCTGGCGGACGGTATTCCCGGCGGCGTGGTGCTGACGCTGCTGATGGCTATCGGCGCCGCCGCGCTGGCGCTGCCGGGCGGCGTGCTGCTGGCGGCCATTGCCTGGCGCTACGACGGGATCGTGCGGCGGCTGCTCTTCCTGTGGGCGGAGATTATTCGCGGCATCCCGCTGATCTTCGTCATTTTCTGGCTGTGGTATCTGCTGCCCATGCTCACCGGCAGCGATTTGCCGGGCGCGGTCACCGTCACGGTGGCGCTGGCGTGGTTTACCGCCGCGTCGGTGATGCACTCGGTGCTGGCGGGCCTGCAATCGCTGCCCCGCGGGCAGTATGAAGCGGCGCTGACCCAGGGGTTTTCCCCCGGACAGGCGCTGCGCCTTATTCTGCTGCCGCAGGCTCTGCGCAACGTTCAGCCCTCGCTGGTCGGGATATTTATCGGCCTGCTTAAAGACACCTCGCTGGCGTTTATCGTCAATGTGCCGGAACTGACCACCGTCGCCGGGCAGGTCAATAATCGGGTGCAGATTTACCCGCTGGCGATATTTGTCTTTACCGGCGCGGTTTATTATCTGCTGTGCTGCGGCCTGAGCCTGCTGGCGAACCGCCGGTATGCAGGGCGCGCGGCTTAGCGACGAAGCGCGAAAAAAGCTGCCCGGTTACTTCACCGGGCAGTCTTTGGTCATTTTTATAAATTTGTCGTTATAGATGATGTAGTGGTTCCCCGGTTGGCGCAGCGTGGCCTGGCGGACAACGTCCCCCGGCCGTAAATACCATGCATCCCCTTCCTCTTCCGTCGTATCGCACCCGGGTTTAATCAGCAGCTTAAACCAGGTATTCCCGGTATTGCTGACGGTGCCCGCCGCCCGATCGTAGGCCCACTTGAACCGTACCTCGCGCGGGCGCACAACCAGAATCGTGTCCATCACCACCACCGGATCCATACTCACTTCCGTCCCGCTTTGATTACGCATCACGTAATTGCGGGTGGGTATTTCACGAAAGGAGACCCGGTAATAGCGCTCACGGTCATCTTTCGGGCCGTGGTAGTAAAACTTAAAATACTCGCTCTCCCCCGCCTGCAGGGTAAGCTGACGCGGGGCAAACAGCAGCTCGCCGTCCGCCGGACGGGAGCGCACCTCTTTGCCGCCGGGGCGGTCGATAGCGACAATAGAGACCCGATACAACCGGGCGCTTTTATTGTTATTAATGACCCGCTTAGACGCGAAATTATCTTCCGCCGCCAGCGAGAAGGTTAAATTCCCCACCGAGATAGCCTGCGCTGCTGTCGCCAGTCCCAGCGACAGCAGGCAGATCAGCATCCGCAGCAAATTAGTTAATGTTACGCCACGTCGCCTGGACATGAATTTCTCCTGAAGCACTCACTTCACCAAACCAGCCGTTATCTTCCACCGTGCGCAGCGATATCGCATTATCCATCGGGATGGAAAACTTCACCGTCGTTTTGTCCATCTGTCCCACGTCACCGGAAATATCCGTCCATGGTGTGGTTAGCCACAGGGCATCGGTCATATCGCGCCAGGTATCATCGCATCCGGCATCGTAAGTTTTGGTTGACCCGGTCTGCGTCGTAAACGCCAGCGTCGCCGGGAACGGCACCTTCGCCGTGCCGTCGGGTGAACTAAAAATACAGTATGAGCGCCCGCCAATAACCTGTGCCGGGCCGGTAACTTTAATCAGCACCTCGTCGGCGGCGGTCTTACCGCTGGTCGTCACAATATAGCCGAAATCCAGCGACGGCTCGCCGCTGCCCACGTAGCCCTCGCGGGTCGGCGCCGAGGTGTACTCATCGGAAATAATGCTGATGCTGAAATCACGCGGCTTAATTATCAGGGTATTGGAGGTTGAAAACTCGTACCAGCCTGATTCCGGCGAGGTGGTGTTATAGAAACGAAAATTAAACAGGTCTTTGGTATTCACGTCGCTGATGCCCAGCGTGACCATCTGCTTAAAAAAGTTGCTCGAGAAAAAGACGTAAACCGAGTCAGATGATTTCATCTCATTAAACGTATAGTACTGGGAGATGCCGCTCACCGGCTTCCATGAATTCCCATCCAGGCTGAACTGCATATCATAACTTCCGACCGCGGAAGCCAGCGCCGAGTTGCTGATCGCCGGAAAAATATGAATTGAGGTATTACTCAGGCCATTGTGCTGCAAATTGTAGTTCACCATTTTGCAGCTCAGACCGGAGCGGGCACCGATGGTCTGCGTGCGGCAGTCGGCGTTGCCCTCGCCCAGCGTCGGGACCCCGTCGCTGTTGATAAACACTTCCGCCAGCGCATGGGTGTTAATCAGCTTCAGGTTTGCCGCTTTGGTATGGGTGACTTTGCGCACGTACCAGCTTCCTGAAGCCTGATCTTTACAGCGCGCGCCGCTGGTAGCGTCATAGTTCACCGAAGTCTGACAGGAGTTGATGGTCATGGAGAAACTGCTGCCCACCGACATCTGCTGCAGATACTGGTAGAAAGCATCGGACATCATCCCGTGCATCCACTTTTGTCCGCCGGATGTCACCGTCGCGCCATAGAAACCGCTGGCGTCGGTAGTTTGCGGCTGAATCAGGCTGGTGGCCATGTCGCAGCCCGCATACCAGTTGATACAGCGCAGTCCCTGTAACGGATGAGATGTGGGGGAGTTATCCAGCCACATATCAAACTTCCAGTTGGCAATCAGGCCGGTGTTATAGCCATTGTCGATATAGCCCAGGCTCTGCTGATAAATGGTGCCCGAGCCATTATATTTCAGCCCGGTCCAGCGGTTGGCTCCGGTCATTCGTGGGTCCAGCGCGCCGCCGGGAGTGACGAAGAAGTTATCGTCCGAGTTGTTTTCCACGAAAACAAACTGCATGGCCGCCGCATCCGGCCAGGTGGTTTTGGTGACCGCAGCGTTGACCCGCGTCACGTACAGCGCCGCCGTGAACATCACTAAGCATGCCAGCCATTTAGCTTTCATTACCTTCTCCTGTCTGCTGCGTGCGGGCATAGGTGGAGAGGCCGCTACAGACCACATCGCCCACCCACACCGCGCCGCGCGCCTGGCTCAGCTCCAGCGCCACTTCGCAGCTCTGGTTTTTACCGTAACTGAAATCGATGGTGGGATATTTTTTATCCACGTCCATCACAAACTCACCGTTCTCATCGGTGCGGGTACGACCGATATGGTTATTAATCCGCGCGTTAGCCAGCAGCGTGCCGTCTTCCGCGCGGATACGCCCGGAGACCGTCACCATCTGCTTCACTTCCGGCTCAATCACCGCCACGTTGCCCGGATAAAGGGTCAACTGGCTCTTACGCCCGGTCACGATATCGTAGCTGTCGAGCGAGTTTTTACTGTTCTGCAGCTCCACTTCATAGCGGCTGTACGGCGACAGCGGCAGGTAATTACGGTTACCGGAGAGCTGAACAATACGGCCGTTCACCTTAGCGCTCAGCTTGCCGTCGTCTTCAAGACCGGTTTTGAAAATCACCCCGGCATTGCCGTCGGTACGGCCGCTGGCGGCAATATTTTTCCCCTGCCAGCCCACGCTGCCGTTGGCGGTCAGGTTGGTGTTCACATAGCCATCCACGCCGCTATTCACATTCAGCGTACCGGTGGAGTAGCGGGTATCAAACTGGGCATACGCGCCGCCGCTGAGGGTTTTGTCATCACCGGTGTCGCCGGAAATCGCTCGTGAAACGTTGGCGCCGATGGTGCGAATGCTGCCTTCATCAAACTGTTTACGCGCCGACAGGTTGGCCATGGTGTAACCGTTCTGGTGCGTCATCCCGGCGCTGAACCAGTTGCCGAGCGGCAGCGAGAAATCGAGCGCAATATATTTCCCGGTGCTGGCGCTGCTGTCGCCGTTATTAAAGCGCTGTACGCCCGCGCGCAGGCCCAGCGATCCCCATGAGCCGGTGTAAAGCGTCTGGTAGTAATCCGCCGTGTAGTAGTGGCTGTTATAGCGGCGGTCGTCGTTATAGCTAATGCTGAAGGTACCCAGCTTTGACCAGAGTGAATTGAGGTTCAGCGTGCCGCCGATGGCCCGGTTGTCGGCATTACTGCGCCGTATCCGGTCGCCAATCTGCGTTTTTTCCTGGTTGACCCACACCGAACTAAAGCCGCCGGGCAGCGTGGCGCTGATGCTGCCGATGCTGCTCCAGGAGCTGTCGCTGGCCAGCATATTCTGCAGGTTCACGTTAATGGACTCGGTGATCGGCAGGGTCAGGCGCGTCTCGGCGACGGCGTTGTTATCGTAACCGTAGCCGGTCGCCGCCCAGCTTAAGGTGCTGAGCGACCCGGAGGCCGATGCGCCCGCCAGCCAGCTGTCTTTTGCCGGCAGCGTCTTTTTACCGCTTTCGGACCAGCGGTCCATATGGAAGCTGCCGCCCCAGAACTGCCAGGCCAGCAGCGCGCCGGCGCCGCGTCCGCGACTGAACAATTTATTGACCCGCTGGGTGCGTTTGCTGACGACCCGGCCGTTCACAATCACTTCAACATCGACATCATAAATCCCGTACGGCAGGCCGCGGGTGTCGACTTCATGGTTACCCATGGCAAAGTTCTGCACGCTCATCAGGCGTCCGTCGCGGGTCAGATGGACTTCCCCGGCGGCGGGTAAAAAGGCGACCACCGGCGTGGCCGACTGGGTGTTATCGAACACCGTCGAACTGGCCTGGTTGCCCCAGGAAGCGCCGTAGATCTTCCCTGCCGAAACGGCGGTCATCGGGCCAAGGGACTGTAAATTCCAGGTATCCAGCATCCCGCCCGCAAAGCGGTGACCGGCAAAGTCGCGTTCATACATCGCTTTATAGACGTCGCTGTCCTGATTGCCGGAGCCAATACCGTAAAGCGAGCCGTCCAGCACCACGTGGTGCTCGCGCAGCGCGGTGACGTTGTTCAGCGACAGATAGCTGGAGGTGTTATTGCCGCCGTTGCGCATCTGGTTGTTATAGACCCCGAGGTTATAGTTCAGGGTGCTACTAAGGGTGTTGACGCTGGACTGACCGATATCTTCGCTGCGCGAGCGCAGCACCGTACCCAGCGCCTCTTTTTTTACCACCAGCTGCAGAAGCAGCTGGCGCAGGCTGAGCTGTAGCCGGGCATCATCCGTCAGGCTAATGTTAAGATCTTTGCTGAAAGCTTCATTGGCCAGCGCGGTCAGCTGTTTGCGGGTCTGCTCGCTGACGGTGGCGTTATTATCGTTTTCTTCCAGCTGAATCTGGCGAACGCGCAGTACGCCATTATCCAGCCAGATAAAGGCATTGCCGATCCGCTGATCGTCCTGGGTACCGGTGCTGCCTTCAAGATGAATAAACAGTGGGATGCTCATTCCGTCCTGCAGCGCCTGGCTGAAGGCCTGAGGGATAATCACGCCGCCGATTTGCTGTACTTTGTCGGTGGCGGCAGTGACGCTAAACGGAACCAGCAAAATGACCATGCCGGAGGCAAGGAGTGTTTTTAATCCTGGAGCGTTCCCTGGTAGAGCCATAATGTTGATCCGTCAGAAGAAATGTCTATTTCACGGGAACAAACTGCTCGCCCTGCCAGAGCGCGACCCGTCCTTTTTTATCCGCTACATTCACGCGCGTGAAGCGCCGCTCTTTTCCCGGCATCAGGAAATAATTTTCCTTGCACTCTTTACCGTCAGCCGGCTTCAGACACGGGCCGTAGGCAAGAATCCGCAACGTCGCGTTACCGGTATTGACCAGCGTGCCGTTGGCGTACTGATAGCGGAAGTTGGCTTTTCTTGGCGCGACCACCAGGATGGTGCCGATCCGCGCCGAGGCCGTCGCTACCGCGCTGCGGGTCGAGCCATTGCGCTGAGCATCGCTGAGCGCCTGATCGAACCAGACAATGCGGTAATAGCGCTCTTTATCGTCCGCCGGGCCTTTGTAGAAAAAGCGGATCACGTCGCTGGCCTTCGCGGGCAGCAGCAGACTGGCGGGGGTCAGTAAAATCTCGTCCTGCTTATCCATCGGGATCACCTTGCCACCGTCCAGCGGCGAAGAGAGGCGTTCCATATGGATGTTAATTAAGCGACCGCTGTCGGTCGTATTTTTGATCTCTTTGCTCAGCGTGCTGCTGCCGCTGTTCATAAATGAAGAGATATCGCCCACATCCAGCGCCAGGGCTGGCGTCATTGTGCTGAGCAACAGGCTGATGGCCAGAATGTGTTTTTTCATATGAATTCAATCCGTGAAATAAGGCAGGGGGAGCCCCCCTGCCTGGTGCTACGAGAGGATCAGCTGGTCCAGGTCGCGTCGAACTGTACGCTGACGTCGCCGCTCCAGATACCTTCCGGCAGCGTGCTGTAGTCAGTAACGGCAGTGGTGCCATCGGTAGTGCCGCTGATGATGGAGAACGTGAAGCCGTCCTGAGCGGTGGTGCGACCGGCGACGTTATAGCCGTTAGACAGCGCGCTGAGGTTGCCGCCCAGGGTGCCCGCCGCGGTGTCGATCATGGTGGTGTCAGCCGTTTTTTCGACCGCTGCGCCGTTGTAGTCAACGCCCACGCTCAGGGTGGAACCAGAGGTATCCAGCTGAGTCAGGGTGTTGGTGATCAGACGAGAGGTCAGCTTGAATGCGGTCGCGGTGGCGTCACCTTCGATAGCCACATCAAACAGGCCTTTCTGTGAGTTAAAGCCTTTAACCCCTTCGGCATACTGGAAAGCCAGGCTGCCCAGCGGAGTCACCACCAGCTTGCTGGTAGTGTCTTTTTTGGCGGTTGCGGACCAGGTAGCGACTGCCTGAGCAGTAACGTCAGCTGCCTGAGCGACACCCATACCGGCAAACGCGGTTACCAGAGCAATTGCAAGAACCTTTTTTTTCATAGCTTTTTCATCCTGAGTTTATTAAGGGACCTGATGTCCCACGTCTGTGTGCATTCCCGCCATAGTTCAGGCCGCATCATTATTATCTGCGACGCAAATTATTTTGGGTGTTACGACCTGGTGCACAATTTTAAAAACAACGTTTATTACCAATTACAGCGCTAACTTATATATCTTTGAATACAGTTTTGCCTCGGCATTTCGCCGATGGGTATAAACCGTTTTCACACTACAATTTTCAATCTTGGCAATAGATTTCGGGTGCATTCCCTGTGCCGTCATCCGAATTATTTGCATTTCCCTGTTGGTAATTTTGTCTTTCTTTATATCTTTACGTAGAAAACGGCCGTTGATAACGTATGCCAGCTCCTGACGAATATCCTTGGCTAAGTCCACATAGACCACGCCACGAATAGCACCATTGTAATACCAGTAGTTGGCCAGCGCTTCCGAGCGCCTCGCGGCAATTAATACAATTTGCTTGCCTTTCATTTCAGCCAGCCACTCGCTATCGCGGCGAATAAAATAATTGAGTGAACTGGCGCTAAGATTAATAAATATAAACTCCCGGCGTACCTTTTCAAGCGACAGGTAAATCAGGTCATCAATATCAATAATTAGCTCAGCGAGTCCTTTTAAAAAATAGCTGTCATGCGCTGGCCAGATGCACTGGTCCAAAGAATATTTATAATCCATATAAAGTTAAACCCCATAGTCCTGGAAATCTTGAACTTATCACAACACTGCTGATAGCCCAGGCCTGCAAAGTCTAAGTCAGCAAATTCCCTCTTTAATATATTCAATCAAAATTCAAAATAGTATTGCCAGAAACAAAGAACACTAAATGACTTGCTTGTTTCTTGTGTTACCAAATTTAGGATTTTTCACCATGTGTGTCAATAAGTGCGCAAAGGGCTAATTACCGGCCAGGTCAATTTAAGTCAGAAGAATAAAAATAAGGATATTGAGTTAAACACAAAAATCATTGGTTTTCATATGGTTATTGGGGGGATATGCGTAGATTCTTAAGTGAATATTATATGTTCCAGGATCTTAGCCATTAGTTGTTAAGACTATTCTTAACCGCACTTTTATTTTAAAAAGCGAAAAAACCGAGTAAATTCAAAAAATAAGAACATAAAACCAATAAACAACACAAAATCAGTGGTTAATTTCATTAATTAGCGGAAATAATGGAATTACACGCCGCACAAAAGGGATGGTCACCGACTAAAAATTTTCCGCCGCGGATCGTAATCAAACACGAAAAGATTATCTATTCGCTTAAACCGACTCAGATATAAGAATTGCACGAGCGTCCAGAGTCGTCCCGTTGTACCCGCGGCGATAGCGTTCCCCGGCTAATGTCGCATAGAACGCGTCATCTTTATCAGAGGGAATACGTATCATTATTAATCTCATGCGCTATCGCGTATTAAAGGTAGGCAGAGTATTCACAGACGCCCGATTGCCGATGCAAAAGTGTGATCCATGACGAACTTTTTTTCCAATAAATCGGCCAACTTTCGCATCCGTTCACTATTTGTTCGCCTTACTGTCATCCGGCAGTCATATAAAACACCATTAATAGTGCCCAGTTTACTGACGAACCTGGACGCATTTATGAACAGTTCCCTGGCTGCGGTGGCAGAAACCGATTATCAACCGTTTACGCCGCCCTTTACCGACCGGCAGCGTAAGGTCCTGAGCGTACGCAACCTGAGCAAATCCTACAGCGCGCAGCAAACCGTACTGGACGGCATCAGTTTCGATCTTCATGCGGGCGAGCTGGTTGGCGTCATTGGCCGCTCCGGCGCCGGAAAGTCAACGCTGCTGCACGTACTGAACGGTACCCACAGCGCCAGCGGCGGCGAGATCCTCAGCTATCCGGAAGTGGGTACGCCGCAGGACGTATCAAAGCTGTCGGGCCGCGCGCTAAACGCCTGGCGCAGCCAGTGCGGCATGATCTTTCAGGATTTCTGCCTGGTCCCGCGTCTCGACGTTTTGACCAACGTGCTGCTGGGTCGCCTGAGCCAGACCTCCACCCTGAAATCATTATTCAAAGTTTTCCCCGACGCGGACCGCGCCCGCGCGATCTCCCTGCTGGAATGGATGAATATGCTGCCGCACGCGCTACAGCGGGCGGAAAACCTCTCCGGCGGCCAGATGCAGCGCGTGGCGATTTGCCGGGCGCTGATGCAAAACCCGGGTATTTTGCTGGCCGATGAACCGGTCGCTTCTCTCGACCCGAAAAATACGCAGCGGATTATGAATGTCCTTCGCGAAATTAGCGAACAGGGTATCAGCGTGATGGTAAACCTGCATTCGGTGGAGCTGGTGCGTGAATATTGCACGCGGGTCATCGGCGTAGCCAAGGGCAAGATTATTTTTGACGATCATCCCACGCAGCTGAATCAGGATATTCTGCATCGGCTGTACGGCGATGAAATTAGCCAATTGCATTAAATTTCACTCACACGGGCAAAATAATGAAAAAGTACATCACTGGCGCAGTTCGTTTATCCGCAGCGGTTGCAGGCATTATGATGGCGTGGCAGGCAAGCGCTGCTGAACAGCCGAAGGAATTAAATCTGGGCATCCTTGGCGGTCAGAACGCAACCCAACAAATTGGTGATAACCAGTGCGTTAAACAGTTTCTTGATAAGGAGCTGAAGGTCGATACAAAATTACGTAACTCTTCCGACTACTCCGGCGTGATTCAGGGATTGCTGGGCGGAAAAGTTGACGTGGTCTTAAGTATGTCGCCGTCATCATACGCTTCCGTTTATATTAACAACCCTAAAGCCGTCGATATTGTCGGGATTGCCGTAGATGATAAAGATCAATCCCGCGGCTATCACTCGGTGGTGATTGTCAAAGCCGACAGTCCGTATAAAAAGTTAGAAGATCTGAAAGGCAAAGCGTTTGGCTTCGCCGATCCGGACTCCACTTCCGGCTTTTTAATTCCCAACCACGCCTTTAAACAGCAGTTCGGCGGCACGTCGGATAATAAATATAATAACTTCTTCTCCAGCGTGACCTTCTCCGGCGGCCACGAGCAGGATATTCTGGGCGTGCTGAACGGTCAGTTTGCCGGCGCGGTGACCTGGACCTCGATGGTGGGTGATTATAATAGTGGCTACAGCGTCGGCGCCTTCAACCGACTGATTCGCATGGATCATCCGGATTTGATGAAGCAAATCCGCATTATATGGCAATCGCCGCTGATCCCGAACGGCCCAATCCTGGTCAGCAATTCCCTGCCTGCTGACTTTAAGGCCAAAGTCGTCACCGCGATTAAAAAGCTGGATACCGACGATCACGCCTGCTTTATCAAAGCGATGGGCGGCACGCAGCATATCGGCCCGGGCAGCGTAGCCGATTTCCAGCAAATCATTGATATGAAACGCGAACTGGTTACCGCGCGTTAATCCCGCCCTGACGCCGTCGTCCGGCCAGTCTCGCGGGCGGCGGCGACTCGTTGAAGACACAGCGACGCATGAATAATACCCATACCGAATTCGAACGCTATTACCAGCAGGTCCGCTCGCGGCAAAAGCGCGACACCTTTAGCTGGTCCCTGCTGCTGCTGGCGCTCTATTTTGCCGCGGGCAGTATGGCCGAGTTTAATCTCTTTACTATCTGGCACTCGCTACCCAATTTTCTCGATTACATGTTCGAGACGCTGCCGACGCTGCACGTCACCGACCTGTTTGCCGATTCGCACACTAAAGGCTCTCTGGCTTACTGGGGCTATCGTCTGCCCATTCAGCTGCCGCTTATCTGGGAAACGCTGCAGCTGGCGCTGGCGTCCACGCTGGTGGCGGTGGCGATTGCCACCCTGCTGGCGTTCGTTGCGGCCAACAACGCCTGGTCCCCTGCCCCGCTGCGTTTTGCCGTCCGCGTGCTGGTGGCTTTTCTGCGCACTATGCCGGAACTGGCGTGGGCGGTGATCTTCGTGATGGCTTTTGGTATCGGGGCGATCCCCGGCTTTCTGGCATTAATGCTCCATACCATCGGTAGCCTGACCAAGCTGTTCTATGAAGCGGTAGAGAGCGCCCAGGATAAACCGGTACGCGGCCTGGCCGCCTGCGGCGCGTCGCATCTGCAGCGTATCCGCTTTGCCCTGTGGCCGCAGGTGAAACCCATCTTTCTCTCCTACGGCTTTATGCGCCTCGAAATTAACTTCCGCTCCTCAACGATCCTCGGGCTGGTGGGCGCGGGCGGCATTGGCCAGGAGCTGATGACCAATATCAAACTGGACCGGTACGATCAGGTCAGCATTACGCTGCTGTTGATTATTATCGTGGTATCGCTGCTGGATATGCTATCCGGCCGCCTGCGGCAGTGGGTTCTGGAGGGGAAAAAATGAGTCAGTGGCAAAATCAACCGGATATCGCCGCCAGCCGTCGCCAGCATCGGCATTTATACCAGACCCAGGGGCGCTATCTGCGCTACGTCGGCCTGCTTGCGCTGGCCAGCGTCCTCTACTATGTCTGGTTCTTTATGCAGTTCGGCATCAGCGGCGAGCAACTCACCACGGGGCTGCAGCAAATCAGCCGCTATCTGCTACGGATGTTCGTCTGGCACGACTTTTTCAACTGGCCGTTTCGCTATTACTTCACGCAAATCGCCATTACCCTGGCGATTGTTTTCGCCGGGACGCTTACCGCGACGGTCATCGCCCTGCTGCTCTCGTTTCTGGCGGCGCGTAATATTATGCGCGGCCTGATTCCGGGAACGATCGCTCTGCTGATGCGCCGCTTGTTCGACGTGCTGCGCGGTATCGATATGGCTATCTGGGGGCTGATTTTTGTCCGCGCCGTGGGGCTCGGGCCACTGGCCGGGGTGCTGGCGATAATTATGCAGGATACCGGGCTGCTGGGCCGACTGTACGCTGAGGGGCACGAGGCGGTTGACCGCTCGCCGGGACGCGGCCTGACGGCGGTGGGGGCGAACGGTTTGCAGAAGCACCGTTTCAGCATTTTTACCCAGTCTTTCCCAACGTTCCTGGCGCTGAGCCTGTATCAGATTGAATCGAATACCCGTTCCGCCGCGGTGCTCGGCTTTGTCGGCGCGGGAGGCATTGGCCTGATTTATGCGGAAAATATGCGTCTGTGGAACTGGGACGTAGTGATGTTTATTACCCTGCTGCTGGTGGCGGTGGTGATGGCGATGGATACGCTGTCCGCCTGGCTGCGCCGCCGCTATATCGGCGGCAGCGTGGTGCCGCTGTTTAAAGCTGATTAGTTTTTTCCCCGGAGGCGGTGCTGCGCACCTGTCCAGGCTACCCAAACGGCACGAAAAGTAGCCCGGGTAAGGCGTTTACGCCGCGACCCGGGGGAAAAATCACAGCCGCCACGCCAGCACCGGCCACCGGTGCTGCGCGTTCGCCGCCGCCAGCTGCGGGCACGGATTGACCAGCCGTACGCGATCGGCATGCAGGCACAGCGGCAGGTCGTTGATCGAGTCGGTGTAAAAGGTCACCTCCCCCGAGTATTCAGGATGCGCCTGTTGCCACTGCGCCAGGCGCAACACCTTCCCCTGCTGATAGCTTGGCGTACCGGCAATCACGCCGCTATAGCCGCCGTCGGCCATCTCAACGTCAATCCCCAGCGCCTGTTCGATACCCAGCTGCGCCGCCACCGCCTGCACCAGCAGGCTGACCGAGGCCGAGATCACCAGCATCTGCTCGCCCTTAGCCTGTAAAGTCCGAATCAGATCCCACGCCTGGGGATACACGCGCGGCATAATCTCGTCGCGCACGCAGCGCGCCAGCAGCGCGTCCACGTCCCGCTTTGCGACGCCAATCAGCGGCGCCTGAATCAGAGCCACATAATCGGCAATATTCATTTCGCCGCGGTCGTAGTCGTCCATCAGCCTCGCTTCCCGCGCCAGGTAATCGGGATCGTTTACCCAGCCTTCGCGCACCATAAAGCGGCTCCATAGCGTACTGCTGTCGCCCTTAATTAACGTATTATCCAGATCGAAAATGGTCAGCGTTTTACCCATCGTTTATTTTCCCTTATCGGCCACGGTGCCTCGCGAGAGCATGCGCAAGAAAAATGACAGCAGAATGACCCGGGCTACTCTCGGATGGATGCGCAGCGCCGCGTCCCTCATTATCCCCACACGCTCATCACCAGCAGCACGGCAATCAGCAATAGCGGATAAATTCGCACATGCCAGCGGTCCGGTAAACGCGCCAGCCAGCGGGAGGCGATTTTTAACCCCAGCCAGCTTCCCACCACCAGCTGCGCCGCCGCCGACAGCCAGATATTGCCGACAAACCCATTCGGTAACGCCACCGGCGACAGCCAGGCCATCAACAGCCAGGTTAGCGTCGCCGTTGCCGCCAGCGGCAGCGTCAGCGCGTTGGCCATCCCCGCCGCTTCAGCCATCAGCACACCGCGACGGCGCATCAGAGGGACGGTCATCACGCTTCCACCCACGCCGAGAAAAGAGGCGATCAGGCCAATGATCCCCCCTACCGTTAGCTCATACGGCACCGTCGGTATCACCCGGCGGGATGGCGGGGTCATAAATCCGGCGCGAAGGTAGCAATCGGCAACGGTTGCCAGCAGGTAGATAACGAACAGCCAGCGGATCCACGCCCCGCTCGCCTCAAGCGCCAGCAGCGCGCCCGCCGTTCCGCCAACGGCAATGCCGGTGAGCATGGCCCATAAGCGGCGCCAGCAGAGGGTACCGGTACGCGCGTGTTGCCAGCTCGCCAGCAGCGCGGAGCAAAGCATGACCAGCGCCGAGGTGGCGACGGCGATGTGCATCGCCTGTTGCCCGACGACGCTTTGCGCGCCCCACGCGCCGGTCACCAGGAGATAGAGCAGCGGGACGGTGACGAAATCGCCGCCGAAGCCAAAGAGCCAGGTGGTCACGCCAGAAAGTATGCCGCACAGAAAAAGCCAGTCGCTCATTCGCACTCCTCCACAAAAGGAGGTAACGATATAGAATAACGCCGTGGCCGGCTTACGCTTTAAAGCCAATCTATTACGAATTTCAGCCAGGGCTATCTTCATGCGCAACGTTGCGATTAATGACGTCGACCATCTTCCTCGCCGGGTGCTGGCGCTGGGCAGCGACTATCCGCCCAACACGCTTCTGGAGCGACATAGCCACCGCCGGGCGCAGTTTCTGTACGCCATGCACGGATTAATGAAGGTCGAAACGGACGACGGCCAGTGGCTGGTGCCGCCGTTCAACGGGGTCTGGATCCCGGCGACGAAACCGCATCGCGTCTGGATGCCCGGCGTCAGCACCCACAGCCTGTATATTGACGCGCGGGTCGCCCCGCGGGAAAGCGAACGCTGCGAAGTCTTACAGGTTTCTCCGCTGACCCATCAGCTGCTGCTGGCCGCCTGTCAGCTACCGCTGCTGTATGACGAGAGCGGGCGCGATGCCGCCCTGATTGCGCTGCTGCTCCATGAACTGCGCGCCGCCGCGCCGCTGCCGATGTTTACGCCACTTCCGCAGAACAGCCACCTCGCGGCGCTATGCGGCGATTTTCAGCGCCAGCCGAGCATCCGCAGTACGCCGCAGCAGTGGGCGCAAAAACTGAGTAAAAGCGTACGCACGTTTAATCGTCTGTTTCGCCGGGAGACCGGGATGGCGTTTTGCGACTGGCGCCAGCAGGCATGCCTGATGTACGCCATGACGGCGCTGCGTGAGGGGCGTTCGGTTACCGAAGTCGCGCTCAGTCTGGGCTATGAGTATCCGGCCGCCTTTACCGCGATGTTCCGCAAAGCGATGGGCTATTCGCCGATGGCGTTTATCCGCCAGATAAACGGCGGGCCGGCACACGCCAGCCCGCCGTAGTCGCCAGATCCTGATGCAGAGCCAGCCAGTTATCAATCTGAAAGCGCACCCTCGCCTGCGGCAAAAGACGGTGAAACTCGCCGATGGCGGTCGGAATCAGCCTCACGGCGGGGGCCGGGCAGCAGCTTTTGCCCGTGCAGGGTGAGCGTCGGTAGCTTGCTCTGGCGATCGAATAACGGATGGCCGACGCTCTGCTCCAGCGCCTGAATGCAGCGGCTGAACGCCGACTGCGACAGGCACACCGCCTCCGCCGCGCGATTAAAACTGCCGTATTCAACTAACGCGACAAAGTTGCGCAGTTGGCGAAAATCCGGATGCATTAGCCCGCCCCACTCTCTTTTTTAGGGTACAAAAGTACTGGAGGGCAGCCTGGCGGCGCAATGGCGGGATGATGAGGATCTTTCACCTTGCGCTGAAGCGGAACAGACGCGCGACGCGTGGATATTTGTGAAATATTGTTTCACGGAGAAAAAATTTATTAATGGAAAATGAGGCGCTCCCGGCGAGAATAAAGACCGCCGATGTTCACCGCGTATCCGACCTATATTATTTACGTAAGGTTTCGTAAATTTTGCTTTTGGTCATTCTGAGGCCGTAGCGAATCGGCTATAAAATATCACGGCCCGTTTTCAGTGACGAAAAACAATGATATGAAGCCCAGACTCTCTCACGCGCTATTATTGGTTCCTTTTTTGCTTTTGGCAGGATGTTCATCCTCATCGAAACCGCATAAAACCGCCGCCCAGAGTAGCCACGCGACCATCGACGGAGGTTCTGACGATCTGATCCCGGTGATCGCCGCGCTGCACGATCAGATGCATACCTGGGAGGGAACGCCCTACGAGTGGGGCGGGACGGAGCAAAGCGGGGTCGACTGCTCCGGGTTTGTCTGGCGTACGCTCAAAGATCGTTTCAACCTGCCGATGGAGCGCATCACCACCCGCGAACTGCTGCATATGGGAGAACGCGTAAGCCCGCGGCAGCTGCGGCCGGGAGATTTGGTTTTCTTCCGCATTAAAGGCGGCATGCACGTCGGCTTCTATGATACCGACCGTAATTTCCTCCATGCCTCCACCAGCCAGGGCGTGATGCGCTCTTCGCTGGATAATCCGTACTGGCAATCGGTATTTTATCAGGCGCGCCGCCTGCCGAAGGAATATAACGCGCAGATCACGATGAATAACGATAATTTGCATCTGGCGAAAAACCGTTAATCAGCAAGAATAAAGCCGCCCTGTCACCACGGCGGCTTTATTGTTTTTTACCGGCGACAGCTTAGAACTGGTAGGTCATACCGACAGCGACGATATCGTCATCGTTGATCCCGAGCTTATTATCGCTCTTCAGCTGGTTGATTTTGTAATCCACAAAGGCGTTCATGTTTTTGTTGAAGTAATAGGTCACGCCAACGTCAATGTAGTTGACCAGGTCTTCGCTCCCCACGCCCTCAATATCCTTGCCTTTTGACAGCACGTAGCCCAGGGACGGACGCAGGCCGAAATCGAACTGGTACTGCGCCACGGCTTCAAAGTTCTGCGCTTTATTGGCAAAACCGCCGCTGATTGGCGTCATTTTGCGGGTTTCTGAATACATGGTCGCCAGGTAGATATTATTGGCGTCATATTTCAGGCCGGTCGCCCAGGCTTCCGCTTTTTTACCCGTGCCGCGGGCCAGCAGGTTCTGATCGTTCGTGCGATCGGAGCTGGTGTAGGCCGCGCTGACGGCGAAGTCGCTGCCGCCGAAGTCGTAGCTTAAGGCGGTACCGAAGCCGTCGCCGTTCTGTTTCTTGGCTTCACGGCCTTCGTTTTTCCCCTGATATTGCAGGGTCAGGTCCAGGCCATCCACCACGCCGAAGAAGTCGGTATTGCGGTAGGTTGCCAGGCCGCTGGCGCGTTTGGTCATAAAGTTATCGGTCTGCGCGGAAGAGTCGCCGCCGAATTCCGGGAACATATCGGTCCAGGCTTCAACGTCGTACAGCGCGCCGAGGTTACGACCATAGTCAAATGAACCGTAGTTTTTAACTTTCACGCCGGCGAACGCCAGACGCGTTTTCTGCGAAGAGTCGCTTTCAGTTTTGTTGCCGGAGAACTCCGATTCCCAGCGGCCGTAGCCGGTCAGATCGTCGTTAATCTGCGTTTCGCCTTTGATGCCGAAACGAACGTAGGTCTGGTCGCCATCTTTGCTGTCATAGTCGCTCATATAGTGCATCGCTTTGACTTTGCCGTAGACGTCCAGTTTATTGCCATTTTTATTATAAACTTCTGCCGCCTGCGTAGCCGAAGAAGCAATAAGACCCATCATCATTAATGCCAGTGAGCTCTTTTTCATTATTCAGTCCTGGTGATTTATTTATACGCGCTAATCAATTCCGGGCGGAAGCCCTGTCAAAAACTGCAGGTTTTTTAACGCTCTAATATTAAAAATTTATGACAATATGGAACTTTTTCTAAAAAAGGGTATTAAATTATTTCCGTCATGAATTTGTCACACTTCCCCGCCAGAATGCCCGATCCGCGCAAGGAAGTGGTTCGTCCACCACGCCAGGTGTTGGCAAGCGGGCTGACTCCTGTTACAACATCAACTCGATATCGAAACTCCTTTTTGAACGGCAGAGAATCATGAGTGATAGCCAGACGCTGGTGGTAAAACTGGGCACCAGTGTTTTAACGGGCGGATCCCGCCGCCTGAACCGCGCCCATATCGTTGAATTAGTGCGCCAGTGCGCGCAGCTGCACGCGATGGGTCATCGAATTGTGATAGTCACTTCCGGGGCGATCGCCGCCGGACGTGAGCACCTCGGCTACCCGGAACTGCCTGCGACCATTGCGTCGAAACAGCTGCTGGCGGCGGTCGGCCAGAGCCGTCTTATCCAGCTGTGGGAACAGCTGTTTTCTATTTATGGTATTCACGTCGGCCAGATGCTGCTGACCCGCGCCGATATGGAAGACCGCGAGCGTTTTCTCAACGCCCGCGATACCCTGCGCGCGCTGCTGGATAACAATATCGTGCCGGTCATTAATGAAAATGACGCCGTGGCGACCGCCGAGATTAAAGTCGGCGATAACGATAATCTTTCGGCGCTGGCGGCGATCCTCGCCGGCGCCGATAAACTGCTGCTGCTGACCGATCAGCAGGGCCTGTTCACCGCCGACCCGCGCAACAACCCGCAGGCCGAGCTGATTAAAGACGTTTACGGCATCGATGACGCCCTGCGCGCCGTCGCGGGCGATAGCGTGTCCGGTTTAGGTACCGGCGGTATGGGTACCAAACTGCAGGCGGCCGACGTCGCCTGCCGCGCGGGCATCGATACCATTATCGCCGCCGGTAGCCGTCCGGGGGTGATTGGCGACGTGATGGAGGGCATCTCCGTCGGGACCCGCTTCCACGCCCAGGAATCGCCGCTGGAAAACCGCAAGCGCTGGATTTTCGGCGCGCCGCCGGCGGGCGAAATTACCGTGGACGCCGGCGCGACCCAGGCAATTCTCGAACGCGGCAGCTCCCTGCTGCCGAAAGGGATTAAAACCATCACCGGCAACTTCTCGCGCGGTGAAGTGATCCGCATTCGCAGCCTTGAAGGCCGCGATATCGCCCACGGCGTCAGCCGCTATAACAGCGATGCGCTGCGCCGCATCGCCGGGCAGCACTCGCAGCAGATCGATGCCATTCTGGGCTATGAATACGGCCCGGTCGCCGTCCACCGTGACGACATGATTATCCGTTAAGGAGCTGAAAATGCTGGAACAAATGGGCATTGCTGCCAAAGCGGCCTCGTACAAACTCGCGCAGCTTTCCAGCCGCGAAAAGAACCGGGTGCTGGAAAAGATTGCCGACTATCTTGAAGCGCAGACCGACGCGATCCTGCGGGCTAACGCTGAGGATCTGGCGGAAGCGCGCGCCAACGGTTTGAGCGAGGCGCTGCTTGACCGCCTGGCGCTCAACCCGGCGCGCCTGAGCGGGATTGCTAACGATGTTCGTCAGGTCTGCAGCCTGGCGGACCCGGTCGGTCAGGTGATCGACGGCGGTCTGCTGGACAGCGGCCTGCGCATTGAGCGTCGCCGCGTGCCGCTGGGCGTGGTGGGCGTAATTTATGAAGCCCGTCCGAACGTGACTGTCGACGTCGCCTCTTTGTGCCTGAAAACCGGCAACGCGGCGATTCTGCGCGGCGGTAAAGAGACCTGGCGCACCAACGCCGCCACGGTGAAAGTGATTCAGCAGGCGCTGCAGGAGTGCGGCTTACCGGCGGCCACCGTGCAGGCGGTTGAGAGCCCGGATCGCGCGCTGGTCGGCGAGATGCTGAAGATGGATAAGTATATCGATATGCTGATCCCGCGCGGCGGCGCAGGTTTGCATAAGCTGTGCCGCGAGCAGTCGACGATCCCGGTGATCACCGGCGGTATCGGCGTCTGCCATATTTATATCGACCACTCCGCCGACGTGGCCGAAGCGCTGAAGGTTATCGTTAACGCCAAAGTGCAGCGCCCGAGCGCCTGTAACTCGGTCGAAACGCTGCTGGTGCATCAGGATATCGCCGAACGCTTCCTGCCCGCGCTGAGCAAGCAGATGGCGGAAAGCGGCGTTAGCCTGCACGCCGATGCGGCCTCCCTGCCCGCGCTGCAAAACGGCCCGGCCAGCGTAGAGCCGGTGAAAGCGGAGCAGTATGACAATGAGTATCTGTCGCTGGATCTGAACGTGAAGGTGGTGGCCGATCAGGATGAAGCCGTAGCGCATATTCGCGAGCACGGCACCCAGCATTCCGACGCCATCCTGACGCGCACCCTGGGCAACGCCAACCGCTTTATCAACGAGGTGGATTCCTCGGCGGTGTACGTCAACGCCTCTACCCGCTTTACCGACGGCGGCCAGTTTGGCCTCGGTGCGGAAGTGGCGGTCAGCACCCAGAAGCTGCACGCGCGCGGCCCGATGGGCCTGGAAGCCCTGACAACCTATAAGTGGATTGGTTTCGGCGACGATACCATTCGTGCTTAATGCTAATTGGGTGATGCAAAAGTAGCCGTTTGATTCGCAAGGGCATTGACGCATCACCCACTTAGTTTTAACCTTCTATCCCGTGCTTACGCTCGTCAGCACATCTTGCAGGGCCGATATAGCTCAGTTGGTAGAGCAGCGCATTCGTAATGCGAAGGTCGTAGGTTCGACTCCTATTATCGGCACCATTCTAACAAAATCAAAGGTTTACGTGATTTTCCCCGCCACTTTTGATTTTGCCTTAACACGTCTAAACGCCTGTGTGATGTATGGGCGGTTATCAGTATACATTGCATGGGCAGGTGTGCGAAGCGTCCAACCTGTAGAAGCATGTGAATCTTGCATGACCAGCATCACTTGCTTTGTAAAACTGAATCGTGCTAACAGGGCAGCCAGGCCCACACAACATGATAACGAAGCTGTAACGTGATCCCCTTCGTGCGGGGGCTACTTGATCATTCTTGCTGTGAAGCAACGCGAAGATCAGGCAGTTCATAACAGATCCATTCGTAAGCCCCTGGGCTTTGTGTGGAGCTGTGATGGATGGATAAACAGGCGTAAATGATGGGACACTAACCGGATCGGGAAAGAATCCGGCTCTGCCACGGTAGCGATCACCGGAACACAACGATCACCTGATAAATTACGTTATTGATACATTGCCGAATCTTCTAACGAAGTCGCTACGCTCCCCGTTTTCTTATGTGCCCATCACGGCACGTAAAGGTGGGGTATTACCCAAAGGTTTTGTATTTGTCATTGTTCCTCAATCCGCGATAGCCTCCAATCTATTGATCAGCATGGAAAATTAACAAATCGAGGTGAGAGCATGGTAAACATGACCAAAAGCGCCGCGACAAAGCGCAACAACCGTAAGATTCACGCTCGTAAATTCCTGGCAACGCCGGAAGGGAAAGCCTGGCTTGCTAAGAAACAGGAAGAGCGAGAGGAAATCAAATTAGCACGAGCAGCTAACGCCATGTTTTAAGACTGGCACCAACGAGGCCTTATGGCTGCTATTGCCTGAAATCTGTTAGTTGCACATTTTAAGTTTGCTGGATAACCTGAGATTAATCCTAACCATCAGAGAAAAGAGACTATGCAGATCACTGTCACATCCCAAAACGTAGACACGCATAAGAAAAACATCAGACGTGATGACCTGAAAGGGTTAACTTGTTTCATGCAAATGGCACATAGTGTGCGTGTGACCGCATCGCAAGATCACCAAGCCATCGTTCAGAGTGTTTTGGGGAAACCTGATAGCGATCACCATCATCAATTATCATCTTATTGGACATGGAATGATGTGGACGCCGTAAAGCTGGTTGATGTGCTGTACGCAGTCGCTAACGCATAAGGCGTCGGAAGTTTCTTGTATTGGACGGAGTATTATGGCTTGTATTGCCTTTTAATTCGAATACGAGTAGAAAAGGGTATAATTCATCTATCATTAATTCCACTTCATACAGCGAGGATTTATGAGCGATACCTTAGAATTGGTTCCAGGATGTTTTGTTAAGGTTCTTACAATGTCTTCTTATTTTACTCTTGTAATGGCAGGGGAAAACGCCCCTCAAAATGTCCAAGCATTCTTGGGAGATGATGCTGAGTGCTTTTTAAATCAAGTGGAAAAGTTGATCCCTCTTAGCAACTCTCAACGTATTGATTTTTTAAATTTCCTTAAAACAAAAGGTCTGTAATTTATCTATACAGCGACAGGAGATAAAATAGAGGGTATGTTGAGAACTATAATTACAGTCGCATTGTTAATGCTTTCATTTGGTTCTTACGCGAACATCTATGTAACTTCCTCTGAGGGAGATGCAATTTTGGGTGAGGATGTTTGCTCTATAAATAAAAATCAAAAAGAAGCTACAATACCAAGTTGGAAGTTGTTCCCCAGGGTGGCTATTCTGGGATGTTGGGAAGATGATAGTAAGGGAAATGCTATAGTACATTGGTATCAACAGGTTGGCGCAGATGGGGGGCTGTTAGATGTTGATCGCATCGAGAAAATTCCTTTGCCATTGCAAAATAAAAAAAGACCTCTTGATCTAATCAGCTTGAAAGAAGATTCTAATGATGTTTTACGGTGGAATCATGTAAGTCCATTATTTCTGCCAAGAGATAACTGTATAGCTTATCAGAAAAGTATCATTGACCCTTTCAAGGATGCTGGGCTTAAATTTGAATGGAATGCGTTTGCAACATTGAAAGGTTCATACAATAATCTCTTTGTAGTCGCTTATGAAAAAGATAAGGTTGTAGGTGTGTTGGCATTTACTGAAAAATACAGTGATTGTCTACTTCTCCAAAATGAATTAAATAACATGAGTAAAATAACCATAACTCATCCAGACTTAAAATAATGGTTGCATTATTTGACCTGAAAATTATTTACACTGAGTAAGTAGCACATTAGTAATAAAAGGGGGCGTAACGCCCCCTTGTATTATCTTCTCAACGCACTAAGCCACATCATTAACAAGTGTAGTTGTTCTCCTGTCATTGCTGGCACTTTAACCGCTTGACCTCGTTCTGCGTTGCACAGCGCGAGCGCTAACGCCATAATGCTGCTGTTCTGCATTTCCTTCTCTCCGTTGGGATTGTTGAATACGGCGGGGGCTGTCTTCCGGCAAGTTGCCAGCCTTCGCCACTTCTTCATTTACTGCGTGTTGATCGTGTTGATAATCCAGTCTCTCTCCTGCTGCGTTAGCTCCAGTTTGTTAACTCGCGTTAAGAATGTATTGATCACCATTCTAAAGAAAACTCCTCTGTTAAATCGTCCTGCACGTCCTGACCATACCCGATGTAATACATCGTTGACCGTGGATCTGTCTGTCCCAGGAAATGGGCGATTGTCTCTATAGCCACCCCTGCATCGAACATCACGCGCCCACGGCTTTTACGTGGTGTATGGCATCCCACGTTTGAGAATCCTGCTCTACGTCCCATCTTTCCAAACTCCGCAAACACCGTGTTACGTGTAACGGGGTTTCCTCTACTACGTAATGTGGCAGCACTGAAAATGTAATCTGTAGCTACAGGCATCTTCGCTTGCTCTGCCTTGCGTTGCGCCACCACAGACAGCATCGCGGCTGTCACCTTTGGCCTTACTACGTTTCCCGTTTTCTCCTGCTTCACCTTGAGGTGAGATTGCCCCTCTACATCTTCAAACTTAAGTTTGAGGACGTCAGAGATACGCAAGCCCGATTCATACATAAACACCCACAAGCAATAAAACAAGTTGCTTCTGGCGTTGCGTTGTAGCTCTGCCGCCACTGCCTTAACTTCGTCTGCACTCTTTAGCGCCTGGCTAATACCTTTCATCTTTATCCCTCCTCATGTTCGTTTCGTTGAAAACATCATTGATCAGAAATTGATCATTTTCAAGATGTTGCACGATACGTTTGTTTATGAAGAGCACGAAATGATCAAAAGGTGTGCGCGGTTGCCTGAGTTGCTTAACGGCAAAAAGCCAGGCCCCGATCTGAAATCGCCAGAATCGTCAAATATCAGTAAGTGATTGAAAAATAAATGAAAATACATTTATCCTCATGATTCATGAAACTGTGATTCTGTCAAGAAATTTATTTTCGATGACGGGGAGTTACCCCTGTTTGCACGGTGAAGTGATGTAAAATCGTACTGAGTTAGCTAAATCAATAAGTTACAGAATACACTTTTTTAAATTGTATCGAATCGGGAGGGATTTGCACTGTAAGTGAGAGCTATTCTCATTTGATGCGATGAGAGCTGATTTGTTGAGAATTATTCGCAAATGAAGGGGTTTTGAGCATGAAAAAGAAACATTGTTTCAATTTAGAAAACTCGTTCGGCAAATTGCACACACCTTGAAAGTGCTCATTGCCCACAATGATTGCTGTAAGCCGCACGGTCCAAGGCTTTACAAAAAGTGAGGTAATGTACATTGATAGATAGGAAGTGATTTACAGAGCGTGAGAGGTGGATTATTTAGAATGGCTTAATCCTGGATTAAGTAGGGCTTTACTGTCCTTTTTGATTGGAATTACTGCGGGTTGTTGCATGGGGGAGTGTGGAGAGGGCAAAGCAACAGGCTAACCCTAAATGGTGTCAATTTGGCACTGATTCAAAGGTGATGATGCACATCAAAATGATGTATGTCTGTATGAGTAGTTAGCGGGTATACATCAAAATGATGTACATAAGCGTAATTGCATACATCAAAATGATGTACAGATCGGCAAACTACACATCAAATTGATGTTCTATACAAAGAGATTCTAAAAGCGATCTCTAAAAGAGAGCTTTTAGAAGATCTTGTGAAAGATTCGCTTTGCTGGCGTGTATCGCCTGGCAAGTGACCTGATTCGCCTTTGGGTGGCTACTCGGTCAGCCGCTCACGACGCAGCGTAGCGTATCTCTCTGTAATTGTGCCAGGGCTTCGCCCTCGTGAAACGAGGCACAAAAGCTGTGCGCCGTGTGCGCAAGATCTTTCGGCATAACTTCTGCCTGTCTTCCATGCTCCGCATTTCATCCATGCAAAGTTAGCCCACGGCTAAGGCTTCACCGTGCTACGGTTCATCCAGCCTCAATCCAATACCGACACCTACCATCCTGATAACTACCGTTATCCCTCTGTAGTTGTGCTATTGGTTTCGGGAGTAAGTGCCAGAGGCGCGCCCGTATGCCGTTAGGCTTCACAGGAGGGTCATAGAGCACTTTAAAAAGGGCAGGTATTACCGATGTAGCGCATGTGTATGCAAACCTTGCATAGCTCGATACAGAGCGTTACGTGATGATTAATAGAGGTTGCTCGCAATGGGGAGGTGTGTTATTATCTGTAATGGGAAATTATATCAAAAATCGCTTGACTTTGAAATCATTTCATGTTAGAGTAATTAAGTAGGGTGATGAAAGCATTCATCCTGTCATCTTCTTAGGCATTCTGCCTACCCACAAAATCCAAATTACACCGCACTATCAGGCAACGTTATTAACGTTCTCCCCTGGATGGTGTTTCCGTGTATCTCACGCAAGGAGAACCCACATTAAGTACTTTAATCCAGAACTTGTCTTCGAGGCTTTAAAAGCCGGAAGTCAAACACGCAAGGCAATTAACAGCCAGCGAGCAGCGGCACAGCGTCAAGGTTATTTCGAACATGCTGAACGATTACGTAAAGGGATCGAACTTTACGATCAGTGGAAAGCTGAACAGGCTGATACCACCAACAACAATTAAACCTCAAGGAGAAAACCACATGAGCGACATTATAAACGCAACCCCAAAGGGGAAGGCATTCACTTCTCTGAAAATTGATGATTCAACGTTTCAAGCCCTTTTTAAGGCAGCGAGAGCGCAGAGAATTACCGTAAGAGAATACATTCTTTCTATTCTTGACCAACACGCGGAGAAATTAACAGAGGGCAAGTGAACCCAAACTCACCTATTAACCGCTTAAGCGGTGACGACATACAAGGAACAATTTTCTATGACCAAAATTAAGTACATCAACACCGATGTATTCAAATACGTACCGATTGAAGACGCATTTAACGAATGTACTAGAATCACCAATCTTAAAACAGGTGTTACAGAATCCCTATCTCCTGCTGATAAACAGTTTTACGTAAGAATGCGCCATCGCTATTATCTTTTTGCTATAGAGCTGGGCGGTACTTATTACGATGACATTGATCAGCTTGGTGCAAGTATTGGTGTTAGTTCTGCAACAGCAACACGTATTGTAGCAAGGTTGCGGAAAGTAGGATTGATTGCCAGCGTTAACCCAAAGCGATCCAATCAATGGACGATAACCGACATTACACCGGAAAACTTTCTCTTTGAGCGTGACGCTAACGCGACCAAACGCAAAACCGCGCCCGAATGGGTGGATTGTCTAAAACATCCAGTTTTTGGCAAAGTGAAAGAAGACGTAGCACCAGAAGTGCAGTTGGAGGAACAACGCGACGATCCGATGTGCGAACTTGAGGAAGCACCGGAAGAAGAAGCGCCAGCGCCGGAAAAAGTGAAGCCCACGAAGAAACCAGCGGCAAGGAAAGCACCCGCCAAACAGCAAACCGTTTCCCCATTCGAGTTTAAAACGCCACGAGACGAACGTTTTGATGGGATAGCCTTTGAAAGGTTAAACGACGCATCTGATCGCTTCTTAGTTTTCCAGGATTACGATCTGCCATACCTCGTGTTATTCGAAAGTCAGGGGAAACTAACCAACCCAGCCGCAATAGAACATTTGAAAATGAAGAGGAATCTCTTCGAAACAACAGGGCGCTTGTAGCCATTTTAACCAGGAGGATTATGATCCAATACTTAGTGAAATACGGTGTTGACCGTATTCAGATTAACGACGCTGGAAAGCGCGTATTAGAAACCCTGCAATACTTTTACAAATCTAAACCGACAAAAATCCAACTTGGTGACATTATTGAACGATCTGGATGTTCGCAAGGTGGTGTGATGTTCTGGCTTCACGCTTTAAAATCATTCGGTGTTATCGATTTTAAAGAAGCTGGCTATTTCGACGTAACAGTTAAATCTATGATCTCGGATTATGAGTTCATTTATTCAAATGACTGATAAGCAATGCTAAAAACAATCGGGAAACTTTTATGATCATCGCTATCTATTGGCTATTTGCATTTTACGCAGTATGGACATTAACGAGAAAACACGGAAGTTTCCCTTTACGAGGAATTAATGGGACGAAAAGAACGCAGTAACATTGTCAGAATTGAAAAGGCAGTAAGAGCAACAAAACGTAAATACAGCCATAAGCTAAAAGATTATTCAAGAGAATCTATTCCAGGCTCACTAAAAACAACTATTTTAGAACACCCTCCCTCTGTACCTTGCGGTGATGAATACAACGCCTTGCAAGAAATAATTAGCACTACGCCTGGCGTATTCTGGAAACCTCGAAAAAGAAAAGAATACATCATTGATAGTAGCGACCTTCGAAAATTCCAAATTCTCGGATTCGAACATTACGCCGATTATGTCGGGTATTCACAAACTAACGGCCTGAGTGGTCACACTGCCGATTTGGACTTTTTATTTAATGACGATAAGGAAAATTATAATGACTAACGACACAATTCAATCTCTAATCCTTAGTTTCGAAGATAACTATCATCTCCCGCTACTACAGGAAGTGAATAAAACATACATCACAGCAACGCCTGAGAGCCTCCTGAACGCCGTCAGACATACAGAGCAAGCCATCACAGCCCTTGAACATCTTCAAGCCTCTGTAGCTCGTTTGGTGGAACGTGACGGTAGCACCATTACCGCTGATCAGGCGTGGCGTGTAGCTTATGACCTTGAGGAGCTTGCTTGCTCCCTGCAATACATCACGCTTGAGTTGGGAGAGCTTGCCATAGCCATTGCAGAGAAATACACCGCATGTGAAAATGAATAAGTATTCATTTAAAGTGCTTGACAATTCGTAACGGAAATGTTATTATAAGATAAGGGTTGAGTATTCGAATCACTTCAATCTTGTGCTTGTTTCTTGTGTGTCATGTCAATACGCACTCCAGAGAATGCCGTTTCCCATAGCGGCGCTCTCTCCTCAATGTCTTTCCGTAAAGAATAGGGTTATGTTCTTTAGCTACGGTTATTTCTTCTTTGTCGTTCCGAAGGTAATGCACGGTCACATTATTATTGTGTTGTAATGGTGTGAACAATCACCGTGCATCTCCTTTCTTTACGGAAAAGCATTGTGCTTTTCAAATCTCAAACCCCCGTTAGGGTTGAGTAGTTGTCAAACTACATAGTTCTGGAGAACTGTATAATCTCAGTGATTCAGGAATTACGTTAGGTTGGCAATCTTCTATTAATAACACTCCCGAAAGTGTCAGCGATAGATAATGAAAGCCTCATTTATTCCAGGGTGTCACCTATCGTTATAGGTGTGCGCTTTTAAATGAGGCGCAATGATGGGCGATCCTACTTCTGTTATTCGTAACAGTTGCGCCCTCATTATTTTTAATTTGCTCTGCAAGAAGCCATTCTTAACTTCATTCCTCCTTAAATGACGTTAACAATGCTTTCTCTAGCAAGGAGCATTCTCTCCAGGGGCTTAATCGCCCCTTTTTAATCTTCTGCGCTTTATGCGTAACGAAATAGTTAATACAACAAAGGAAACGGTAATGCTTCTCATGAATTATCACCGTGTGATCACTCACAAATCCTCTTCACTTGTCCTCACTGAAAAGATGATGAAACAAGTCGCTGACGCTATCGGCGTAAGTGTTGAAGAGATTCGACAGGCTACAGAGAAATTCTGGCCTACAGCCACGATCACAAAATCAAAAGAAGATTCTCACCCATCATCAGGGCTTGAGGAACGATTAAAACTATTAGCAAAAGGAAAATAACCAATGCAATTTGGAACATTTGAAACTCTTAACGGGAATAACAGCCACGCCCGTTATAAAATCATCGCTCACGCAAGTGATGCAATTATGCAGGATAAGCTGATCCGTGTGGAATCCGGTATTCCTGCCGATCTTATCGTAGGTGATCTCGTTAGCACATCAGGCGGGAAAGCTGCCACCCCTGGTGACATTGCGTATGTTGTCGTAGAACCTGCAAGCGCTGGTGATAAGGCGTTTATTGTAGCTTCTCCAGAGCATACTATTTTAGCCCTGGTTGGTGTTGAATTTGGAAGCCTGGATAAATCTCTGGCTCAAGCGCAATTAGCGACTCTTGGCTTTACTTTCACAGACTACGACACCGTAGCTCTACGCACCACCTAATTAAGGATAATAATAAGAATGGCTTATTCAGATTTATTTTCTGGCAACATGTACGACTTTGCCAGCCCGTTTACATTCTCTACTCAACTAAGGAAGGTGCGAACAAGTTCCTGATATGAGATCATCATATTCATCCGGAGCGCATC
>ERZ507546.45-NODE-45-length-31609-cov-15.0091_pt1 | contig 31609 bp, 34 predicted proteins | sample MGYA00248664_ERZ507546 | MGnify/ENA primary metagenome ERZ507546 (study PRJEB26165, sample SAMN02676161) | human gut metagenome | isolation source: stool | host: Homo sapiens | place: USA | study: EMG produced TPA metagenomics assembly of the C.diff FMT (human gut... | reverse complement strand
CAAAGTGGTCATTTTAATTGAGCTGGATAACGGACATTTCAATTGAGCCTTGACAAAGTTGTTGATTTTACACGCTTTGTTGTTTGGTGTGGCTATGGCCAGATATACCAAATGCCAATATGATCACAACAAACTCAGGCTGACACATACATCATTACAGTGAAAAATGTAATCAATACTAATGTAATGACGTTTAACCACAGAGAAACCATACTCTTGCTTATGAGAAGGTTAGCTAAATCCGAGTCCTCATCTTCATACTTACCAGCCCTGGATGATGTCTGTCTACGGTTCATTACCGCATAAACCTCATAATGACTGACTATACGGCATATCAACACCAGATAAATTAGAACAATACCAGCAATGATTAGATGTCTGGATCCGTTAAACAAATCCATAACTGTCTCAATATGATCGTTTAACATAGTAATCTCTCTGCAGCCGGACCAACCACGATAATGCATGACGATGATAAAAAAAACCACCTTGGTAAGGTGGTTAATAAAAAAAGAAATTTTGTATTAGATCAGGAAATCTTCGAGAGTTTTTCCTGCATCCAGCTGAGCTTTAATTGGTGCCGGAGTACGTCCCTGACCTGTCCAGGTTTTTTGCTCACCGGCATCGTCTATGTAAGCATATTTCGCAGGACGAGGTTCACGTTTTTTGCGTACTTTAATGTTGACGGCCGCGTCCATCAGTTCGCTCGGATTTATACCATCAGCGATCATCATTTCCCGGTAATGAGAGAGTTTTTCTAAACGCTCACGGTTAGCCGCTTCGGCCGCCTTTTCTTCTTCACTGCGTTCAGCGACGACAATAGTGAACTTTTCTAATACTTCTTCAAGCACTTCTAATGGTAGCTCTCGTGCCTGAGCGCGAAGTGTACGGATGTTATTGAGAACCTGTAATGTCTCGCTCATAGTTACCTCTTTATGCACATTGTTATGCAATTACATAAGAACATTAAATTAATTAAAGAAATTCAGCAAGTGGTTTAGGAAGTTCAATTCTCTCAATCGAGAAAAGTCTTAAAAATGAGTCTATCTCATGCTGAATGTATGTTCCTTGGTCTTGATACTGCCCTGTTGGTAAATTCACCATCGTGAAAAAAATCATCTCGGGAATATCTTTATCCGGTTATGATTCTATCGTTGTGTGAAGTGAAAAAGATGTTGTAATTGTAAAGGTCATTAAGCAAACAATCAATGCTATTTGAATACATTTTTTGATTGCAAAAGGATACTGCTTAAGACATTTCAGGCTGCATAAAAATGTTAAAGGGGTGATTAAAAAAAACCACCCTGCAAATTAAAGTTAACTCTGTTAGAGAGAAATATCAGAAGGCCATAAAAAATAAAACTCACCTTTTTTATAACGATTGGGTTTACTCTCACCTCCGATGGAAATACCTAAAGGGGTTAACTCATATTTTCCGTCTTTCTCTATGAGGTATCCTGATTTCATTAATTCCGCATACATTTCAGATAAACCCATTTTATTTTGTTTAGCTAAATTAGTTGAGGTTAATTTATTTGCGGGTTCTGGGTTAGTATCCCCCTCTTTACTTGTTCTCTCCTCTGACTCGGTTGAGATAGGATCTGTTAACATACTATGTTTTTCATCATTTTTTTGAGATGTTCTTGTATGTTCACTCTTCTGCTCATGAGTTTTTTGCAACTCAGATCTACCCGATTGTAATGATATTGGTGATGGAATATTTTCTGTACTGATCCTGATTAACCGCTGGGCCTCTGTGATAGAAGCGTTGAAAGCGTCACGGTCATCATCCTTTACAATTAATACCCCAAGTTCATGATTGTTGATTTGACTAAAATCATATAGATTTAGGCTGCATATCAGGCTTTGATTTTCATTAGCATAAAACTTAGCATGAAGGTTCTGGCAAAAACTCAAACGAACATAAGGTAAACTGACAAGCCATTCATGGTCTTTGGGGTTAAGTTCAGATTTACCGTAGATGATACGAATATCAACCTTCATACGGTTTTTGTCTTCAATGAGCTCTTTAATTCTTGCGCTAAGTTTCAGATAAGGGCTTATCAAAATAATGCGCTCTTCGGCATTAGCGATGGTTTGCTCTACATGATAGTTTAAACCTGTTGTATTAAGAATCTGGACCATAAATCCCCCATTTTTTACAGTGTTGTTTATGAATAATAGCGCACGTTAAAAAGTTACTTTTTAGGAGTAGAATGCTCGATATTGTGAAAGTGGAAGTATGATTCCTTACTTAATTATTCGCTTTTCGCCATTGACGTGGTTCAATTGAGTGCGGATCAGACCACAGACCTTTCCCTTCATTTCGAGCGTTTTGTTCAAGAGGTCCATATTCAGGAACAATCAACCTGCCCTGATACCGATATGCCCAGGCCATACCGTTTGCGACCATGATGGCGTTAACATCGTTGTTGTTAAGATAGATTGTGCCAAGCATACGACCATAGACGTCCTGCCCATGGTCCTGAATATTAACAACCTGATTTGCTACTAACTGAATCATTGTTTGCTTTGCCTTCTGCCCGAAGGCTTGCTTACTTTCAGGGGCATCAATCCCATAGAGCCGTATTCTTGTATTTTTTGCACCGTCATAAGCCTGGACTGTATCACCATCAATAACACGCACCACTTTCGCCGAGAAAGTTTTGGCAATTGAAGTTAGTGGGTAATATAAAAGGATAACAGCCAGTGGAAAAATGGCTAATCTAGTTGTCCGGATGTTTATCATTGGTTGTCTCTGGATGATAATCATTAAATGTGATTTGAGGGGGAAATCACAACGATTTTGAAAAGTTACTTTCAAAGTATAGGTTACTTTATTAACAACATGCTATTGTGTCAATGTATATGAAAATTATTACCTGAGGTGAATGAAAACGCATCTCGGCTCAGATCAATTAAGGGGGGCTTATGTCTACTGTTAATGATGTGATTGTATCTTATGGAGGTGACAGCAAAAGGTATTCAAGAGACTTCCAGACAAAAGAAGAATTTAAAAAGAGCTGGTACGCCGTATTGTCACGGGCGCATGCTTCGGTAGAAGCGAAGGTAAGCTGTGCCTGTAAAGGAAAAGGACCAAAATCACTTGCCGTAAAATATCACTCAGGCGGTGATACTTATTTCCTGGCACGGTACCCGAATACGGGTAGTCAACATTCACCTGACTGTATTTTCTTTACGCTTGATAAAGACAATTCAGGTCTAAAATGCTATACACAAGGTGTCGTCAAAGACCTTAAAGATGGAGGCTACGGAATTAGGTTAGACGTGGCATTAGCCTCATCTGACTCGGAGTCGACCTCGATCGTACCGATAGATAACAGGAATAAATCAGGTGGTGTTTCTCAGAATAGCATGTCATTGCTGGGTCTTCTCCAGTTCCTGTGGGATGACAGCGGTCTGAATCGTTGGTATCCGAAAATGGCCGGGAAACGTAATCCTGGCAAGGTGTTCAACCTTATAACCCACTCTGCGGAAAAAATTAAAGTCGCATCACATCCGCTGTCCATGCATTTACTTGCAGGTGCATATCCTTCGACACCTCAGGAGACAAAAAACATAAAAATGACATCAGAGGCGCTGATGAATAAAGAGCGTCTGATTTGCCTCAATGTACTATCTAAATATAACCCTGAAAGACACTCGAATGCATCAAAACGACTTCCGATAAAATTTTTTTCAGGTGTTCCAGTTGTACTGATGAATACTGAGAATTGGGCATCACTGGAGAAGAGATTCAGCTCTGAAATAGCAAACTGGCGTTCAGGAGGTAACGTAATCTGTATGGCTATAGGTGATCTGGGTAAATTTAAGGGGAAAGATACATACTATCTTAAACCACTTCAGATAGCATTGATGAATGTTGATGAAAACTGGATCCCGGCAGACTCGTGTTATGAGCTGACCATGCTAAATTATCTTCATAAGCATGAGAGGTCATTTATCAAACCCCTGAGATACGATGCTTCTAATAATGATGTTTTCCCAGATTTTTGTCTGACGGATATTGGGGGGCATGAACTGTTTCCTATTGAGGTATTTGGTATGGATACTGCTTCATATTTGGCGCGTAAGGCGATCAAAGAAAGTTACTATAATGAACGATATGGAAAGGATGGTTGGGCATCATGGGTTGCACCGGCTGGCCCCCTACCCCATTTGCCCGATAAGGGCTGCAGTTAACGCCAAAATGCTTCAGTAAGGGCTTCGGCCCTATTATAACTATCAGCACTTTTCTGGAATAAAAGGCTTCAGCCCTGTTGTACTTCATCCTGCGATTTCAATTTTGATCAATTAACCGGCCAGAAATCATACGAAATTTTATTTTCGTCGCCGTGCGCTACGTGAAATCTGACGTACTCACCCCTCCGTTTTTGTTCAGATTTCGCGTAGCGCAACCTGAACAAAAACCACTAGAAAAGTAACTTTTGGACTGATTTAGAAGCTGGTTACCCCCACTTCGGATGATAACATTAAATTAACACATGGAATAATGGGTATTATTCTAACTGTAAATAGGATGTTATACATCTCTTGGCGCGGTGGAAAAATGAGCACACTTCTGGTTATTCCTGAATTCATGCTTTTTGTTGGTTTTTATATCGATATATTGAAACCTTGTTTTATTTAAAAGGCATCAATTTTATAATTTTTTTCTGTTATTTTATCGCTATTGACATTTACCATTGTGACTATATCCAATGATATTAAATCACTTACATCTAAAAGTGACGGTGTCACGTATTGTGCGCCCAGAGAACCCCTTTTCGTGAAAAAAGTAGTTCACTCCCATAACGAAATGTGGACTTCTTTTTTGCAGATCGTATGTGGATGTCTTCAGGTAGCAGGAAGGAAAGTGATTCAGGCATGAAAGGATGACAAACCGGCAAAGGGGCTGCTACTGCTCCGTATTCAACAAACCACCCCTGGTTAGTTGAAACCTTTGCCGGTTTTCCTGACAATACCAGACAGGTAAACTTTTTCCATCAGATTTTCTCGTCAACATGTTGCATTCATAATTTTTTCGTAATTGGATGCTTTTGCAGGACAGCTACGGTTTTTATCCATTCGTGCCCGGTAAAAAAAATAGTTAAATAGCGATTTCACCCTTTTAAAGGGAAAATTGTCCTCAGGCTCAAAGTACTATAAAAGTATCAATAATCAGGAGCCTTACTATGACTATCATGAAAGTTCATTATTCTCCAACTGACGGGATCCCTTTGAACTCCCTTTATCTCAAGGAAACTTCAACCACTGAACGATCAGGTTCAGTACTGGGGGGTGGCATTTCGGGAGACTCTGTTATTCTGGGAGGCGGAGGTTATGCCGGTTCGGAAATGCAGAAGACGACTCGTTCTTCTGTCTTTGCACCACCTGATGAAGTTACTGCTGAGCCTGACAACACAAAAATGGTCCTCCGGATTTCCTGTGTTATCGGTGTAATGTTTTTACTTATAATTATTACCTTATTCAGTAATGCTGTTGTAGATATTTTTGACGTAAACGTATCTAAAACAATGTCTTCTTTCCTGGAACATGCTCCCTCTTTATCATTGGACTATCTGTCATTTGTGCTTTCTTTGTTATAGGAATGACCGATCATGATTACACCCCGATACTTGAAGAGCATAAAAGGAATGAAGCGCGTTTGTCTGTATACCACAGGCTACGCTATGTCGAAGCTGATAATATTGTTTTTGATCCGCAATCAATGAAAGGATGTTATGCAGAAAGAAAATTCATTGCTTCACTAGTTGAAAGCTGTATCACTAAGTAATATCCCTGATTTCCTTTACTAAGCCTTTCATGTAAGGCTTAGTAACTGCTTTAACCCTCCCTTTGCTCACTGTTTTTATATGCTTCCGGTTTATGGGTGTGCTAAAAGCTGCTTTCTCATGTTTGAAGTTGACTCCGAAAAATATTAAATGTTTTTGAATATTATTCAGAATCACTATTATATAAATAGGTACTGGCAAGTGAAATAATTACTGATAATATGTCTTTATGTGCTTCCTATTCTCTAAGGATGGTAATTAATGATATCCTCTATGCTTGTCCCGATTAACCCTTTCCAGCGATGTGCAATGGCTTCTATTGCTTCTGTGGAGAATCGCAGAGCTTTGGGACGGAAAACAGGAGAACTGGCCTACGTCAAAGCCTTTTTTAAAGAGCTTACAGGTAAATCGCAAATTAACTCGAATGACTTGAGAAAGGTCGATTCGACTTACGATCCATTTGTTCGTGGCGAAGCAACTAAAGTTGAATACCTGCGTGCTATCGATATTCTGATTGAATCTCGTGGAGAGTGTTTTATTCTCCCTCTTTCCTGGTCTCTGGCAGTTTCCATGTTCCCGGAGTTACAAAACAGGGTTTTTCAGCGACGCGAACACCGTGACCGGATTCATGATCAAAGGGTGGAACGCCTGAGAAAGAAAGAATCTAACCTATTGAATTATCAATTTGAAATCAATGTTGCAAAATCCAGGCTTTACCTGTCTTTCTGTGTTCCAGGTCAACATAAACGCTGGTTAGAAAATTGGCGAAACGATACCCATGGACAAGGACTTACAACGAATAATATTTACCTGCTGATAAAGGAATGGTGGTCATCATTCTGGATCACTTCATACAGAAAGGACTATATCTGGTGTGACACACTGGCTGAATTGCTGGACGAGATTGATTATGTTCTTAGCACTATTACAATTATGGAGTTTAATGTCTGTTTTTCGGCGCTACCATTATCCCTTATATATAAAGCTGGATAGAATACAAAGCTTCAATCAGAAAAATTAAAATTTACAAGCCCAATATTTCTCACTGTTTTCATGTTTTTTTGTGCCATTTAGGGGTTGGTTATTATTATCCAGAATTTATGAACCTGACCTTAATTATTATTGCTTCCGGTGAAAATACCCCCTTGATGAGCCGGTTTGGTTAAGTATGATGGTCTTACTCCTAATCGACCGTACTCATCTAAACAGATATGAGGTTTATCATGGCTGACTATTATTCAGAATGTGCTTGTCTTATTGAAGCAAATCCTACTCAAGCTGATATATTACTTGAGGCAATGAATGAATTGTTTGAACCTGATGATAGTTTTATTCAAAAACTCATTTCATGTGATAACACAAACGGCCTCTCAGAAATGGAGATTATTGTACGTCACTGTGTCCTGAACCATCCATTCAGAACTGTTGCAGATATTCCTGAAGACCTGGACTGGCATTTTGACGGGGATAAATGCCCTGAAGGTTTTCTTATTAACAGTGATCTCGGAGATTTCAATTCTGAACATGCTGCGCTGTTTGCTCAGGCGGCACTTATTGCATTTGACAGAAATGAATTGATAGAGTTCAAAATTGCTTTTACATGCAGTAGCTCAAAAAGACCTGACGGGTTTGGAGGCGCTGCTTGTGTCGTGAGCAAGGATTTCATCCGGTGGACAGGTCTACACAATTTTCTTGAGGCTGAACGAACAGCTTTCGCCGAGAAGATGAAATACTTCTTTTGTGAATTTACAGAGGTCGTCGGTGAATTTGAATATCCAGTATCGTTTATATTGCGTTGCCCGGACAGCGTTAATGCAGCGCATAGATATGATGAGATACAGCTTAACTATCGCGATGGTGGGGAAATAGATGCCGAAGGAGGAATACAATTTAGTTCTGGCTCTGCCATTAAAAAATCCAGTATGAAACCAATCACTCCGGATGAGTTCCGGGTGATGAAATCGTACCTGAACGTCATGTGATTTTCCTTTGGCCAGGGCATGATCCCGCAGCTCTCCTGCCCTGATACGTCTATTTTGTGAGGCATTATGACAAAGCAAATATTACCCAATGAACTGGCTGAAATCGTCACCGGTCTTCTTATTAAACCTGAACTGCTGGGTGAGCTTGACTCCCGTGAGGCGCACCAGGCCTTCATGCTGGATATTGGACGGGTTATTGCTTATCACTGTGGTGGACTGGTCAACGGTATTACGGATGGTGACGTCGCAAAACCCTATCTTTCAGACATTGAGTGTACCCCCATTCTCCACATCGAATCTGATGACCGCCTGCCTTCGACTGAACGTAACGTATGGTCAAATTATCATGTTGAAGCCTGGGCAGACGAGGGACAGGAAACTATCCTCGACAGGGCGATCCGAAACTCTGACAGAGCTGCCCTGCAAACTCTCCTTATTGTAGCTGCGCAAAAAGGATGAGCCGGTGCTCCTGTTATAAAACGAATGACGGACTGGCGTATCCCTGAAGGTGAACCGGTTTGCCATGAAGCGGATAGCAGAATCTCTACGGCCACCTACCATCTGGATAACCAGACCTCAATCGAGGTGGCGGACGATACAGGTCAGCTTTGCTTAGGTGTATTACTGGAAATCAATCATGGCGTGCCTGCACTACATCTGAATGTGTCGGGTGGGGATACGCTTCTCCACGTACATGCTGCACAAGGTGGACTTGTCCTGACACCAGACAGTTCCGGGGTACGGTTTCAGCGTGCTGAATGTGACAGGTATGTTTACAGAGATCAGAACTCATTACTTGTGAAGGAACAGAAATATACTGCCCTCCGCCGATCCAGAGTATGGGGTTACCGCATCAGATTTTACTGAGCACACAATCACAAAAAGTTACTTTTTTCTCAGGAGGTGCCTGGAACCCTGCCCTTCATTTTGACACGAGCAGGATGTCGGCACCTTACGTGCGGTTACTGTTATTCGCGTCCTGGTGGTATAGTGCAGCGGCTGGCAGAAGTAACCTACTATCCAACGGAATAAGATCACGATGAACGTCATTCAGCCCCGCATGCTCTCTGTTTTTGATTTTGACGGTACGTTAACGCGGCATGATAGCTTTATCCCTTTTCTGCGGTTTGCCTTTGGCAATCGGGCGTTTTCGCGACGTATCGTCAGCATGGCTCTGCCCACGTTACGCTGCATGGGTAAGCAGATGACGCGTGATGAGCTAAAAGAAACGCTCATTACAACTTTTCTTACTGGTGTTGAGGAAAAGTGGGTGTCTTCTAAAGCAGAGGAATTCTGTCAGCTCTACTGGCATCGCCTCATGCGCCCGGCAGGTTTGATTGCTGTGGCGAATGAAGTCACTTCCGGCGCGATCGTCACCTTATGTTCTGCGTCCCCGGAAATTGTACTCAGACCCTTTGCCGAAAAACTTAGGATCAAACTGATTGGTACACAATTAGAGACAAAAGACGGCATTCTGACCGGCAGAATCAGTGGTCATAATTGCAGGTGCTCACAGAAAATTATCCGGCTTGAAAAAGAATATGGACCTCTGACTGACTATCATCTTCGGGCATGGGGTGATACGCGGGGTGATTATGAACTCCTTTCCGCAGCGACTGAGCCTCACTGGCGTCACTTCCATCAAGGTTTCCGTCGTAAGCTTCCGTCGAAGCTAATCATCAGATAAAAATTGCCCTTTATCGTTCTGCAATCTCTTCTTTACATAAAGGCAACATATATTCTACATTTAACCACTGTAACTGGCCAAAAAAAGAGTGCATCCTGGTAAATCGGTAGCTCGGACTATTAGGTATGCTTCAACCTGTTACCATTGGAATACCTACTTTCAGCCCGCTTTTCCGAGCGGGTTTTTTTCATCCCTGCCGATGTGTTCCTGGGTCTAAATTACTGGGTGAAGTTGGGTTTCAGCGATCACCTCTGCGTATAGCCCTGTTTAGCTCTGCGTACTTTAAAAGGTGTCGTTATGGCAGCAGGCCTATCGCCCCTTACCGGGGCGATGAGTCAGATAATGCCTTCCTTTTTTGCCAGTCCAAGCCAGTCTTTGAACTCTTCAAGAAGTTTTTCATACAACTCTTCGTCCTTTATGTGGGCAAAATTATCGATCGCAAAAAAGTTGCTGTTGTCTACGCGACGGTCGCTAAAGGTGTCCAGCCTCTCCAGAATCCCATAATTTGATCCGCCCAGTCCCACGAACTTCCAGAAGACAGGATAGTTGGCTGAGCGGCGGATGGCCTCTTTAATTTCTCGTGTTTTGCTGATCCCGCCATCTGTAATGCACACGACAAAAACGGGTAAGGTGCTGTCCTTGAAATAATCGATAACCTCATTCATGACTGGCGGCTCATTGTTCGTCCCGCCAAGGCCGGGAAGGATTTCCCAGGCCGATCGTTTACCCGTGTTCTGAATGGCAGCAATGTATCCGTCAAGATTGTCCAGTGTGACGTCAGGATATTTCTTGTGACGCTCAGCAAAGCCCCATACATCCATTGTGCCGTCATCGTCGAACTGGACAGACAGGACAGCTATACGGTCAAGAACGGCCTGTACATGTCCTTTTTTAAACTGGCCGGTCATAGAGCCTGAGGCATCGAGAACAAAAGCGACTCGTGCTTCAACGGTATCCAGTTTGTGTTTTGCCAGTGAAATACTGGCTTTCTTAGCCAGGCTGATAAGCGCAGGCGCTTTACCTTCGAGTTTCTTTTCAAGGCTGATCCGGGCTGGTTGCGGTACAACTTCTGCTGCAGGTTCCACGTCCACACCATAGCTGACTGCCAGAGGCTCAAGCCCGCCATTAAATCCCTGCCCAAGCGCCCTGAGCTTCCAGTTGCCCTGGTATCGGTAAACTTCCCCCATAATTACTGCCTTTTCTGTGCGGCCATTGAGATCGACAAAAAAGGTGGCCTGACTTTCAGCAGAAAGTTTCAGTTGCACGAGGCCGCTTATCGTATCACTGCCATCTATCACCATAGTGATTGCAATCTTCTGGATCGTATCCGGGATCTGGTCAAGCGCAAAATGAACGACTGCGTGCTGGTGACCGGGGTTGAGTTTCACACTGCCACCGGCAGCACTCAGATTGTTGTAAAAGATAAAATCGGCATCGCCTGTCACTTTTCCCTCAGCATTCAGCATAAACAGGCAAGTCTCAGGGGTACTGTGAAATCCAGGACTGGGGTGATAATCAAGCCGGAGAGTCAGGGTAGCTGTGTGAAGCGGAATGTTCTGTCCTGATTGTAATAGCATTTAGGCTCCTTGTTACCGGGTAAAGGGATCACTCAGCGGGTAGAAAAAACCCCGGACAGGCCGGGGTTTGGTTTTACTGGTTTATCAGATGTTGATGCCGTGCTGGGTTGCCAGCGCAGCCAGGCCACCAGCAAAGCCCTGTCCTACAGCCTTAAACTTCCATTCCGCGCCATGGCGATACAGTTCACCGAAAATCATTGCGGTTTCAGTAGAGGCATCTTCTGACAGGTCAAAGCGTGCAATCTCGGAGCCATTATCGTTGTTCACCACTCGCATAAAGCTGTTACTGACCATGCCGAAATTTTGCTTACGGCTTTCTGCTTCATGAATGGTGACTGCGAATACGAGTTTCTTAACGTCAGCGGCCACTTTTGTCAGATCAATTTTGACCTGCTCATCGTCACCGTCGCCTTCACCGGTACGGTTATCACCCTGATGCTGTACTGCGCCATCCGGGCTGGTGGTGTTGTTATAAAATACGAAATGCGAATCGGACAGCACTTTACCGTTTTCGCCAACAAGGAATACTGATGCATCCAGATCAAATGCCTGACCATCAGTAACGCGTGCATCCCAGCCCAGGCCAACCAGAGCAACATTCATGCTCGGGGCTTCTTTAGTCAGAGAAACATTACCGCCTTTAACGAGAGAAACAGCCATTTTTTGCTCCTGCTAATCGTAGATATCGGGTCGTGGATATCGGGGGCATCACCCCCGAATGATTTGGGTAAGAAAGTTACTTTTTATCAGGACGCGTTGATGCCGTACTGAGCGCACACGGAAGCCAGTCCACCAGCATAACCCTGGCCAACCGCACGGAATTTCCATTCTCCGTTGTGACGATACAGCTCCCCAAACAGCATGGCAGTTTCAGTAGAAGCGTCTTCTGTCAGATCGTAGCGAGCAACTTCAGTCTGATTGTCATCATTCACCAGACGGATAAATGCGCCGGAAACCTGACCGAAGCTCTGGCGACGAGCCTGAGCATCATGGATAGTGACAACGAAAATAATTTTGTCGACATCCCCAGGTACCGCGTCCAGTTTGATTTTGAGGGATTCATCGTCGCCATCACCTTCACCGGTACGGTTATCACCGGTATGAATAACGGAACCATCAGCAGATTTCAGGTTGTTATAGAAAATGAAATCTGCATCGCCACGAACCTTGCCATTGGCTGCCAGCAGAAATGCGGAAGCATCGAGGTCAAAGTCCTGACCGTCCGTAGAGCGTGCATCCCAGCCAAGGCCAACCAGGACATTTTTCATGCTTGGCGCGGTTTTGCTCAGGGAAACGTTGCCGCCTTTAGATAGTGAAACGCTCATCTATTTATCCTCTTTCGTTAATCATTAATCAGCTGAGATCAGCTTTCTTTATTTTCAGCTTCCGGCTTTTCCGGAAAGATGACACTGGCCAGAATACCAAGAGCCAGTACACCCAGTACAACATACAGGCTGGTGGTCGCAGACAGGCTGTAACCATGGTGCCAGATGTGATCGGTAGCGTTCAGACCCAGCTTAAACGCAATGAAGAACAGCAGGACGATAACAGCTTTCTCCAGCTGGGACAGATACTGTTTCAGGGCTTCCAGTACGAAATACAGAGTACGCAGGCCCAGTATTGCGAACATCATTGCGCTATACACAATCAGTGGTTCACGACTGACTGCAATAATTGCCGGGACAGAGTCGAAGGCAAACATCACGTCAGAGAGTTCCACTACAGCCACACATAACATCAATGGGGTGGCGTAAAGCGCTGCCTTTTTCAGTCGCCCTACAGATACGTCTTTGTTTTCTGGCTTAGCCAGTTCGGCGTCCACTTCTTTTTGTGTCAGCAGGAATGCATGTCCGGACAGTTTCGGCCAAATCGGGAAGAAGCGTTTAACCAGGCGATAAGCAAGGTGCTGAGAATAATCCTCAATTTCGTCATCATCCCCACCGCCTTTGAGCATCATGACCGCAGTCCAGGCAACAACAACGGCAAAGATCAGCTCGACATAAGGGCCAAGACTAAGCAGACCGGTACCGATCGCAACGAAAATCCCCCGGAAGACGATAGCGCCAATGATCCCCCAGTACAGAACCCGGTGACGGTAACGGTCCGGAACTGAGAACCATGAGAAAATCGCCATCATGACAAACAGGTTATCAACTGACAGCACCTTCTCAAGGGCATAACCCGTGACAAACAGGCTGGCAACCTCGGCTCCGTGATGCACAAAAAGGAAACCGGCAAATGCCATCGCGACAACAACCCAGAAAACGGACCATAAGGCTGCGCTTTTGAGGGAAATTGGCTTGTCATGTCGGTGCATGAACAGGTCAATAAAGATGGCGCCGACCGACAGCGCAACAAAGACCGTCACTGTCTCAGCCGGAAAACCGATGTGAGTGGAAACCATATCGTACCTTTATCCGTTGTTTATCAGAGGCCAAATTCTGCCGGGTCGAAACCCAGCGAACGGGCAATTTCACGGACAGCACTCTTCTCATCATCATCGAAGTTGCCATCACTTTTAGCGACAGCAATACCGACACGAAGAGCCAGTTGAGCTGCCTCTGGCTGGTCTTTCAGGGCGAGGATATATTTCATCGTTTCGCCTTTTCCGATTTCCAGATCAAAGTCGAAACTGGTCACCAGCTTGTTAAAAAACTCGATAACTTCTGCTGTATCGAAGACTTTCAGCTCTTCTGAGGATCGCAGAAATCCAATCATCTTCTGTTTTTCTTCGGAGCTGACACCGTCACTGGCAACAGCGATACGGGCGCATACCGCGACGGTACCCTGCATAAATTTCTTGTTTTTGTAACGGCCTACCTGGCGGGTCAATTCCTCACGACCCGAGGTCAAAGCCCCTTTTACTTTGTCGAAAAAACTCATTCTCATACCCTCATCATTGCGTTTATTTGGAACCTCTGGACCAGCGAAACCCCCAGCCAAAAGCGCGGTCCATTTCCTCCTGGCCTCTGAAGTACTGGTTAATACGTTCCACACGAATGGAACCGTTCTCGTTGACCAGACGGGCAATCGCACACAGCGTGCGTTTGTTATCACCTTCAGTCAGACGCGATTCAATCGGTGGTTGCTCCGGAACATGTAATGTCACCACGCCATCGGTTTTGTCCCAGCTGGGCACGCCCTGATAGATAAAGGCATATATCAGTACCTGGCGAATTTCTTTCCATTCGCGGCCATTGATGTGTAGCCATTCCCCATCCAGAGCCTCGCCGGTACGATCATCACCCTGCAGTTGAACATATGGCTCAGAGTGATAGTTACCAAAAGCATTACCGAGTGCCTGAACAACTGACTTATAGCCATCTGCGAGCTCAACGAATGCACCGAGATCCAGGTCTATCGCTTTGTTCGAACCAAACATACCGCCCAGTAACCCGCCTGAACCCGAGCCACGATGCCAGTTCAGATTGATGCGGATTTCACCAAAATTGTCTTTTTTGGCAAGGCTGATGGCAGGCTTCTCTTTGGTCAGAGAAACTTTACTCAGGCTAACTTTAGGCGGAGCCGGAGGCGCTGGTGGCGGAGTGACTGGAGCTGGCTCATCCGCGACGTTGACGCCATAGTACTCAGCGAGAGGTTTCAGGCCGCCATTGAAGCCCTGGGCGATAAAACGAAATTTCCAGTCACCATTCCTGCGATAGACTTCACCGAGGATCAGAGCGGCTTCCTGACGACCGCTCAGTTCTACCTGACCACTGATCAGCGAGGTATTGCCACTTTCAATTTGTATGGACAGATGATTCAGGGAGGAAACTGTATGGCTGCCGTCACAGGTAACGGTGAACGCGACTTTCTGCACGTCGGGCTTGAGGCGGGACAGATCAACGGTGAAAACGCTATTGGTCCCTTCAGTACTGAAGCTAATGGAACCATCTTCATTACGGGGTTGCCCGTAAAAGACCATATCGCTGTCACCCCGAACTTTCCCGTCAGCGAATAATCGAAACGCCGAAGCGTCAACAGGACCACCAGAAATGATCCTCACGCGGAGATCCTGAGCAATTAAAGGGGCATTGCCCCCCGGTGTCAGATTCATGCTTTTACCACCGTACTGATGATATCGCGCTGCATATCGTCGATTGTGCGGCCACTGCTTGCTTTACCGTGGGCGGTAAAATCCCAGTTTCCGTTGTTGCGGCGCAGGGAAGCGATGATGATACCCGTATGAGCACCTTGTTCCGTCAGCTGATAGCGGGCCAGTTCTTTATTGGTCTGATCCACGACGCGACAGAAGGCGTTATCGACATCGTTGAAGGACTGCCCACGAAAGCTGTTCACGGTAAAGGCGAGGTATTCAACATTTGCCGGCAATTTTGTGAGATCGACGCGAATGATTTCATCATCTCCATCCCCCTCACCCGTCAGGTTATCGCCGGAGTGGACGACAGACCCACAGCTGGATTTCAGTTTACGAAACCAGATGGTGTCAATTTTATTACCTGCGGCATCCAGAAGAACGCAACCTGCATCCAGGTCTATGGAATCATTGCCACCAAAAATGCTGCCAAATAATCCCTTTTTCTTAACAGGATCCCAACCCAGTCCGAACTGAAGCTGGCTGAGAGCAGTGGATTGTTTGCTGAGTGATACTGTCTGGTTTTTACTTAAAGAAACCATATTCATTCCTTAAAAGGTATTGACCGGATTTTTATAAAATTCATTTTCAAACAGAATGCATCTAAATCATATCATGACAAAGTTCACCCGCAAGGTAAAAACTGGTGGGTTTCTGGAATTTACATTTAATTACGTTGGGCGGGTAGGTGGTGGTTTGATATATATTATTGTTATTAAGTGGTTTTTGTGGTCTAAACGGAAAGTCAAAAACAGCGAGTGATTATCATATTATGATTGACATGGCGCAGGTCAGTTCTTAGACTCATGTATTACAAAAATCTCATCCGCTTTTCAGGCGACAATTATAAAAAATGAAAAAGAAAATTTGGTTTATGGAAGGGCTATCTTCCCAGCGAGACATTATCCTTGGAGTGAAATCATTTGCGGAAAAGGAAAATCAGGATATTGAAATCTTTTCTTCTCATCGCAACGAGAGGAAAGAGATCTTGTCTGTTTCCGATTTTTCAATGATCGAACCTAACAACGAAGAAGAACGTCTTTCTTTTATTCATTCCATTACTGACGCTCATGGTATTAATGCGATACATACTGGTCGCAACTGTAAATGGTTTGAAAGCCACCGGGAAAACATTCAACGTTCTGGTGTCCACCTGACTACCGGGTCAACGGGGACTCACTGGTTTGAATTAGCCGATGAAAAAGTTACTTTTTCCGAGTTTATGGAAAAAAATGGACTTCCGGTTGTCCCGTCGGTTCGGGTAAAAAATGTAGACGAGCTTCGTACTCTGCTGAGTCATCCCCCTTTCCCTTCTGATTGCCTCTGCATTAAACCTGTTACAGGCATTTATGGCATGGGATTCTGGCGTTTTGATGACAATGTTTCCCCGGTAGCTTTTCTCAACAATCCTGATAGCCGTGTTATCCACCCATCACAGTATCTGGCTGCTCATGCCCGGATGGACTGCTTTACTCCACAAGTACTGATGCCCTATTTACCCGGACCAGAATACTCTGTGGATATGGTGGTAAGTCAAGGCACGGTCCTGGCCGCTATCGGGCGGCGTAAAGAAGGTGTGCTTCAGTATCTGGAAAATGAAGGGGAAGCGATTGAACTTGCCATCAACTGCGCCCGCCTAATGAACGCAGACGGCATGGTCAATGTACAGACTCGCCATAATGCCGAAGGCAAACCACTATTGCTGGAAATTAACATGCGGCCATCAGGTGGTATCGGTTATACGCAGCACAGTGGCGTGAATCTGCCGGGTCTGTATGCCTTCCATACACTTGGGCTGATGGATGATGATCAGGTCAGGCAGTCAGCGAAAACTGATTTTTCACCTGCAGTCGTCCGCTCTGTTACCGATGTCATTCTCTATCCGGCATCATTGACCAACAGGATTGATTAATGGAGACAGATATGTCAGCAATTGATGGTAATTTCGTTTATCAAAAGACATTATCCTGTGGGCGAATTGAGGTAAGCAGCGAGGAAACCGATTATCCTCTTACTGATCTCTTTGATATCGCCGAACGGCGGAATCCAAAACGCGCATTTCTGTTTGTCAGTAAAGTGCTGGGTCGACATATTCCTGTCTCTCCTCTGGTCATGCGCAATGTTTATACACAGCTGGCGGAGAAGTTTCCCGGGACTCTGGACGGGCCGGTGGTATTTATCGGGATGGCTGAGACGGCTGTCGGCCTCGGGGCGGGAGTGTTTGATGAGGTGCGCAAGCATCACCCTGACTGTGTTTATCTGACATCAACCCGCCATCCGGTCGATGCCGAACTGTTGTGCGAGTTTAAAGAAGAGCACAGCCATGCAACAGACCACCTGATCTACTATCCAGTTTCTGCTGCCATGCGGCAAACCGTAGCGGAGGCACAAACATTAGTGCTCGTGGATGATGAAGCCACGACAGGGAAAACGTTCCTCAATCTTCTCGCCTCATTACGTGCATCGGGTGCACTCCGGAAGGTACGACGGGTTATTGCTGTCACGCTGACTGACTGGAGCGGAGAAGCACTCAGTCAGAACAGCCCCCTGCCCCTACATACAGTATCGCTCATCTCCGGCAACTGGCGCTGGACACCCGAACCGGATGCCACGCTGCCTGTCATGCCCCAGGTAAATGTGACCTCCAGAGGGAACATCCCGATCACCGGCAAACAATCCTGGGGGCGACTCGGGATGCAGATACCGGCGAGTGACCTGGGTCTCCAGGTTCAGGTTTCGCACGGTGAAAACGTTCTGGTACTGGGCACCGGTGAATTTGTCTGGGAGCCGTTCCTGCTGGCTGAGCGACTTGAAGCGGCAGGTGCTCAGGTCGTGTTCAGTTCGACGACCCGCTCACCGATTTCCACTGGTTATGCTATCCAGTCCGCCATTGCTTTTAGCGATAACTACGGACTGGGTATTCCGAATTATGTCTATAACGTTGCTCATCAGCAGTTTGACCGGATCCTGATTTGTTGCGAAACGCCAGCTTCCAGCGTGGACCCCCGGCTGCTTGAGGCGCTTTCCTCTGTTGCTCCCACCGTAGAGGTGATTACCTATGAATAAGCCCGTCGTCTTCAGCGACCTCGATGACACCCTGTTCCAGACCCGCCGAAAAATGGTTGATGAACTTGCCCTTGAACCGTTCCGGACCGGCGCACTGGATCGCAGCCTCACGCCTCGCAGTTTTATGACCGAAGAGCAGGCCATGCTGGTGGACTGGTTGCTGGAACATGCGGACCTCATTCCGGTGACGGCCAGAGGTACGGAAGAAATCAGTCGGGTACAGATCCCCTTCCGTTCCTGGGCCGTGACCACTCATGGCGCGGTGATCCTTCGTCCAGATGGTACGCCAGACAGCGACTGGAAAGCCCATATGCTGGAGTGCCTGTCCTCCTACGCCGACCGCTTAACATCAATGCAACATATCATCACCGAGCTCATGGATGCGCGAGGCATTAATGCCTGGGCACGCCTCAACTACGAATATGAGGGTACGCCGGTGTATCTGGTCATGAAGCACCGCGACAGCACGAAGCTTGATGAACTGAACGCTGTCGGGGATGAGATTGAGCGCGTTTTTTCGACTGAAGGGTTTTACATCCACCGTAACAGCAACAACATTGCCTGGTTACCCTGCCCGGTAGAAAAAGGGCTGGCCGTTTCATGGTTGCTGGAGAAACTGCGTCAGGAGCGCGGGGTTTTCCCGGTGATGGGGCTGGGTGACAGCCTGAGCGACCATCGGTTCATGAAACTCTGCAGCTGGTTTGGTCTTCCACGCCAGAGTCAGTTTGCCGAGGCCATATCACAGCGTATTTTTGGAGAGCAATAAGATGTCGCATTTTGCCCCGTTTTCTGGTTCCTATAAACCGGACGATGTTCACTTTTTGCTGAAACCCATTGTCATGGAGATGACACCGGTTGACCTGAAGGAAGAACTGATTCAGTCAGGAAAAATGCATTATTCCGACATGTTAAGCCAGGAACCAGAGCCGACCCGCTGGCACCTGGATCTTTTCACCCGTGCGCTTGACTCGGGAGCTGCACGTCTGGCACGGGAGGTATCTTATCTTGCTCGTGAACTGGCCCGTCGTGCTGGCGATGAACCCATTGTCCTGGTCAGCCTGGTCAGAGCTGGTGTTCCACTGGGGGTCATGCTGCATCAGGCTCTGCGTGCGATGGGAAAAAAGTCTTTCCACTACGGGATCAGCATTATCCGCGACAGGGGTATTGATGCTGCGGCGCTTGATTTTATCGAATCACGCCATGGTACTGGCGGCATAGTGTTTGTCGACGGCTGGACGGGAAAAGGAGCTATTACCGGCGAATTATCCCGCACACTGAAGGACCGTCCCGGTTATCCGGAGCAGCCTCGGCTGGTTGTGCTGGCTGACCCCTGCGGATGTGCCTGGCTTGCTGCCAGTGACGATGACTGGCTTATCCCGTTCGGTATCATGGGCGCGCCTGTCTCGGGTCTGATTTCGCGCTCTGTCTGGGCCGAAGAAGGCCTGCATGGCTGTGTGGTTTGCGATCACCTTCAGTCTTTTGAATGCAGCCAGATGCTGGTGGATACGGTAGCACATTTCCGTGAACAGCTTGACGGTAAACCCCTTCCCGCTTCTGGCTGGGACGCAGGGAAAAATGCCGCACGCTGGCAGCTGAGCAGAAAAGTTATCCAGAGCCTTGCTGAGCGTTATGAGGTGGACAGCATTAACCGCATTAAGCCGGGTATCGCTGAAGCGACGCGGGCGGTTCTGCGTCGTGTACCTGATCATGTTTTTGTTCGCCAGATGGATGACCCGGATGTTTCTCTTCTGGTTGGGCTGGCAAAAGAGAAAGGTATCCGGGTGACGGAAGCCGGGGATACGCTCGGTCAGTATCGTGCGGTTACCATTATCAAAAAGGTACGCTGATGAAAAAACAACCCACCCCATGGGAACTCGGTGCCACGCTGTATATGCCTGCCACACGCAAGGATATCGCTGAGGTCGTTCTGGAAAGGAAAATACCGGGGCTACGCTCTCTGGTTGTCTGCCTGGAAGATGCGGTCAGCGAGCATGACATCCCTCTTGCGATTCAGAATCTTTCACTGTTTTTGAAGCAATTGAGACACGCAAGAGCCGTCAACGATGATGAGAAGTGCCCACTGGTATTTATCCGCCCACGTCACCCTGATATGGGGAGATGGTTAACGACTAATTTGGACCTGAGTGCAGTTGATGGGTTTGTACTGCCCAAATTCACCCTTTCCACGCTCCCGGTTTGGTGGGACATCATGGCAGGAACATCATTGATGATGATGCCAACGCTTGAAACCGAAGAAGTCTATGATGTTATTAAAATGCAGGCGCTGGCAAATGAACTTTCGAGTCATGACTGCCGTGACCGCATAATCGCTTTGCGGATCGGCGGAAACGATCTCATGAACGTCGTGTCTCTGCGACGGCCACGGGATCTGACCCTTTATGACACTCCTATGGGTTATGTCATAAAAATGCTTGTGTCAGTATTCGCTCCTCGTGATTTTGCGCTTACCGCACCAGTATGCGAACACATCGACGATCACGGCGTTCTGGGACGAGAACTCTCTATGGATATCGCCCATGGGCTGGTGGGTAAAACGGCCATTCATCCTGATCAGATTAGTGTGATAGAGGAGGCGCTTAAAGTGTCTCCTGGTGAGCATTCAGATGCGTTACGAATTCTGAATTCCACCCAGGCAGTCTTCAAATCTCAGGGAGCGATGTGTGAACCGGCCACCCATCGCCGGTGGGCTCAGGGGATCCTGGGACGGGGACAGGTATACGGTCTGACTACGGGGCAAAATCCGGAAGGAATCAGGCTTATTCCAGTTTCTAAGCAGCACTAAGGAAGCATATATGGGATTCAGATTTCGTAAATCGATCAGCATTATCCCGGGGGTCAGGGTTAACCTGAGTAACGGGGCCCCCAGCCTGAGTATTGGCCCCCGTGGAGCTTCGCTGTCAGTGGGAAAGAATGGAACGTTTGCCAACCTGGGTCTTCCCGGAACGGGACTGAGTTACCGCACCCGGATTGACAGAACAGCACGGGAAAGAGTGAATACCAGGCATCAGGCAGATCCCGGTCTGAGGTCTGAACTGGAGCTGGTGGTGGAAAAACTGATGTCCACCGTAACAGCGATAACCAATATCCATGAACTCTCCCCTTCCCCAAAGGGAGGGAATACCTGGGCCACGCTCGAGACACAGTACCTGGCGCTCCGTCAGGGCAGTTTCACTCTTCCTGTGCCGGTACGACCAAACAAACCTGAATATATTCCACTTCCACCAGAACCTGATGAGCATGCCGGTCGCGGGTTCCTTGGGGGATGGTTTGAATCTGATGCAGCCCGACAGGAGCGACAGAACGAAAATCTTCGGCGGTGGCAGACGTCCGTCGCTGATATTGAACGTGAAAATGCGTTGCTGAAACAGCGTTATGAGAAACAGCGTATAGCCTGGGCTGAGCAGTACGCAGAATGGCAGCATCAGTACCAGGAGCATGAAAAAAATTACACGCAGTCTGTAGCCTTAGCGAAAGAGCAATTCCGCTCTGACGCCCGCTTCTTTGAACATTGTCTTGAGGAAGTTTTCTCGCAAACAGAATGGCCGCGAGAAACGCTGGTGACGTTTGAGGTACGGCCTGAAGAATCAACAGTCTGGCTTGATGTTGATTTACCTGAGATTGAGGATATGCCTGATAAAGTGTATAGCGTGAATGCCCGGGGAACTGATATCAATGAAAAAGCCATGACACAGAAAGCGGTCCGGGAAAGTTACGCTAAACACGTTCACGGATGCCTGCTGAGATTAGCAGCAATCGTTTTTCAGACGCTTCCGTTTGAACAGGCCGTCATTTCAGGCTTCACTCAGCGGGTCAGTAAACGCACTGGATATCTTGAAGATGAGTACATTATTTCCTGGCGGGCATGCCGCTCTGAAATCGAGCTAATCAACTTCGGGAATCTGCGTGGCGTTGACCCTATTGAAGCATTGGGTGATCGAGGTCTGATCAGGAAAATGAGTTCAACTTACATTTTTCAGCCTATAGAACCACTGACCCAAATGGCAGGTACCGACTGAATATGCAATTAAACACCAGACAGGAAAGAGTTTACACCCTGGCTAACATACTTGGCTCAGGGAAGCCTGTATCGGCGCAATCCATCACCGCGACGCTGGCCTGTTCTGAGCCGACACTAAGCCGGGCGCTCAAAGAGCTGAGGGAAACTTACGCGGCTGAAATTAAATACAGTAAGGCTGGCCACTCCTATCAGATGGTACACTCCGGATTACTGGATAAGAAAACACTAAAGAGAATGAGTGAGGCGCTGGACCTTAATTCTGATTTAAAAACACATGACCAGGGGGCACGGGTAGTACTGGATAAGGATATAAAAACTTCCGTTTCCCTGTCGATAAGACGCCGTGTTCTTCGCAAAATTGACAAACTGGCTGCGCTAAGCGGTACATCAAGAAGCGAGGCAGTAGAAAAATTAGTAGAGTTAAAAATTAATGAAATTATCAATGAAATGAAGAAATAGCAGAATATTAGTGGGGTGGTTGTTCTCACTCCACTAATCGGCAATCCTTACCATTTTCCCAACAGGGGTTTATTGTATAACTACAGATAAAAAGCAAATTAATAAAATAAAGATTCTTAATTCATAAATAATCCCTGTGTTTTATTTTATTGGTTTTCTTTTAACTGACCATCGTCGCCGTATTATTAAATGCAAAAACGTTAAACCATATCTTATATAGATTATGACCTGTCCAGTTTCCCGGCGACGGGTTATCAATATGGCGAATGCCTACTAATAATGGCGGGGATCGTATTGTTGAAATATTGCAAATTTGTATTGTTGCTCAACCAACTCGCGCGTTTGAGACAACGTGAAAATCTCACTTTGTGATTGCTGAACTAACTATATACCTTTGTTTTTAGTAATATGATATGAAGTGTTTATAAAACTATGTTCAGGAAATGAGCTCCCCCATCAACCATTAAGGAAAGTTTAAGATGAGAAGACTTCCCGTCTATCTGCTTCTCGATACATCAGGTTCAATGCACGGAGAGCCTATAGAGGCAGTTAAAAATGGTGTCCAGACACTACTGACCACCCTGAAGCAGGATCCTTATGCACTGGAAACTGCATATGTCTCTGTCATTACTTTCGACTCTACTGCTCGTCAGGCCGTACCTCTTACAGATCTCCTCAGTTTCAATCTCCCCTCTTTTTCGGCAAGCGGAACTACCGCTCTGGGCGAAGCCTTATCCCTGACTGCAAACCGAATTGATGCAGAAGTTCAGAAAACGACAGCGGAGACAAAAGGCGACTGGCGTCCACTCGTTTTCCTGATGACGGATGGTGGCCCTACTGATGACTGGCGTAAAGGACTGAATGAATTCAAAGCAGCCAAAAAAGGTGTTGTTGTAGCCTGTGCTGCCGGTCACGATGCCGACACAGCGGTACTTAAGGAGATTACAGAGATTGTTCTCCAGCTGGACACTGCCGACAGCTCTTCCATCAAAGCTTTTTTCAAATGGGTGTCTGCCAGTGTTTCCGTAGGTAGCCAGAAAGTCGATGCCGGTAAAAAAGAAGTTATCGGTCTTGATGATTTGCCTCCACCGCCGCCAGAAGTAAACGTGGTTTTATAAACAATCAACTTAAGAGAGGATCCTATGACTGTCAGCTTACGGAAAGGGCAAGGCGTGAGCCTGCGTAAAAATGAGTTCGATCTTTCCTCAGTCACGATAGGTCTTGGCTGGGACATCAATGAAGAGAAAAAAGGGTTCCTGGGCGGAATTTTTGGCAAAAAAGAGGAAGAGTATGACCTCGATGTTATTGCCTTTCTCTGCAACGCAGCCGGTAAAGTGACTGACCTTGGCAATGTTGAAAATGGTAAGCCGACACTGGTTAACGGCGATATCGTCTTCTTCAACAGTCTTCGCCATAAATCAGGGCAGATCTGGTTGACCGGCGATAACCGGACAGGTGCCGGTGACGGAGACGATGAGCAAATTATCGTAAAACTAAACAGCATCGATCCGAAGTACGAAAAAATTGTCTTTATTGTTCAGATCTACAACGGCGAAAAATTACAGCAGCACTTTGGAAAAGTGCAAAATGCATTTATCCGGGCGGTAGACGGAAAAAATGTGGAAATGGCACGCTTTGACCTCTCCGGCGGTGTAGCCTTTAATGGTCAGCGATCGATGGTCTTTGCTGAGCTTGTCCGGGAATCCAGTGGCTGGAAACTGAATGCGATAGGCGAGCCTTCCACCTCCGATTCGTTCGTAAGCCATCTGAGGAACTATATCTAAATGCGAAGACTACCCGTATATCTGCTCATCGATACTTCCGGCTCAATGAGAGGAGAATCGATACATTCAGTGAATGTGGGTGTGCAGGCTATGCTGAGTGCCCTGAGACAGGACCCTTATGCGCTTGAAAGCGTCCATATCTCAATAATTACATACGATAATGAAGCCCGGGAGTATGTTCCCCTCACTGCCCTGGCTGACTTTCAGTTTTCTGATATAGAAGTACCAAGTGCGGGCGGCACCTTTACCGGCGCGGCGCTTGAATGTCTGATCCAGTGTGTCGACCGGGATATTCGCCGCTCTGATGGTGAACAGAAAGGCGACTGGAGACCGCTGGTGTTTCTGATGACAGATGGTACTCCGTCAGATGCCTGGGCTTATGGGGAAGCTGTGAAAGAGGTTCAGCGGCGTTCGTTTGGCTCCATTATAGCCTGTGCTGTTGGCCCTAAAGCGGGACACGAACATCTGAAACTACTGACTGACAAAGTTGTGGCTCTTGAAACACTTGATTCGACCGCATTTTCAGGCTTTTTCAAATGGGTCAGTGCCAGCGTGGCTTCAGGAAGCTCCAGTGCCGGAGTCACTACTGATTCGGACACACTTCCACCACCACCACCTGAAATCCAGCTTGTTCTGTAACTTACGCCGGTATGGCAGGGAATAACCCTGCCGTATACCGATAAAGTCCATCTCTGCTATGGACGTCACATTTTGCTATGAGGGAGTTTCCTGTGAGACGACTTCCCGTTTTTTTTGTTCTGGACTGTTCTGAGTCCATGATTGGTGAAAACCTGAAAAGGATGAATGATGGCTTGCAGAAGATTGTGAGCGATCTGCGTAAGGACCCTCATGCTCTGGAGACAGTCTGGGTGTCAGTAATTGCCTTTGCCGGTATTGCCAGAACGATTGTCCCGTTACATGACATTGTGTCTTTTTATCCCCCTCGCCTTCCTGTCGGTGGAGGAACTAACCTCGCGACTGCCTTACGGGAACTGACAACACAAATAGATTCTCAGGTCCGAAAAACGACGCTGGAAGAAAAAGGTGACTGGAAGCCAGTTGTCTACTTACTTACTGACGGCCGACCGACAGATGACATTTCAGCTGAGGTTAAGCGCTGGAACGAATTTTACGCAAAAAAAGTGAATATGATTGCTGTGGGGATCGGACCATCAGTTGATCTCAGTGTACTCAGGCAACTGACTGAAAACGTCTTATCGTTTACCGAAAATCAGGAAGGCGATTTTTCGCGGTTTATCCAGTGGATCACAGCTTCAGTCACAGCTCACAGTCGTAGTGTTGGCGAGGATTCTCAGCCACCCCTGAAACAAACTGACTATATCGTCAAGCTTGCCAAAGATGACACAGCCCGTGCATACGATGAAAACTGTGTGGTATTAACCGGGCGTTGCAGTAAAACCCGTCGACCCTATCTGATTAAGTATGAGCGTCCGCCAGCCAGGGTATCGGGCCTCGCTTTCGATCTAAACCTTAACAGCTTCAACATTGCTGGTTGTTATCCTGTGGATGAAGATTACTTCTCATGGACGGATATGTCCGTAGCCGGGGCGCAGATAAACACCAGTGAACTCCATGGCGTACCAGGGTGCCCACACTGTGGAAACAGTAGTGCTTTTGCGATGTGTACCTGCGGAAAACTTCTCTGTATTGATGGGCCTGATGATGTGAACTGCCCATGGTGTGGGAAAGGTTTGTCCTTTCAGAGCGAGGGTGGAAATTCAGATTTTAACGTTAGCAGAGGACGCGGCTAATGAGCGAGTTCATTACACCTGAACATAAAATTATTGCTCTCATTCTGGAGGCATCAGGGGAACCGACTGATGCTGATAAAGTATGCTGTCTTGGTAACATACCTGATGTTGCCCTTGCTGTGCGGCAGCTGAGAGAAACGGTCATTCAACACTGTGCAAGCGAAGCCATACTGGCGGAGAACACTCAAACAGTTTCAGAACGTCTTACCCAGCCTTTTTCTGACAATATCCTCCCACCTCAAAACTCTGGTGAAAGCGAAGCTGATCGACCTGAGATTGAACCCGTCCATGCCGCTACTGCACTTCAGGGAAATGATAAGCAGGAAGCGCATAGTGAAATGGTGGATGATACAGCGTCAGAAGGCGTTCAGGGACACACTGAAGAAGTTCCTGATGCAACCGGGGTCTTACAGACCGAGGCTTCCGTCACGGCGCAACCAGAAGACATGGATAAAACCAGTCCGGTTGTTTCTGACAACCTTTCAACTGACTCCGCAGTCAGTGCTTTACGGCCCGGGGAAGTACCTCAGAGAGTGGAGAATAAAACATCCCCTGCCCCCGGAAAAGTGCCGGAGGTGTTTATCATGCTGCCAAATGCACGGGCAGGTGAACCCTACGATGTTCGACTGGAAATAGCGACCGATACAGGTGTTGAGGCAGAGATCACGGAGGTTAACTTCTCTCAGGACATAGGGCTGATATTTGATATCAATGAGCGACGCCTCCAGGGGACACCAGGGCAGAGCGGAGACTTTGAACTGACTGTGAAATGGTCATGCAGCTCACATCGTGATAATGAAAAAAAGTTACTTTTTGTCGTGAACCCTGATCCGAAAAGTCTCTGGAAAGTGATTGACCCGCCTTCTGATGCACCATTCTACAAGAAGAGTATCGACCACCAGAGTGTCTGTCGGTCAGGTATTCATATTGCCGGAGCAAGCCGTCGTGGACGCTCCCATGAACATGTAGGCTCTTTTCGTGACGACGATTATTACCTCAACTTCAGTGATGTATCCGGATGGAGTGTATTACTGGTAGCTGATGGCGCGGGGAGCGCTAAATATTCCCGGGAAGGCTCCCGTATCGTTTCTGAAACCGTTGGTAACTATCTCTTCAACCAGTTCAAGACTGAAAAAGGGCTTGAGATCAAAAACAGGGTCCTTCGCTGGAACAGTGAAGATCAGCGAGCAGTATGGGAGTTTATGAACCACCACTTCAGACAGGCAGCGGTACTGGCCGTAAACAATATCAGCAGTGCCGCAATTTTGGCTGAAGATAAAGTAAAGTCATTCTCAACAACTTTACTCGCGACCGTCACTTTTCGCGACGGTGCCGATCTGTTTGCCGCGTCTTTCTGGTTAGGTGACGGTGCGATAGCTGCATATGGACCTGCTGGCAAAGTCAGAGTGCTGGGGACACCGGATAGCGGAGAGTATGCAGGTCAGACGCGGTTTCTGGATGCCGATGCCGTCAGTGATGCCGGATTCAGTAAACGTATCAGTATCGGTAAGTGGAACGACATATCGCATCTGGTTCTGATGACTGATGGTGTTTCCGATCCCTGGTTTGAAACGGATAACGGGCTTCAGAATCCACAAAAATGGGACAGGCTGATGGCCGAGCTCTCTCCCCTACTCACAGACCCTGAACATGCCTCGGCACAACTGGTGGAGTGGCTTAACTTTTTCTCTCCGGGAAATCACGATGATCGCACAATCATTGTGCTCTGGTGAAATTAATGCGATAGCAGGTGGCTATTCATGGCAAATATAATTACATGCAAAACTAAGGATGGGAAAACCATTCAGTATGTCGATGAAGTCATCGGCTCTGGCTCAATGAAAGACGTTTATTTTTCTCCGGATAAATCATATGTCGTAGCCTTCTACCATAAACCGCAGAATGAACAGGCCCGGGAACGTATCAACATGATCACCGGGAGGTACCGGCAGAATATTTTTGAGCAGACGGGTGGAGATTACTGGAAAGGTCTCTTCTGCTGGCCCACTGATGTGGTTGAGCACGCTGATAAGGTGGGTATTGTTGTACCTGCTTACCAGCAGCATTTCTTCTTCCGATATGGTTCCAAAAACAATGATTTCCTCGGGATCAAAGGACGAGAAAAGGAAGGGAAATGGTTTGCCAGCGCGAACAATCAGAATAAATTTCTGGATCCGCGTGAACGTGGCAATACGCTTAACTATCTGAAGGTCTGCATCCTTCTAACGCGTGCAGTCAGACGAATGCATGCTGCGGGCCTGTGTCATAGTGACCTGAGTTATAAAAATGTGCTGATAGATCCGGAACTAGGCCACGCATGCATTATTGATGTTGATGGGCTGGTGGTTCCGGGAAAATATCCTCCAGACGTGGTTGGTACACCTGATTTTATTGCCCCGGAAGTGGTGAAGACAAGCCATCTCCCCAAAGACGATCCCCGCCGCGTATTGCCGAGTATCGCTACTGACCGGCATGCACTTTCGGTACTCATTTACATGTATCTTCTTTTCCGGCACCCGTTACGGGGAGGAAAAATTCACGATATCGATGATGAGGTCAGGGATGAGGCACTTTCCATGGGAGAGCGGGCACTTTTTATCGAACACCCGACTGACAGAAGCAATGCAGTTAAAGTTAATCAGGTCTCATCGTTTTCGCTCCCGTGGGCAGATCCTCAGAAAATCCCGTACACCATTATGGGGCCCTACCTGAAACCTCTCTTCGACCGGGCTTTTATTGACGGGTTGCATGATCCGTCGAAGCGCCCGACAGCTGATGAATGGGAGAGCGCCCTTGTAAAAACCGTCGATCTCATCCAGCCATGCCAGAACAATGATTGTGACCAGAAATGGTACGTTTTCAATGGCAAGACCAAACCCGTTTGTCCCTATTGCGGTACACCGTACAAAGGCAAACTCCCCATCCTGAATCTGTATTCGTCGAGAAAAGCTGGAACTTTCAGGCCAGATGATCACCGGCTTATGGTGTGGAGCGGTCAGTCATTATATGCATGGCACGTCAACCGACTGATTGCTCCTAACGAACGAACCACCGATGAGCAGAAGAAAAGGGTTGGTTATTTCGTCTTCCATAATGACCAGTGGTGGCTGGTTAACGAGGGGCTTAGCGGGCTCATATCACTTCCCGATCGGAAAACGGTCGGCATTGGTGAAAAGTTGCTGCTGGAGGACAACACCCAGTTCATCCTTTCTTCAGAGGATGGTGGACGGCTGGTAGTGGTACAACTCGTGGTGAATTAACTGATATTCATCACCAGCAAAAGGTGGAGTGAGGTAAAACGTTATCAGGCGTTTTGGTATGTAAATCAGATAAGCCCTGCTGCACGAGCCGGGCTTATTCCAGGGGTATTTGTGGGGTAATGGATGTCTTTGTTGGTATGAAATTTAGCTTTACATTAACCCTGACCTGACATTGTTGCAGCGCAGAGCTCAACTTCACCTGACAGGCCACTCTGGGCCAGAAACGGAATTTTGGTAGTTGTCTGGCGAAAGATACCTCAGCAGAATGAGACAAGCACCTTTAAACATGACCTTAATTTTAGCCATCACAGGCTACTGAACCCGGATCCGGTGAGCGCTCTGGCTCACATAAGAAAGAAGCATATAGAAGACCAGGCTATGCGTACTCATAAACTGAACAAGTCACGTAAACTATATCGCAGTGATAATACAACTACGCGGCATTATTCAATTAATCCGGGGGGGGAGTATCGCTGGGGGCGAAACCGTAAAAAAGCCGTAGACGAGCTGCTGGCAAAGCGCGAGACAATGCATGGCAGGCAAAAGAGAGGCCGTGACTATACCCCATTGTTTTACTTTCTCGTCAAACAGATTGGCCAACCCTGGGATAAGGTATTCAGCGAAGTATGTGGTCGTCTTGATACAACAGAGCCTGTTTTCTGGTTGGTCGCGCTGCATGAGCATCAGAAAAGAGATTTGGTACGTATCGGTGACAGCAGCTTTTATCCGGGCCTGTTTGTTGATGGAAATGGAATCTTACAACAGGTAAACCCTTCGATTATGGGAAAGGACGTTAAGGTAACTTGCCGTTGCTGTACCCACACCTATATGGGGGAGCCAGTCCCAGGGAAGTATGAGTAACATCACCTGCTATCCTGCCCCGGACGAGCCTTCCATCAGCGCCGAGCCGTTTTCATACTTTGACCGGGAACAATAATGTCAGTGCATTGACTGCAGAGGTCTCGAATCCAAACTTTGTGTAAAACGCCACGACTTCGTCATTTAAGGCATGAAAGAGAAGCGGGCATTTGGATACCTGGTTTATCATTTGAAAGTCCATGAAATCGTCCGGTCTCTTCAGGGCGACATTTTCACTTTGGATAAAGAAAAGCGGCAGGCGTTAAGCCCACCGTAACTCACCGGAAAAAGTCATCCACCGAATCGCTCCATTCATGGCCGGACACAGACCAAACCTTGTTAATCGGGGGTGGGTATCCGCTTCTGCAGTACCCATTTTTCCCCACGAAATCGAACGCTGCATGCGGATATCCGTTGATAAGGAGCACGCATTTCTGACTGTCTTCAGACCAGCCGATTTTAACGTCAGAAGGAATGTGGGCGTCTGATATATCCTCGACATTGTAGATATGCACTGCATCAAGAATCGGGTTTCCTTCAAGGGACTCATCGAGCGCATAGAAATACCCGGTCCGGCCGTCGTCTTCAAATACGGCCGCCAGCATCCCCTCCGGTGCCAGGCTTTTTATCACCTGCTCTTCTCCCACAATGAGCTGAGCCTGTAGCGTCACTAAAATTGTCATACCGATGACTCTCCTTTCCCTGAATGTCTGATAAGGCTACTTTCAAACTGGCAAGCAATCTACCATAACATCCCTGCGATGAATTCTCCCCTGACCTGCAGGCATTTTGTTGAAAAACGACTCCCGCTTAATCTGTGCAATCACCGTAGTTTCTGTTCTTCATTCAGTACTGAAGGACGTCCAACCCGCTTTCCGGCATCCCTCTTCCCTATACATGTCACTGTTTTCATAAAAGCCCGATCTACCCGGGAGGATAAGCACAGGAGCAGGAGTGGTCGATGGCAAGCCGTCCCAGGACAATGATCGGAATGACATCAGGTGCGTTGCGTCGGTATGTCCCAGGCACTGTCTTATGGCGGAAGCTACCCGAAGATAAACAATAATAACCGATGATCCGGTTCGTGTTTTCTGCGCAAACGGCATAGACACGGGAAATGCCGGTACTGTGGTTTCTGAGAGCCTTTGTCTTTAACCACTTATTAAGGGGGCCGCTTGGAAAACGGAATCTATGGTCACTCCCGTTTTTGCAACACCGATTTTGACGACAAGTT
>ERZ507546.39-NODE-39-length-39338-cov-16.2495_pt1 | contig 39338 bp, 46 predicted proteins | sample MGYA00248664_ERZ507546 | MGnify/ENA primary metagenome ERZ507546 (study PRJEB26165, sample SAMN02676161) | human gut metagenome | isolation source: stool | host: Homo sapiens | place: USA | study: EMG produced TPA metagenomics assembly of the C.diff FMT (human gut... | reverse complement strand
TTTTAATCAGCGAGTCAGCTTGGGAAGAAATGACCTGCTTATTCGCACCTTCCCTAAGGGCTCTGATCGATGGATGTACCTATCACGGCGCTAAATGACTACTATTGGTCATATTTTCGCAGATATCAGCTTACCCGTAATAAGTTGCAATTGTATAATGCCTTGAAACTTTCTGATCCCATGGTGATTGATATGCCTGATGATGAATCGAAAAGCAGTAATGTCACTGATATAGCTAACGCAGTGGCGGCGGTAGCTAAAGAAGTACCCATATATCAAGATGCAATTCAGCCTGCAGCGCAGGAGGTCGGGAAAGCCTTGGGGACTGTGGCAAAGCTTGTGAATGTTGCCTTGGCACCAGTCAGTGCATTGGTGTGGGGGTATGAGCAGATTCGTGAGTTTATTTCTGTAAAGATTGCGGAAAAGTTAAAAGATATCCCCCCTGAGCACATTGTATCGCCTAAACCTAATGTGGCTGGTCCAGCCATTGAAGCTCTAAGATATACAGGATTTGATGAACAATTAGGTGACTTATATGCAAGTTTACTTGCTACGTCGATGGATAAAAACACTGCAGAACTTGCCCATCCTGCCTTTGTTGAGATAATAAAGCAGTTAACCTCTGATGAGGCAAAAATAATATCAACTTTTGAGAGGGATTCTGATTTTCCAGTAATTACCATTCGAATGGGGAATAAGGATGGAACAAGATATATTGATTACTATCGAAATTTTTCTTTAATTGGAATAAATGCAGGGTGCGATAGGTTAGATGCTATACCTGAATATTTAGATAATCTTTGCCGGTTGGGGATTTGCTATATTCCAGAAGGTAAATATTTCTCAGAACAGAAAGTTTACAATGATATTATTAACAGTGACGAAGTATTAATTATAAAAAAAGAGATAGAGTCCAAAGGAGGTTTTTTCTCCCTTGCAAAAGGAGGATTATATGTTACTGACTTCGGGCGTCAATTTGTTCAGGCCTGTTTACGAAAATAAACTAACCCACATGTATATTGGGTTAGCCTGAGCTTTATCTCGCGTTCAGTAAAAGTTAACTCAAGGGATGCTTGTCATTGCTGGTAGTTTAATCGCCTGACCGGCTTCGATGTTGCGAAGCGCGAGCGCTAACGCCATAATGTTGCTGTTCTTCATTCCTGACTCTCCGTCGGTTTTGTTGAACATGGCGCGGGCTGTCTACCGCCAAGCACTCAGCCTGCGCCGCCTTATCTACTGCCTGCCTTAGGTTCTTCGATAGCAGATGCCGCTGTATAACCGTCCCGGCAAACGTCACCGTCTTCGTGTAGACCTGAACCACGGCCCCACACCAGACGAAGCTGGCGAGAGCTTCTTCCTTCTTCATTAATTTGAATCCTCGGTGTCGAAGGTTTTGACTGACGCGCAATGCTTGCTCAACGTCACGTAACTAAATGAATAGATAGAATTTTCATAACGGCAAAGCGTCTTGCCGTTGGCTGTCTCCTCTTGTTCAGTGAGTTGCATCGTGATCCGTCCGGCGTGTGCTGGCTGACATGCCAGCAGGGCCAAAACTGTTAACACTGATGTTGTGCATTTTTTCATCATTACCATTCCTCCCCGATGGAGAACTCTTCTGATAGCGTGTCCGCCGTCTCCTGCGTGAACCCGATGTAAAACAGTGTGCTGGCTGGGTTGGCTTGGCCCAACAGTTTTGTGATGTGTTCCAGTGGAGCGCCATTCTCAAAGAGGATGCGACCTTTGCTCTTGCGTGGTGTGTGGCTCCCCACATCCTGGAAGCCTGCACGGCGTCCGCATTTCCCGAACTCCGTCAGAACGGCATTGTGTGAAACTGGCTGGCCTTTCGACCTAAGATCGGACAGGCTGAATATGTAATCACCGAAGCAAGGCCGATCTGCTGCCTCCTCCCGACGCGCCTGCACTATGGAGCGCATAGCCGGAGTAATGGCGACCTTATGGATCTTCCCGGTCTTCTCCTGCTTTATAGAGAGGTGAGTCTTGCCCTCTGCAAACTGATCCCACGTCAATTTGACTGCATCACCGAACCGGAGGGCGCTCTCGAACTGCATCGCCCACAAACAGCGGAATAGATTGGTCTTCTTGTTCTTTGCTAACTCCGCGCTGACTGCCTTAACCTCATTGGCGGTCTTCAATGCCACCATTGCGTTACCCACATTTTTCTCCTTGCCGCCGTGCGGCTGATAATCTTTCAATGGAGGTATTTTTGATCAAAAACAGTAAGATATAAAGTTCTTTAATTTTATTATCGCACAAAATGATCAATAAATGAGCGCGGTTATACGACCCCCCCCTCCGCCGGGGAGGATTACCAACAAGGGGAGTGCCTTAGGCTGGCTGGGTGGGAAATATCCTTCGGACTCGCAGCACGGCTAGGCATCCTCTCCGACGGTTCATAAAAAATGAAACATCTTTTCAAAATATCTCGCTACCAACACATTACGCAGGCTGGCACGGGTGCCGGACTGCATAAACCTTGCCTGATTCTGCATAAAAGCTGCATATAAAGGCTGTCTGATGATGTGAGCAGGCTCATCTACGTATTATCAACCACTTGGAGAGTGGAGACTGTTAGTCTTCACTTTCACGACTTCGCTTTTCCCTCTGCCCTACGGGCCAGGTTTCCCCACCAACAAGAGGCCAGGCGCTGGCGATATGGCCCGACCTCCGGCCCTGGTCGTTGTCTTATCCCACAACAGTTCCGGCCTCAACCCTTCCACCATCCGGCAACCCTTACCACGCTTCATCAGAAGCCCTTAGCGGTGTTTGCCGTCGCGACCTGAATCACGGTTACCACAAGCGAAGCGCCCTCCAGAACGCGTCCCGTATGCCTGAAAATCGGGCGGAAAGCGGATCGATTCTTCCTTCGAGGCGTAGTGATTTTTTTTGTTGGCGAAATGATGGGTCGTGAGTGAATCCGGTTTAGCACCATGCAAAGCTGGCTGACCTCCTGGCCAGGCAGACAGAATTGACGAAGCCGCAATTGGCGCGGCGCTCAGACCTGATCCTTCTGTCCTCCACACCATAGCGAACACCGAAACTTGACCACATCTGCACACTGGAAGTAGCCAGGACTGGCCCGGACGGGTCGAATTAGCGCATATTTGATGGGTATTTGATGGCATTTATTGATGGTTAATCGTTCGTATAACGGAGGGTGGGACTTCGTTATCCGTGGCGGCGGTTCTGACCTGCCGGGTTGCGGCGATGCCGGGGTGGGGACAGTATAGTGTCCCATGAGGTGGGACAGCATGGTGCCTCCATTCTAACCACTGAAGAAAGTTCAGTGGTAATGGCAGGAGGTGACGATACAGATAACCACTGAATAAAGGTAAGTGGTAAATGCCCGCCGACCACTGAATAAAGGAAAGTGGTTACCACTGAATAAAGTTCAGTTTACTAAGATAAATTAAATACGATCACTTAAAACCTTTGACTAAATCAGTAAAACCTATGCGTTCTTCCCTGGCCGTGAAGAACTTACACAAGGTCAACACCAACACCTTCGGGATTGCCATTGCGATGGCTCTTTCTTTCTGATCTCGTTCCGTCGCTACGCTCGACGCTTCGCGATATTCATTGCCCATGCGGAGTCCGGCTAATCTCTCCCTGACCGGGAGAGGCCAACCACCTTTTGGGCAGCAAGGGCGACAGCCCGCGCAGTAATTTGGAAACTGTCACGAAATCGTAGATTGAGAGTCTAGCGGGCGCGAGGGGGTGGGTGCTGAGGTTTATGCAAACTTCGCGCCAAGAATCAAAGCAGCAGCGCCATAAAATCCTTAACGTATGGGGTCTACACGGCCCTGTAGCGCTCAGGGTAATACTATGTAGTGGGTGCTGATAAAAGTCGCTTAGAGAGGCTTACAGGGCGTTTTAGAGATGGTTCGTAAAGTACAGCACTTTTTGATACTGGCTCTTGACAAGGAAATGGTACTTATATACATTGAAATAATATAATTACATTCATTAAATGAGAAAATGAATTGACAAACAATCTAATATAATGTAAACTGTATCTCATGGGCTGGGAATTATCCCGGCCTTTACTGAAACCTACTCACAGGAGAAATAATGGGAAAACTTGGGAAACCCGCTCTTTTAGACTTTACCAGCGCTACAGCAAACGAGATCGTGGAGGCAATCGACGCTGGCATTACAACTGCTCAAAATCTACACGCATTCCGCACCCGCATGGGCGGAGCTGCAAAAGCCGATAAACATTATCCCGAGACGCGAAAAGCGTTGAATATCCTAAAGCGTCTGAAATCACAGAATCGCGGCGCTAAAAACATCAAAAAAATTCTCTCTCCGTATAACGCCGAACTGGCGAAAGAGCGCGATGTCTTGGACATCATCCAACCCGTGTTGACGGCGTGGCGGTTGCATTACGCCCGTCAAGGTATCGGGCTGATTAACGACCAGATCTTGATCCTGAAAATGGTTGAGGCGGCTGGCGAACTTGAGAAGCTGACCGGCGAACCTGTCCCGGACATGGTGACGGCGGACTGACTGGGAGAAAGGATATGTCACTGAGTATAAAGCTACCGAACCACGTTTACGCCGGGCTATTAGCCGAGGCAAAGCGCCGGGACACAACTGTTCCCGCGCTAACTCGTGACGTGCTGGCGGTAGCCGCACATCTGTTCGACAACGGAAAAACACTACACGAAGAAACCTTACCCGGCATGGGGAAACATGGAGAAAATAACAATGAGCGCAGCAGGAAAAACTAAAAAATACGACGTAGTTCCTACCAGCGTCCGCCGGATGACAAAGCTACACGCTCCAGACGGGGATATTAAATTTACTTCCCTGATGAAACTTATTTATGCCTACATCTGGACGTTCCAGGAGAATGACAAGCGCGGCAATAAGGATCCGATTCATACCAATACCGACGTTATCGCCTGGGAAATGGGTGTATCAGAAAAGGCGGTGATTGCTGCACTTCAAGCGCTGGACGCTGCGAAGGTGGTGATAAAACACACCATCAAGGTTCGCGGCAACGTCAAATCAAGCAATTATGTGGCTGTCCCGCCTACCTCAGTTGTTGCATTGGGTGAGACCCCGCCGAAACCTGGCAATGAGAAGAAAAAGAGCAAGAAAAATGAGGATAAACAGGAAGATGGGAAATCTGAAATGCAGGCAGAACAGCAAGAGCCGCAGGCAAAACAGGCAGCAACCGCTGCGATACCACCCGCAGACGAACCCGCTAATCAGAATCCTGGCGCGGAGTCTGACGATGAGCGCACCGATGGTAATAATGCTGGCACCGATGATGATCATACAGTGAACCAGAACGATGATACTGATCCGTTGTTTCCACCAAAGAAACCAGCGCCAGAGGAAACCGCAGGCCGGGTTATAGCCCCACTCGATGATCTTCGCTACTGGTCAGATATTGGCTACGAAGGCATGGACGACTACGGAGTAATGTGGGGTGTATCAGGCGATGACCTTGATAATCTGATTCGTGAACACCTCAAAATAAGAGAAGCGGAAGCAGAAAAAAACTTTAAATCGCAGAGGACACATTGATTGAGAAACGTAAGCCGCTGACCGGCCCCCAGAACGACCCAGAAGAACAACTCCCCGACCTACCCGAACAAGAATTGCCCGACCCAGAGTTGCCCGCACAAGATTTACCCGATTTGACTCGCCTGTATAAACGACGTTGCAGGGATGAGAGCGTGATCAAAAAAGCGAAATCGCTCCTTGTTCACGGTATGACCGTTAGCAAAGTAGCCTTGCTGCTACGTCTTCCCTTGGAGAAGGTGCAGCAACTGCATTCCGAAGGATGGAACAGTAGATGCAGGCGCGTGACCCCGCACAATGCCTGGACATGTCAAAAGCTTGCGCTCCAGTGCTTCCACTCTGGGGCGATGCTGGCAGAAATTTGCTCACTTACCGATATGCCTCTATTCACAATTATCTCAATGCTGGAACGTGAAGGTGTAGCGTCTGCTGACCTGCTGCCAAGGATGCCGGAAGAGTCTGACCCATTGATGATTGAGTATCGTAGAACCGTTTCACGCCATAAAAGCTTGCCGTGTAGACGTAAACCTATCCAGATAAACCCAGTAAGACGCACCAGCAAACACGCAGGGCAGACCGCGACGACACGTTGAACCAACCTTGACCCTACTCGAACTTTTATCCCTGTTCCCTCTGGGCGTGGCGATTTGTCACGTCCTGAGATACCCAATACGATTGATACGGAAAATTATAATGAAAAACAATATATTAAAGCAGATTAAAGAATCCATCGCCTCCGCCATGACCGGTTGCACCGTTGAAGAGATGGAACACGACGCTCGCCAGGCTGCTGTAAAAAGCGCCGTGGATGCTTTTCTCAAACTTCATCCCGCCGACTATTTGAAACCAGCAGAGCCAAAGGCCGCAACAACCTCACCCGTTACCAAAAAGCGCGTAATGAAATCGCTGGGCGGTGGCGTCTTTACACCTCACATTGTGGATGAAGAAGCGTTACGCCGTGCGTGTGAAGCGGCAAGGGCGTTTCAGGCGGCTGACCCTGAGCGTTACGGCGACATCATCACCGCAGCGCCTATCAAGGCGGGATAAAGGTAGGGGCGTGAATGGCTTGTCCTTTATCCCGCCGTCAATTACGCCGATAGTCACCACGATCACCGAACTGAGTAACGACAAAATTAACGGCAAAATTGATTGCCTAAGTTATAGTTTCATGATAAAATCATATACAAGGTGATTAATGTCTCGAAAGAAACCGTACTACTGCCAGGTTTACGTTTCACCTTCCCGGCGGGCTGGTTCCCGAAGATGCCTCTTTGCACCAGCCTGCCACCATATTTATTCAGCCGGGAACACCCCGCTGGACACTCCCAGCCCGGTTTAACCGGGTTATCGGTTTCCGATAACCCCCGTAAAGGGCGCTGCACAAGAATAATTCTGCGCGTGATTAGCCTTGCGTTCAGGATTTGCCAAAATCCGGGCATCTCCCCCCGGTCGCCAGCCTGCGTTATCGGCACTGAGCGCACGGCGGTGCGATTGGTCTCCTGCCGCCGTTGCCGCTCCCTCTTCTCTCTCAGAAAAATAAAAAACAATAACAAATGCCTGTCTATTGTCCTCCGTGGCGGTCTCTCCCACCGCCTGTTTTTTCTGAATGAAAACTCAATAAAAGAAGGTCGCCACCGTGCGACCTCTTTTGTACTCGCACACCGTCAATTCTGACGATACGGCCCGAAAGGCCAAAGCCTACAGGCCAGCAAACAACAACTTTATGGAGTGACTTTTATGAAAATGGGTGAAACCCCGAATACCTATAACTCAGTCGTGAGTTATCAAGCGGATGCAAATTTTGCAACTCGTGTAATCAACATCCCAAACCTGGCCGTCGAGGTTCAACCGGGCAGCGTCATCAAATCAGACGGAACCGCTTATACCTCCGGCTCTGATGCCTTGCTGGTTCTGAGTCATCACCGCGCTGCCGAAGACGCCAACATCATCGTCGCTGACCGTGGCGTCTATATCCGCCCGGAAACAGTGATCGCTGTTATGGGTGAGACCGTGGGCGCTGCTGCCATCGCTGCACTGACCGCATCCGGCAACATCCGCGTTGCCCTGGCTGACAAATAATCCAACCGATAAGGACATCACAACATGGCTCTAACAAAAGATTTTTCATACGTCGATTACAGTTCGACCTTTGCGAACGTTCCGGCTCGCAACCGTATCTTAACCAACCTGAACATTTTCCAGCGTGACGTTACTGACCAGTTTAAAACCAGTCTGGACATCCTGAATGCTCAGGCTGACACCATCGCCCCGGCAGCGAATCGCTTTTCCAGCGAATGGGGAAGCACACCGAAGCCAAAAGCAGCTAACCATCTGATCGAGCTTCCTCTGTTCCCTACGCAGGATGTGATCACGGCAGCAGACGTGCAGCCATTCCGTAAAATCGGATCGGCGCTACAGGCCAGCGTGCTGGATGCTGTGACTGCTAAAAGCCTGGCTCACTATGAACGCTTCGCTGCGACTCGTGAACGCATGTTTGCTGAAAGCCTGTTCCGTCATCGTGTCACCGATATGGAATACACCGCAGATGGCCCGATCCTGGATTGGTCAGAGGAATTTGGTTACGACCAGAGCACCGGAACCATCTACACGGGGGTTGCTGCTGATCCGTTAGAATCCCTGTCCGATGAGGTCAGCGCCATGAAGCGCCGCATGGGTGGTCTTGCTTCCCTGCTGAAAGGCATCTACCTGTTCGCGGGTTCCAACCTGTTCAAGAAGCTGCGTTTTAACCCATCGGTTCGCCAGCTTGTGCAGTATGGTGTGCTTGATCCTGATGGTCTGGTATTCAATAAAGAGATCAATCCGGCATTCAGCTATTACGTCCTGGATAACGTGACCGTAGTCGAGATGTCCGATACCGAATTCTACGGCATCGGTGCAGATCAGGGCTTCATGGTTCCGGTCTTCGAGAAGCCGTTGAGCGCTGATCAGGCATCGCCATTTACCAATTTGGTGGGGCCAACGAGCCGCAACCTTGAACTTGCCTTTGCTGACGTGGTGGACTTCCGCATCTATAGCAGCACCGATGCGTATAAGAACATTACGCTTTCCAGTGAGTTCAGCCTGTTGCCGATTTGCTACCGCCCGGATCTGGTGACCGCCATCACCAACGATGCTTCGTAATCAGGCGAGGTAACAGCCCAACGGGATAAAACCCCAGGAGCTAACGGTTTTGGGGCGGCAGTTGCCGCCCTCCGTCATTATGGAGAGGTAAACATGAAGATTTCATTGCTTGGCGTTGGTAACGTGCCTCTGCTGTCTGCACGTATCAAAACACTGGATGATGCAGGGTTGCTGAACGTTTCCGCGCTCGCCAGAATTCTTGAAATTCCCCGAAGCACTTTCCTGAGCAAGGTCGCCAGCGTGGGGCTGGAAGCTGCAATTCTGCATTACTCCGCCATCAAAAAGCAGCGGGATGTGCTCGCCACTCTGTCAGAGAAAGACGCAGCCGCGTTTCTCGCTGCCTGCAACGCTAACAGCGTGAGCAACACCAACAGCACAAGCAGAAATGCCAAACATTAAGCCGGACGGGAAACTGTCCGGTTTTTTATTGAACAGAACACTACATATGGTGTTAAATTAAACATAATGATCAATATGTGTGCTGTATGTATTGACAGGTTATTCATAATGAGCCATCATACAACGGTCAAAAAGTAGTCTTTCGTCAATACTTCTGTACTGGAGGCTCGTTTATGAGCGGTAAAGATTATAACGTGTACAAGGGAAGTGATGGTGTCTGGCGCGGTAAAAGGCAGGATGCAACCCGCGCGAGTGTTACTGGCTCCACCCAAAGAGAAGTTTTTGAGCAAGTAAGAGATTTAGCGATAAAGAACGGTTCTGAGGTTTCAATTCATCGTGGTGATAACAATCAAATCCGCGACAAGAATAGTTACGGTAATGACCCGAGAAAAACCAAAGGCTGATTTACTTCTCACGCTTAAAACCGCCAGCATAGGCGGTTTTTTTACGCCCTCATCCGACAATATCGTAGCTGACCAACTCGACATATCTTGATAGCTCAACTGGTGACGCCGCATTTTTTGAGTACGTCTTGAACGCCTCTGTCTTCCCGCGTTCATGGCCCAAAATTAAGGCCACGCGGTCTTCTGGAACTTGGTTCCTATCAAGCTGTTGTGCCACTTCATGGCGTAGAGAATGGAAGACCTTTCTTTCTGTTCCCACTTCGCCTAAAGCCTTGCGTTTAGCCCGTGTAAATCGTTGCGTATGCCACGTAGACCGTTTTCCATCAGCCCGGTCAATGATTGACGCACGGTAGAAAAGAAACCCGTTATGGGGCTTCTCACGAAGCGATAACACCAACGGCTTAATCATGCTATGCACCGGAATAATACGGGCTGCTGATTTGGTCTTGCCTTCTGTCACCTCGAAGCACAACACGCCCTCAATCTCCCTAACATTTTCAACACGTAAAGAGCAAATCTCATTCAATCTTGCGCCGCTGTACATGCCGATCAGCGTGACCGCCTGCATCTCTGCGTCGCCCTCCAGGGCAGCGAAGACCTGCGCTAACTCGGTATGGGTGAAAACTTCGTAACTTACCTTGCTACTTTTCGCTTCCAGGCCATGACCACGCCAGGGGTTATCCTGTGGTGCGTCGTGATATCGGTTACGGGCCAGATCCCAGATTTGAGCAAGGGCGCTGATATAGTTTTGAATCGTCTGGGGCGCTCTGTCGCTTTTCAGTTTATCCAGCCAGCCAGTAACTATGGTTCGGTTGATATCTTTCAATTGAATATCGCGCTTGCGAAGGTGGGACAATAAGACCTCGACGGCCTTGTTCGTCTTTGACAGGGTGGTCAGTTTACGTTTCTCGCTGAATTGCAGAATGTACTGATCCCGCATCGCCAGAAGAGAAGGGCAAGCCAGCACTTGAGCGGGGAAGTTCAATTGTGTGGGCTGTGGCAAAGCTGCCGCTGGCGTCTCCTTTGCTTGTTTGCCGATGCCTCGAAGTTCATCAAGGATCAGCTCCACCCGTGAACCTGAACGTACTGGTTTAAGCTGATCGCGCAACTTGTACCATTCCAACGCGATGGCATCCCGGAATAAACGCGCCTGACGAATGTCGCGAGTCGCTGTTGACCTCATGAAGTATGTCTTATTGCCGAAGTGTGCCGCCATATATGCCGGGACAGCTATGCGTACCATGTACACACCAGACGGATCGAGAATCAGATAACGATCGCGTTTGTCCTTCGGTTTTACCCTCTTGTGATCCATGTAAACCCCTGCTATTTTGCTGGGGCAATCTGTTGGCGAAATTGCCTGTACGAACCGTAGGTACGTAACAAGTTAGTGATGATAATCAATGACTTGTGAGACGCAGTTGATTCAAAATCAACCGTAGAAATACGTGCCGGTTCGAGTCCGGCCTTCGGCACCATACAAAGCTTTTTTCAAGTCTACTAACGTCTACTTTAGTCCATAAAAACAGTAAGTTAAGCAGGTTTCTGGCTTTTCTTAGTCTGTCTACGTCTACTCAATTCCTTGAACATATACCAACTGATGATGGTATAACTGATGGTATTCCCGGTTCGATTGATTTTGGTACCAACACTGGAGGTATCAACTGATGGCTCTCACCGATATCAAAGTTAGGACTACCAAGCCCTCCGACAAACCCTTCAAACTCACCGATGGGCAGGGTATGCACCTGCTGATCAATCCTAACGGCTCGAAGTACTGGCGACTCCAATACCGTTTCGATGGCAAACAGAAAGTTTTAGCATTGGGTGTTTATCCAATGGTCTCTCTTAGTGAAGCCCGCAAGAAACGGGATGAAGCCAAAAAATTAGTATCGCTTGGTCTCGACCCCTCAGAAAAGAAAAAAGCAGACAAAATCGAGCAAAGCGAAGCCCTGACATTCGAAGCTGTTGCAAGGGACTGGCATACTGCCTGTAAAAGGAAATGGTCAGATTCCCATAGTGAGAGGGTTTTAAAGAGCCTTGAAGATAACCTTTTCTCTTTCATAGGAAAGAGAAAAATAGCCGAGCTTAAAACCAAGGATCTACTTGTTCCGATCAAGGTTGTTGAAGCTTCTGGACGGTTAGAAGTAGCAGCCCGTCTACAACAACGAACCACAGCAATTTTGCGATATGCCGTCCAGAATGGCTTAATTGACTATAATCCGGCCCAAGAAATGTCTGGGGCTATTGCTGTAGCAAAAAGAACCCACCGACCGGCATTACCGTTTGATCGCTTCTCTGAACTCCTAGAGCGAATTGAAATATTCAAAGGTAGAAAGCTCACGAAGTTAGCCGTAAAGCTTACATTGCTCATTTTTATTCGTTCGAGTGAACTCAGGTTTGCTCGTTGGTCAGAGATAGATTTCGACAATGCCATGTGGACTATTCCTGCAGAGCGAGAGCCATTACCCGGAGTGAAACATTCGCATCGTGGTTCGAAAATGCGAACTCCACACCTTGTTCCTTTGAGTTGTCAGGCATTGGCTGTGTTGACGGAAATTAAAGAGATCAGCGGTGACCATGAACTCGTGTTCATTGGCGACCATGATTTCAGAAAGCCCATGAGTGAAAATACGGTAAACAAGGCTTTGAGGTCTATGGGCTATGACACAACCGTGGAGGTCTGTGGACATGGATTCAGAGCTATGGCTTGTAGTGCTTTAATTGAATCCGGTTTGTGGTCGAAAGATGCTGTTGAACGGCAAATGAGCCATCAGGAGCGGAACTCAGTTCGTGCTGCGTACATACATAAAGCAGAGCACCTTGATGAGAGAAAGCTTATGTTGCAGTGGTGGGCCGATTACCTTGACCTCCTTAGAATACGACAAGTTTCACCATTTGATTTTAAAAAGAGTTAACTATGAATAAGTAGATGATCAATCGCTCTCCCTTATCAATCTTGTTAAGGGAGAATTAATTCAAATAAGCAGTGTTAACTCATTCAAGCTTTGAATACAGTGGAGGGATTAATGAAAGTAGTAAGCCCTTATGAAGAATTAAAAAGCTGGTTTAGTCTCGAAAACTATGAGCAGTTAAAATCACTTACAATCAAAGAACTGCATACTGAGCTTGCCTTTAGAGAAGCGATTTTCGACAGTGTAAATTTTGGATGGGAAGATGATAATCAAAATTTAAGGTCTATCCTTGAAGGTAATCCTATTTTAAGCAGACAAGATAATAATCATGGTCATTTTGGCAAGGGCCAAAGGCATGTTGCGCAAGTTAGCTTTGGTGATATAAAAAAATTAGAGAACAAGTTAATAATGTTTAGCATGGATTTTTTTGAAGAAAATGGCGATTTCAAAAAAGAGTTGAAAAAGAAACCAATTACAAAAACTATGAGGGACTTTTTTCTAAACCAAAATAGCAGCAAGATGTATGTTTCATTTGATTTAGGAATGTCCAGCGATGAAGAAATTATAACAGCCTTACAAACGATGCTACCAGATCTTAGAAAAGAATATGAAATTGAGCCAGTGAAAACAGAAAAAATTGGACTTGCAAAAATAAGAAAACTTGTCGATTACAATATTATCCCAATGATGGATTTATTGATTTGGGCAAAGTTTAAAAAAGTAAAAATCTCAAATATGGTCTTGTCTCGTGTCTTGTATCCCGACTTTACAAATGAGATCAGAGGAGAAGATCACATTAAAGATACAGATAGGCCTGTTGCAGAGAAGTCATTGAATGGCGAAACAACCCGTAGTCTGGAATATTTTATCAGCAAAAACAGCCATCTCCGCAACATACCGATTTCGGAACTCGGATCTTTCTAGTTGTAAATCATCATGTTAATTGTCAAGGGGAGGGCGTAAATATTTTTCTTCCCCGGAATTTCCTTTCATTATTCCCTCATCTAACTTTTCAGTTATCAGCATTCCCTTCATAGATACGAATCTGTGTGGCTAATATCTTCGTAACGGAAGCGGAGGAGGTAGCCAAATGAATACAACCGATACAACCAATCAAAGCTTAATTCGTTTACCAGAAGTCTTGAAACGAACTGGTTTCGGCAAAGCCTGGGTCTATCGTCTGATCAAAGATGGTAAGTTTCCTGCCCCTGTCAAAATTGGAACTCGTGCAGTAGCTTTCGTCGAAAGTGAGATTGATGCCTGGATTCAGTCTGTTATCGAAACAAGTCGAAATAATGTTGCTTAGTTAATTTGGGGAGGCATGTTATGAATATCGAAGAATTTGTGAGTGAAGATAACCATATGTGTAATCTGGGCCAGGAACTTTTCTGTAAAATCTTCGAACCCGGAGCGATTTACGATTTACCTGATAATGAATTTAACAGAAAGATTGTTTACTGGTTAAGCCAGTATTTAGTGGGGAATCTAAGAGAACCGTTAGATTCGATCTCTGAGCTTAATATTTTCGAACAGTTTTATGTGTATGAAACATGGTTCTCGCTAATTAAATGCCCAGATGAAATTAGAAATTTATCGAAACGGATAATTCGATATCAGATTGGGCTGAAAACTCTTTTGTAAAAATGTAAAGTTTGGCCCCATATTTTGGCTTAAAACCTTACAAAATAACTTACATTATTTTGGTTGCCGTTTATTAGCAAGACAGTGAGATAGTTTTCAAAGTATTAGGTGTACATAATATTAACTAGATCTACCAGATGATAATTTGACAAGAATAATCGTCTATCTCACTGTTTTAATTTAAATAAATATCTTAATCGATCCAAATAAATTTGTAAATCTACGAAATGCTTATTATTAATATATTGGAATTATACTTTTTGTAAAGTTTAGGAGGAAAATATGTGCAGTATTTGTGTGGATTCTTTTATGTTCGAAAATGGTGAGAGATATTGTCATGTTGTAAATAAAGATACTGGTGAGCCATTGTATTATCCAAACTTGTATATAACAACACAAGTCAGGAATCGGTCAGAGTCTATATCAACAATGAAGGTTATCGCTGGGAGCATTTCATTGTTATATCGATTCTTTATGAGAAAAAATATCAATATTGATGAAAGAATTCAGAAAAGGATATTTCTGGCTCCTCATGAAATTGAAGATTTGATCGAATTCACTTCATTCAATTTTCGAGATGGCGAGAATGATAATTTTAGAAGTTCAAATGTCAAAAAACCAACTAAGTACTTTCGGATAACAACCATAGCTAACTATCTGGAATGGCTGTGCAAAATACATCTTTCTCATACAGGACAGAAGGATACTCTCAAATATATTTTAGATTTCATTAACAACATAAAACGAAAGAAACCGAGAAATAATGATAAATATACTATGGATAAAGAAAAAAGTTTAAATAATGAACAATTGGATTCTTTGTTTAGCATTCTTGCACCGGGTAGCAAATTAAATCCATTTTCAGAAAAAGTGCAAAAAAGAAACAATCTAATATTCCTGCTATTACACTGCTTTGGCCTGAGAGCAGGTGAACTTTTGAATCTGCGAATTGGTGATATAGATTTTGCAGAATCGACAATTGCAATAAGAAGAAGAGCAAATGATAAAACAGATCCGCGAGTGTATCAGCCTTTAGTTAAAACTTGTGAGAGGAAATTAATTGCTGATAAAAAGCTCATGTTTGAAATTTCAGATTATATTCTGAATGATCGAAGAAACATAAAAAATTCTAACAAACATGATTTCCTGTTTATTACTTATAAGGAAGGAAAAACTCAAGGGCAACCTATTTCATTTTCTTCATATCACAAAGTGGTGAGTGTTGTTCGTCAATCCTCCTCACTTCTAGGGGGATTGACAGGTCACAAACTCAGACATACATGGAATTATGAGTTTTCGAAAGCAATAGACAAGAATCAGGACATATCCGATGAAAAAGAGCAACAAATCCGTTCTTATCTCATGGGATGGCGACCGGGTTCAGAAACTTCAATGATTTATAATCGCAGGCATATTTATGAGCTATCGAAAAAAACTGCACTTGAACAACAAGAGCAACTATTCAAAGGAGAATTTGATGAATAATTTAATTAAAAATAAATCTGATAAAATGTCTTTGCATGAACATAAAATCGTCAGTTCGATTCAAAATAACGGAATCAATCTTACAAACTTAATATATGCTATGAACGAAAATTTGGTTTGTGGGTTTGTATATACAGTACAATATTATTTTAATAGCAACAGCTATTTGTATGTGAAAAATATTGTTAGAAATATGGAGAGTCTTATCCGTAAACTATCTCCTACTCATATTGATGATAAGGTTCTAATTGAATATCAAAATAAGAAATTATCAAAAGCCTCAGCATCATTTCGCGTTTTACGACCATTTTTGATTAAATGGTTTGAGTTAGGATATCCGGGAATAGATGAAAGTGCGGTAGAACTGTTAAAGCATTTGGACCTAAAAATAAAAAAATCTGGTCAGTCTGTGCTTCAAGATGATCCAACAGAGGGACCATTAAATAAAGAAGAACATACTTCTTTGATTAAGGCTATGAATCATGCATATAGAAAAGGTGAACTGTCACTGCCACATTATGCAATATCACTATTGATCAGTCTTACAGGTAGAAGACCTAAGCAGTTAGTTATGTTGAAATATAAAGACCTTCTTCAAAAGAACTTAGATAATGGCAAAGTAGAATATGTAATTTCAGTGCCACGAGTAAAACAACGGGGTAAAGAACTACGATATCGAGAACTTGCAATAATATCAGAGGTTGCATCAATTGTTCAATTGCAAGCTAATCAATCAGTGAAACTTGTTGAGCAAGCTCTTGGAAAAACTCTTGATGATTATTCTAAACGAGAAGTTCCTATTTTCTTAAATGAGGAAAAACTCTCAGATTTATCCATAACAGGTTCAATTCTTCTGGAATATAATAAATTATATGCGAAGCCTACAATTGCTAATGTAGCATTGAAAAGTATTGTTAATAATGGGAATGTAATATCCAACCGTACCGGTTCGATACTAAATATTACTCCTCGTAGGCTTCGTTATACAATAGCAACTATGCTGGCTAAGAATGGGCATAATGTTAATACTATAGCTGAATTATTGGATCATTCATCTACTTCAAGTGCGGGGATTTATATTAAAAATCATGCTGACAGTGTTGAAAGGATTGATTCCGCTGTTTCAGAACAATTGTCATTTGTCGCTGATATTTTTATGAACGGAATCAAATCGAAAAAGAGTAGTCATTTCAAATTTTTTTCTTCAAGTAGATGCCAGAGTCAGAATTCAGGATTTCCTTGCAATCAATGTATGTTTTTTATTCCGATTGATCGCAGTGAGGTGAATCAACTATGAATAATATTATTTTGTTCAAATCAAAAAAACATATTCTTGTAGAAGAAAATTATAATGAGTTCATAAAATTTTGTCGCTATCAACTGTCCGGACTAACCCAAACTCAGGATTGGGAGCAGTATGCCTGGAAAGGATATGTCACATTTAGAAAAATAGGGATTGGAAATAAAATCTTTGATTCCATTGATGCAATGCACGAAGATTATATCAATTTTGCGAAAGCATATATCAGATATCAACACACATTGAAACCATTAAAAAATTATGGGGTTATTATGATGGCCTTGCGATGTCTCGAACAGGCCCTTTTGCAGGTTCAGAACACTGGTCTCATTTATAATGTTACAGCCGTTGTTTTCGATGAGGCAATGCAGATCGGGAGTAAATATTTTGAAGGTAACGTTTTGGCTAAATGTGGAATACAGCTTGAAAAAATATCAAAGTTTCTGTGTGAACATAATCTTGTGAAGTCAGGATATATCTCATGGAAAAACCATGTAAAACAGAAAGTCAAAAACAATTATCTTCCTGAGATTGAGGATTATCACCGAAGCGATAAGTTACCAGATGAAGAAGCATTCCTCGCTATTGCTGATATTTTTTCTCAAAATGATGAGTTACTGAGTCCAAGGGATAAGTTCACCAGTTCAGTATTTGCACTTCTACTTTGTTGTCCGAGCAGAATTTCTGAAATTTTAGCCTTACCTGCTGATTGTGAGATTACACAAATAGATGGCAAGGGTATCGAAAGATATGGTTTGAGATTTTATTCGGTAAAAGGGTATGGCCCTAATATCAAATGGATTCCACGGGTTATGATACCAGTTGCAAAGAAAGCGATTAGAAGATTACTTTCCTTATCACAAAATGCAAGAGCACTTGCTCACTGGTGCGAAAAGTACCCGGATAAATTTTACCGACATGAGCTTTGCCCAACAGTTGATGAAAAAGCTAAATTGACCGTTGTACAAGTTTGCCATGCACTGGGGTATAATTTATTTGATCATAAATCATGTGTTTTAAAAATTAAAAGAACGAGTTTGGATGGTGGGAAAAGTTTCTTAAACCACAATGATTACAACTATTCATTGAGTAATTTGTGGGAAATTATTAGTTCTAATTTTAGCAGAGATTTTCCATGGTATGATAAAGAAAAATCCATAAAATTTAGTAATGCTTTATGCTTGCTCAATACTGATCAATTTTCTTTATCAAGAATGACTTCAATTTTCACATTTTACAAACCTACTAAAAGTTTCTTTTTCAGTGACATACAAAGAAAAAAAAGCTATGAGATGAATTATAAAAATATATTTTCCCGATATGGATATTATGATGATGAAGGTAAACCACTACTTATTCGCTCACACCAGCCACGGCACCTTTTAAACACAATAGCCCATTATGGTGAAATGTCTGAACTGGATATAGCTAAATGGTCTGGTCGTATCAATGCGAATCAGAACAGAGTTTATAACCATGTGTCGGAAGAAGATATGTTAGATAAAATCAAAGCTATTAAATTGAATAGGAGTAATTACTGTCAAAGGGAGTCAATACCCACAAATGAATTGACAATTGATTTTGATAACCTTAATCAAGGTGCAATACACTTAACTGAATTTGGTTACTGTGTACATAACTATTTAATCAAGCCTTGTGCAAAAATTAATCATCTTATTGAATGTGATAATGAAACACCGGACATTAACTCAGTAGATAGAATTAGACTGCAATCTGTCCGAGAGAAAGTAATGCAATTAAAGAGAATAACTCAGATCGCTTATGAAAATGGTGATTATGGTGCAGACAAATGGTTGCAACACCACAAAAAAAATTTGGAAAGAATTAATAAACTATTGAATAATTGAAACAGGAGATGCATATGGCAAAACATTTAAACAGGAGTGAAATAAAGGCAATTAAACACATTATACTGACTTGGGACGGTAAAATCACATGGAGCGATTTATGTGAATCAGTTTATAAGAATCTAAACAGAACTATCACAAGGCAATCTCTAAGTGCTCATGATGAAGTTGTTGAAGCATATAGAACAAAGAAAAATTTGTCTAATTTGAAAAAATCTGGCCTTAAAAAGCCAGCTAACTTAACGATTGCGGCACAACAAATAATAAATCTTAAAGCCGAAAATGAAATGTTAAAAAAACAGAACAATAGATACAAAGAGCAGTTTAGCTATTGGCAGTATAATGCTTATAGACATGGTCTCACTATGGAACAATTGAATAGACCATTTAATAAAAAATAATAGTTGATAGGTTACACCTATTGACAAGTTAAATAAATACGATAAATATAAATATATGGTCAGGATGACTATTTCAATTATGCAAGGATGCATTTTATGGACAAAAACATCATCAATTCAGAGTTTACTCTGGAAGAGCAACTTATCATTATAATTGATAAATATATCTCAAAACGGTACCAGCCCGGAGATAAAAGTTTCTCATATCAACTTTACTTAATTTTTGTGGGATACCATTTAAAATATTTTTACCCTAAAAGGATTTATTCCAAATCCAATCGTAATATTGATAACATAATGACTATGTTTAGCTCGGTATACAAAAGTCTGACAAGCAATCTTCTACAACGATTAAATAACAAAGAAGGAGTTATTAGGGAACTAAACTCGCTTGTTAATTACATAGATAACAATCAAGAAAAAGCAGAGGAAATCTATGCTACTGTCAGAGCACAATATGAAATGAAAGTAATTGAGAAAGAGTTAACCCATGAAGTTCGCGTAAGAACCGTCAGGTTATAGGCAATAAAAAGCCCCTAAGCAGGGGCTAAAAGACTTCTTGATATAGGCTACTACTGAACTTCTTTCCAGACACCATCAGATTTGATTAGTTTTACTGGTTTTGTTTGTTTCATATTACTAATAGAGGCATCGACAATGCAGTTATAAACATTGTTTGCTTCTTCTGTGCAACTAACTTTCTTCACGTAATCGATTCTTAAAAGATCTTTTTCTGTAACTCTTGAATCAAGAGCTTTCATACTTGTATTTGTTCTATCTACAACACTTTTGAAAACATTGTATATATCGTCTTGCGATGGTTCATTGTTACATGCGGTTAGAAGGAAGGTGGTAATGATAACTGTGATAATTGAGTATATTTTCATTTTCTTATCCAAAAAACAATTAATTAAGAATGCCAGTTTTGGTGTTGTTATTGTCAGAGGAAAAAGTCCATTTACTTACAGTCTCTCCCTTGAAGTCGATTTCAAGAGTTTTAGACTGAGTTTGGGAACCGCCAGTAAACAGCCCCACAACAGGAATGAAAGTCGTTGCATTGAACTGATTGTTAGACATGAAATATTTCCATTGCTCATTTCCGTCATCGAGTGTGGTTCTTGTATCAGGCTCACCTAACTTAGTGAGTAATTCCGTCTTAGTTGTTTTGTTTTTAATGATCTTTGACTGGAGGCTTTGTGGTGTTTCGTTTTTAAGGTTCTGGTTCCCTGATGTTGAACAGCCAGAAAGCAGGAAGACAATAATAAAAAAAGAGGACGTTATAAATCGGTTCATTTACTTTCTCATTTTATGTTTGCGGTTGTGTGAAATTAATTTCACCGTATAAAAACAACTCTGTCTGCATACATTCTTTTGATTTTATAGATAAGAATAATGATGCTTACGAAAAACGTAATGACTGATACAAGAGTGCTGCCGGTCCACGAAAATGCTAACCACGCGAGACCAAATGCCACGAATTGAAACAGGAATGCCACACTGAGCGGGCTTTCACCGTAAGCGACCTTTGCATGACAGCCTTTGCAAATCCGCACACCATGAGGACTTTGTGTAAAGCAGAACGGGCACTTTATTGTTTCGTTTTCCATAGCTATCCCAATCTGGAAGATTAAATGGTGCGTTTACAGAGATTCTCGATGACCGACTCGCTTTAGTAAAATTGCTTGTACCGATCGATGATTGTTACTTGATAGTTATTGTCTATCATAACTAGATTATCGATCTGTAATAACGATCAATATTTTCTTGACTAAACACAAATTTATTACTAAGCAATTGAGTTAGGTTACGAAAGGTGTTTACAACTAGCTGTCTATAAACGAATTTTTCTTGTAGGTTTCAGATGATGTGTTGAATAGACTTCTGAGAAGTTTGTAGGAACCTTGTGGAGGATGCTCTTTCCATATTTTCTGAGAAGCTCTATGAGCCGTTGTAAAAAGGGAATCCAGCCGGTGAGCCTGAGATGCTTTTGCTGTTTGTCTGCATTCTTTTGAAGGATCTTTTCTACGATTTCGTTCCGTTTGTCTTCTCTGAGCCGTAGTTCCAGTTCTGCAATTTTTTTACCGATACTTTCCTTTCTCTCAGCGGTTTTCAAAACTATTGCAGGAGCAGGAGCAGGAGCAGGAGCAGGAGCAGGAGCAGGAGCAGGAGCAGGAGCAGGGACAAGGACAGACATTGGTATATGAGTAGGTAGAGCTTCCTTGGTCTGTATGCCCGCTCGAAGAGCTTCTAAGTGGCCGGGGTTATAGTTAAGACGGTTACTAAGATTTGCCCAAGAGTAACCCTTGCCTAACTGCGAAGCTTTGAAAGCTATATCACGGTAAGAGAATGAGAAGCCGTTCATCTTACCGGTAGAAGCAATGTTAGCCGTCCAGCCGACTTCAGCTTCTTCCAGTCGTTTTATAAAAGTTAAAAGATCAGGTGTATCTGCCAAACTTTTATCAAGTATCTGTTGTAGAGCTTCTTTAGGGGATGGAAGGCCAGTCCGTTCTGAAAGCATCTGTTCATTACGGGAAACTTTTCTTCGCTTCTGTTGCATTGGTGTAATGGAAGGGGCTGGCTTGGTCACTGTCAGACCGTGAGCGATTTCGAGTTCACCGATGATCCGGGTGCTGATGAGGTTTTCGTTCCTACCTAAGTAGAGCTTCCCTCCATTGAGGTCAATCCTGCTTGCAATGATATGTATATGCTGGCCATCGTCGTCATGAAGCACATAGCAACGGAGATGAGTATCACTGAACCCCATCCTCTTCATGTAGTCGTCAGCTATGGTTACCCATTGGTCATTCGATAATGATTCACCATCAGGTAAGCGAAGCGAGTTGTGCCATACCGGTTTCTGAACATCTGGGCGAAGTTGTTTAGTGCCATCAAATTCAGCAATCAGTTCATGGGCCGTGTCATCCAGCATATTGCCCCCGATTACGACTGGATCGCATTTATGATGTGCTCCCGGTTTCAATGTGTATTGGACCACACCAGCAAAGTTCTTACCCCTGCGAATTTTTCGCATACCCTTCATTCGGGAGGCTCCATATACTGTCACTTAAAAGATTCGTGCGAAGCTCTTCCAGTTGTCGCTTAACAGCGAAAAGCTCTGTATGAGTAAGGTGACTATCTTTACTCTTACCATCTATGTGGGCCGCAATGCGATTTAGTTTTTGTGATATTTCAGTTAAAGCTTTCCAGGCTTTGGTATTAATCGCTGGTATAGCCGGAGGTAACCTTTGAAGGGAAGCCATTCGAAGCCACTCTCCCTTTTTATAAGAGCCTCGCTTAATATTCAGGAGTTGCAGTTCTTCAATATTCAAACGGACACTGACACAATAGTTTCTTACTGCTTCTGAAGGTAATTTACTTTTATCAAAACTACCACGGCGGGAAATTTTGGATAGATCTATATCATCTGTATAATTTATCTTATGCATATAAACTCCATTTTATATGATATTAATTGGTAAGCATAATCCATATGCTTTATATACCACTTATATAATGAATGAGTTTTTTGTCAATCTATAGGCTTGATTGTTTTGATTTTCTTTTATTGTCTGACTGAAAGGAAGCAAGAAAAGCAAGAGCTTTATAGAACGGTGCAACCGCTTCTATAAATTAGCTCTTGCTTTATTTAAATATTTGACATTCCAATTTTGTGCAGTTATTAATTTAACTGTTAATTACTGAGGAGATAAATTATGCCAAAAGAAACCAATTTGAATAAAGACTTGAGATGCCATTTTGCCGTGTTACTTGTTATAGCTATATGCGTTCCAAATATAATTCCATTATTTTTAGGCGTGACAGGTATTGTTATTTTACCTGTCTTTATTATTGAGATGATTGACGCAATTAAAGAACATTATCAAAAATAGGCTAAGGTTTTTCTTTATATTTTGATTTAAATGTACGATAGGCTATTATTGCTTTTCCTAATGTACAAATAGCTACAAGGAAAAGTACTAATAGGTTGAAATACTCTATTTTATTATCCCCATTCCAAAGATCTTGGAAAGATACATTAACCGGTAGTTTTAAATAAGTATCATTAGGCACCAAGATTTTATTTAAAGCTAAATAGGCCGCATAAAAGAAAAGAAGACAATCATTTAATTCTTTAAATGATTCATCAAGTTTCCATAAAACTACAATCAATAGTGCTGCTAAAATGCAACATGCAGATATAATATAAAAGCCTATTGTTTTTTCAGGAATTAAATAAGAAATTGTACATAATATTAATAAGAAAAAAACGCTATAAATAAGATTTTTTAAAAAAAATAAACAAACATACTTTAAGTTTAGTGCTGATTGCTTAACGTTAATCATTATATTCTTCCTTTAAAATCACGGGCATTAGAATGAAGGCCATTGTGTAATGGCCTTAAATATTATCAATTACAATATCTATCATGAGTTGTAAAATCATAATAACCAATAACAGATTGATTTGCTCTACGGGGAGAATCAATGCAGTTAAGCATTTTTGTAGTTACTTCATTAGCCCATAGACCAACTGACCTCAATGTTCGTTCTTCAACATAGCTGGGCCAAACCGTACCATCATCCATTTGTGTTAATAACAAAAACACTCTGTTGGTTGTACTGGAGTTCGGCATAAGGGCAGTTGATAAGCAAGGATGCTCGTGAATTTTTGTAATTCTGCCCTCTTGTGGACGAGCATCGGTCGGTGGTTCGAAATAAGATATCTGTCTTAAAGTTTGACCTGTCACAGGATCTTGCCAGTAGAAATATCCAGAATAAATAGTGACTAAAGATGTCACACCACTTCTTCTGCGATAATCCTGTATTGGAGATGGAAACATAGAATGAAAAATATGTTCTAATTCAGAGTATGACCCAAAACGGAAATCGCGGGCTCCACCACCAGTGTCGCTATCATTGGAATCTGCATGTATTTTTCTTACATCGCCATCCACAATCTCTTTAAAAAGAATTCGTGAAACACGACTTGCTGTATTAGTCATTATTGACAACCTTTTTAGTAACGATACTACCTTCTTTAAAAATGGCCTGAGAAGATATATAAGCAACAGCACCACTCGATGTTGCTTCATCCTTTCTGGCCTGCCATGTTGTTGAATTAAATCCAAGTTTTCTCGCTAATGTTGATAATATCAAATCACGAGTTATCGTAGATTTTTTTTCGCCTTTTAGTGGCGTTTGACCTCTATCTAATAAAGGAAAATCAGACATAATGACTTCCATATCTTCAATACAAAGCCCATATGCAATAGCTATTTCTGCATCTATTTCTGCTCTTAAGTAAGATATTCTCAACAAGTTTTCATATGAATATCCAACATTATCTAACGATGAGATTTCTTGTGCTTTTTCAAGAAGACTATGCCATGGTAAGCCTCCCCTAATTATACGAGGGAAAGGAATGCTTTGTAACAAAAAATAGTTCACCGTAGTGGTCAGTATTCTGCGTATTGCCCAGTCAAATACAAAGCTATTTGTTATGGCTAACCAAACATATAAACATTCATTATTGTTATCATTATCAAAGAGAATGGTTGGTACTTTATTACCACAAACTACATTTTCTGGTATTAAAGCGGCCATGAAGGTTCTTTCATTAGTTTGGCCTGAAATATCACAAAATCCAACTCTTTTCGATTTAATTCTTTCATGCGTTAATGAAGACAGCTTACTTTTAGCAATCCAGAATTGTGGGCTAATTAATGAATTACCAATGGGGTAACTTTCCCAAAGAGCACTTCTTCCAGATCCTGATATATAGCCTTTACAGCCAAAACGATATTGTGAAACCATTCTTCCTTCGATTACAGGTATATGATTGGGTGTAAACGTTTTTTGGAAATTTATTTTATCTTTCGTCATATCAACTTCACGACTAAATTTAACATTCCAACCTGATTGTTTATCGTCCCACTTTATGCCTGAATCGTATAATGATAAAAATAGTCGCCATTCAGTAATGTTTTTAACTTCTGGAATACTAAAGTCTGGTCTAATATTCGCCAAAGCTTTACGTCCTATATGAACATTACCTAACGTCTCTAAACCAATTAGGTTTCCTTTCTCATGAGTTAAATGTAGATTTTGCTTACTATAATCAATAGAGTCATATTTTTTTTGCAGAGAGATAATTAAGAATTTGAAACGGCTATCAATTTCAAAAAACTTTGCTTTATTATCAATCACTGAAACTTTTACATCTTCACTTTCAGAAATGAGTTTATTTCTCACATAGCTTGAACCTTGAGAGCGGATAAAACCACCAGGAAGGATCGCAACAATTACCCCACCCTTTCTGCAAATCCTGAAAAAAAGCTCAGTGAATGCGATATACAAGTCAGGCTCGCCAAATCCTAATGACGGATATCTTGTAAGAAGTTTTTTATTATATTTAGCGATTGCATTTTGTTTTTCTCGGAATTCATCACCAATAAAAGCTTCTGTACTTTGTCCGTAATGTCTTTTAATTCCTGATGATTTTAAAAATTCATGCTTAGTTATTTTTATTTTTTCCCAAGGAGGGTTACCTATAACGGCATCAAAACCATCTTTATTCAAATTATTCCAAAAAAGATCATTCTGGATTAAGCTGTCACCGCAAAACCAATGCCCTATCATAATCTTCAAGATGCAAAGATCATTAGTAAATGCAGCTAAACTTAGTAAAGCTCCACGTAAAGAGTTACTAGAAAGATCACAGGCATATATAGAGTTTTGCAGCCATGAATTAGCAATATTTCTATCTTTTCCACAGATTTCGATTGTAAGTGCAACTAACAGTATCCCTGTTCCACAAGCGGGGTCAATAACCTTACTTGTAGGGTTAACCTTATTATTACTAATACATTGGTTAGCAATTCGTTTAGCAAGGCGAAAATCAGTGTGATAGGCACCCGTTAACTTTCGATCATTTTCAATTAAATTTTCACGGGATAAAATACTTAGAATAATTTGTGGGGGGATCGGAATAGTAGTTATCAGGCTCACTAATTTTTCTGACTTATTCAGTATATCAGCTAAAATATGTTTCGCACATGATTTATTAAATTCATTTTGATATTCTAAATAATCGAACCCACCAAATCTTGAGGATACAGCTTCTAAAAGAAGCATTCTAGCCTCAAACCTATTCAAAGAATACTTGATAACATACTCGCCTGAGAATCTTGCAAGCAAATCCTCTGCTTCTTTTGTCAGATCATGCTCTAATGGGCGAGGTGCTGCCATTTCTTAATCCTATAAAATTCAAAATATGTTTCTGATATCTCTATTTTATAGGACTATTTCTCAATTTCAACCAAAAACTCATTCACATTACTTATTGATTTTAAAGGTTTTTTGTTGGGTTCGTATCTGTTGATCTCTCCTAAAGAGCTGACTTTGACCATACCCAAATTATTAAAAGCCGCTATCATTTCATCCATTTTGATGTGACCGTCATTACTATAGGAAACTAGCACTTTCTTGGCCTGAATTTCTGATACCAGGTTACTTAATGTTATCAATGCCTTACGTTTGTAGCAAAAAGCAGATGCCTTATCTTTCCAGGGTCTTAATCCTGAAACTCCCTCTATTATAGGCTCATCTCCGAAGGCGATGGTTTCTAAAATATGATAATAGCTTGCATATTGTCTTTTGGTATATGGGGGATCTAAATAAACTAAGTCATAGGCTTTGTTTTTAACAGAAAAGACATCTCCGATGGATACATCTATCTTGATGTTATAATTTTTTAATTTACGACACTCTAATTTTAAATAACCTTTTGATTGTGGTGTCCATTTTGAAAGAAAACAACCAAAAGTACCGGCTATATTAGCTATTCTGTTTAATGCTTTCAGAAGATCTGCGATAAGAAGTCTCTCTTCAGTATGACTAATTGTAGAAGCATCTCTCCATTCTTTAATCTGCCTCCGTACGCTATCAATCTTTATGGCATTTTCTTCTGAAAAGTATTTTCTCTCAACACCATAAAATTTTAATGAAGCTGGGCTATATGCCCTCCATACGAAACCCGGTTCTAAAACAACCGCATTTAATTTTTCAATTGCTTTATCGTATCCACCTAAATTTTCGAAAGAAACTTGATGTATACTCATTAGTCTTGCTTCGGAGGTTATGACGGCAGAATAAAGAATATCATTGATTCTGATATTCCAACCCAGTTCGGCTGCGGCCTCAGCAACAGAGCCTGTACCGCAAAAAGCATCAATGAAATATGATTCTTTTGAGTATGGCTTTCCGATAAACTCACCAAGTTGATCTACTAATCTGGCTTTTGACCCTATATATCTGAATGACATGTTATTCGCTGCTGTATCATAAATTTTATCAATTATACTATTATCTTGATTAAAAGCAATAACACTATGTGTGCTCTAAAAATATCTGTGCTTTAAATAATTTCATGCTAGTGAAAAGTGGATTTGACTCTCTGCTTATAAAAATGGCATTATCTGTTATGTATGTAATGAAATAATTTTTTTATTTTAATAATGCGAAAATAAAATGTATTTAAACTGACTGGTTTAAGAGGGTTGTATGAATAAACTTACAGATATTTCTAAAAACGGATTCAGAGTTTGTGAGTCACGCGAAAATGAACTTGATATTGCGTTTATTTCACTCAGGCTTGCGCTTAAAGCATATTTTTCTACTTATCGTGATCTCAAACTAAATTTGTCATCCCTTAATAGTAATATTTTTAATATTGAAGATGTTGATAAAAATTATTCTCTTTCTTATTATGAGTCTTGTACAGAGACTATCGTTCATTTTCAGCATTTCTTTGAACTTGCTTGCAAACATATTTTAAAAAATGAACACCCCCTTTTAGCTGACGTTGCATCTAAAAAAGCCGTTGTTCTATCAAAGCTTTTAAAAGGCGAAATGCTAAATGAGATTGAAGATAATAGTTTACAGTCAATAGAGTTCAGCGAAGCAATATCCAGACTGTTAGAGTTGATTAAAAATGAAAGTATCAATGATTTCAAATTATTAAATTTTATCCTTTCTGGTGAAGAAGTATTGAGAACTGTAAATTCACTTAGGAATAGAATCTGGCATAGAGGGCTTTTTGTTTTACGCTACGAAGCACTTGATGAGTTAGTTTGCCGATTTATTTTACCGTTAGTCAGTGAGTTTTTATCTCTGAATCTATTTTATGGTAATGAAATAAATTGGAAGTATAAAGATCTACACTGTAATGTTGACCCGATTTCTGAATTAAGTAATATGAATTTTAATACAGCTTTTGAGTTGGATAAAGTTGCATTTTTAAAAGAAATGGGAAGGGCTGCATATAATAATCCCTTATATGAAACTGTTTTAAAAAGAACAGGAAGACAAAATTTCTCTTCATTATTTGATAATGCTTCTATTCAAAAAGCTGAGGATGTCGCTAATCATGAATTACAGAAACATCATGCAGAGTTGAAGGCTTGCCCAGTATGCGGTGTAAACTCTTTGATTTTATACCCTGAATCTGATTGTGAGTATAATAATGATAACGAGGTAAGCAATGTCATTACTTACATATGGAAAATAACATGTGAATGCTGTGGGTTTTCGTTACATAATGAATTTAAAAATGCGAAAGATTATGGCTTCAATAATATTGAAGATTTTTGGGTGTAAATCCCCTATGATTCCTTAATTAGATAATGAAGCCATGCATTAACCATGCAGGGCTTCATTCGAATTTTAATATCTATCTTATATTTATTTTTCTTGCTGTTCTTTTTCTTTTTTTGCCAACTCTAATATTTCTTTGAGATATTGAAGGTGGTTGGATATATGTCTGAGTGCTAATGCTCCAAGTGATAATCCTAAAAGAAAAGCTAATCCAAATACGATTAGTGTATTTGCTGTGCCGGAATTGAAGATCCCTTTTGATATGGTATCACCCAATTTGTCTAACCCACCAAAACCTTGAACTGCTGAGTATGCCAATCCAATTATTGATAAGACGGCAGTTTTTTCTCCAAAAAAATCATTTATTCTTGATTTAACTCTTTGTATCTTTATGTTTAACCAATCTATTGAATAGTTTAATTCAGTTAACGAGTAAGGCATCAGTTTTTCTATATTTTGCTCATCATTGTCAATTTCACAAATTAGATCATTGAAAATTTCCTTTTTGAAGTTGAGCATGAACTTCACGCCAGGTATTATAGGGGTGAATAAGTATATTATACCGGCAAGTGAATTGAGGGCATACAAAATGAGTACTGATAAAAGAAACGGCCCCTTGGGAAGGTCAAAAATTTTATAGATAACTGCCATTATCACCATTAAAACAAGAGAAATTAGTGATGTGAGAAATGAATATACTTGAACCTTTCTAAGTAAGTTGCTTCTTTTATTTATTTGATTATAGGGAGCATAAGAATTCATTTTACTTATTGTTTTGATGATTTGATTTACTCTATACATTGTTTATAATTCCATTAATAAACTATTGCTTAGGAGCCTTGATTACAGGATGTATAGATTTTACACTATCAAGTCGGAATAATTTATATAGTTTGTTCGATTATCACAAATCGGGACTGATGGTATCAATGATGGTATCATGTCCATTGTGGCAATTTTTAATCTATTTATATCAAAAGGATAGTTGCGATGTTCGAGTTCGGCCTTCGCACCAAATCCCCCAATCAGTCCACTAAAATCTTTTTTGTATCTGCATTTCATCATTTGAAAACCTCCTGTTGAGGCATCTGTTCTTCTGGCTCCGATGCGGCTAACACAGCACGCTCCCCACTTTCCACCTCCGCTTCCTCCTCACACCACCTTTCAAACAGCCTGGCGAATCTGGCGCTTTGCCAGGTTTCTCCAACCTGGCTCAAGATAAAGCCAGTGACCACAATAGCGGAAATAAAGTAAAACAGTGAAAATGCGATAACCGAATTTACGCCCCCGCTGGCCAGTAACGATTGTATTGTCGTCCACCAGGCGCAAGCAAAAATGACGATTGAAAATAGCCAGAAAACCCCGCTAACGATGTGAAAATTTTTTATTTTTTTAGCATCTACAGAAAAAAGATTTTCTTCACAACGATATAAGGATGGGTTTTTAAGGAAACTCATTAATCGTACATCATATGAGCCGATATTTTTATCAGCGATAAACGCGATCAGCTGATGGGCGTGCCAGACAGGAAGAGTAATCCCGATCTGCTCATACAAAAATTTCATTTGTACCGTCTGATGCGTCCTCGAGAGTTTAGTGTCGGGTATTTCAGCGTTCGCTATCTCAGCGATTTTATTCAGCACCTCTATTTTCGTTTCAATAGGTACCTTTTCGAAGCGGATTTTTCGCTTTGCTGGCGGGCTGGATATCACTTTTCCCGCCCAGTCGATGATCTTTTTAGCCACATATAAAACCGCGGGTAGTAATACCAGCTTTGCAATATCTATCTCGTTAATGGCTCCCATCGTTATTCCTTTATAAAATGAATATGCAATGAATTTACAACACTGAATTTATTTTATGTAGCCCTCATTATTATGAGGGCTTCGATATGGCTAATTCCTGGGCTGGCGCATAGTCTGACTTATTGCCTTCCGCTCAATACGGCTCCTGCCCGGAGGCCGTTGTACTTAAAGACTGAAGCCAATCTCCACCGATGCCGCACTGCGTTCCCCCTCGCCATGGTAAACCGCTTCGATATTGTTACCATCGGGATCGAGTACAAAGGCCGCGTAGTACCCCGGGTGATAAGTTCGCTCACAGGGTGCGCCGTTATCACTGCCGCCATGTGCCAGCGCTGCCTGGTAAAAAGCATCCACCGTCTCACGATCCCTGGCCTGGAAAGCCAGATGATGGCGTCCTGTCGGCTTACCTGCGGAACCGGGGCTATTAATGGATGAAACAACAAGCTCATCAGCCCAAAAATAATCGTCGTAGGTATTCACGACAGGGATCTCAAGGACCGCCAGCACGGCTGTATAAAACGCTTTGCTGGCCTCGAAATCATTTACCACAAGCTGGATATGGTCGATAAGCCTGCCGCGATGTAATCGGTAAGTCTCCATGATGGTTTCCTCATTCAGTCGTATTAACAGGTATTTATCCGTTATCTAAAAGGAACGTTGTACGGATTTGATGGATGAGTACAGGCCCGGGGTGGCGAAGAATCTCAGTCAACAGAGCATGATATTCAAGTCCAGTCTGTCACCGCAATCCTGACCCCTCAACCCCGTCCCCCAATCACCCCGATAAACTCTCTGACCTGCTTCTGCTTCCTGGCCGACAGCTTCTCCACCCTGCGCATCACGGCTTCCAGCTCCGGTTCCGGCTCAACCGCCGTCAGCACAATACAGCCCTCCATCGCCCGCACCTCCACCCGGGTGCCGGTCGAAAACCCTGCCGCCGCCAGCCACTGGCCCTTCATGATTAGCGCCGGAACAAGACGACGATCTGGCAAACGTCTCACATAACTCACCGTCAACTGACGCTTATTTTTCGGCGACACTTCTGGATCAAACGAATCTACAATACAATCAGCATTAGTCATGGTTGCTATTCTCGCGAAATAGTAATTGTGATCAGCGGTGCGGGTGTGTTGGCGCACATTCGCACCGCGCTAAATAACACCTGTAAACCTAACCAGTAATAAAAATAAAGTCCAGACTTTAATCGGACATAATAAACACCTTTAACCGCGAATTAAGAGTTAACAGAATGCGTGATACTATTAATTAGCGCCTGTTGAAAATGACTTTCCTGATATTGCTGAAATAACCGCAAAGCAGATTCAAAAAATAAAAGCGAGATAATGCGCGCAACAGAATGCCATGTCCAATTACGGGCACCCATCTCTTTTGCCAGCGAACCCTTCCGGGACTTCAGGCTACGGGCAATACCTGCCGGCAGGGCGGACCAGAACGAGAGCGCCGGATGAGTCCGCCGCTCAATCTCCTCCACCGTCACTTGATAATCACAAAAACTGGCGCTTTTGGGCATCGCCTGATCCAGCAAAAACGCCGCGTATTCGCCCTTATCCGGACTGGAGCCGATAAAAATAATCTTCCAGTATCCGCTGGGAAGCTCCACGGCGGGCAAGGTAGCGATATGTGCCGTTCGAACAGCGGCCCGGTAATAGACCACATGTTGTTATTAAGCGTATAGGCTTCGCGAACCACCGTTTGCGCGCTTCCGCCGGTCGGGCAGCCCACTTCACAATGATCCACGCCTGATGATGCGGCAGCGCACGCGACGGCAAAAAATAGCGACGGCAGTACGCTGAATACTCGAGATAGCTTCATATTATTGATGACGTCAAAGAAAAGATGAACCGATGCATAAAAGAACCCCCTGAATAACCAGAGCGGAATTCATCTATGAATCGCAAAGATGAAGTGAGAGCGTAAAAAGAGTTAGCCGGTTGCAGCCGCGCGGAATATCACAAGATGATTTAACATCACGGCGGATGTTATTTTGTGAACCCAGAAATGATGTTGAATGAGGTAATCAGACTCTCAGCCCGCCATTTTCAGCCGGGCTGAACGGGCGGGAATATGTCCAACGAAGCGTAAAGCGGTCGGCATCCATGTCGTTGTCTGAAAAAATGTTGCGGCAGGGGAAAACGCTTCTCTCTGCGAGGAGGATTACTCAGACTACGCGGATGACCGATTAAGGAGAGAAGGTATGAAAAAGGAACTCTGGAGAGGCGTGCTGGCACTGACCGTACTTAGTCTCCCCGCGCTGGCGGAAACAGGCGTTTCATTCAGCCACAAAGACTGGGAAGTGGTATGCGATAACACGCTGACCTGCCGTGCGGCGGGATACAGCGCTGAAGAAGGAAGCGGAGGTTCGGTGCTGCTGACCCGCCAGGCCGGAGCGGGTACCGCCGTCTCGGGAGAGCTGATGCTGGCGGAGGTGACCGACAGCGACGTTCTGCCGGGCAAACTGACGCTGTGGATCAACGGCCAGCCGGCAGGCGATGTGAAGCCGGCAAAAGAGAGCTGGCCGCTGTCGGAGAAACAGGCCTGGGCGATCGTTAACGCCATCAAAGGCAGCGGGAAGGTCGAATTTACAGGCGGGGAGGCGCCGTTTGAGCTTTCCGGCGAAGGCGCTTACGCGGTACTGCTGAAAATGGACGATGTTCAGGGGCGAATCGGCACGCCGGGCGCGTTGACCAAAAAAGGCGACAGGCCGGAAAGTAGCGTCCGGGCAGCGATTCCCGCCCCGGTTATTCACCGGGTCATGCCTGAGAAAGCGCAGGAGAGAGCGCTAACCGCGCCTGAGCTGGCGGTGTTCAAGCCGAAGCTTCTGGCCACGCTAAATAACGATGATTGGTGCGATCGCCTCCAGCCTGAGGAGGGGGAGGCTGAAACCATCAGCCTGACGCCGCTGGATAACGCGCATTCCCTGATTTCGGCCTTGTGCTGGCGGGCGGCCTATAACGAGGGATACGGCTATTGGGTTGTGGATAGCAAACTTGAGGGTAATCCAACGCTTATTACGGTTTCCGGTTCTGAGTATGGTGACGGCGAGATTTTTATGAGCCAGAAAGGGCGAGGGCTCGGCGATTGCTGGGGGACGGCGAGCTGGCTCTGGGATGGCACAACGTTCCGCAAAAGCCGTGAAGCGACCACCGGGATGTGCCGCTATCTTCGCCTCGGCGGGACATGGGATCTCCCCACCTGGGTGACCGAGGTTAAACCGGCAAAGTGAAATCACGCGGCCAGAATCTCTCCCGGCACACACGTCGACAGAGACGGCAGGGAGGGATCTTAACGATCGTCCGCGTCGCGGGATCGCGATCGAGGGGGATGATGTTCAGCGTTCAGCCAGCCTTCTTTTCGGAGCTTTTTGACACCAGCGTGCGCTATACCGGCGTGTCGCTCGGCTTCCAGCTGGCGAACATCGTCGGCGGCCTAACGCCGATGATTGGTACCTTGCTGCTGGTGTGGTCCGGCGGCGCATCGTGGCCCATCTCGCTGTTTCTCGCCTGCATGGCGCTGATTACCATCCTGTGCGTCTGCGTGACGCGGGAAAGCTATAACGATGAGCTTAATGAGGTGAAGAAGTAGCTGGGGAGGGTTGCCCCGCCATGACCGGCGGGGCGGGCGTATCAGAACAGATTAAATTTATATTCGATAATCACTTCCGAAGAGAGCGAGTTGGCCCGGCTGTAATGGCCGTCGGTAAGCACCGGCGTTTTGCCATTCATCTTATAGGACCAGCCCGGCCCGAATATCGCCCAGACGGTGAGATTTTTTAGTCTCGGGTGCGTCGGCACCCAGCGGCTGAAGGCGTTAATTTCCCCGGTACGGACGTGGTTGCCGCGGTAGTTAAACTGGGCGATGTTGCCGGCGAGACCGATCGCCAGCTCTGGTGTCAGGTTATAGTCCGACATATTAGAGAGAACCAGTTCACCGTCGCGCATATAGTCGTTGCCGGCATAGGCCATTGAGATAAAGGTCCCGCGCGAGTTTTTACTCATATGGCGCGGGTAGAAGCCCACTTCATTGGCCTTGTTCGCATCGGTATAGCCCAGACCCCACTTCGTGCTCCAGTTGTCCGCCTGCCACTTCACATCCATGGCGATGTGCCAGGCGTCGTCGTCAAAGTCACGCTTATTCGCCGGCATCGCTTTATACTCGTCCAGCGCGTGAGTGGCGTAAACCTGAGTACCGATGTTCAGCGCTTTTATTGGCTTAATATTGGTAAACAGAATATGGCGGCGCAGATAGTTATCGCTTTCACCATAGCCGTACTGCATGTTCAGGTGCTCGCTTTGCCACAGAATATCGCCGCTGGCGATATGGTTAATGTACTGTCCGCTGTTGGTCTGGAAGCGTTTCTTATCCGGCGAGTTACGATCCATCGCGCTTTCGATGTACGCGCCGCGCAGCGTGAAGGGGCCGTAGTTCACCGCGCCGGTCCAGCCCAAATAGGTGGTCGGGGAGAGGCGGGTCGAGTTGGAGATGACGCCAAAGTTTTTCATCGTCTGCCAGCCCCAGCGGGCGTTCAGATGAGTGTCCGCCAGGCGATACTGCAGCTTGACGTTGCGTTGACCAAATTTGGAAAAGCCTTCAGCGTTGCTCTTTTTATTCCCGCTGCCGTTGTTATACAGCACGCCGCGGGAGTTAAAGTAATCGCTGGCGCCGAGCTTTACCGCTCCGTAGTAAGTGGCATCAAAGCCAATAATATCGGCAAAATAGCCGGACTGATAATCGACGGCGACGCCCTGACCCCAGGCATTATGGACTTTCTTTGGCTCGGTCTCTTCTTCCTTAAGATATTTCCAGTAGTTTTTAAACGATAAATTCATATGGGACTGGCTGAATAACGGATCGTCGAGCACGGTATCGATATAATCGCGCTCCTTCAGGCTGTTAGTGGTCGAAGCTGACCAGGCGCTGGCGGGAATAGCCAGCAGCATAATGGCGACTGTTGTAGTATTGATTTTCATAATAAACCCCAGAGTAGGGACGCAGCGATCCAGGCGAGGTGTTTTCGCCTGAAGTCTGCCGTAATAAATAGTTAAGCGTGGTTATTATTTTTTATCGAGAGCCTGTTTTCCGGCTTCGACATATTTCATGGTGCCAATTTCTGGAACGGTATATTTGCCGTCTTTATAAACAATTTTAACCACCGCGGCATTGGCAAGCGGTTTGTTTTTCGCGTTATCGTCGGTTAAATCGGAAATCATAATCTGCATTGCGGTACCGGATGAAATCGCCAGCACGTTTTTATCGCCCCGGGCCTGCGCGTTTGCAACGATAGTGTGCAGCGCTGCCTGGGTACGGGTTTTTACCTGCTGATAGTTTTCCGCCATACCCTTTGGGTCGGCCGCTGCCAGCGCGTTCTGGTTGGTATCGACGGCCAGGGTGCCCGCTTTCATTTGGCTGAACAGCGCAGCGCCGTCTTTAAGCCCCAGCTCTCTGGCGCCAGCGTCGGCCATATCTTTGTTATAGCCGCCTTCGAAACCGCCGAAGAAGGCTTCCCGCAGGCCGCTGAGCTCAGTAAGTTTGTAATCACTTACTCCGGCTTGCTTAAGGATCACCTGCATGGTTTCACGCTGACGTCCGGCATCGCTGGAATAGAAACTGTCAAACGGAATACCTTTAAGCCCCTCGCCGAGATAACGAGCGACGCGAATGCCGTCTTCGGTAAGCGGTGAGTCCGCCCAACCCTGCACGCGGTCAAACGTATTCAGCAGAGTTTTGCCATGACGGGCGAAATAGATATTCACGCCGTCATCGTTTTTAACTTCCGCCGCAGAGCAGGTTGCCGCACCTGCCGCCATCATTAATGCTATTAGCCACTTCTTCATATAACGCTCCACCTGAATGGTCTTTTTATAAGCAAAAAAAAACCTACGTCAGATATTCGACGCGAAGCATAAATAAGATTATGTTCGCTCGAACGTCTATAACGTAGGTTTCGCCTGTTCTAAACAGTAACAATCCAACAAGGGCGACGTTAGCACTAATTATGAGAAAAGACATCTTCTATTTATTATGAATGTCAATAAATGTGATCGTCTTCATGGAGGTAATTTTGTCGATTGAGTTGTATCTTAAGTTTAATTTTCAGATTAATTGGTAGTTTTCGGCTTAAATAATTTTAGAGGATTGATCTCCGTCACAGAATAATGATGTCCGGGCTGGACTCTTTTACGCTCTGGCGTTATTTTCGCAGCACTCTGGGATTGTTACTGACCACAGGCAAAACCTAAGACCCCTGTCCGCCAATTTGGCGTGCGGCAGGAGTCTTAGGTTTTTTTTTGCGCCTAAGAAATACCTCTGCTACCTAACAAGGAGTGATGATGAGAACGAAAATTCTGACTGCCGCCATTCTGGCGTTATCTGCCGCTGGCGTACAGGCTGCTGAAAAACCGCTGAAAATACTGCTGGTTAACGATGATGGCTGCCAGTCTGTGGGAACCACTTCGCTGCAGGAAAAACTGGCGGCCAAAGGGTATGACGTCTGGATGGTGGCGCCGGCAACAAATCAGAGCGGTATCGGGTCGGCAATTACCTTTAAAACGGGTAAAGTTTTTGATGTCAAAAAAGCCGCTGACAAACGCTACTGCTTCCCTGGAACCCCTGCCGATGCGCTGGATTTTGGCCTGTGGGGCCTGCTGAAAGACGCGCCGCCGGATCTGGTGATTTCAGGCGTCAACGATGGTCCCAATACCGGTATGGCGCAGGTTAACTCCGGCACCGTGAGCGCCGCGGCCCGCGCCGTACGCTACGGTTTCCCGGCGATTGCCGCCAGCATTGGCTACCGCTTCACGGAAGAAGAGATGAAGAACAAATGGCCGAGCACGCATAAGTACTGGCCTGATTCGGTGGATTATGTCGTCTCGCTGGTGGATAAACTTAACGCCGCGCATAAACCGGGAAGTCCGATTATGCCGCAGGGGGCCGGGTTGAGCATTAACTATCCGCCGCTGCCGTCGGCTGAAATTAAGGGCGTTCATTATATTGAGAATGAACAATTCCCTGTACCGCAGATTGGTTATGAACTTCTGGCTGACGGTACCGCCAAACAGACGATGAATCCGCAGGCGATGAAACCGGCGGAAGGCGATAATGACTCGGGCTGGCTCAACAAAGGATATATTACTTACACCTTGTTTGATGGTTCATGGAACGCGCCGCACTACCAGGCGCAGTTTGAGGCGCTGCTCGGTAAATGATGCTGTAGCGATAGTAAATAAGAGGGCGCGGGCTCCGCGCCTTCTTTATATGAACCGGTGATGAAGCGCTATTCGTCGAAGAACCAGTAGCCCTGGTTAATCAAGCGGGTCAGATCGGCGATAAAAGCCGGATTGCGCAGCGTGGCCTCGCCTAGCTCCTCTTTACCCAGCAGAGTATAGCGGCACAGCGAGTCCAGAGCCGCGGGATCGGTTGGCTCCAGCTGTTCGCTATTCACAAAGAAGCTGTCGCCGATGTGCAGTACACGCAGGCCGCTCAGGCGAGTCAGCATTTCACCGCCCGCCAGCGCGTCGACAATCTCCTCTTCTTCAAAAGGCGGTTCAGCGGGGGCAATATCCAGCTCGTGGCGCGGCGTGGTAGCAAAACACCCAAACCAGCGGCGGAAATCTTCCGGCTGGCTAATCATCTCGATCATCATGCCGCGCAGGCGTTCCAGTTCATACTCTTCTACCCGTCCCGGATGTTCGCGGCAGGTCAAATCCGGATCGCTGTAGTGCTCGCCGCCGAGATCGTTTTCCAGCGCGTAATCGGCAAAGCTGCTGATCAAATCGCGGCCGTTTGGCCCACGGAAGCCGACGGAGTAGTTCAGCGCCGTTTCGTGAGTGATTCCGTCGTGCGGGAATCCGGGCGGAATGTACAGAATATCGCCAGGTTCCAGATCCTCATCAATAATGGGCGGGAACGGGTCGACGTGCAGCAGTGCCGGATGCGGGCAAAACTGACGCATCGGCAGCTTATCGCCCACGCGCCAGCGGCGGCTGCCCATGCCCTGAATAATAAAGACGTCGTACTGGTCGATATGCGGGCCCACGCCGCCGCCCGGTACGGAAAAGGAGATCATCAGATCGTCTAAACGCCAGTCCGGCAGCACGCGGAAGGGGCGCACCAGTTCAGCGGCGGGCATATGCCAGTGGTTTACCGCCTGAGCCAGTAGCGACCAGCCGGTTTCGCCCAGGTCATCAAAATGTTCAAACGGCCCGTTGCTGGCCTGCCATTGACCGTTCTTGAGGCTCACCAGTCGACTATCGACTTCCGGTTCTATGGCCAGCCCGGCCAGCTCATCCGGCGTAATCGGATCGACGAAATTCGCGAAAGCCTTCTTTAATACGACCGGCTGCTTTTGCCAGTACTTTTCTAAAAACTCAGGCCAGTTAATGTTGAGTTGATAAGCCATAGGTTCATACCAATAAGAAGAAACGGGCCTGATTATAGAAATATGCATCCTCAAGCCGCTTTGTCATGGGTCAAGGCTGGTGCTTAATTCATCATCTGAAGTTACGACAGGGTAAGAGAGGGGGAAACGTAAAGCGGATAACGTTGATTTTCGCAAAATGTCGCTTTTGCCTGAATTCGCTGCAGCCCTTGTGGCGTCTGGCTTTTTCCCATTTTTTCTGGTGTGGATGGGGCGTGGGGAGTTTAAATTATGAGCGTTTGATAAGTTTTTTGTATTTTAAGGGTTGCTATATCCCGGCAGCTCCCTATAATGCGCTCCCACTGACACGGCAGATGTGAATCACTTCACAAACAACC
>ERZ507546.35-NODE-35-length-42869-cov-14.485_pt1 | contig 42869 bp, 40 predicted proteins | sample MGYA00248664_ERZ507546 | MGnify/ENA primary metagenome ERZ507546 (study PRJEB26165, sample SAMN02676161) | human gut metagenome | isolation source: stool | host: Homo sapiens | place: USA | study: EMG produced TPA metagenomics assembly of the C.diff FMT (human gut... | reverse complement strand
CCTTGTCTTCCGACCTCCGGTTCGCCGATTTCAGCGGGCACCAGGGCATCGCTGCATATCACGTTGTTTCAGAGGCATATCGTAGCTGCACGAACATCGTCCCGGAGGCGGCACTGCCGCGCCCGTCTGGGCGATCTACTGCCCGGCAATCGCCCGACAAATCGCTTCGCCCACCTGCTGGGTGGAGGCGGTGCCTTTCATATCCGGCGTCTTCGGTCCGCTGGCAATGGTCTGCTCAATCGCCGCCAGAATACCGTCGTGGGCGGCCTGGTAGCGTGCGTCCCCGTTGCCGAGGAAGTCGAGCATCATCGCGCCGGCCCAGATGGTGGCAATCGGGTTGGCGATATTTTTGCCGTAGATATCCGGCGCCGAACCGTGTACCGCTTCAAACAGCGACGGAAAGGTGCGGTCCGGATTGAGGTTTGCCGACGGGGCAATGCCGATGGTGCCGGTACAGGCCGGGCCGAGATCGGAGAGGATATCGCCGAACAGATTGGAGCCGACCACCACGTCAAAACGCTCCGGCTGCAGCACGAAGCGGGCGCACAGAATATCAATGTGCTGCTTATCCCATTTCACCTCAGGGTATTCCTGCGCCATCGCTTCGACGCGCTGATCCCAGAAGGGCATGCTGATGGCCAGACCGTTGGATTTGGTCGCCGAGGTCAGGGTTTTGCGCGGGCGGCTCTGCGCCAGCTCGAAGGCGTAGCGCAGGATCCGGTCAACGCCGCGACGGGTAAATACCGACTCCTGAATCACCACTTCATGTTCAGTCCCCGGATTCACATGGCCGCCGAGGGCGGAATATTCCCCTTCGGTATTCTCACGCACCACGTAAAAATCGATATCGCCGGGCGCTTTCCCCGCCAGCGGGCAGGGGACGCCGGGGAACAGGCGCACCGGACGCAGGTTGACGTACTGGTCGAACTCGCGGCGGAACTTCAGCAGCGAGCCCCACAGTGAAATGTGGTCCGGCACGATATCCGGCCAGCCGACTGCGCCGAAGTAGATCGCATCAAACGTTTGCAGCTGCGCGCGCCAGTCGTCGGGCATCATGGCGCCGTGCTGCGCGTAATAGTCGCAGCTGGCCCACTCAAAGTGCTCGAAGCTTAACGCCAGCCCCCAGCGTTCGGCGGCGGCCTGCAGTACGCGGACGCCTTCCGGCAGCACTTCTTTACCGATGCCATCGCCGGGGATGGCGGCAATACGTAAGGTTTTATTCATCGTTATTCTCAGTTTGAGGTAAGGGAAATTGACTTCATCTCTATCCTATAATTGACTGATTCATAATTAATCCCGCCAACTGGTGAAACATAAAACACGAATCATGAATAATCTGCCGCTGCTGAACGATTTACGCGTCTTTATGCTGGTTGCCCGCCGCGCCGGTTTTGCCGCCGCCGCGGAAGAGCTCGGCGTCTCGCCGGCTTTCGTCAGCAAGCGCGTGTCGCTGCTGGAGCAAACGCTCAACGTCCAGCTGCTGCACCGTACCACCCGGCGCGTGGCTATCACCGAAGAGGGCGAGCGCATCTACGAATGGGGACTGCGCATTTTGCAGGATGTCGACCAGATGATGGATGAGCTCTCCGATGTGCGGCAGGTGCCGCAGGGGACGCTGCGGATTATCAGCAGCTTTGGCTTTGGCCGGCGGGTAGTCGCGCCGGCGCTCTCCGAGCTGGCCCGTCGCTACCCGCAGCTGGAGATCCGTTTTGACGTCGCTGACCGGCTGGTGGATTTAGCCAATGAAGGGGTCGATCTGGATATTCGCGTTGGCGACGATATCGCCCCCAACCTGATTGCCCGCCAGCTTGCCAGCAATCACCGCATCCTCTGCGCCTCGCCGGCGTTTGTCGCCCGCTATCCCCGGCCAAAACAGCTCAGCGATCTCGCCGCGCTGCCGTGTCTGGTGATCAAAGAGCGCGACCGGCCCTTTGGCGTCTGGCAGCTGCGCGATAAAGAGGGTGAGCACGCTATTAAGGTGACCGGACCGCTGTCGTCTAACCACGGTGAAATCGTCCATCAGTGGTGCCTCGAGGGGCAGGGGATTGCGCTGCGCTCGTGGTGGGACGTCAGGGAAAATATCGCCAGCGGCAATCTGGTGCAGCTGCTGCCGGAGTACTATCAGCCCGCCAATATCTGGGCGGTATACGTGTCGCGGCTGGCGACCTCGGCCAAAATTCGTACCACCGTGGAGTTTTTGCGCCACTACTTCCAGCAGCAATTTCCGCCGCGCAACGGCGAGGAAAAATAGCCGACGGCCGGCGCCGTCGGCCGGGGGGATTACACGCCGAGCCGATCGCGCAGGCTGTAGTAAGCCGCGCCCATGGCGGTAAACGGAATACGCAGGCTGCGCCCGCCGGGGAAAGGATAGTGCGGCAGCCTGGCGAAGGCGTCGAAACGTTCGGCGTCCCCGCGCAGCAGCTCCGAAATCAGCCGTCCGGCGAGGTGGGTACAGGTGACCCCGTGGCCGCTGTAGCCCTGCATATAATAGATATTGTTATCGAGGCGACCAAACTGCGGCATTCGCGAGAGGGTCAGCAGGAAGTTGCCGGTCCAGCGGTAGTCGATTTTCACCCCCTGCAGCTGCGGGAAGGTTTTCAGCAGCTTCGGCATAATCAGCCGCTCAACGTCGTCCGGATCCCGCGCGCCGTACACCACGCCGCCGCCGTACAGCAGACGGTTGTCGGCGGTCAGGCGGTAGTAATCCAGCAGATAGTTACAATCTTCTACGCAGTAGTTTTTCGGGATCAGCGAGTGCGCCAGCTCCTCAGACAGCGGCGCGGTGGTGACCACCTGGGTGCCGCACGGCATGCTGCGTTTCGCCAGCTCCGGCTCGAGCTTATCGCCGAGATAGGCGTTACCGGCGACGATCACGTAGTGGGCGGTGACCTGCCCGCGTTCGGTGGTCACCACCGCCGGGCTGCTGTGCTGAATGCCGGTGACCGGTGATTGTTCGTAAACCCGGCCGCCGTTGAGCCGAATGGCGTCCGCTTCGCCGATCGCCAGATTGAGCGGATGGATATGACCGCCGCTGTGGTCCAGCAGCGCGCCGGCGTAGCGGTCGCTGTCCACTTCGCGACGAATGGCGCTGGCATCCAGCAGCTCCAGCTGGGTATTGCCGTAGCGCTCCCAGTTCGCTTTCTGCTCTTCCAGAGTCTCCAGCTGTTTATGATTCAGCGCGACAAACAGCCCGCCGGGGCGATAGTCGCAGGCAATCTGATAGCGCTGGATACGTTCGCGAATAATGTCGCCGCCTTCAAACATCATGCTGCCGAGCATTTTCGCGGCATCCGGGCCGTAGGTTTTTTCGATAACGTCGATATCGCGGCTATAGGAGTTAACCAGCTGGCCGCCGTTGCGTCCGCTGGCGCCGAAGCCGATACGCGCGCCTTCCAGCAGCACCACATCGTAGCCCATTTCGGCCAGATGCAGCGCCGAAGAGAGGCCGGTATAGCCGCCGCCGACGACGCAGACGTCGCAGCTGATCGATTCGTCCAGCGTCGGGAACGGCTCATAGCGGTTGGCGCTGGCGGCGTAATAGCTGGTGGTATGTTCGCTCATGATTAAGACTCCAGGGCAATCCAGATAGTTTTCAGTTCAGTGAATTTTTCCAGCGCGTGCAGGGACTTATCGCGTCCGTTGCCGCTCTGCTTATAGCCGCCGAAGGGCACGGTCATATCGCCATCGTTGTAGTTGTTCACAAAGACGGAGCCGGCTTTCAGACGGCGGCTGACGCGGTGAGCGCGGGAGAGATCGCGGGTCCAGACCGCCGCGCCGAGGCCGTAGCGGCTGTCGTTGGCCAGCGCCAGCGCCTGCTCTTCGGTTTTAAAGCGGGTCACCACCAGCACCGGGCCGAAGATCTCCTCCTGGCTGAGGGCGGAGGCGGGGTCGACGTCGACGAAGATGGTCGGGCCGACCGCCGCGGGCCACGGATTTTTACGTCCATCCAGCAGCAGCGTGCTGTGCGCTTCGCCGGCGCGAATAAAGCTGTGGACGCTATCGGCGTGGCTGTTGTCGATCAGCATGCCCATGGTGGTATTCGGGTCGAGCGGATTGCCAGGCTGCCAGCCCTTTGCCTGCTCTTTTAGCAGGTCGAGAAAGCGGTCGGCGATGCTCTCCTCAAGCAGCAGACGGGTACCGGCGATACAGACCTGGCCCTGATTGTAGAAAATACCGCCGGCGGTGGCGTTAACCGCTTTTTGCAGGTCCGGGCAGTCGGCAAAGACGATATTGGCGCTTTTACCGCCCGCCTCCAGCCAGACGCGCTTCATATTGCTGTCGCCCGCGTCTTTCAGCAGCTGTTTACCGGTGCGGGTGGAGCCGGTAAAGGTGATGACTTCAACGTCATGATGCTGCGCCAGCGCCTGACCGGCCTCATGGCCGAAACCGCTAACCACGTTGAATACGCCGTCCGGCAGCCCGGCCTGTTTCGCCAGGCCCGCCAGGCGCAGAGCGGTAAGCGGGGATTTTTCCGACGGCTTAAGCACCACGCTGTTGCCGGACGCCAGCGCCGGGCCAAGCTTCCAGCAGGCCAGCAGCAGCGGAAAATTCCACGGCACCACCGCCGCAATCACGCCAATCGGTTCGCGGACGATCATGGCCAGTTCGTTGCCGCCAGTGGGGGCGACTTCGCCGTACACTTTATCGATGGCTTCGGCGTACCAGCGGATCGCGCGTGCGGCGCCGGGGACATCATCGCGCAGGCTGTGGCGAATCGGTTTACCGGTGTCGAGGGTTTCCAGCAGCGCCAGCTCTTCGCGATGGGCTTCCATCAGGTCGGCGAATTTATGCAGCACCGCTTTGCGTTGGGCAGGGGAGGCCTGCGACCAGTCGCCGCGATCGAAGACGCTGCGGGCGGCCTGGACCGCGCGATCGACGTCGGCCTTTTTGCCGCGCGCGACCTCGGCGAGCGTCTGCTGGGCGGTAGGGTCGACGGTGGCGAACACGCTATTATCGGCGGCGGCGCTGTATTCGCCGTTAATAAATAGCCGCGTTTCAATTGCGATATTGTTTGCTTTTTCTTGCCAGTAAGCCAGGTTGTGAAAATCCATCATGACTCCTTAATGACATAATCGGAAAAATAAAAAAGTGGTGATTTCAGACCCTCAGGGCGCAGGGCGTCCCCGGGGTTGAGTACCGTTTAAATTGCCCATTAACAGGCGTGAATTATCCGGGGCCAGCGGAATAAGTCTTTCCGCATTGCGCAAGGTGAACTGCGTTATCTTCGCGCCGCCGGAGTTCGCCTCCGGCGGCGCAGGCCTGAAGAAACCCTGAGAAAACCCCAGGCTAAAAAATCAGAAGGTGGTGGGGGTATGGGCGCTGATAATTCGGCAGATACCCGCCGAGGTGTTGCTGAAGCTATGCGGTATGCCGGTGTTAATGGCATAGCTTTGCCCAGCCACCAGATGATACGCCTGACCGTTAATGGTCAACACGACTTCACCTTCCAGTATGGTGCCTATCTCCTCACCCTGATGCTTGATCCTCTCCCCGGTTGTGGTTCCAGGCTGGTACGTTTCAAAAATCATCGCCAGCGTGCGGTTCGGATTGCCATTATGAACCAGCTTCATCGACACCCCCTGACTGCCGATTTCAATCAGATCGTCCTGATTGATAACCACCTGCGGTTCAGCCGGTTTTTCTGGTTCAGAAAAGAATTCCGAGAGCGACAGCCCGTAGACTTTCAGCAGCTTTTGCAGCGTACTGATCGCAGGACTGACTTTGTCCTGCTCTATGGTGCTGATGGCACTATGTGTTAACCCAGACAGTTCGGCGGCACGACGCTGTGAGAGACCCAGCTGTTGGCGGATCTCTGACAGACGTTTCCCTGGCGCCAGTCCGTCATCGCTCATATTTGCATTTCCTTAACGGTAGTGGTCAGAGTCGCTGTTTTTCAGCAATATAGCTCTGACAGGCGGTGATAAAACCTTCAAACAACATTCGCGACAGGGCGTATTCGCTACTGTTCCATTCAGGATGCCACTGCACGCCGAGGGCGAAAGGGTGGTCGTTAACGCTGACCGCTTCCACCAGCCCGTCCGGAGAACGCGCCTCCACGCGCAGACGTGGACCCGTCGTTTTTGCTCCCTGCCCGTGTAACGAGTTTACCCAAAACGTGTTGCAGCCCGGTATTAACTGAGAAAGTAATCCTCCTTCCTGAACCTGAACTTCATGCGAGGGCGCATATTGCTGCTCGACGGGAAGTTCGGGGTCTTCACGGTGTTCAAGAAGCTCAGGCTGCTCGAACAGACGACGATACAGAGTCCCGCCGGTGGCGACAACCAGTTCCTGTAGTCCACGGCAGATGGCGAAAATGGGGATGCGCCTTTCGAGCGCGGCGTCGATCAGCGCCATGCTCAGAAGATCACGCCCGGGATCGGCGTCAGGCTCATCGCCGTTTTCACCATAGAGGTGCGGCTGTACGTTGCTTGGGCTGCCGGGCAGATAAATGCCGTCCAGTTTTGGCAGTAGCGCAGAAAGCAGTTCCGGCTCGGCCAGCGCGTGCGGCAGGGCAATCGGTACGCCGCCGGCGTTCACAATCGCGTTCAGGTACTTCTCTTGCAGAGTCTGGGTCTGGTGACCCTTAAGCCTGTTTCGACACATCACCACGCCAATAACTGGCTTGTACATTATATTTTCCATGATCGCCCTCACAAAGTGGACTAAATTATGACCGGATTAGCGGGTAAAACGGCCATTTCGTTCAATATTTTCTCAATCTAGCAGTGGATATAGCCCTTTGCAAACTTAATTTAACATTTGACAAACAATTTGTTTGCATACACATTCGAAAGGTGGACATTATATTTAACAGTGCCATTCAGGGTCCAAAACTAAAACAACGGCGGTGAATCATGGAAACCAATATCGTAGAAGTTGAGAATTTTGTTCAGCAGTCGGAAGAGAGACGGGTCAGCGCATTCACCTGGGAAGTGAAGCGCTACCTCGAGCGTTACCCCAATACGCAATACGTTGATGTGCTGCTAACCGACCTGAACGGCTGCTTCCGCGGTAAGCGGATCCCGGTGTCCAGCCTGAGCAAGCTGGAGAAGGGGTGTTATTTCCCGGCTTCGGTGTTTGCGATGGATATTCTCGGCAACGTGGTGGAGGAGGCGGGGCTCGGCCAGGAGATGGGCGAACCGGACCGTACCTGCGTGCCGGTGCTGGGAACCTTAACCCCGTCGGCGGCGGACCCGGAATACATTGGTCAGGTTCTGCTGACCATGGTTGATGAAGATGGCGCTCCCTTTGACGTTGAGCCGCGGAACGTGCTTAACCGGCTCTGGCAGCAGCTGCGCCAGCGCGGGCTGTTCCCCGTGGTAGCGGTAGAGCTGGAGTTCTATTTACTTGACCGCAAGCGCGACGCGGAAGGTTACCTGCAGCCGCCGTGCGCGCCGGGAACCGGCGATCGCAATACCCAAAGCCAGGTTTACTCCGTCGACAACCTCAACCACTTTGCCGACGTACTTAACGAAATCGATGAGATCGCCCAGCTCCAGCTGATCCCCGCCGACGGCGCGGTGGCGGAAGCCTCTCCCGGCCAGTTTGAAATCAACCTCCACCATACCGATAACGTGCTCGACGCCTGCGATGATGCGCTGGCGTTAAAACGTCTCGTGCGTTTGATGGCGGAGAAGCATAAGATGCACGCCACTTTTATGGCGAAACCCTATGAAGAGCACGCCGGTAGCGGGATGCATATCCATATCAGCATGCAGAACAACAAAGGCGAGAACGTGCTGGCGGACGCGGACGGCGAAGATTCGGCGATGTTAAAACGCGCGCTCGCCGGGATGATTGACCTGATGCCGGCGTCGATGGCGCTGCTGGCGCCGAACGTGAACTCGTATCGTCGTTTCCAGCCGGGAATGTACGTGCCGACCCAGGCGTCGTGGGGGCACAACAACCGGACGGTGGCGCTGCGCATTCCGTGCGGCGATCGGCACAATCATCGCGTCGAGTATCGCGTGGCCGGGGCGGACGCCAACCCGTATCTGGTGATGGCGGCGATTTTTGCCGGCATCCTCCACGGTCTGGATAATCCGCTGCCGTTACAGGAAGAGGTGGAGGGCAACGGCCTCGAGCAGGAGGGGCTGCCGTTCCCGATTCGCCAGAGCGACGCGCTGTGGGAGTTTATGCAAAACGATCATCTGCGCGAGCGGCTTGGCGAACGCTTCTGCCACGTTTATCACGCCTGTAAAAATGACGAATTACTGCAGTTTGAGCGTCTGATCACAGAAACTGAAATCGAGTGGATGTTGAAAAACGCCTGATTTTCGCCCCGCGAGGGGCGCTTTAGCATTATCACGAGTAGCATCATACGGCCTGAGCGGAGCCTGGTCGGACGTTTTTGCTGGGAGCCCAGCCATTCCCGGATGTCGCGTTAAGGAGCGCAGGCGGCAACGGGGCTTCAGTTAACGACACAGTGTGTAACGAGGTAGGAAATGATGCAGATGTTCAAATATCCGCAGGGAGAAGGGGGCCGTCATGGCCGCATGGAATGCGTCGCCACCGCCGCTCGTCGGTTCTTTTTACCTTTTGATTTGCCATTAACCCCGTTGCGAAGCAGGTTGGTTTCCCGGTCTCTACGACCGCAAACCCAGGTGTGCAGCGGGGGAAATGGCTATGGCTATTAATCCCTCTCTCGATAGTGCCTCCGGGGCGGAAAAACCGCGCCTGCGCAAGTCTCTCAAGCTGTGGCAGGTGGTGATGATGGGCCTCGCCTATCTGACGCCGATGACGGTTTTCGATACTTTCGGCATCGTCTCCGGCATCAGCAACGGCCACGTCCCGGCGTCCTATCTGCTGGCGCTGGCTGGGGTGCTGTTTACCGCCATCAGCTACGGCAAGCTGGTGCGCCAGTTTCCGCAGGCGGGCTCGGCCTATACCTATGCGCAGAAGTCGATCAGCCCGCACGTCGGTTTTATGGTGGGCTGGTCATCGCTGCTGGATTATCTATTCCTGCCGATGATCAACGTGCTGCTGGCGAAGATTTATCTTTCCGCGCTGTTTCCGGACGTGCCGCCCTGGGTGTGGGTGGTGACGTTTGTGGCTATTCTCACCGCGGCGAACCTGAAAAGCGTCAACCTGGTGGCGAACTTCAACACCCTGTTCGTGCTGGTGCAGATCTCGATCATGGTGGTCTTTATCGTGCTGGTGGTGCAGGGGTTGCATAAAGGGGAAGGGGTGGGCACCGTCTGGTCGCTCCAGCCGTTTATTAGCCAGAATGCGCACCTGATCCCGATCATTACCGGGGCGACGATAGTCTGCTTTTCGTTCCTCGGTTTCGATGCGGTGACCACGCTTTCCGAAGAGACGCCGGACGCCGCGCGGGTGATCCCAAAGGCCATCTTCCTTACTGCGGTCTACGGTGGGGTGATTTTTATCGCCGCCTCGTTCTTTATGCAGCTCTTTTTCCCCGATATTAGCCGTTTTAAAGACCCGGACGCGGCGCTGCCGGAGATCGCCCTCTACGTTGGCGGCAAGCTGTTCCAGTCGATATTCCTGTGCACGACGTTTGTGAATACCCTGGCCTCAGGCCTGGCTTCGCACGCCAGCGTGTCACGGCTGCTGTACGTTATGGGCCGCGATAACGTTTTCCCGGAGCGCATTTTCGGCTACGTCCATCCGAAATGGCGTACCCCGGCGCTGAACGTGATTATGGTGGGGATTGTCGCGCTGTCGGCGCTGTTCTTTGACCTGGTCACCGCCACGGCGCTGATTAACTTTGGCGCGCTGGTGGCGTTTACCTTCGTTAACCTGTCGGTATTTAATCACTTCTGGCGGCGTAAAGGTTTTAACAAAACCTGGAAAGATCGCTTTCACTATCTGCTTCTGCCGATGGTCGGCGCGCTAACGGTGGGTGTACTGTGGATTAACCTGGAGGCGACCTCGCTGACGCTGGGTCTGATATGGGCGGGCCTCGGGCTGCTGTATCTGACCTATCTGACCCGCCGCTTCCGCAAGCCGCCGCCGCAGTTTGACGGCGCCAAAGCGGAACAGGCCTGGGAATCGTAACGATTTTTTGCGCAGACACAAAGGCAGGCGATTGAGCCTGCCTTCTTTTTGTCATTCTCGTTTGAAATCAGGCGCTCGGAAGAGATAGCAGGGGCAGAAGGTAAGAATAGTGAGGACGTATTATTTCTTTTTCTTATGAGTTGGCAGCTGTGCAGAGCGCCGATCCTTCACATAGGAGACCAGGCTGAAGATGGCTACTCCCAGCAAAACCACCGCGACGATAAAGAGCAGGATACCTGACATAGATTAACCTAATGTTATGTTTAACATGAAGAAAAAATACCGTGATATCGAGATAATAGCATCGGGATATTTCTTAAAGATGACCCGATGAATCAGACGAGAATAGACTGCCAGCAATACACTGAAATTATTATTTACATGAATAAATGTGAAGAGTAAAGCAAAGGTGTGGTGAAAAAATGAACGGGTTACACTCGTTTAAGCGAATTTACAGACGAGAGTCCCACAGGCTGCTACCCTTGGCCCGCTTAAATAGGGTTGAGAGTAATAAATGTTTAACAAGCATATCATCGGTCTTATTGGGCCGTTGTTGATTCTGACTTCATTCCATAGCCTGGCTGACGCCGGGCACCCGTCAATTCGTGAACGTATTGTCGAGCAGGTGTTAAAACCCTGCGAAGGAAAAAAAGCCGGCGATAAAGTGCTGATCGTCGACCATCGCGGCGGCAAGCATGCGGCTATCTGCACGCTGGCGGCGGTACCGCTACCGGAGTAACGCTCTCCCTCTCATTTCAGCCTCCCTTCGTTGTGGCGGAAAACGTATTTCTTTCCGCACTTTGCGAGCCATTGCCCGGAAAAATGTCATAAATTTGTCACAATTAAGGCGATGATAATCACTGACTGAGGATTAAGGGATGAGAAAAAGTCTACTCGCTGCCGCCGTGATCGGCGTTATTTTACTCTCCGCCAGCGTCCAGGCGCAGGAACAGGCGGCACCGGAAGGGTACCAGCTTCAGCAGGTGCTGATCATGAGCCGCCATAACCTGCGCGCGCCGCTGGCGAACAACGGCAGCGTGCTGGAGCAATCAACGCCGAAGTCCTGGCCTGAGTGGGATGTCCCCGGCGGCCAGCTGACCACCAAGGGCGGGGTGCTGGAAGTGTATATGGGGCACTATATGCGCGAATGGCTGGCGCAGCAGGGGCTGGTGACCAGCGGCGAATGCCCGCCGGAGAACGCGGTCTACGCCTATGCCAATAGCCTGCAGCGCACCGTTGCCACCGCGCAGTTCTTTATCACCGGCGCGTTTCCCGGCTGCGGCGTGACCGTGCACCATCAGGAAAAAATGGGCACCATGGACCCGACGTTTAATCCGGTGATTACCGACGATTCCGCAGCCTTCAGCGAAAAGGCGGTGCAGGCGATGGAGAAAGAGCGGCAGGGGATGCAGCTGAGCGAAAGCTATAAGCTGCTGGAGGAGATGACCGACTACCGTAACTCCCCGTCCTGCAAAGAGAAGCAGCAGTGCTCGCTGAGCGATGCGAAAGACACCTTTAGCGCCAAATATCAGCAGGAGCCGGGCGTTTCCGGGCCGCTTAAAGTCGGCAACTCGCTGGTTGACGCCTTTACGCTGCAATATTACGAGGGGTTCCCGAAAGACCAGGTTGCCTGGGGTGAAATCAAAACCGATAAGCAGTGGCAGGTGCTGTCGAAGTTGAAAAATGGCTATCAGGATAGCCTGTTTACTTCCCCTGAAGTGGCGCGCAACGTGGCTAAACCGCTGGTGAAATATATCGATAACGCGCTGGTGGGCGACGCGGCGAAAGCGGCGAAAGTCACGCTGCTGGTGGGGCACGATTCCAATATCGCCTCGCTGCTGACGGCGCTGGATTTTAAACCTTATCAGCTGCACAACCAGTACGAACGTACGCCCATCGGCGGCAAGCTGGTGTTCCAGCGCTGGCATGATAAGAGCGGCAATCGCGACTTGATGAAGATTGAGTACGTGTATCAAAGTACCGAACAGCTGCGCAATGCCGATGCGCTGACCCTGCAATCGCCGCCGCAGCGGGTGACGCTGGCGCTGAACGGTTGTCCGGTCGATGACAACGGCTTCTGCCCGATGGACACCTTTAAAAAAGCGATGGCCGAGGCCACGAAGTAGCAGAGTATAAAAAACCCGGAGCAATCCGGGTCTTGCTGCCGATGTTTAGCCTGATCTTGTAGCCCGGACAGGCGCAACGCGCCGCCTCCGGGAAGCTCATGCAAGAACTTCCGGAGGCGGTACTGCTTACCTGTCCTGGCTACACGTTCTTGCGTTCGATAGTTTGTTCGCCCCAGAACAGGGAGTCTTTGTCGGTTTTGGCGAAGGCGAGGGGCAGGACTTCATCGCTGCCTTCTTCCCAGATTTTCTCCGCCAGCTTTTCATCGTAATGGGCTAATTCAAAAATCGCCTCGGCAATTTCGGGAGACGTATTGCGCAGACTGGCCCATTCACCCACGCGGTGGGCCTTTGCTTCTTGATTCGGCATGCTTTTCCTCCTGCTGAAGATTAACCGTGTAATTTCACTGCCAGATCCGCAACGTGTTGCCCCTGATAGCGGGCAATGGCTAATTCTTCTTCACTTGGCTGGCGTGAACCATCGCCGCCGGCAATGGTGGTGGCGCCGTAAGGCGTGCCGCCGCGAACCTGCGAGACATCAAACAGTTCCTGGGCGCCGTAGCCAATCGGTACAATAATCATCCCGTGGTGGGCAAGCGTGGTCCAGGTCGAGGTGATGGTTTGCTCCTGACCGCCGCCGGTACCGGTTGAGCTGAATACGCTGGCCAGTTTGCCGTACAGCGCTCCGGACGCCCACAGGCCGCCGGTCTGATCGAGAAAGGTGCGCATCTGTCCGGACATATTGCCGAAACGGGTTGGGGTACCAAAGATGATGGCGTCGTACTCAGCCAGCTCCTGCGGCGTGGCGACGGGCGCGTTTTGCGTTTTCCCGCCTGCTTTGGCAAAAACCTCTGCCTGCATGGTTTCCGGCACGCGCTTCACGACCACTTCAACGCCATCTACCTTGTTTGCTCCTTCGGCGACGGCATGCGCCATGGTCTCAATGTGTCCGTACATGGAATAATAAAGCACCAGAATCTTAGCCATTTGCATCACTCCTCGGTTGCGTTATGAGCCAGCCAGTCGACTGGCTACCTTTAAAGATAAGACCTCTGGCGAAGAGTGCAAATGCAACAATCATTTATTTGATTTATAACAACATTGCTAACATTCAGGGCTGTTGCAAAAAGATACATCTTCAGCGGCGCCATTTTAGGCTGTCATAAGAGTCGCTTAGCGCGCGCCCGGCGCAATAGCGGCAGTTCTTATACAAAATCTATTTCAGAATGTGACGATATCCACCCGGCGCGGCTTTCCTTCGCTAACCTTAAAAGCACGTGATACGCAACCCGTATCGCGGAGGCCAGAGCCTCGTGTTTCACCTAATGCAGCATGATGTCTAACCTAAATGGAGGTCAGTAATGGCAAACCATCGTGGCGGTGCCGGCAACTTTGCCGAAGACCGTGAAAGAGCATCAGAAGCAGGTCGTAAAGGTGGCCAGCATAGCGGGGGGAACTTTAAAAACGATCCTCAACGCGCTTCCGAAGCGGGCAAGAAAGGGGGCAAAAACAGTCATGGTAGCCGCGAAAGCTAGCGCGCCGGATTGTTGCTGATGGGGGATAATCTCCCGGGCCCGACCCCATCACCCTCGCCGCCGACGTCACGTCGGCGGTTTTTTTTCCACTTTGCAGGTTCCGCCGAGCGGGAGGAACGCCCGGCTCGCGGCGTAAACGCCTTAGCCGGGCTACGGGTTGACGCTGTTTTGTAGCCCCGGTAAGCGCAGCGCGACCGGGGATTTCCCGGTACGGGTCTGCCGGCGTTGCACGCTTTTATACCGGGGTGACGTTGGTTTGCCCGGCCTCACGCGGACGGCGGTTAAGCAGAGCGTGGAGCAGGATCGCGCCGAAGGTGGCCGTCCCGATGCCGCCGAGGGTAAAGCCGCCGAGCGAAAGCGCGAAGTCGCCCGCCCCCAGCACCAGCGTCACCGCCACCATAATCAGATTTGCGTTCTGGCTCAAATCCACGCGGTTCTGCACCCAAATTCGCGCGCCTGCGACGGCAATCAGGCCGAACACCACAATCGATGCGCCGCCGATCACCGGTCCCGGAATGGTATGGATCAGCGCGCCGAATTTCGGTGAAAACCCAAGCAGCATCGCAATCAGCGCCGCCGCGACGAACACCAGCGTCGAGTACACTTTGGTGACCGCCATCACGCCGATATTCTCCGCGTAGGTGGTCACGCCGCTGCCGCCAACCGAGCCGGAGAGCATCGTTGCCAGTCCGTCGCCGACGAACGCGCGGCCCATATACGGGTCCATATTGCGCCCGGTCATCCCGGCAACCGCCTTCAGGTGGCCGAGGTTTTCCGCCACCAGAATCACCGCCACGGGAGCGATCAGCATCATTGCCTGGCCGTTAAAGGTCGGGGCGGTCATCTGCGGCAAACCGAACCACGCCGCCTGCTCAAGCAGGCTAAAATCCAGCGGCTTGCCCAGCCCGAGGCCGTTGGCCAGCAGCGCGTACAGCGCGCAGGCGATAATCAGCCCGACGAGGATCAGCAGCCGCTGCAGCATCCCGCGGGTAAACACCGCGACCAGGCCGATGCACAGCACCGTCAGCACTGCCATCCAGCCGTCGAACGGCGTTGCTGATACGCTGCGTACCGCGATGGGCGCGAGGTTAAGGCCGATCGCCATAACCACCGCGCCGGTGACCACTGGCGGCATCAGCCGCTCAATCCAGCGGGTGCCGATTTTCATCACCACCAGGCCAATCAGGGTATAAACCAGCCCGCAGAGGATAATGCCGCCCAGCGCGACGCTAAGGTGCGGGTTAAGCCCCTGGCCGTTAAAGCCGGTAACGGCAATGACCACGCCGACAAAGGCGGCGCTGGAGCCAAGGTAGCTCGGCACGCGCCCGCCGGTAACCAAAAAGAACAGCAGGGTGCCGATGCCGGACATCAGGATCGACAGATTGGGATCAAGCCCCATCAGGATTGGCATCAGGACGGTCGCGCCAAACATCGCCACCGCGTGCTGAACGCCCATCACCACGGTTTGCCCGACCGACAGCCGTTCATCGGGGGCCACGACGCCGGAGGCGGCGGAGGGGGAGGTTAACTGCCAGCGAGGAAAATCGAAGAGAGCCATGATGAGATCCTGGGTTTAGGGTTAACAGGCTGGACGCATCAGCGTGTGGTAGCCGCGGTCGAACCACATCAGTCCGCGCGGTTCCGGATGGCGTACAATCGCCGCCACTTCGCAAAACAGGATGTCGTGAGTTCCGACGCTGACGATCTGGCTGATGCGGCAGTCGAAGCTGACCAGCGCCGCTTCCAGACGCGGACAGCCGGTCGCGCCGGTTTGCCAGTCGGCGGCGGCGAAGCGCTCCGCCATCGGCGTTTTACCGCCGAAAACGTTCGAGAGCTCTTCCTGGCCGGCCGCCAGGGTGTTGACGCACAGGGCCTGGTGCTGGCTGAAGATCGGCCACACCGAGGCTGAACGATTCAGACACACCAGCAGCGTGGGCGGCGCGTCGGTAACGCTGCAGACGGCGCTGGCGGTAAAGCCGGCGCGGCCTGCGGGACCATCGGTGGTGATAATGTTGACCGCCGCCCCGACGTGGGCCATGGCGTCGCGAAAGCTTTGTTTATCGGCAGTAGACATACGGGCTCCTTATGCCAGCTGGCAGGCATCATCAAACGGCAGACGCGGCAGGCGGCCGTACAGCTTGCCGGGATCGCCGTAGCCGATATTGATCAGCAGGTTGCTTTTCCAGGCGCCGTCGGCAAAAAACGCCGCATCGACTTTGTCGCGGTCAAAGCCAGACATCGGGCCGGTGTCCAGGCCCAGCGCGCGGCAGGCGAAAATCAGGTATGCCGCCTGCAGTGAGCTATTGCGAAAGGCGGTTTCCTCCGCCATCTGCGGGCTGGAGGTAAACCAGCTGCGGGCGTCGCCGTGGGGGAACAGCTCCGGCAGCCGATCGTAAAATGCGCGGTCCCAGGCGACGATAGCGGTGACCGGCGCCTGCAGGGTTTTCTCGACATTGCCGCTCGACAGGGCCGGGCGCAGCTTCTCTTTGCCTTCCGGTGTGCGGATGAAAACGAAGCGCGCCGGGGAGCAGTTGGCGGAGGTCGGTCCCATTTTCAGCAAGGCGTAGATTTCACGCAGCTGCTCGTCGCTGACCGGCCTGGCCTGCCAGCCGTTGTGGGTTCGGGCCTCGGTAAACAGCGCGGCGCAGGCGGCCGGGCTAATGGCTTCGCTCATAGATTCTCCAGGGGGGCGGGCAGCATCGCGGCCAGCCCGTTGCATAAAATAGGGTTAAAGGTGGCGGTATCGGTGACGTTGCAGGCGTGGCCGCCCCAGGCCATTTCCGCCAGCTGGCTGCCGGGGATTGCCGCCTGCAGCACCCGGGAGCAGGAGGCCGGGACCAGCAGATCGTCAGCGGCGCTGATAATCAGCGTCGGGCAGGTTATCGCTGCCGCCCGCCGCGAAAAGTCGGCCTGCTTGAGGGCGTTCAGCCTTTTCAGTAAATTCTCTTTGCCCTGGAAATGGCTGATGGCGAGCGCGTCTTCGGCCTCCAGCCGCGGCAGGCGAGAAGCCATCCACTCCGCCGGATAGAGGAACAGCGGCTGCGCTTCTACCCACGCCTGCGCGCCGCCCGCGTGCAGCAGGCGTTCGCGCACCAGAAAGCAGCGGCGGGTATGCGGGGAGAGCGTCAGCCAGCCGTTCACCAGCACCAGGGCGCTTATCGCTGCGGGATGGTCCAGCGCCAGCTGTAGGCCAATCAGCGCGCCCAGGGCGTGACCGACCAGCGCAAAACGTTCGATTCCCGCCGCCTGCAGCGCCGCGTTAAGCTCCTGCGCCATGGCCGCCATGCTGTAGCCGACGGGCAGCGGGCCGCCGTTTTCACCGGTGCCGTTATGGTCATAGCTCACCAGCTGATAGTGCGGTTCGAGCGCCGCCCGCTGCGGTAGCCAGTAGCCGCCCGCGCCGCCGAGCCCGGCGCTCAGAACCACCACCGGCGCGCCCGGATAAGGCGCCGGGGAGACATTTAGCTTCATCATGCCGGCTTCCCGATATGCGCGACGGTGGCTATTTCCACCAGCGCATCGGGCTTCACCAGCCCGCACTGAATGCAGAAACGCGCCGGTTTGTCGCCGGGGAAGAACTCCGCGTAGACCTCATTAATCGCGGCGTAGTTTTTCCAGTCGGTGATAAAGATGCTGTTGAAGGTCACATCCGCCATACTGCCCCCCGCCGTCTCGATAACGCTCTTGATGGTTTCCAGCACGTGGCGGGTTTGCGCCTTTGGGTCGCCGATATAAACCACGTTGTTTTGCTTATCGAACGGCAGGGTGCCGGAGACGTAAACCACGCCGTCGGCCAGCGTGCCCGGGACAAACGGGGCGATAGGCGTAGTGGTGCCTGGCGGAATAATCACCTGTTTAGGCATAACGTTTCTCCTCGGAAAAGGCGCGCGGCGCGGCGGGCTCAAGGGCGGTACAGAAGCTGGCGACATCGCTGACCCAGCCAAAGAAGGTTTCGATATTGAACAGCGCCGCCTGCTGGGCGAACGCCGGACCGGCCTGATGGGTGGCGTCTTCCAGCACGATACCGAAATACTCGAGGAAGAAGCCGTCGCGCAGGGTCGATTCCACGCAGACGTTGGTGGCTATACCGGTAAAGATCAGATGGCGGATGCCGCGGCTGCGTAGAATGCTGTCGAGCGCGGTGTTAAAGAAGCCGCTGTAGCGCGGTTTCGGCAGCACGATATCGCCGGGCTGTGGCTTAAGCTGATCGACCAGCTGATAGTCCCAGCCGCCTTTCGCCAGCAGCTTACCCTGCAGCTCCGGGTTCTTTCGCATGGTTTTCAGCGCGTTGGATTTATGAAAATTCGGCGAACCGGGGCCGCCGGCCTCCACGTACTGGTCGTCCCAGCCGTTCTGGAACCAGATAATCAGCATCCCGGCGGCGCGCGCGGCGGCCACGGCGACGTTGATATTGTCGATAACCGGGCGGGTGGCGGAAACATCAAATCCGGCGAGGTCGAGATAGCCGCCCTGGCTGGCGTAGGCGTTCTGCATATCGACAACGATCAGCGCGCTCTGCTGCGGCGCAAAGGTCAGGGATTCCGGGCGAGCGGGCAGGGTAATCATCAGGCAACCTCTTGAGTCATGGTGGCGATATGGTCGCGGCAGCGCATCAGCGGCTGAATGCGCTGACCAAAGGCTTCGATACCGATAAGGAAATCATCAAACGTCAGCAGCACGCCGTCGGTACCGGGGACCGCCGCCACTTCGTCGAGCATGCGGGCGACGCTGGCGTAAGAGCCGACAAGGGTGCCCATATTGATGTTGACCGCCGAGGTGGGATCGGCCATCTGGCGCACGTTGGTGTCGCTGCCGGAGCGGGTGTCTTTCTGGCTCTGTTCGGTGAGCCACGCCAGCGCTTCGTCATCGGCGCCGGCTTTGTAATGATCCCATTTGGCGCGGGCCGCCTCGTCGGTTTCGTCGGCAATCACCATAAACAGGACGTAGGAACCGACGTCGCGGCCGGTTTTTTCCGCCGCTTCCATCATCCGCGCGGCGGTGGGGGCGAAGGCGGCAGGGGTGTTGACCCCTTTGCCGAAGCAGAAGTTGTAGTCAGCGTGCCGGGCGGAGAACGCCATACCGGCGTCGCTTTGCCCGGCGCAGATCACTTTCATCGGCTGCGACGGCTGCGGGCTGACGCGGCAGTCGTTCATCGTGAAGTAGTCGCCTTTAAAGTCGCTGCGCCCGGTTCCCCACAGGTCGCGCAGGACCTGGACATATTCGGTGAGATAGTCGTAGCGGCTGGCGAAGTAGTCGTCGCCCGGCCACATGCCCATCTGCTCGTATTCCGGCTTTTGCCAGCCGGTCACCAGATTGACGCCAAAGCGGCCGCCGGAGATAGAGTCGATAGTTGAGGCCATGCGCGCGACGATCGCCGGGGGCAGCGTCAGCGTGGCGGCAGTGGCGTAGATCTGAATGCGCGAAGTGACGGCCGCCAGTCCGGCCATCAGGGTGAAGGACTCCAGATTATGATCCCAGAATTCGGTCTTGCCGCCGAAGCCGCGCAGTTTAATCATCGACAGCGCGAAATCGAAGCCGTAGTGTTCAGCTTTTTGCACGATGGCCTTATTGAGCTCAAACGTCGGCATGTACTGGGGAGCATGGGTGGAAATCAGCCAGCCGTTATTACCAATCGGAACGAAGACACCAATTTTCATACCTACCTCTCTGCATGTCGTTGAACAAGAAGGCGCGGCGCTGCATCCTGCATCTCCCTCAATCACCTCGCCTGAAAGATAAAGCAAAGGCGATGCCAGTTTTGCAAAGGCTAATGTTATTAAGGTGTTGCTGGATGGTTGCCGAAAATAGCAGCAATAAAAGTGGACTGAATGGTCAAAATCGGTGCACGAAAAAACCGCAGTCGTGCGCAATCAGGGTGCAGAGAGTCGTGTCGGCGCTGGGCTTTTGCTATGCTGATGGCGTGAAAAGAAGGAGATAACGAATGGCACAGGGCGGCGTGAAAAAGATCGGCAAACGCTCACAGGCGGTGAGCGCGAAAAAAGAGGCTATCCTGGCCGCCGCGCTGGACGCGTTCTCGCAGTTTGGTATCCACGGTACCCGGCTTGAGCAGGTCGCCGAACTGGCCGGGGTATCGAAAACGAACCTGCTCTACTACTACCCGTCGAAAGAGGCGCTGTATATTGCCGTTCTGCAGCAGATTCTGGCTATCTGGCTGGCGCCGCTAAAGGCTTTTCGCGAAGATATCAGCCCGCTGGTGGCCATCGGCGAATATATCCGCCTTAAGCTGGAGGTTTCCCGCGATCACCCGCAGGCGTCAAGGCTGTTCTGCCTGGAGATGCTGCAGGGCGCGCCGCTGCTGATGGGCGAGCTGACCGGCGATCTGAAAGCGCTGGTGGATGAAAAGTCGGCGATTATTTCCGGCTGGGTCGAGAGCGGCAGGCTGGCGCCGGTTGACCCGCAGCATCTGATCTTTATGATCTGGGCGACCACACAGCATTACGCCGATTTCGCCACTCAGGTTGAGGCGGTAACCGGCGCGACGCTGCGCGATGAGGCGTTTTTTCAGCAAACCGTCGATAACGTCCAGCGGATGATTATCGAAGGGATTCGTGTGCGTTAATTGGCGGGCGGCAGCGGGCAGCTCTGATCGCCATCCTCGCACTGCAGCAGCGAGGCGAGGAACGATTCGCGTTCGACGGTTTTATCGGACATGCACTGGTTGATCAGCATCGGCTGTACGCTGCCGCCTTCAGCGCCGGAGGCGAGGAATTGACAGTCGGCGTCGCGCAGGGCTATCCACGACAGCTGCGCTTTTTTCAGCAACTCCTGCTGCTTGCCGGAGGCGCGCTTCAGCGCTTCCTGATACGTTTCATTTAGTTTTTTGTCGTCAGCCTGGTACTGCTCGGCGGTGCACTGGTTCATTTCCGTTTGATTGCTGGCGTTGCTGCATTCGTCCGCCAGCGCATGGGTGCTTGCCAGCAGCGCGGCAAAAGCGAGTAAAGTGCGTTTCATTGGTCAACTCCCATAAAAAAAGCTCCCGTCCGGGAGCCTTAATTAACCACAGCCTGCGTCTGGTGTCATTAGCTGACGTTGTGCCGTCTGCTTTCCCGGGGGCGGCGCAAAGCGCCTTGCCCGGGCTACAGGTACGCGCACCTGCATTTGGGTAGCCCGGGTAAGGCATCAGCCGCAACCCGGGAAGCGGGCTTAGCCAATCGTCATCAGGCTGGCGTTGCCGCCGGCCGCGGCGGTATTGACGCTGAGCGAACGTTCAATATAGAGGCGCTCCAGCAGCAGATTGCTCTCGCCGCGGGCGAAGCCCTGCACCGACACGATCGCGCCATCGCGCGCCGCCACCTGTTCGCACAGCTCCCGCAGCTGATCGGAATCGCCGTGGTAGATAACCGCATCGAAAGGCTCGGTCGTCAGGGTTTCCGCTTTGGCGAAGTGGATCCGCGAGCTGACCTCACGCGGCAGCTTTTTCGCCAGCTCGCGCTGCAGAGGGGCGTCCGGCCACAGCACTTCGCAGCCAACGGCGGTCACGCCCGCCAGCTGGGTGAGCGCGTCCTGCTCATTATCGGCTACGCACAGCACGCGGTCGCGCGGCATAAAGGTCAGGGTGTTGCGCTCGCCGGTTGGCCCCGGCAGCAGACGCTGGGTTCCGGCCTGCGCCTGCTCGCTGAACTGCTGGCACAAAGCCTGCAGCTCCGGGCGATCCGCCGCCCACTGCTGTAAAGCGACCAGCGGTTTTTCCAGCAGCGTCTTCAGCTGCGCGTCCAGCGGATACTCCGCATCCTGGCGGGCGAGGGTAATCCCGACGGCGTTCTGCGGGCGGCTGGAGAGCAGTCGATACAGATACAGCGGGCCGCCGGCTTTTGGACCCGTACCCGACAGGCCCTCGCCGCCGAACGGCTGCACGCCGACCACGGCGCCGACCATGTTACGGTTGACGTACAGGTTGCCGACGTTGGCGCTGCCGGTGACCTGAGCGATGGTTTCGTCAATACGGGTATGTACGCCGAGGGTCAGACCGTAGCCGGAGGCGTTAATCTGTTTGACCAGCCCGTCCAGCTCGTTGCGGTTATAGCGCACTACGTGCAGCACCGGGCCGAAGACCTCTTTTTTCAGCTCATCGAAGCTGTCGAGCTCAATCAGCGTCGGCGGAACGAAAGTACCGCTGGTCCACTCGCGGGAATCTTCGCCGGTTTCGCGCACCGCCTGGAAGACTTTGCGCCCTTTAGCGCGCAGCGTCTGGATGTGGCGCTCGATATTCTCTTTGGCTTCGGCGTCAATCACCGGCCCGATATCGGTGGTCAGACGGCCCGGATTGCCCATCCGGCACTCGGCCATCGCGCCGCGCAGCATGGTCAGCGTATGATCGGCGATATCATCCTGCAGGCAGAGTACGCGCAGGGCGGAGCAGCGCTGCCCCGCGCTGTCGAACGCCGAGGCGAGCACGTCGATCACCACCTGCTCGGTTAATGCTGAAGAGTCGACGATCATCGCGTTCATGCCGCCGGTTTCGGCGATCAGCGGCGTCGGACGACCCTGAGCATCCAGCCGGCTGGCGATATTGCGCTGCAGCAGGGTGGCGACTTCGGTTGAGCCGGTAAACATCACGCCGCGTACGCGCTCGTCGGAAGTCAGCGCGGCGCCGACGGTTTCCCCGCGGCCTGGCAGCAGCTGAATAACCCCCGGCGGTACGCCCGCTTCCAGCAGGATCGCCACGCCCTGAGCGGCGATGAGCGGCGTCTGCTCGGCCGGTTTTGCCAGCACGGTATTGCCTGCCGCCAGCGCGGCGGCAATTTGTCCGCTAAAGATTGCCAGCGGGAAGTTCCACGGGCTGATACAGACGACCGGGCCCAGCGGGCGATGGGTTTCGTTGTCAAAATCGTTACGCACCTGACCGGCGTAGTAGTGGAGGAAGTCCACCGCTTCGCGCACTTCGGCAATCGCGTTGCTGAAGGTTTTCCCCGCTTCGCGCACCAGGATGCCTATCAGGGTCGGCATCTGGCCTTCCATCAGCACCGCGGCGCGTTCGAGGATCGCCGCGCGCTCCTGCGGCGGGGTGGCGAACCAGATTGGCGCGTTGTTAACCGCACTGGTCAGCGCCTGCTGAACTTCGTCCTCGCTGGCTTCGCGCACGTAGCCTACGATATCTTTTGGCTCTGCCGGGTTCACGACCGGCTGCATTTCGCCTTCGGCCACCGGGTGCTCCAGCATCGGCAGCGCCTGCCATTTATGCAGCGCGCTGTTTAATAACGAGGAGGAGAGGGAGGCCAGACGATGCTCGTTGGCGAGATCCAGACCGGCTGAATTGCTGCGGTCTTTGCCGTAAAGGTCGCGCGGCAGCGGGATTTTCGGGTGCGGAAGACCCACCTGGCCCTCCTGCTGGGCCAGTTTTTCCACCGCGGCGACCGGGTCGGCAACCAGCTCATCCAGCGGCAGGGTGCTGTCGGCGATCCGGTTAACAAACGAGGTGTTGGCGCCGTTTTCCAGCAGACGACGCACAAGATACGCCAGCAGCGTTTCGTGGGTGCCGACCGGCGCGTAGATACGGCACGGGCGGTTGAGTTTGCCATCGGCGACTTTACCGGTCACCTGCTCGTACAGCGGCTCGCCCATACCGTGCAGGCACTGGAATTCGTACTGTCCCGGGTAGTAGTTCTGCCCGGCCAGCTGATAAATTGCCGCCAGGGTGTGGGCGTTATGGGTCGCGAACTGCGGATAGATCAGGCTCGGCACCGCCAGCAGCTTTTTCGCACAGGCCAGATAGGAGACGTCGGTGTAGACCTTGCGGGTATAGACCGGATAGCCTTCGAGACCGTCCATCTGCGCGCGTTTGATTTCGCTGTCCCAGTAGGCGCCTTTGACCAGACGAATCATCAGGCGGCGACGGCTGCGGGTCGCGAGGTCGATCAGGTAGTCAATCACGAACGGGCAGCGTTTTTGATAGGCCTGGATCACAAAGCCAATCCCGTTCCAGCCCGCCAGCTCCGGTTCAAAGCAGAGTTTTTCCAGCAGATCGAGAGAGATCTCCAGGCGATCGGCCTCTTCGGCGTCAATGTTGATACCGATATCGTACTGGCGCGCCAGCAGGGTCAGCGATTTCAGGCGCGGGTAAAGCTCTTCCATCGCGCGGTCGTACTGGGCGCGGCTGTAGCGCGGGTGCAGCGCGGAGAGCTTAATCGAAATGCCCGGTCCTTCATAAATGCCCCGTCCGTTGGAGGCTTTGCCGATGGCGTGGATCGCCTGCTGGTAGGAGACTATATAGGCCTGGGCATCGTCGGCGGTCAGCGCCGCTTCGCCCAGCATATCGTAGGAGTAGCGGAAGCCTTTGTCTTCCAGCTTGCGGGCGTTGGCCAGCGCTTCGGCGATGGTTTCGCCGGTGACGAACTGCTCGCCCATCAGGCGCATCGCCATATCGACGCCTTTACGAATCAGCGGTTCGCCGCTTTTGCCGATAATACGGTTCAGCGAGCGCGACAGGTTGGTTTCGTTGTGGGTCGAGACCAGCTTGCCGGTAAACAGCAGCCCCCAGGTGGCGGCGTTGACGAACAGCGACGGGCTGCGGCCGATATGCGACTGCCAGTTGCCGTTGCTGATTTTGTCGCGGATCAGGGCATCGCGGGTGGCTTTGTCGGGAATGCGCAGCAGCGCTTCTGCCAGGCACATCAGGGCCACGCCTTCCTGCGAGGAGAGCGAGAACTCCTGCAGCAGGCTCTGCACCATTCCGGCGCGGCCGCTGGCGGTTTTCTGATTGCGCAGCTTCTCCGCCAGCTGATAGGCGAGCTTGTGCGCCTGTTCGCCGAGAGTCTGCGGCAGGCGAGCCTGCTCCAGCAGCATCGGCACGGCGTCGGTTTCGGCCCAGCGCCAGGCGGCGGTGATCGACGCGCGGGAAACGGACTGCGGCAGGATCTGCTCGGCGAAATCGAGGAAGGGCTGATAAGGTTCGTCAGCCGGATGACCGGCCTCATCGCTTTCGTTCGCCGCGCCGGACAGTAGCGCCGGCAGCTCCGGCAGCGTCTCGTCGTTTTCCAGTTTTTCCAGATAGTTGAAAATGGCCTGTTTAATCAGCCAGTGCGGCGTGCGGTCAATACGGCTCGCCGCGGATTTAATGCGTTCACGCGTCGCGTCGTCAAGTTTTACACCCATGGTGGTGGTGCCCATGTCAGGAACTCCTGTAATAGAACGTCTTCGTGCCAAGATGAGGTTGCGTAGAAATATCTACCATGTTGCAACTTTGTGCAACCTTGTTAATTGAGAATTGTGTGGCAGGTAGAAAAACGCCGGGAATGTTAAAAATGATGATGAAAATAGCAGGTATTTATCCCCTGTCTAATAAGGTATTTCTATGCGTCACTTAACACTTTTGCGTGGTGCAACCGCTAAAAACGTGAGAGAGTGCAACCTATAACAAAATGAAGTTTGGTCCCGGAAGCATTTCGTGTAAATGCTGTGTTAAATCGTTTGTGAAAAAACAAAGCTTCCGTCAGGATACGGTCGCCCAATACAACCAATAGGCCATTGCCCCGTTCCGGTAGTGGATAAAACGACAAATTTGGACGCTGTCGACAAAATTCTGGAGATTTTTACATGGCTATTAGCACACCCATGTTGGTGACTTTTATTGTTTATATTTTTGGCATGGTACTCATCGGCTTTATTGCCTGGCGCTCGACAAAGAACTTTGATGATTATATTCTCGGCGGCCGCAGCCTGGGCCCATTCGTCACCGCGCTCTCCGCCGGAGCCTCCGATATGAGCGGCTGGTTGCTGATGGGGCTGCCGGGGGCGATATTTATTTCCGGTATTTCCGAAAGCTGGATTGCCATTGGCCTGACGTTGGGCGCATGGATTAACTGGAAGCTGGTGGCGGGGCGTTTGCGGGTGCATACCGAGGCGAATAATAACGCCCTGACGCTGCCGGATTATTTCACCGGCCGTTTTGAAGATAAAAGCCGCGTGCTGCGAATTATCTCGGCGCTGGTCATTTTGTTATTTTTCACCATCTATTGCGCTTCCGGTATTGTGGCCGGCGCGCGTCTGTTTGAAAGCACCTTTGGCATGAGCTACGAAACCGCGCTGTGGGCCGGGGCGGCGGCAACCATTATTTATACCTTTGTCGGCGGCTTCCTCGCGGTAAGCTGGACCGATACCGTCCAGGCCAGCCTGATGATATTCGCCCTGATCCTGACGCCGGTGATGGTGGTGATTTCCGTCGGCGGTTTTGGCGATTCCCTGGAAGTGATTAAGCAAAAGAGCATTGAGAACGTTGATATGCTCAAGGGCCTGAACTTCGTGGCGATTATTTCGCTGATGGGCTGGGGCCTGGGCTATTTTGGTCAGCCGCATATTCTGGCGCGCTTTATGGCGGCGGATTCGCACCACAGCATCGTTCACGCCCGTCGCATCAGCATGACCTGGATGATCCTCTGCCTGGCGGGTGCCTGTTCCGTCGGCTTTTTTGGTATTGCGTACTTCAATAACAACCCGGCCCTTGCCGGTGCGGTTAATCAGAACGCCGAACGCGTCTTTATCGAACTGGCGCAGATTCTGTTCAACCCGTGGATTGCCGGGATCCTGCTGTCGGCGATTCTGGCGGCGGTGATGTCGACCCTGAGCTGCCAGCTGCTGGTGTGCTCAAGCGCCATTACTGAAGATCTGTATAAAGCGTTTTTGCGTAAAAATGCCGGGCAGAAAGAGCTGGTATGGGTAGGACGCTTTATGGTGCTGCTCGTCGCGTTAATTGCGATCGCCCTGGCGGCCAACCCGGAGAACCGCGTACTGGGCCTGGTAAGCTACGCATGGGCAGGCTTTGGCGCGGCGTTTGGCCCGGTAGTGCTGTTCTCGGTGATGTGGTCGCGAATGACCCGTAACGGCGCGCTGGCCGGGATGATCATCGGCGCGGTCACGGTCATCGTCTGGAAGCAGTTCGGCTGGCTGGGCCTGTATGAAATCATCCCTGGCTTTATCTTTGGTAGCCTGGGGATTGTGGTCTTCAGCCTGCTGGGTAAAGCGCCTTCCGCCGAGATGCAGCGACGCTTCGCCGAAGCGGACGCCCATTATCACTCCGCGCCGCCGGTGCGCGCGACCGCCGAGTAAGCCTCTGCAACCCCATCAAGCCCGCGCTCTGCGGGCTTTGTTATTTATGCCTCTTGCTAATCGTTTGAAAATACGCTGATATCTCAGCACAAATAACAATGAGGGTAGCGAAATGAGTTTCAGACAGGGTGCAATGGCGCTGGTGCTGGCAGGATTATTGAGCGGCTGCGTAGCGCCTGCCGCGAAGAGGGCTCCGGCGGCGGACGCTAACGCCTGCCCGGCGGATAACGCGATGGTGCAAACCACGCTTTATTTCGGCTTAAGCCGTCCGGCCGGGAAGGATATCACCGCGCAGGAGTGGCAGCAGTTCGTTGACCGCGACGTGACGCCGCGCTTTCGCGATGGCCTGACGGTCTTTGACGCGCGCGGGCAGTGGCTTGGCAATGACGGTACCGTGGCGCGAGAGCAGAGCAAGGCGCTGATGCTGATTCACGGCAAAGATGCGAAGAGCGAAGAGGGGATTGAGGCGCTGCGCACGACCTATAAATCACGCTTTGCGCAGGAGTCGGTGATGCGCGTTGACCAGCCGGTCTGCGTGCACTTTTAATTTGCATCAGGTGAAATTCCCGGGTTGCGGCTAACGCCTTACCCGGGCTACATAGCTACGCGGGCCTGTTACCCCGGGATAACAGGCCAAACGCGCTTCGGTTACAGTACCAGCCCCGCAAAGCTGGCGGAGAGCAGGCTGACCAGCGTTGCGCCATACACCAGGCGCAGGCCGAAGCGGGAAACGATATTCCCCTGCTGCTCGTTCAGGCCTTTAATCGCCCCGGCGATAATGCCGATAGAGGCAAAGTTGGCGAAGGAAACCAGGAACACGGATAAAATTCCCAGCCCGCGCGGCGTCATGCTGGCGGCTATTTTTTGCAGCTCAATCATGGCGACAAATTCATTGGCCACCAGTTTCGTCGCCATAATACTCCCGGCGTTCAGCGCATCGCTAAGCGGAATGCCAATCAGCCACGCCAGCGGATAAAAGACGTAGCCGAGGATCTGCTGGAAGCTCAGGCCAAATATCGTGGCGAACAGGGCATTTATGGCGCTAATTAAGGCGATAAAACCAATCAGCATCGCCAGAATAATCATCGCGACTTTAAAACCGGCCAGAATATATTCACCGAGCATTTCAAAGAAGCTCTGCGACTCATGCAGTTTTTCAAGCTTGATCTCCTCCTCGCTGCCCGGACGCGTCGGGTTAATGATCGACAGCACAATAAAGGTGCTGAACATATTCAGGATCAGCGCGGCGACGACGTATTTCGCGTCGAGCATACTCATATAAGCGCCGACGATGGAGAGCGACACCGTCGACATCGCGGTGGCCGACATGGTGAACAGGCGGCGTGAAGAGAGGTCGCCGAGCACGCCTTTATAGGCAATAAAGTTCTCTGATTGACCGAGGATCAGCGAACTGACCGCGTTGAAGGACTCCAGCTTACCCATACCGTTAACCTTTGACAGCAGGGTGCCAATCAGACGAATGAAAATGGGCAGAATACGCCAGTGCTGAAGAATACCGATGAGCGCGGAGATAAAAACAATGGGGCACAGCACGCCAAGGAAAATAAACGCCAGCCCTTTTTCACTCATACCGCCAAATACAAAGTTGGTGCCTTCGGCGGCAAAGCCGAGCAGTGATTCAAAAAAGGATGCGATATTTTTCACTAGCCACAGGCCGCTTTCGGCGTGGAGAAAAAAGAAAGCCAGGGCAACTTCAATAATAATTAACTGGATAATATAGCGAATGCGGATTTTTTTACGGTCGTAGCTGGCAAGCCAGGCAAGGGCGAGTATAACCACCAGCGCCAGCAGGAAGTGCAAGAATTGAGTCATGTCGTTCATTTCGCAGGTCAATAAGGCCGCCATTTAGCCACAGCCGGGCAGCCGGGTAAATATCTGGCGCAAAAAATCCTGTCCTCCTGCCCAGTGGAGCCTGGGCTGCGAGATAATCGCGCAAGTCATTATTTGTTCGCGACTGATTTACAAATCGTCATCATTCACTCCACATTTCACTTGTGTTTCTGATTATTGTAATGATAATCACTATCATAAATATTTACCTATCTTTGCATCAGTTGACTGCGGTTCACATTTAAGGGTGTTGGCATGTTTGTCCCATTTCTCATCATGTTACGTGAAGGCCTGGAAGCTGCGCTGATTGTTAGCCTGATTGCCAGCTATCTGAAACGCACCCAGCGCGGTAGCTGGATTGGCGTCATGTGGATTGGGGTGCTGCTTGCGGCGGCGCTGTGCCTGGGCCTCGGAATTTTTATCAACGAAACCACCGGCGAGTTTCCGCAGCGCGAGCAGGAGCTGTTCGAGGGCATTGTGGCGGTGGTGGCGGTGTGCATTCTGACCTGGATGGTGTTCTGGATGCGTAAAGTGTCGCGCAACGTCAAACAGCAGCTTGAGCAGGCGGTCGATAATGCCCTCCAGCGCGGAAATAACCACGGCTGGGCGCTGGTGATGATGGTCTTTTTCGCCGTTGCGCGTGAAGGCCTGGAATCGGTCTTTTTCCTGCTCGCCGCTTTCCAGCAGGATGTCGGAATCTGGCCGCCCATCGGCGCGATGCTCGGCCTGGCGACGGCCATCGTTTTAGGGTTCCTGATCTACTGGGGCGGCATCCGTATGAATCTCGCCGTCTTTTTCAAATGGACCAGCCTGTTTATTTTACTGGTGGCCGCAGGCCTCGCCGCGGGGGCTATCCGCGCCTTCCATGAGGCCGGACTGTGGAACCATTTCCAGGCGGTCGCCTTCGACCTGAGCAACGTCATTTCGACGCACACCCTATTCGGCACGCTGCTGGAAGGGATCTTCGGCTATCAGGAAACGCCGACCGTCAGCGAAGTGGCGGTCTACTTTATCTATTTGATCCCGGCGCTGGCGCTGTACGTCTCGCCGCCGGGTAAAAAAACCACCGCATCCCGGGCAGCGTAGTCGGGCATCGCGGATTGCAATAGTGACAACATACTTATCGAAAGGGATGGTCATGATGAATCATTTTCGTCGTAATGCGCTGCAGCTTACGCTCGCTGCGCTGTTCAGCTCGGCTTTTTACGCCCAGGCGGCCGATATTCCGCAGGTCAAAGTGACCGTCACCGACAAACAGTGCGAGCCGATGAACGTCACCGTGAAGGCGGGTAAAACCCAGTTCATCATTCAGAATCACAGCCAGAAAGCGCTGGAGTGGGAAATTCTGAAAGGGGTGATGGTGGTGGAGGAGCGGGAGAATATCGCCCCCGGCTTTACGCAAAAGCTGACGGCCAATCTGCAGCCGGGCGAATATGATATGACCTGCGGTCTGCTGACCAACCCGAAAGGCAAACTGACGGTGACCGGCGAGGCGACCAAAGATGCCGCCAAAGCCGATGCGCTGCTCAGCCTGGGTGAAGCCATTACCGCCTATAAAGCCTGGGTCACCGCCGAGACCGCGGAGCTGGTTAGCGGCACCAAAGCCTTTACCGATGCGGTGAAAGCGGGCGATATCGAGAAGGCGAAAGCGCTGTACGCGCCGACGCGCCAGCACTATGAACGTATTGAACCGATCGCCGAGCTGTTCTCCGATCTCGATGGCAGCATCGACGCCCGCGAGGATGACTACGAGAAAAAAGCCGAAGATCCGAAATTCACCGGTTTCCACCGGCTGGAAAAAGCGCTGTTTGGCGATAACAGCGTCAAGGGAATGGATAACTATGCCGATCAATTAAACGCCGACGTTCTCGAGCTGCAAAAACGCATTAGCGAACTGGCGTTCCCGCCGTCAAAAGTGGTCGGCGGCGCTGCCGGGCTGATTGAAGAAGTGGCCGCCAGCAAAATCAGCGGCGAAGAAGATCGCTACAGCCATACCGACCTGAGGGATTTCCAGGCCAACATTGACGGCGCGCAGAAAATCGTCGACCTGCTGCGTCCGCAGCTGCAGAAAGAGAACAGCGCGCTGCTGGCGAAGGTGGACGCCAACTTCAAAAAAGTGGATACCATTCTCAGCAAATACCGCACCAAAGACGGCTTCGAGACCTATGACAAGCTGACGGATGCCGATCGTAACGCGCTGAAAGGCCCGATCACCACGCTGGCGGAAGATTTGGCCCAGCTGCGCGGGATCCTGGGTCTGGACTAAGTCGATGGCTGAGCAAAAATATGATGTTAATGAACCGTCCCGGCGGCGGTTGTTAAAAGGGATCGGCGCGCTTGGCGGCGCGCTGGCGATAACCGGCGGCTGTCCGGTGGCGCACGCGGCAAAAGACAACAGCTCTCCGGGCACGCTGTCGCCAAACGCGCGTATGGAAGCGCAGCCGTTTTATGGTCCCCATCAGGCCGGCGTGCTGACGCCGCAGCAGGCGTCGATGATGATTGTCGCCTTTGATGTGCTGGCCAGCGATAAAGCGGACCTTGAGCGGCTGTTTCGCCTGCTGACCCGGCGTATTGCCTTTCTGACCAAAGGTGGTCCCGCGCCGGAGACGCCGAACCCGCGGCTGCCGCCGATGGACTCAGGCATTCTCGGGCCGTGGATCGCCCCTGATAATCTGACGATCACCGTCTCGGTGGGGCATTCGTTGTTTGACGAGCGTTTCGGCCTGGCTAATCAGGCGCCGAAGACGCTGCAGAAGATGACGCGTTTTCCGAACGATTCGCTGGATGCGGCGTTGTGCCATGGCGATCTGCTGCTGCAAATTTGCGCCAACACCCAGGATACGGTGATTCACGCCCTGCGCGACGTGATTAAGCACACTCCGGATCTGCTCAGCGTGCGCTGGAAGCGGGAAGGGTTTATCTCCGACAGCGCCGCGCGCAGCAAGGGTAAAGAGACGCCGGTGAATCTGCTGGGCTTCAAAGACGGCACCGCGAATCCGCTCAGCACCGATAAGGCGCTAATGGATAAAGTGGTGTGGGTCACCGCCGACCAGGGAGAGCCCGCGTGGGCGACGGGCGGCAGCTATCAGGCGGCGAGGATTATTCAGTTCCACGTTGAGTTCTGGGATCGCACGCCGCTGAAAGAGCAGCAGACTATTTTTGGCCGCGATAAGCTGAGCGGCGCGCCGCTTGGAATGCAGCACGAGCACGACGTGCCGGATTACAGTAAAGACCCTGACGGCGAAACCATTGCGCTCGATAGCCATATTCGTCTGGCCAATCCGCGCACCCCAGAAACGCAATCCAGCCTGATGATGCGCCGGGGCTATAGCTATTCGCTGGGGGTGACCAATTCCGGTCAGCTGGACATGGGGCTGCTGTTTGTTTGCTACCAGCACGATCTGGAAAAAGGCTTCCTGACGGTGCAAAAGCGCCTGAATGGCGAAGCGCTGGAGGAGTACGTGAAGCCCATTGGCGGCGGCTATTTCTTTGTTCTGCCGGGGGTTATCGACGATCGGCATTATCTCGGGCAATCGCTGCTCGAAGCCTGACGTACCTGCCCGCAAGGGCAGGGCGTTTTCTGCTGTTTTTCCATTCATTTTTTGTATTTCCTGCCTTGTTTCATTTTTCTGTAATCTTATAGTCGGAAACTCTCCTCAGCTGCGATGAGAATTATTTGTTGTCTGTATGTGAAAAATAAGTTGCGCTTAGAATTATTTCTGATGTACTTATTACAGGCGCGGTAGTTCTCGGCAGTAGTCTCGTTTCATTATGGAGATCGCGAATGCCCGATTGCTGTAACGGAAAATGTCAAACCCCAGACCGTACTCATCAGCACGGGAGCCCAACTTCCGGCCGCGATTTTCACACCGCAAAATCCTCCTCCTCTATCAAAGAAAACCAGAACCCAGGCAAGGTTACCGGTGCGCGTAGCCGTGACCCTCTGCCAATTCGTCAGGCAAGCAATGGCTTACAAGGAAGCCAAACCTCAATCGTTAGTGCGCATAATCGCGTCGATCGTGGCGCGTGTGATGTAAACCAACAACGCAAGGTGCTATCCATGGGAAGACAAAAAGCAGTGACCAGAGCTCGTCGTGAGGCCAAACGTGTGCTGAGACAGGATTCGCGAAGCCATAAGCAGCGCGAAGAAGAATCGGTCACATCGCTTGTGCAAATGAGTGGCGTAGAAGCCATTGGCATGGCGCGGGATAGCCGCGATGCATCGCCAATCGAAGCGCGCAATGACGCTCAGGCGCATTATTTGAATGCCATCGACAATAAACAGCTGATCTTCGCCACGGGCGAGGCCGGGTGCGGTAAGACCTGGATTAGCGCGGCAAAAGCAGCTGAAGCCCTGATCCATAAGGATGTGGACAGAATTATTGTTACCCGTCCCGTTCTGCAGGCCGACGAAGATCTCGGCTTCTTACCGGGAGATATCGCCGAGAAGTTTGCTCCCTATTTCCGACCGGTCTATGACGTGCTGGTGAGAAGGCTAGGGGCTTCCTTTATGCAGTACTGCCTGCGTCCGGAAATCGGCAAGGTGGAAATCGCGCCGTTCGCCTATATGCGCGGACGTACATTTGAAAATGCGGTGGTGATTCTGGACGAGGCCCAGAACGTGACCGCTGCGCAAATGAAGATGTTTTTGACCCGCCTCGGGGAGAACGTGACGGTTATCGTCAACGGCGACATTACCCAGTGCGACCTGCCTTCTGGAGTCCGCTCGGGCCTGAGCGATGCGCTGGCGCGTTTTGAGGAGGATGAGATGGTCGGTATTGTGCGCTTTACGACCGACGATTGTGTGCGCTCAACGCTTTGCCAGCGCGCGCTGAAAGCCTACTACTGAGTCCTTTTGAGTCTGCAAAGCCCGGGTGACCGGGCTTTGTTTTTAGCGCACTACAGGAGAGCCTGCAGCGAGGGGCTGGCCATCGTTGCTTCAAAAGGAACGATCTCGACTTTTGCTACGCCCGATTGCTGGAACGGATCCTGGCTCAGCAGGTTTTGCAGCGCATCCAGATCATCGCCTTTAGCCAGAATCACGCCGCCGGACCTGGGGATTTTACGCCCCGAAGCGAGAAATATTCCGTCAGCGTACCCTTGCTTCAGCCACTCCACGTGCGCAGTAAGCTGGGCGTCAACTTCCTCAAGCGGTTTAACGTAAGTCAGAACAACAACGGCAATGGTGCTCATATTCCTTCCTTAACATTTAAAGGTAACGCTGCAGAAGTTTATCATTAGCGTGGCGGGGTTTTCTGGCTTTTTTCATCACTTTATCCAGGCCGCTATAAACGAAAATAACGGTAGTTTACTGCTATAAAGGGAATCATTGTCGCTGACCTGTAGCTCAAAATGTCCAGGTGATTGCCGCCGTCACGGTACCTTCATTGCGCCGTGAGACGAGCGGGCTGTCAGCGGCGTGTTCTCCCAGCCAGGTATAGCCGGCGCTGAGCGTGGAACCCCAATGGTCGTCATATTGATGGCTCCAGGTCAGCGCGTTATCGATGCCGTAAAATCCGCCGGCTGCGCGATAGAGACGATAGCTGGAACGGGCGCTCTGCCGTTGATCGACCCCGTAAAAGGTATTGGCGTACCGGCTGTCGCCAAACAGCGCGGCTGACTGTAGGGCAACGATATCCTGCGAGTTCTGGAGCAGCAGGAGGGTTGCGGACGTCTGATAATGCACGCCCTGGGCGTCGGTGAGCGGAAGTGTAGCCTTACCTTCAACGGTGAGCCACGGCGTGACCGACCAGCCGACGGCGAAGGCGGTATTCATGGTGGCTTTAATATTACCCATCCCCTTCAGCGTATTCGCCCCATCGCGCCAGTCTGAGTTTTTTTCCGCTCGCCCGAGGTCATAACCGAGCGTGTGCTCGAAGTAGAGGCCGCTGTCGCCAGCCAGGTCATAGCCTATGCCTTTTTTAATTGACTGCGGAAAATGGTCTTCTTTCATCCATGCGTAGATTTGTGAGCGATGGAGTCCGTTTCTGGCCTCAACCTGTTTTATGCGCAGTAAATGGTACGGTGCCATCAGTCTCTCCGGTTCAGTCGGATGGGAGAGCTTTATTACTCGTCAGTCAGCGTTGAAAAAAGAAATAAATGAATTTCCAGTATGGGAATTAAAGTGAGGTGCTGCATATTTAATTTTGTATTTTCTGGGTAAATGTTTTCATTGCTGAAAATCAGCAATGAAAGACATGGTAACGTCTGGTGTGATTTTAATTCATTGTGTGAATGAAAAATGCATTTTCATCGTGTTTTCAGAATGGTTCATTTTCCGGGAAAGAGTTTTGTTGCAGAGGGGAGCTGTATTCAAATAATTAATTTGTATTGTGAATATTTTCGGGGCTTATTCTTAAAATTTAGTTTGTCTTATTTTGGACTGTGCTGTGTCTATTCAGATATAGCGCGGCTTTGCGTCACATTTGTTCAGGTATGATCACTTTTATTACTTTTTTCGACATTGAAATATTTCTTGTGAGGAATATTCTCTTCCGTAAGTTCAGCTTCCGTTCTGTGCACAGACAGCCTTTTAGCTGAAATCGCATGTTGTCTGCATCCCTGGCCTTGTTCTGTTAGTTGCGCCTGTCACTGTCATTTTTTGGACTAAAATTCTGTATAGTAGATTTTTTCAGATCATTGATCTTAATCACCGATTTTTCATAGTCATTTGTTCCACAATGCGATTTGTAAAGGCGTGTCAGTGATGACAACTGAACATCTGACAGGAAGAGGGTGGATATGGCAAATTCGTTTCAGAATGAGATACCGAAAGCACGCGTTAACATCAAACTGGACCTGCATACAGGTAATGGGCAGAAGAAAGTGGAACTGCCGCTGAAATTACTGGTTACGGGGGATTTCAGTAATGGCCTGGAACAGCGTCCGTTGTCTGAGCGGGAAAAGGTAGATATTAACAAGAATAACTTCAACAGTGTGTTAGGGAAATTTAATCCGTCGGTCAATATCGCTGTCCGGAACACCCTGGCCGGGGATAGCAGCGAAGAAAATATCCGGCTTACTTTTAAAGATATAAAAGATTTTGAACCGGAGCAGGTAGCCAGACAGATCCCACAAATGAAGGCACTTCTCGCCATGCGCAGCCTGTTGCGCGATCTCAAATCTAACCTCCTGGATAATTCCACGTTCCGCAAAGAGCTGCAGACGATTCTACGTGACCCGGCGTTGAGTAATGAACTGCGTGACGAAATCGCCGCGCTTGCGCCAAAAGACTGACGGATAAAATAAGGAAGATGCTGATGTCTGTACAGAATGAAAATGCCTCGTCTGCAGGCGAAACCGTTGTGCTGGAACGTCCGGAAGCAGGAGGCGTTTACGCTTCTTTATTTGAAAAAATCAACCTGAAACCGGCCTCTCACCTGAGTGATATCAATACCTGGCAGGATGAAGCAGCGATGGCGGAAGCAGATGCGAACGAGCGTATCACCGCCGGGGTGCAGGTTTTTATGGACTGCATCCGCAAATCGGGCCAGCAGGTTGAGAAGCTCGACAAAACCTTAATCGATCACCATATTGCCGAACTGGATTATCAGATAAGCCGCCAGCTTGATGAGGTGCTTCATCATCCGGATTTCCAGGCGTTAGAGCGCCTGTGGCGAGGTCTGAAGCACCTGGTGGACAACACCGACTATCGCCAGAACGTGAAAACGGAAATTCTGGATGTGTCAAAAGACGACCTGCGTCAGGATTTTGAAGATTCGCCAGAGCTGATTCAAAGTGGATTATACTGGCATACGTATATTTCTGAGTACGATACTCCGGGCGGTGAGCCGGTTGCGGCGGTGATTTCGGCATATGAGTTTGATGCCAGTCCGCAGGATGTGGCGTTACTGCGTAACATTTCGAAAGTGTCCGCCGCAGCGCATATGCCGTTTATCGGCTCTGCCGGTCCGGCGTTCTTTATGAAGTCCTCAATGGAAGAAGTGGCTGCCATCAAAGATATCGGCAACTACTTTGACCGTGCCGAGTACATCAAGTGGAAGTCCTTCCGCGACACCGATGACTCCCGCTATATCGGCCTGGTGATGCCGCGGGTGCTGGGCCGTCTGCCGTATGGCCCGGATACCGTACCGGTACGCAGCTTTAATTATATTGAACAGGTGAAAGGCCCGGATCACGAGAAATACCTGTGGACCAGCGCGTCGTTTGCCTTTGCCGCCAATATGGTGAAGAGCTTTATTAATAACGGCTGGTGCGTGCAAATCCGTGGCCCGCAGGCCGGTGGTGCCGTGAAGGATCTGCCGATCCATCTTTACGATTTGGGCACCGGCAATCAGGTGAAAATCCCCTCTGAGGTGATGATCCCGGAAACCCGCGAGTTTGAATTCGCTAATCTTGGCTTTATTCCGCTGTCGTACTACAAAAACCGCGACTACGCCTGCTTCTTCTCGGCGAACTCCACCCAGAAACCGGCGCTCTATGACACGGCGGACGCGACCGCCAACAGCCGTATTAACGCGCGTCTGCCGTATATCTTCCTGCTGTCGCGTATTGCCCACTACCTGAAGCTTATTCAGCGCGAAAACATCGGTACCACCAAGGACCGTCGTCTGCTGGAACTGGAACTCAACACCTGGGTGCGCAGTCTGGTGACCGAGATGACCGATCCGGGCGACGAGCTGCAGGCATCCCATCCGCTGCGCGATGCGAAAGTGGTGGTTGAGGATATCGAGGACAACCCGGGCTTCTTCCGCGTGAAACTATACGCAGTGCCGCACTTCCAGGTGGAAGGGATGGACGTGAATCTGTCACTGGTGTCGCAGATGCCGAAGGCGAAAGCGTAAGGCGGAGGCGCGATGAAGACAGTACGACCACTGTGGGGGCGGGGCCAGATGGTCTCGCCACAGCATTTTCAGCAACAGGCGGCGCTTGCCGCCTGGTCTGCCGAGAGTATTGCGCGGATGGGGGCAATGAATCCCTGGGGAATACAGAATGCGGAATTTGATACTGCGCTGCTGAAACAGGGGAAACTGAAGGCCAGCCATCTGTGCGTGCGTTTTGTCGACGGCACGTTCATTGATACCGGTAATACCGATGCGTTGCCGTCGGTGATGACGCTGCCACCGGTCAGTGAACTGACGGTGGTGCTGGCACTGCCCCATGAACATGAAAATGGCGGCAACTGCCTGCAACCGGAGGAAAAAGCGGAACGTCCGGTGCGCTGGCGTCTCGGCTGGCGGGAAGTGCGTAACCGTTATGGTGATGACAGCCGCCAGATGGCGGTGATGCAGCCGGAGCTGACCCTGCGATCGGCGGATGAGGATAACGGTAATTACCAGACGGTGTCGGTCGCCCGCCTGTCGCGTGACAGCCAGGGCAACTGGTCGCAGGACGCTGGCTTTATCCCGCCGCTGCTGAACGTGCAGGCCAGTCCCTGGCTGGCGGAACAACTGGAACAGTTACTGAGCCAGTTGCGTCTCCGTCTGCAACGGCTGATGGCGATGCGCCGGGAGAGCAACGAGCGGATGGCGGATTTTGCGGTGGCCGACGTGTCGCTGTTCTGGTTGCTGAATGCGCTGAACAGCGCAGAGCCGGTGCTGGGGCATTTTCAGCGCCACCCGCAGGTCCATCCGGAACGTCTGTACCAGGCGCTGGCGGGGCTGGCGGGGAGCCTGCTGACCTTCTCGCTGGAACATACCACCGCCGATATACCGGCTTACCGCCATGAGCGCCTGACGGAAGTCTTCCCGCCATTGTTTGCCCTGGTGGAAGTGCTGCTGGAAGCCAGCCTGCCGTCAAGGGTGGTGGCGATAGATCTTGAGCGCGACGACCGGCGTAAGCGCTGGCACGCCCGTCTGCATGACCCGAGACTGCGTGAGGAGGCCGATTTTTATCTGTCGGTACGCTCCGCGTTGCCTTCGGCACAACTGCTGGAGCAGTTCCCGGCGCAGTGCCGGACCGGTTGTCCGGATGAGGTTGACCGTATTGTTAACGGCTCAGAGCGCGGCGTGCCGCTGAAGGCCATGACCCACGTTCCGGCGGCCATCCCGCTGCGCCTGGAAAACCAGTATTTCACCCTCGATATGACCCACCCGGCTGCGCAGGCGATGCTGGCGGAAGGACACTGCGTGTTCTACGTGCCGGGCGGGCTGGGCGAACCGGAGCTTGAACTGTATGCGGTGCTGCGCTCATGAAAACGGATATCAATACTGACGCCCTGCTGGCGGATCTGTGGCTGACGGTAACAGCGCTGCGACAGGGGGCAAGGCTTGCCGACGGTGAAGGGGAGGCGCTCTGGCAGCACTGCGTGGACACCACGGACCTGGTGATGACGCGCCTGGAAAAGGCGGACGTCAGCGAAGCCAGCCGTCAGCATATTCTGTATGCGGTCTGCGCCCTGCTGGATGAAACCGCCAAAGGGCGCGACGGCGAGGACGACGCCTGTATCGTCTGGTATGACCGTCCGCTGGAGGTGAAATACTTCGGCACCATGACCGCCGGGGACATGCTGTATGAGCGGATGCGCCAGGTGCTGCGTGAGCCTGCGCCGGATCCGCTGGTACTGACCTGCTTTCACCGGGTGCTGATGCTGGGCTTTAAGGGCAGTGTCGCCTCCCTGAATGACCCGGTGCGCGAACGGCTGTTTCAGGAACTGGCCGGGCGTGTCCCGGCATTTGACGTGGAACAAAGCCATCCGCTGCTGGCAGACGTTCCGGCGGGCAGCGGGTTGCGTGAATGGCTGCGGCACTGGCCGGTATGCATCGGCCTGTCCGCCATCGTGATGGCAGTGCTGTGGCTGGGGCTGAACCACTGGCTTGACGTTCTGGTGACCACGCTGCTGCCAGGAGCCGGAAAATGAGTGCGGCGCATCACCGGCTGCTCTGGCTGTGGGGCGGGTTGCTCGCGGCATTACTGTGCCTGCTGTTTTTGCCACTGACCGGTGGTGAGCGCGGTTTTGCCATTCTGCTGGTCGCCGCCGCTGTGACTGCCGGTCTGGTTGTTGCCGGTCGCCGTCCGGGCGAATCAGCGGAGGGAGAGTACGGGCTGAACGACCTGCCGGACACGCCGTACCGCCTGCCGGTGGTGCTGGTCTGCGGCGATACCGGAGACTGGCCGGGAGAAAGTACGGTTCACCGCACGGCGCAGGGGTGCTGGCTGAAGGTTTCCACGGTACAACTGCAACAGACGGTACGCCATCTGCTCTGGCGGCGTCCGGAGCTGGTGTCACAGCTGGCGGTGATGGTTTGCGTCTGTCCGCAGCAGCATGACGACGGGGCCTTACTCACTGCCCGGTTGCACGAACTGCGCTGGCAACTGACGCGGGTACGGCGTGATGCCCGGCGTCAGGTGCCTCTGCTGCTGTCCGGCACCCTTGCCGGACGGGCGGTGACCGCACCGGTGTGGCAGTCTGCGCTGCCGGGTGAGGCCATTCAGGTCTGGCAGGACGGCGAGGCTCCGCAAAGCGCCGGAGTCTGGCTCCTGCAGGACGCCCCCCCGGCCCGTCTGCGCACGCAGATCCTGTTCAGCGCCCATGCCCGTTTCGTCAGCGAAGAGATCCTGCCGGTACTGACCGGCGATAACCCGGATATGCCCGCCGTTCCTCCGGCGATGGTGCTGTATCACCAGACCCGGAGCCTGAAAACACCGGGTGAACGGTCCCTCTGGCAGCAGTTTCTGACCCGTCACACAGCCCTGAACCATATCGCAGGCTGGCGTCCTGACCACGACATCCCCCCGGACGGCACCGGGTTGCCGGATTTTATCCTGCCCTTCCTGCCGCAGGGCGAAGGCAGAACGCTGCAAAGCCGTATGCTGCGCCGGGCGTTCTGCCTGTTCACCCTGGCGGCGCTTATCGCCCTGTGCAGCAGCGCATGGAACAACCGCCAGTTGCTGCACCGGCTCTCCTTTGATGTTGAGCACTATTACGCTTGCCCACACGCAGATCGCCGGAGTGTGCGGGCTGAACGAAGGGCTGGCGTTACTGGAAGCACTGATAACCTGCCAGTGGAATACGTTGTGGCCGCAACCGGTCGCCGTGCGGATGGAAATCCTCAGCACCCTCAGCAAACGCCTGCAACAGGCCATGCGTACGCAATCCTTTGCCTGTGCCGATCTCCGCGCATTATACCGGGCAGAACAATATCTGAAGGCTCTGGGTGAGGCGCTGCAACGGCTGGAATTAAAACAGGTCAGCCAGTTTGAGCCGTTGCAGACGCTGATACATAACGCTGCCGTGCGACTGGAGAGCGCCGACAGCGCCGCGCCGTTTAACAGTGACAGCGATACCCTGACAGGGAAGATGTCGCAAGTAGGGGAGGCGGAACCGGCACGGATGTCATCTGTGGAGCCGGCGAGTAAACCTGCCGGGAACGTACGGTGGATCTATGTGGCACAACCAGAGCCGCAGCAGAACGTGGAAGTGGTAAGGGCGCTTCCACCCGTCAGACACTGGAAATCGTTTATGGCAGGGATGTTCACCATGTTGCTGGTCGGCGGAAGCGCTGTATGGGGCTGGCTGGCACTGAATCAACCCGATCCGGCGGAAGTTCAGTTGATGGCTTCACTGAGGCCCTTGCCGGTGACGGTGACTCACACGCAGCTACAGTCTCTGCGGGGCAGAGCCATGTCACCTGACGCGGGGATCAGCGAGACACAGCAGCAACTCGCCAGACTTGCTCGCCTTCCACCGGACTGGAATATTGATTATGGCAATCAGGTTGTTCAGCAGGCGCTCACGCTATGGCCGGAACAGGCCGGATCGCTGGAGACGCAGTGGCAGCAGCGAGTCGCCGCCGCCGCGCTGCCTTCGGAAAAAACCACTGGCTGGCATCAGGGGATGGCGCAACTACAGCACCTTGCGAACCAACTGAATGTGCTGGACGAAAAGCGCGGTAAGTATATGACAGTGAGTGAACTCAAGTCGGTGGTCTTTGCCATGACGCAGGCGTTCAGCAGCGCGGTCCCGGTGGAGGAGCAGCTACGCCTGATGGCGCAACCTGATCAAACATCGCCGGATCTGCAACGTCTGACCGAAATGCATCTGGAACAACTCACGGCCCGCTATGCGTTGCTTAAGCAGAAAACACCCGAGTGATACCGCAATTTGTGAACCATGGTTAATCAGGTTATCAGTGAGTAAGGGAAATATTGTGTCAGTCAGAGAACGTTTTTTTAAGAAGGTGCAGCAGAAGAACAATCGCGCACTGGGCAGTAATAAATCGGCTGAGGCAGAAGTACAGGCATTCTGCCAGCGAATGGATGAGCTGGCACAGCAGATTAATATGTGGTTTGAGGATTCGGGGATCGAGGTCATCATAGCGAAAAAATATCTCCATGACCTGAGTACCGTAGGACTTAGCCTTAACAGTGGCGTATGTCGCTATGAAATTACTACTATCAGATTACAGAACGGGAACCGCAGCGTCAGTATTATTCCGGAGCAGCTTTGCCGGGCGGGGGACAGAGGTTGTGTCACCATGAACGTTGACGCGCCTGACACTGCTCCTGGAAGGCAGACATTTTATTTGTGCATGGCACCGAATAGTGGCTGGTTGATCCGCAATGAAAATCAAGGGGCGCTGGGCAACGTTCTGTTGACCGAAGATGTATTTTTCCGGGCCATTGAGAATCTGGCCTGAATGTAACCTTGCGCGCAGACTGACACAGAGTCCGGTTCCTTTGCTATTCAGTGACGATCAGAATTGACAGGTAGCTTTGTCCCGGTAACGGATGCTGAATGTGGCGTGGTCAGTATCAGGACCATGCCAGTCGCTCTGCCTCGATGCGTAGAAACACAGAGCCTAATTTTTCCGCGATTCGGTTAGCGCTGTTGGACCTGCGATGCAGAGAAATGACGAATAACAAATTATAAAGGTGACAGTTAAGACACTTTCCGATTCCACAGTGAAGATAATTATCTCAGTGTGCGTAGCCTTTCTGAGCTATCTGCTTAAATATCTGCCTAAATTCCAGCTTTTTACTATCTTTAGTCGGCTATCCATTGCTGACAAGACTCGGCTATTTTCCCTGCTACATAAGAGCAGCGGCGGATTTCTGGATGAGTGTTCGATTCAGAGCCAGATGCAGGCATACGGAATCAATTACAGTCCGCAGTTTATGAAGAATCTGTTATACTATACGCATGAAAATAATATCCGTACCGACAACAAAGATCTCTCCGCATTTTTATCGTTGCTCTAAACACATTAAACTCCGCGCAATTTGTCACATCATTATCAAACTTAGCAACTCATCCCCCCGGTGGGGTGCAACAGGCGAAAAAAAAGCCCGTACTTGCGTACGAGCTCTTCTTAAAATATGG
>ERZ507546.34-NODE-34-length-43693-cov-14.2024_pt1 | contig 43693 bp, 37 predicted proteins | sample MGYA00248664_ERZ507546 | MGnify/ENA primary metagenome ERZ507546 (study PRJEB26165, sample SAMN02676161) | human gut metagenome | isolation source: stool | host: Homo sapiens | place: USA | study: EMG produced TPA metagenomics assembly of the C.diff FMT (human gut... | reverse complement strand
TTTAATCAGCGAGTCAGCTTGGGAAGAAATGACCTGCTTATTCGCACCTTCCCTAGAAGATCTTGACAAAATGAATATAAATGAAAGTACAGTATATCCGTATATAGAAAACTCAGCAAAGTATATAAAAAGAAAGTATGAGAAGAAAATAAATGATGATCAAGAGTAGTTTAATATCAATTTGAAATTTTTAGGATGAAGCGCCTAAAGAGTATATATCCATGAGTTATATTTAGGCGTAAACATATTAGGAGTATAACCTTATAAAGCACAATCTATAATAGACATGAAATATAATTAAAATACCCTATTATGACGTGTGTTGAATATGATGTTAAAAGAAATAGAAATAGAAATAGAAATAGAAATAGAAATAGAAATAGAAATAGAAATACAATAACATTATTATATAAATAAAAAGAAATTGAAGTTTTTAGCTATTATCTACTATCAGCGGTGGAAAGATATTTGGATAAAAATAGAACAATGAACAGATATGTCAAGTTAGTATCCAAATTTGGTTAAGTGAGTAAAGGAAAATCATTCCTTCGCTAAGATGAATTGAACAGTCATTCTGTATGACTACAAATATATTAATGTATGTTTAACTTACTATGTTCTATGTTCTATGTTCTATGTTCTATGTTCTATGTTCTATGTTCTATGTTCTATGTTCTATTATCTATTAAGTGTATTATTTTTTCTTTATCTTCCTCAGATAATTTATCAAAGTTCATTACGATAGCAGCAAGTTGATCGTTTTCCACATAAAAATATGCTAATGGGACATTGAGCGTTTGTGCTAATTTCTGTGCAGTATGGATATCCGCTTCATGTACGCCTTTTTCGTATCGATTGATGCGAGTGCTTGCTACAAATTCGTCGATCCCGGCAGCGATACCCAGCCTCTTTTGAGATAATCCAGCTGCAAGCCGCGCTTCTTTTAAACGCTTACAAAAGATGTCTCTATGGGATTCTCGCTGGGTCATAAGCACTCTCATCATTAAGAGCTACGAGAATCGTAGTTTTTCCTTGTTTTCGATACTACGTTTAACGTAGTGTCTGCCGGTGATGATGTATTGGTCTATCGATACCACAAATTTGAATAGTGTCTGATGCCTTCAGTGACTGACGGCTGAACCGTTCATAAGTGTCATTGCTTGGACCAGTACAAGTGGTTTTTATTTGTTATCGCTGATGGGATATGAAAATGAAGAAGATCTTTCTTATGGCGGGTGCTGCGCTGGTTCTGGCGGGATGTGGTGAAAAAGGTGACTACGAGAAGGCGATTAACGAGAAGATTGGTCAATCGAAAACGTGTTTCTCACTGCGAAATAACAATGTCACATTCCCTGTTCAGCTCTCCAAACCACGATTCGATGAAACAGGCACTGGAACAGGATCTTTGATCCTCGACGGCCTCGTAGAACAGGGTTTAATGGCCTTTGTTAAAGGCTGGGATAACAACACGCTTGGGATAACAGATGAAGGTAAACAAGCCAAAATCTGGGATGCCAAAGAAGGTGTTTGTATTGGTCGCCGCGTTGTTGATGAAGTGAAGGAATGGACTGAACCGGGTAATGGTAATCAGAAAGTTGTTCGCGTCACCTATACATGGAAATTAACTGATGTTCCATCATGGGTGGACAAAAGCGTGTTCTCTGGCGTGAAGGGGATGAGCGGACCTGCTGATGGTGCCATGAATCTTGTTAAAACCAGCAATGGCTGGAAAGCAAGCTAAGGGGCTGTCATGGAAAACAATACCATCAAGTGTCCTTTCTGCCTGAAAGAAAGCCAACGCGGAGTTCACGTCTGCACCGGATGCATGGCGACTGTTTTATATGGGGCTTTCCCCGGCTGGTATGCTTTCGTGGTTATAGTATTGTCCTTCGGACTGTCTATCCTGATAGGAATGTCAGCCGGTATGGCAGGGGCGACTATCAGCCTACCAGTCATTGCGGTTGTTGGGTTTATAGCTGGTAAGGCGATATTTTCTGATAATGTTGTGTTCAGGCGAAGGATGTAATCGATAAAACTGATAAACCACCACCAAGATATTAACTGGTAGTGGTTTATTCATTTATATAAAAATCATTTATCAATAGATTTGTAGCTCATTAACTGAGTGTATCCATATTCCATTTCTTCAATAAAATCATTTCCAATAGTTGGGAATCCTGAAAGCAGATATTCCTCTTCCTTTACCTTGAATATTTCATACAGATAACTTTCTTTCTTATGTGAGACATGAATGGCTGGAAAGGGTCTGCTATTTATAATCTTTTTATTAAGAATCTTATCAGAAATAATGTTATATTGATCTCCAGTTATATCAATCGCAATATCATCAATCTCAAGCCAGTAGTGAGTGATGTGATCATCTTTACCTGTTGCTGCGCTTATGCCTGTTATCACAAGCTCAGGCCATAGCTTCAGAAAGTGATATGAAAGAAGCATCGAAGAAAGTTTACAACTCCTAACAGGGAAACATTCTATAACAAGGTCGGTATTCTTTTTGTCACAGATCTCGATCAACTTTCGAAACATTGTAGCTTCATCTTGAATTTTGGCAATCGTTAACAACTTTCGTCCTTAGTTGGGTAAGATTATTTATCTTGACAATATACATTATTTACTGAGAATTAAAAAGAGTCTTGTATTCTCATTCTCTCTGACCCGGCGATTTTAATTTATTACCTTTTCTGGATAGTATAGACTGAGTGAGATCTAAACTATTATCGTGTTTCGGCGTATCATTTTTAGGACGGCTTAGGAAACGGTTGATCTCATCCGGTGTTGGTTTATAGTCATCTTGGTTAAACTTGGCTCTTTTCTCATATTCAGTGCGAGAGATATGACGGCCTAATACTTCGTCAAAGACGTAGTTTTCAGCAATACGTTTATCATGTTCTTCACTGATAAGATCAATTTTGGCTTTGTTTGCTTTAGCCCATACGAACTTCTGCTTGAAAAAATCTATGACAAGAGTTGTGAAGCGTTTAAAAATATTATCCTGACGTGAAATAGCGTGTTTCCTCTTAAGACGTTCAGGGGCGCTTCTGGATGCCCTGTTTGGGTTTTGAGAGGAGGAAGTTTTCAGAATAGTATTTTTTCCAGAATCAGAAAGACTGACCGATGGTTTCTTACCAGCAACGACCTTACTGACTTTGGATTTATCACGGTAAGATTTAACGCCCCTAAGGCGGGTATGAGGAGCTGGGGCTACCAGCACAGGTCTTTGCGTTTCATTGGTAGAAGAACCGGAGTGTGTTTTAGGTAATACAATCTCTTCTGGTTCAGCAAGATGTGTAATTGTAAAGCTTCTGACATCGACGACGATTTCAAGGTCAAGTTCCCTGAATGTTTTGTAGACTTCAACGGCTTCTTGCTTGGCAGCATCACGAACAGCCTGTTCTGCGGCTCTTTGCTCTTGAGCTGCTTTACTACGCCATTTGGCACTGTGAATACGTTTCATTGCAGGGCGATTTGTTTCAGCGGCCTTAGCAAGCCATAACGCTTTTTCTTCATTATCTAAAGCTACTGCTGCTTTTTCTAACGCTTCCTCGTGCTGGGCTTGGAGAGAACGATGGTCAATACGCTCTGACGAACCAGCAGCAGCGAGGTAACTATTAGCTATAGCTGACCATGATTCACGCCATAAAACAGACATTTTTCTGTCGTTCCAGCTTCTTTCCTTTTTACCAAAACCTTCTGGTCCTATAGTTTTTAATGTCAACATAACGTGAGCATGAGGATTATCACTATCGAGATCGTGGAAAGCAATATCGGCAATCATGCCTTTATTAACGAAATTTTTCTGACAATACTCAAGGACAAGTCTTTTCTTATCGTCATTGTTTAACTCGGCAGGTATGGCAACATCGAAATAACGAGCTGTTTGTCCGTTGCTCTGACGCTCAATTCGTTCAACTTCATTCCACAATGCTGTAGAGTCTTTTACAATATGTTGAGGAGCATTAACAGGTGCTAATATGAAATGACCGCACAAATCGGTACGGCGGCTATAATCATATGTATCACCTGTTCTTTCATCTGTGATTCTGCAACGAGCATGGTAAGCAGCTTTCGCAACGGAAGATCTGCCCTCACTTCGTTTCACAATTTTAAAGTCAAGATGAAAAATAGCCATACAGTAAAGCAACCTCAATATAAATTTAAATATCAAACCAAAATATAAATCTCCAATGCGACTATGCTGGTTTTAGTTTTTCGTAAGAAAAACTCTGGTATTGACGTTGACCTTGTTTCCGAAGGAAACGGTGTTAGCTTGCGGCAGGCAACCGTCGGTAGACCCCACACGCTCACGAAGTGAGTGTATAGGTGGGCATTGCTTTATTTTTATATCTCCTAAAGGAGCTAAAAATAACGACAATGTATTAAGTTTTTCTTTAGCTAAATAATAACGCTAGTTTTAATGTCTGTGAAATTAACTGAGCAGAAATCGGATGAACGGCTGAGGTAGGATGGTAAGACTTAATATTTTGGTTTTAGGTAACGCCCGTAAGGGCATAAGTAGTATTTTCCCTCCCGCCGGAAGGCGGGAAAGCGGAATGTAGATAAAACAGTGAAAATAACAGATGCTTTTGCGTGTTGCACAATTCACAGGTTAAGACCAGAAATCAGAGTCAAAAAACAAGAGATGAAATTGTTTTCATTGATTTGATAAAATAAGTAACGCGGAGAGTATCAGGTATTTTAAGTTATGGTTGCTCGCATATGTGTTGCATAATTTTATTTTGAACTTACTGATTTATCAATTTTAAAACCAAAACACCATTTTTTCGGGATAAATCCCATCATTAACAGGCAAGCCTGTTTAACTACTGATTGTCAGGAACAATCATCTCGTGCTGCGTAGTTTAATTCAAAGTAAAATGTTCGATTTACTCATGTGGTTTGACCTTTTCCTTTTTTAATTGTATTTGATGTTTTTAAAAAACTAAAAGGATAAGTAATTATGAGTACGGATGATAAAAACAGAAAGCCAAGAACAGAAAAAACAATTAAGCAAAAAATAGCATCAGCGCAGATGCGTTTGAATCGTCTCAAAACCAAAGAGAAATCTTTGTCCAAGAGTGCTGAGACACGCCTGAAGATAATCCTTGGGGCAGAAGTAGCTAAAGCTTTTGGCTGTAAAGTAGAAGACGTCGATAAGGAGTTTGTGTTGGGTATATTAATACATTTTCAAAATGTTGGTGCTGAGGATAAGGCAAGGCTGAAATTACGCGGTAAAAGGTTTCTTGAGGATATGGTTGGTAGACAGGAATAACGATTAAAAAATATAACATCATGATAATGAAGGTTTTTTCCGTGTTCGGCGAAAGTTGGTTATTTAGAACTACAGAGTTGATTGTTCAAATAGTGTTCGTTTTTGAGATCGTGCTCAAGAAAATCTATGTGCTTTATAGTGTAGTTTAGCTTAAGTGAATTTTCGTTAAGGTATTGTGGAGGAAGGTTTTTTGAAATTTGACTTTTCCATGAAACCATAATCTTTTTCATTGAGGTGAGGTGGATGTTATGGATGAAGTCAATGTTGCTCAATATTTGAGAATGTCTACAGACCATCAGCAGTATTCAATATTCAATCAATCTCAATTCATAAGTAAATTTGCGTCAGAACATAAGATGAATATCATTCATACATATGATGACTCTGGAAAAAGTGGGGTTACGGCAAACCGAAGACAGGCATTTCAACAGTTAATAGATGATGTGGTTGAAGGGAAAATAAATATTAAAGCAGTTTTAGTTTATGACATAAGCCGTTTTGGGCGATTTCAGAGTATAGATCAATTTGGATATTATACCCATCAACTTCAAATGCATGGTGTTGGCATCATATATTGTGCAAACCCTATCATCGAAGGTAATAGTGATTATGCTGATTTTCAATTATTCATAGATCGAAAAAAAGCTTCTTCTTTAAGTCGGGATTTATCACAAAAAGTCTTTCTTGGACAAGCTAATCTGGCTGGTCGTGGATATCACCAAGGCGGGCCTGCTGGATATGGTTTACGAAGAATGTTGATAGATGAAAACCATAAACATAAAGGGATACTTAAATATAGAGAGTGGAAAAGCATCCAGACTGATCGAATAATTTTAGTATTAGGGCCGGAAGATGAAGTCATAACGGTTAGATGGATATACAATCAATTCGTGAATAACTCTAAGCCAGAGAGGGTTATTGCCTCTGAGTTGAATAGAAGAGGGATTACTGCAGAGCATGGCACTAAATGGACCAAAGGAAAGATCCACGAGATTTTAATTAACGAAAAGTATATTGGTCATAATGTCTATAACCGAACATCTTCTCGTTTAAAGCAGCGTCTTATCCACAACCCACAGCATGAATGGATAAGATGTGAAAATGCTTTTGAAGCTATTATTTCTCCTGAGTTATTTTTACAAGCTCAGACTATTATTAGTAATAGAAGTATTCATCTTAGTAATGATGATTTACTTGGTAAACTCTCCGAGCTTTTTAAAACAAAAGGGAAACTATCCGGCATAATTATAGATGAAGATGATGATACACCATCCTCATCTGTTTATAGGAAACGTTTTGGTGGTCTATTACAGGCTTATAAATTAATTGACTATAAACCAAAGCACGATTATGACTATTTGCGAATTAATTCCTTGCTAAGAGAGAAATACCATAGTTTAGTTGAAAAACTCATTTTTGATATTACAGAACAAGGCTGTTATGTTGATTATGATGAGGAGTCTAAATTATTTACTATTAATGATGAAGTTAAAATGTCTGTAGTTATCTCCCGTTGTTTCATGAATAACACGAGAAAGCGCTGGAGAATCCGGTTTGAGCGAAAGTTTAGCTATGATATTTGTATCGTTGTTAGACTTGATAGTCAAAACGTGAACACCAAAGATTACTATATATTCCCTTCAATAGAGTTATTAGATAATCAGTTTGTTTTTGAAGAGTTAAATCCTTACCAGTTAGAGTTTTATCGATATGATGACTTGATACCTTTTTTGCAAATCCTTAAACGTGATGTTTTTTAAAAGGAATCCACTGATGAATGAATATGAAGAAATAAAGCTTATAGATATCTCAGAGATCAGAATCGTTAATCCACGTTCAAGAAGCAAATCTATTCACGATGAACTTGTTGAAAGTATAAAAAACATAGGGCTAAAAAAACCTATTACGGTTAGGTTATCTGACTCAACCTGTAAGACGTATGTGTACGATTTAATTTGTGGGCAAGGACGGATTGAGGCTTATGAAATATTAGGTGAAAAACAAATCCCAGCAATAATAAAGTCAGTTGATCATGAAGATGGTCATATCATGAGTCTGGCAGAAAATATTGCTCGAAGAAAACCACGTTCGACGGAGCTTCTCAACAGCATTATAGAATTAAAGAATAAAGGTTTTTCTGAGTTAGAGATTGCTAATAAAATTGGCCGTTCTAAAAATTGGGTAGCTTCTATTGTATCACTAAAAGAAAATGGCGAAGATAAATTACTTTCTGCTGTTGAGTCTGGCAGAATCCCGATATATATAGCGGTAGAAATATCAAGAGCTAAAGGAGTTGATATACAACACCTGCTTTTAGAAGGATTTAATTCTGGTGACCTTAACTCAAAGCAGATAGGTGCAATTAAAAGGATCTTATCTCAGAGAGAGACATCCGGTAAAGGAAGTGATAATAATTCTTTTGTTCAGGGGGTAAAAAAGAAGCGGATTACTTCTGATGAGTTAAAGGAACTTTATCAAGAAAATGTCAAAAGGCATAAAATTATTCATACAAGATCTGAGTTTACAATATCTAGCCTAATGGTTGTTAAAGAGATAATGGTTAATTTATTGAGGAATAGAGAGTTTTCAGACCTTCTATCTGTTGAGAGCCTGAATTCTGTTCCTGCATTTATTCTGGATAATGTTGACCCAGAACGAGGTCTTGAAAATGAATAAACCCAACTTCGGTAATAAGTGTTTTATTATTAATGTTTCTGATCTGCTATATGGGAAAGAGTTGCCTATTAATGTGAAATCAAGCGTAAAATATCATCAGATAGTTTCCACGGTGAAAACAGTTGGTATCATAGAACCCATAGTTATTTATATTAATAATTTGTCAGAAAAGATAATACTTGATGGTCACTTAAGAGTTGAAGCATCAAAGGATATAGGGCTATCCACTGTACCTTGTTTGATTTCTGAGGATGAAGAATCTTACAGCTATAACAAGTATGTCAATCGATTACCAGTTATTCAGGAATATCGTATGATATTACAGGCTGTAGATGCTGGTGTTTCAGAAGAAAAAATTAGTCAATCTCTGAATATATCAGTAGATACACTCAGGGCAAAGTTTAGATTACTTGATGGGATTAGCCCGGAAACTACCGCTTTATTAGCAAATCAACATGTTCCTCAAGCAATATTCGCTATTTTACGTAAAATGAAACCAGAAAGACAGCTGGAGGCGGTATCCACGATGATGAGTATAAATAATTTCAGCCGTAAATTTGCTCTATCATTATTACATTACACTCCTGATGATATGCTAATAAATCCGAAAGATTCGAAACTAAAGCAACAAGACATAGCAAAAAATTTTGCCAGAATGGAACGTGAGATGGCAGCTATGGAAATAGAGACTAAACAACTCGAAAATATATATGGAACAAATAATTTAAAATTGGCAGTGATTATTGGACACATAAAAAAACTACTTTCTAATTATTCTGTATTAAATTGGTTGGTAGATAATAATCCGGATTATTTAGCTCAACTAAAGAAAGTTGCTGCTATTGACTCATTGCCAGTGTACGAAGACGAAGAATTGCGTTAAATACTATACGGACCACTATGGACAATGCATTTTATGTTGTAGTGTGTTGTTCATAGTAGTGCTGTATAGTTATATATTATTTATATATCTGAAAATTTCAGAGAAATATATTTGACAATTAATATTTAATATTGTATTTAATGAATGTTCATTGAGAATATTCACTTCATCGAAGTGTCTTATTGCCCCACATATGGGGAGTGGTTTACAGTCCAATGGGCTGATTTTATTGCCCCATATATGGGGATAAGTTTCCTACCCAATGGGTAGTTCCCTTAATGGGAAAAAAGGGCCTTTCGGCCCTTTTTTAATATGCAATAAGCGTATTTAAAAAGCTAATATTTGTGTATTTTTAACTTTTATTATTACATCTAAGCTTCTGGTTCATTGACTTCAGTAGGAATGAACTTAGCGTAAGTCTCTTTTAAATAATTTGTGGCAGAGTCACGAGTAATATCAATGTCTAATAAATTACTAAAAAACATCAGTCTGGAACGCGCTTGTCCTATTAACTCACCCCAAGTATATATCCATATTGAAACGTTTCCTTTAGAATACAATTGTCCGTAAGGGCGATCATCTTGAGAAATTCTATCCTGAACTAAAGGAGCTATATCGTTAGATACGGCAATGAAAATCCATTTTGTATTCTGTTTATCAAACCTGCTGTCATTACTGACGGCATAAGCATAACTTTCAACTTGATTTATAACAGATAAATCTATTTTTTGTGTTGGTCTTTTCAGTTCAACAACTAAGTGTTCAAGCTCACCTTCTCTTGGCTGACGCGCTTTGCTAAGTAGCAAATCAACCCTACCAGTGGTTCCATCTTCTCTAACAACAGGCTGTTCTGCATCATAAGTGATACCTATTTTATCAGCATGATATTGTAGCACTTGATTGAGAGTATTTTCGCTACGGGATAAATTGAAATCCTCCCTAAAGAGCCATGCTTCATTTTCTAGGAGTTTGTGTAATTGATCTCTTTCTAAAAATTTCTTTTTTGTTTTATCATCAAACAATAGCTGTTCCAATCCAGTTAAGAAATTTAATCTATCTGAAACAACTTGTGAAGCTTTAATAATATTAGGTAGAGTCGTCTTTTCTAATAAATTCGCCATTGAGTCCTGATCATCTGAGCTCATGACCAATACTTCAGATAGGATTTTTCTAACAGAATTTGGATTATCCTTTAAAGCCTGAGATAGTAATTTAAAGGTGAATTTTTTAATGCTGTTATTAGATTTATTAAAAGAAGTTAGATAGCTTTCGACATTCACAGCTAATATATTGAATACCTTTTGTTCAGCTTCTTCAACACTGCCGGGTAACGGAGAGCGTTCATACGGATAAATATTTTGTTCTTTCCACTCATCTACTATTTTTGCTTTTTTTAAGAATTCTTTGTTGATGAAATGTTTTCTACAAAGATCAATGACTTTATCTTTTAACTCTTTAATACCCGATTCTAAACTTCCAAGCGAAAGAACATTTTCTTCAAATTTCTTCTTAATGAATGGGGACTTTATATATACTGTGAAATCCACACCATATGATCTAACAAGTTTTCCTGCGCTTTCATTGAAAAGTGAAAAGCCATTTTCGTCACAGTAATGAATTTCTCGAGGCGTCTTAAATTTCCATTCTATTATTGAAACAGACACATTTTCTTGGCCAGATTCTATCTCAACGTCTCCGAGATTATACTCCTTTTTGTCAAGCCATACATCCGAAGGAGTAATATATGCGTTATCATAAAATAATTTTTTATGAGGGTATTCTGTTAGATATAACGCATACTCTTTGGTGATTGATTCTTTAGATGAATCTGTTGCAAGTGAGGATGCTTGTTTTACTAAATTAAAGATCTCAACCTGAGTACCTTTTGTTATATCATTCGTTTCAGAAGGCTCACTGATTTCGAAACGTTTAATATTATTAGCATTCCCTTTAATGGAATATTTATAATATTCCCCATTATCTTCTACGCAAGTAGACCATATTACTACCTCTCCTAGAGAAAATGCTTTAAAACGGCCTTTACCGAACTGACCATGTAAAGAACGATCCCCATTTTTTTTTGCATCCTTTTTCCAAGATTCACCAAGACTGCCAAATAATGATGAGACATTATTATGGGGAATGCCTTCTCCTTCATCCTGAATGATTATTTTGTTAATGGTATTTGTATTCTGACATTCCTGAAACAGAACTTTAACTATTAACGATTTGGAATCAAATGCATTCCATATTATTTCTTTAATTGCTGGAATTGGTTTTGCAGAAGAAATATCTTCTAAATGGTCTTTACCAAGGATGACGTCAATGTTTTTCATTTTATTATCCCGCATATATTTTATGAATATAGTATACGGGATATTCTTCCACCTTTACCAGCGTTGATAAGAAGTTAGGTTATGTTTTATGAGCAAACTCAAACGGCCTGATCATCGCATTGCTGTTAGCATCAAGGAAATCAGCCCACCATTGAAGCATCAGGCGGCGCTGGTCAAGGTGCTTGGCTTTATGGGTGTAAGCTGCACGGACGCTATTGCTTTCCTTGTGACTCATCTGAAGCTCTACAGCATCTTCTGACCACAAACCAGACTCAATTAAGGCACTACAGGCCAGTGTTCGGAAACCGTGTCCACAGATGTCCTGCTTGGTGTCATAGCCCATACTGCGAAGGGCTTTATTGATGGTGTTTTCGCTCATGGGTTTAAACGAGTCATAACAGCCAGTAAAGATTAATCCGTCATCATGACCTTCTTCATAAGTTAGTTGTCGGATCTCTTTCAGTATCTTCATGGCCTGCTTACAAAGGGGAACGAAGTGCTTACGCTTCATTTTGGCACCACGAGTCGAATGTTTGACGTTTTCAATCGCTTCCCGCTGTTCGGGTATCACCCATAACTTACTCTTGAAATCAATTTCAGACCAGCGAGCGAAACGAAGTTCACTGGAACGAATGAAAATCATCAGATTGAGCTGAATAGCCAGTATGGTTAACCTGCGACCTTTGTATTCGACAATTTTTTTCAGTAGTTGGGATATTTCTTCCAGCTCCAGTGCAGGGCGGTGTTCAGTCTGTGGTTTCTGAACAGCACCTTCCATATCATAGGCGGGATTATGGCGTATCAGTTTTTGCTGTACGGCATGGCGGAGGATCGCCGTAATGTATTGTTTAATGCGCATGGCAACTTCAAGATAACCAAGCGCTTCAACCTTTTTGACTGGGATCAGCAGATCCCCCGTATCCAGTTCGGCAACATCTTTATCGCCAATTGCCGGGAAGACATAGGTTTCAAGGCGCTTCCATACGGAATCACCGTAATCTTCTGACCATTTTGTTTTCGTGGCAAACCAAGCTTTTGCCACCACAGTGAAGGTGCGTGTCTTATCACGCTTGGCCTTTAGTTCTTTAACCTCTGCCTGTTTCTTTGCATTAGGGTCAATGCCCTGAGCAAGAAGCCTTCTGGCTTCATCACGGCGTTGTCTTGCGTCAGAAAGAGAAACAGCAGGGTAGACACCTATGGAGAAGATTTTTTGCTTCCCTTCGAAACGATAGGCCATTTGCCAGTATTTGGAACCCTTCGGGGTAACACGAAGGAACATACCAAAGCCATCAGTCAGCTTGTATTCCTTCTCAAGGGGTTTTGCATTTTTTGCTTTAATATCAGTCAATGACATGAAAATATCCCCTCGTTTGTTGGTAAAAGGGAAATCGAACCAGCATTACCAGCATTTTTACCATCAAAATGATATGGCTTCGAGTGGTTTTTAGTGAACGAGGGTGAACTTGAAGAAGGGGATAACCAATTGATAGAAATGCAGAAAGCAGACGTCAGTGAACGTCTGCTTCCCTTAAATTGGCTCCTCTGACTGGACTCGAACCAGTGACATACGGATTAACAGTCCGCCGTTCTACCGACTGAACTACAGAGGAATCGTGTGAACGGGGCGCATATTAACGATGACCATCCCCCTTGTCAAAGCCTGAATCACCTTAACTTGTTCGTTTGCTGACAATTTCAGCAGAGTGCCTGTTTTTACGGCATTGAGCAGCCGGGTGCACCGTTGCGGTGCATTTATACCCCTAATGGGGCATACCGCAATCCGCTTACCGGGCAACAAAATCGCGGTTTGCTATTAGTATCCCTTATTACGCGGCCTGCAGCGGCATTTGCGTCCCTGCAAAAAAGCTGGCAAGCAAATTGCAAAACCTTCTGCATCTAAACGGCCAGTGTTGGTACTGGTGTTCCTTACAGGAGGCAAAATGAACTTAAGACGACTGAAGTATTTTGTGAAAATCGTCGATATCGGCAGTCTGACCCAGGCCGCTGAAGTCTTGCACATCGCACAACCGGCGCTGAGCCAGCAGGTTGCGACCCTGGAAGGCGAGCTGGACCAGCAGCTGTTGATCCGCACCAAGCGCGGCGTGACGCCGACCGAAGCGGGCAAGATCCTTTACACCCACGCCCGGACTATCCTGCGCCAGTGCGAGCAGGCGCAGCTGGCGGTTAACAACGTCGGTCAGACGCTAAGCGGCCAGGTGTCAATTGGGCTGGCCCCGGGCACGGCGGCTTCGGCCATTACCATGCCGCTGCTGCAAACGGTGCGTAATGAGCTGCCGGAAGTCATGGTCTATCTGCAGGAAAGCAGCGGAACGATCCTCAACGATAAGCTTATCGACGGTCAGCTGGATATGGCCGTGCTCTATGAACGTTCTCCGGTCGCCGGGATCGTCAGTCAGCCGCTGCTGAAGGAAGATCTCTACCTGGTCGGTACCCGGGATTGCCCGGGGCAGAGCGTGGATTTGACGGCGGTTGCGGAAATGAATCTGTTCCTGCCGCGTGATTACAGCGCCGTTCGCGCAAGGGTCACCGAAGCTTTCACTCTGCGTCGACTGTCGGCAAAAATTATCGGCGAAATTGAATCCATTACCACCCTGACGGCGGCTATTGCCAGCGGCATGGGCGTCACCGTTCTGCCTGAGTCCGCCGCCCGTTCGCTGTGCAGCGCGGCGAATGGCTGGATGGCGCGCATCAGCACGCCGTCAATGAGCCTGTCGCTGTCGGTCAATATGTCGGCACGCGGCAGTTTGTCGCCGCAGGCGCAGGCGGTGAAGGAAATTTTAATGTCGTTGGTGAGCCGTCCGTCGCTGGAAAACCGTGAATTATTGTTAGTAAGTTAGACTATATTCCTGAATGGAATAAGTTGCTGGTTTTTATTATTTGTTAGCAGGGACAACAGACTTTAACAATAGTGCATATGTTATGTCTGATAGCCCGGAGGAAAGGGTGAATTTCCAGCAACTCAAAATTATTCGTGAAGCGGCCCGTCAGGATTACAACCTGACGGAAGTCGCCAATATGCTCTATACATCGCAATCGGGCGTCAGCCGTCATATTCGTGAACTGGAAGAAGAGCTGGGGATCGAGATTTTTATCCGCCGCGGCAAACGCCTGCTGGGGATGACGGAGCCGGGCAAAGCGTTGCTGGCGATTGCCGAGCGTATTCTGAATGAAGCCAGCAACGTTCGTCGCCTGGCGGACCTGTTTACCAACGATGCGTCCGGCGTCTTAACCATCGCCACCACCCACACCCAGGCGCGCTATAGCCTGCCGCCGGTGATTAAAGCCTTCCGCGAACTCTTTTCCGACGTTCGTCTTGAATTAGTACAGGGGACGCCGCAGGAAATTGAAGCGCTGCTGCACAACGGCGGCGCGGATATCGGCATCGCCAGCGAGCGCTTGAGCAACGACCCGACGCTGGTGGCTTTCCCCTGGTTCCGCTGGCACCACAGCCTGCTGGTCCCCAAAGATCACCCGCTGACCCAGGTGACACCGTTAACCCTCGATGCCATCGCCCGCTGGCCGCTCATTACCTATCGCCAGGGGATTACCGGGCGTTCACGTATTGACGAAGCCTTTAACCGTAAAGGGCTGATGCCGGATATCGTATTAAGCGCTCAGGACTCCGACGTTATCAAAACCTACGTCGAGCTGGGGCTGGGCGTAGGGCTGGTGGCGGAACAGTCAGGCGACGCGCGGGAATCTGATACCTTTACGCGTCTCGATACCCGCCATCTGTTCGATGCCAATACCGTCTGGCTGGGCCTGAAGCGCGGTCAGCTGCAGCGAAATTACGTCTGGCGCTTTATTGAACTGTGCAACGCAGGGCTGTCGCTGGAGGAAATTAAACGTCAGGCGATGGAGCCGGAAGAGGCCGCAATCGATTATCAGATTTAGCAGGATGATAAATCAGATATGAGAGAGTAAACGAAGCTATAATTTATTCACGATTATCGCCACAAAGGAAGGGAAATTGTGCGGCGTGTGAAACTGCTTTGTTCTCTTATTATGATCCTCACCAGCCAGAGCGCTCTGGCGGTGAGCTACCCGTTGCCGCCGGAAGGAAGCCGCCTGGTGGGCAGCCCGCTGACCATCACCATTCCGCAACACAATACCCAGCCGCTGGAGGCCTTCGCCGCTCAGTACGGCCAGGGCCTGAGCAATATGCTCGAGGCCAACCCCGGCGTCGACGTGTACCTGCCGAAGTCGGGCTCCACGCTGGTGGTCCCGCAGCAGCTTATCCTGCCCGCCACGGTTCGCAACGGGATCGTGATCAACGTGGCCGAAATGCGTCTCTACTACTATCCGCCCGATGGCACAACGGTTGACGTTCTGCCGATTGGTATTGGCCAGGCAGGACGCGAAACCCCGCGTAACTGGGTCACCGCCGTGGAGCGTAAGCAGGAGGCGCCGACCTGGACGCCCACCGCCAATACCCGTCGTGAATACGCCAGCCGTGGCGAAAGCCTGCCCGCGTTTGTGCCCGCAGGGCCGGATAATCCCATGGGCCTGTACGCTATTTACATCGGCAGGCTCTACGCGATCCATGGCACCAACGCCAATTTCGGCATTGGCCTGCGCGTGAGCCAGGGCTGCATCCGCCTGCGTAACGACGACATCAAATACCTGTTTGATACCGTTCCGGTCGGGACGCGCGTGCAGATCATCGACCAGCCGGTGAAGTATACCGCCGAGCCGGACGGCAGCCGCTGGGTTGAAGTTCACGAACCGTTGTCGCGTAACCGCGCGGAGTATGAATCGGACCGGAAGGTGCCACTCCCCATCACGCCGGCGATTCAGGCCTTTGTGAAGGGCGAGGGGGTGGATGTGAATCACGCGGAGCAGGCGCTTGAACGCCGTTCAGGGATGCCGGTGGAGATTGGTCGTGCAGCACTGCACGCCGGTAGCGGTTTTTAACCCTCTCCCTCACGCCAGGCGATGTCTTCCATCAGGATAACGCGCCCGCGGTTGCCGGGTGCTATCGGTTGCCGTGGCGATTCACGTTCAGGATTTAGCTTCATCGCATTGAGCTGATGCTTTAGCTAAAGGGATGTTTTTTAAAGGCGCTATGGGTTTCAAATAATTCGGCAACGGACCGGATATGATTAAAGTCTCCCGCATGAACCACGTGAGGGATCGTTGACTGAATAAAGGTCCAGATAACCGTACTCGTTACGGCCACCTGATCGGGAACCGCGGCCGCCGGACGCTCCTCCAGCAGCCTGTTCCACTCCCTGCAGGCAGCCAGCAGCTGAGTCGTGATGCGCGCTATCCACGGATTATGCTGCTTTTCCGCCGGGCGCAGATTGTGTTCATAGACATTTTGTACCGCCTTTTCACCCGCGGCGAGAATAAAGCCCAGCGTTTGCAGATCGCTTGCCAGCGCGTCCGGCGCGACCGGCAGCAGCTTGCGCCCCGGGGCGGCCTGGGCTTCAAAATAAGAGAGTATCAGCGACGAATCCATCAGGCGTATTCCGTTATCCAGCACCAGCGTCGGCGCTTTGACCGCAGGGTTTATCCTGGAAAAGGCTTCAAAGCTGCTGAATACGGACAGCGGGTGACTTGCAAACTCGACGCCGTAGAGTTCAAGGGAAATTGCCACGCGCCTTACATAAGGCGAATCCATCATGCCAATAAGCTTCATCATGATTCCTGTTTTCCTGTGCTGGTGAAATAGGCTGGGGTTAATGCTTCATTGCCGGCGGTGAAGAAACAGTACAGTAAATTCGTCATGGCGAATATCTTCAGTATCTTACGGGTTGGGTTAGTATTACTGACAGATTGTGGGTCACGTTTTACGCGTCAGGTTGTGGGAGCGGTAACATGGCGGATTTTCCCCCTATTGCGAGTTTACGTAGTTTTGAAGCCGTGGCGCGTCTTGGCAGCGTGACGCTGGCAGCGAAAGAGCTACACGTTACGCATTCAGCCATCAGCCAGCAGATTAAAGTGCTGGAGGAGATGGTCGGCCTCAAGCTGTTTATCCGTCACGGCCGCGGCGTGCAGATTAATGAAGAAGGGCGGCTCTATGCCTTACAGGTCCGCGAGGCTTTGCACCATATTGCTGATGCCACCCGGCTGGTGCAGGTCAACCCCCGCCGGCAGGAGCTGACCCTGGCGATGGTGCCCTCGTTCGGCTGCCACTGGTTGTTGCCTCGCCTGGAACGGTTTCGGGAGAAATACCCCCATATCTCGCTGCGAATACAGGCGAGCCTGGCGATAACCAGCATGCAGCAGGAAGGGGCGGATTTGGCTATACGCATGGGAAAAGGCGACTGGGAAGGAACGGAGAGCCATTACCTTTTCTCCGATCAGCTTATCGTTGTGGCCGCGCCAACCTATAACGGCGGCGTGCTCCCCCGTACGCCGTCAGAGATAGCGAAGAGCAACATTATCTTTTCCATGGAGTCGTGGAAAGCATGGTGTATCAACGCGGGGCTTGAAAGAGAGATTGTGCCAGGCGGTTTGTGCATCAATGACTCAAACCTGGTGCTGGAGGCCGTCCGGCTCGGTAAAGGTATCGCGCTGGAACGCCGCTCTTTAGTCCAGGATGCGCTCTCCAGAGGTGAGCTGGTACAGCTTACGTCTTTCACCGCCCCTTATCCGTGGCCTTACTGGCTGGTTTCATCGCAGGGCGCAGAGCAGAAAAACGAAGCCATTCTATTTAAGGCCTGGCTTGATGAGGAGGTTACCGCGTGGCGCCAGCAAACTGGCGCGGTGGAGGATAAATGTACGCGAGACGGTAAACCTTAGCTCCCGCCGGAAAGGCGGGAGAATTTATAGCAGGATGTTACTTATCGATTAAATGAAAATCACCCTGGGTATATCTTAATCCGTGAATATTGTCAGGGGTAAATATGCGATCGATGAGTTTAATATCAACATCGGAAATAGCCAGACTGGCTGCGCCGGCATTATCCTGCAAATGCGAGATTTGGCGTGCGCCGGGAATGGGGACGATATCATCGCCTTTACTCATCACCCACGCGAGAGCGAGCTGGGCCAGGGTACAGCGATATTTATCGGCCACATCCCGCAGCTGGCTGAGTAGCTGCTGGTTTTTCCGCATGGCATCGTGCTGGAAGCGAGGAAGATTGCGCCGAAAATCATCCTCGGCGAAGCCGGACCGATCGGTGATTTTGCCGGTTAAGAATCCACGACCCAGCGGGCTATAGGGCACAAATCCTACCCCTAATTCGCGGCAAGTTTTAAGAATGTTTTCTTCCGGCTCGCGGGTCCAGAGAGAATATTCAGTCTGAACGGCGGCGATCGGGTGAACTTCACAGGCCCGGCGTAAAGTATTGGCAGAGACCTCAGAAAGTCCGATGTGGAGAATTTTCCCTTCCTTGACCAGATCTGCCATTGTTCCCACTACGTCTTCAACGGGGACGGTGGGATCAACGCGGTGCTGATAAAGGAGATCAATAGTCTCGACGTTGAGACGTTTTAGGGAGCCTTCTACCGCCTCGCGGATATGTTCAGGACGGCTGTCAACGCCGGCCATACGCTCAAGCCCCTGACCGCCAGGAAGAATGCGGAAACCAAATTTGGTCGCAATCTGTACCTTGTCGCGAACGCCTTTGATTGCTTTTCCGATCAGCACTTCATTCTCAAATGGGCCATAAACTTCTGCGGTATCAAGGAAGGTAACGCCCAAATCAACCGCAGCGTGAATGGTGTTAATTGCCTGCGACTCTTCGGCTCCGCCATAGGCAAAACTCATTCCCATACAACCCAGACCTAATGCCGACACCTGAAATTTGTTCTTTCCCAGATAACGTGTTTCCATTTTATTTTCCTCACTCGTACAATGTGCTGAAATATATACTTCCCTTTTTCATTCACAACAATTAATCTCTTTCTAATGCAGTATTTTACGGATGTTAACAATGAAAAATATTCCCGAATTGCAACATGTAGAAATGCTTATTCTTATTGTGAAGCATGGAAGTTTTCGTCAGGCAGCAAAAGAGTTGAATATTTCCCCACCAACGTTAACTATTGCCATAAATAATCTGGAAGAGAAACTGGGCGCGAGGCTTCTAAATCGTTCTACGCGCAGTCTTTCTCTGACCGCTATCGGCCAGGAGTTTCTGAATGACGTTACTCCTGTGCTTAATGACTACAGGCGGGTGATTGATAACCTTAATGAGCACAGAGCAAAGCCGGAAGGGGTGGTGAGACTAAATTTGCCACGCGTTGTGCTGGATCTCTTCTTTCAGCGTTACTTCGCACCGTTCAAAAATGAGTATCCGGATATTAAACTTGAGTTATTCACCACGGACAGGAAAGTCAATATTATAGATTCAGGATTTGATGCGGGTATACGCTATACGCAAGATGTGCCTAAAGATATGATTGCCATACCCTTTGGTGAACCACTATCTCTTATCCCAGTGGCGAGTGCGGATTTTATAAAAAAATCCGGCGCACCCTCTTCACCAAAAGAACTCGTTAATTTCAGATGCATTAATCGTTGCTTTCCAGGTGGGGATCGGTACCGCTGGGAGTTTATTAGCGCTACGGGCGTTATAACGGAAGTGGCTGTGAAGGGCGATCTGGTGATGGATTCCGATGTGGCGATGATACAGGCTGCGGAATCCGGATTAGGTATTGCCTTTGTATATGAGAATCTGGTTCAGGATAAAATTAAAGAAGGCGGGCTTGTCCGCTTGCTGTCTGCTTATCGTTATCCTGCCGATCATTTTAATATTTACTATCCGAGCCGCAAACATATCCCGGTCCCCCTGAGAACATTTATAACATGGGTGATGTCGATGAATAAAAATATCCTGCAGCAATAGCATTTGAAACGGCGGGTGAAAATAGGCGGAATGAAAAACTGATTTTATCACGCTATTTTGCACGGTCGATACGCCTGACGCTTCTGCGGCTTTATCGTCCGGTCGCCATCCCGTGCCGTTAACGCTGCCCGGTTCCGGGGCAGCACGGGTGCAAAATATAGCTAAATCCGTTGTAGCCCCGATCTTCCCGGTAGCCGCCGGGGTTGGTATCGCTGACGAAGATGGATAACGGCTTTCTTCACGCTTTATTACGAAAAGGAAATCTCCACTAATCTGATGAATAATTGTGCACCGCCTGCCGTAGATGTTATATTTAAATATAATATTCGGAGGTGCTCTATGTATACCACTCGCCTGAAAAAGGTCGGCGGATCCATCATGTTGGCGGTTCCTCCCGCCGTGCTCAAAACGCTGGAGCTGTCGACGGACAGCGAAGTCGGCATGACCATTAATAATGGCTGCCTGATTATTGAACCCCAGAAACGGCCTCATTATTCTCTTGAGGAGCTGCTGGCGCAGTGCGATCCGCACGCCGAAATGAGCGAAGAGGATCGGGAATGGATTGATGCTCCTGCGGTGGGCAAGGAGATCCTGTAGATGGACAGAGGGGAAATCTGGCTCGTTTCACTGGATCCGATTGCAGGCCACGAGCAAAGCGGAAAACGTCCGGTGCTTATCGTATCGAAGGCATCGTTTGACAAGCTGACCCGGTTACCCGTTGTTGTTCCCATCACCAGCGGCGGAAATTTTGCTCGCACGGCAGGTTTCACCGTTTCACTGGAAGGGGCAGGGATAAAAACAACGGGCGTTATTCGCTGCGACCAGCCCAGAACCATTGATATAGCTGCCCGGAACGGCAAGCGGCTGGAACGCATACCAGACGCTGTGGTAAATGACGTGCTTGCCAGGCTGGATGCAATTTTTAGTTAACGCAGGACGCAGAAAAGCAAAAAGCCTGCTTCAAAAGCAGGCTTTTCAAATATGGCTCCTCTGACTGGACTCGAACCAGTGACATACGGATTAACAGTCCGCCGTTCTACCGACTGAACTACAGAGGAATCGTTGTGGAGTCGTATCTTAGCGGCGAAAAAACTTTTGTCAAACATCTATTCGCCGTCCGAGGCTCAACTGGCGTATCCATCAACAAATTGTCGCCATTATCGACAATTTATCGGGAAAAATGCTTTGCAGGATTAGCTTTTCTCTATCATCATTTGAAATGTAGTTTCAACTTTTCTCACTAAGGTCTCCCTTGAACGTCACCGCCGCATTACGCCAGTCCGTCGAACGCACGTCCTGGTTTAAAAAACGCAAGAGCTACCGCGTCCTCTACTGGCGTGAAATCAGCCCGCTTGCGGTCCCCATTTTGCTGGAAAACGCCTGCGTATTGCTGATGGGCGTGTTGAGTACTTTTTTGGTCAGTTGGCTCGGTAAAGAGGCCATGGCGGGCGTAGGCCTGGCCGACAGCTTCAATATGGTGATCATGTCCTTTTTTGCCGCCATCGACCTCGGTACGACCGTGGTGGTGGCGTTTAGCCTGGGCAAACGGGACCGGCGGCGGGCAAGGGCGGCAGCGCGCCAGTCGCTGGCGATAATGACCCTGTTCTCGATTATTCTCGCGGCGGTCATCCATGCCTTCGGCGCGGAAATCATTAATTTTGTCGCCGGGGATGCGACAGAAGAGGTAAAGGGTCTGGCGCTGACCTATCTGGAGCTGACGGTGCTGAGCTATCCGGCAGCGGCCATCGCCCTGATCGGCAGCGGCGCGCTGCGCGGCGCCGGAACCACTAAAATTCCGCTGTTGATCAACGGCGGGATGAATATCCTCAATATTATTATCAGCAGCATCCTGATTTACGGCATTTTCTCGTGGCCCGGCATGGGGTTCGTCGGCGCCGGGCTGGGATTAACGATTGCCCGCTACATTGGCGCGGTAGCCACTATTTGGGTGCTAATGATCGGTTTTAACCCGGCGCTGCGCATTTCGCTGAAGAGCTATTTTAAGCCGTTTAACTTCGCCATTATCTGGGAAGTGATGGGTATCGGTATTCCCGCCAGCATTGAATCGGTTTTGTTCAACGGCGGCAAGCTGCTGACGCAGATGTTTGTTGCCGGGATGGGGACCAACGTGATTGCCGGTAACTTTATCGCTTTCTCCGTGGCCGCGCTGATCAATCTACCGGGGAACGCGCTCGGTTCCGCATCGACCATTATCACCGGCCGACGCCTCGGAAAAGGGCAGATCGCTCAGGCGGAGCGTCAGGCGTGGCACGTCTTCTGGCTGTCGACCATCATTTTGACGGCGATCGCCTGGGGAACCGCGCCGCTTGCCGGCCTGATCGCCTCGTTCTATACCAGCGAAGAGGACGTTAAAGTGGTGGTGAAAGAGCTGCTGTGGCTGAACGCCTTCTTTATGCCGATCTGGGCGATGGCCTGGACGCTGCCGTGCGCCTTTAAAGGAGCGCGTGATGTGCGCTACACCATGTGGGTTTCAATGCTTGGCATGTGGGGCTGTCGCGTGGTGGCGGGCTATACGCTGGGGATTGTGCTGGGCATGGGGGTGATCGGCGTCTGGCTCGGGATGGTGCTTGACTGGGCGGTGCGCGGCGTTTTGTTTTACTGCCGGATGGTCAGCGGGCGCTGGTTGTGGAAGTATCCGCGAACGAAAGCGCAGGCCGACGAGACCCGCGCGCAGATTGAAGAAACGTAACATGCGGTGGGCGAAACGGGACTTTTCGCCCAAAGTGGAGAATTATTCGGCAAACGGTTTGAAATGTGAAAACAGCCTTTGACAAGGTGGGGCGCCATCGATAATATGCGCCTCGTTCAAACGATTCCTCTGTAGTTCAGTCGGTAGAACGGCGGACTGTTAATCCGTATGTCACTGGTTCGAGTCCAGTCAGAGGAGCCATATTTAAGAAGCCCGCTTAAGGAAACTTAAGCGGGCTTTTTGCTTTCTATTCCATAGCCACGATGGTGGCAACGCCGGGACACAGAAGAACATTCCCGCGCACCATCAGGGCCTTAAAACCAGGAGACAATAAGGGAAATTAGCCCGATCGCGGCAGTCCAGAAAAAAAGAGTTGCTAATAAAATAAACAGGCGGATATTCCCTACGGTTAATTTCATAAAGCTGTCTTCCCTACTTTTACGAAAATAGTATATTGCCGGTCGCGATAGATAAGCATATCCATGGTTGCTTACTGTCGACATGCGCAATTTTATCTCTGGTAATTTAGTAACAAGGTATTTGTTGCAAATAACCTGTCGCTATTAAAGGATGATTCCAGAGTAGAGTAGCGCCCATAGAGAACTCTTTGATTATTTTGATCTCTCCCTGGCGCTGGCTATTTTGTACCGCTTTTTTGTTTCGTGTGAATTTATCTAATTAATTTAAGAGGTTACGATACTCAATTCAAGTGTTAATCAGCCCTCGGCTGGGCGTTTTATGACCATGGGGCAAATGATGTTGAGATGTTAATAAAATGTTTATTTTTTAATTGGCATAGCAATAATAATATTGCGCGGATATACCGTATGGATGTGTTCTGAGAAATTTTTACCCCTAACGAAAATAAACGCTTTATTTTATAACGCTCAGTCCGGCTGGTGGCCGCGTAAATATTTCACGCGATCCGGACTGAGTGTATTCTGCTCGTATGATATCAGAGCTTAGCGGAACGGCGGTTCGTTGAAGGTTCTCAGCTTGCGCGAATGCATGTGATCGCCTTCGGCGCGCAGCAGGTCAATCGCCCGAATACCAATCTGCAAATGTTCGGAGATAGCCCCTTCATAGAAGCGGTTCGCCTGGCCCGGCAGCTTAATTTCGCCGTGCAGCGGTTTGTCGGAGACGCACAGCAGGGTGCCGTAGGGGACGCGGAAGCGATAGCCCTGGGCGGCAATGGTCGCGCTTTCCATATCGATAGCCACCGCGCGGCTGAGGTTAAAGCGCAGCGCTGAGGCTGAGTAGCGTAGCTCCCAGTTGCGATCGTCGGTGGTGACCACCGTTCCGGTACGCAGCCGCTGTTTTACCTCTTCGCCCGGCATGCCGCTGACCTGCTTCGTGGCGTCGTAGAGCGCGCGCTGAACTTCGGCAATGCTCGGAATAGGGATATCCGGCGGCAGCACCGCATCCAGCACGTGGTCGTCGCGCAGATAGGCATGGGCCAGCACGTAGTCGCCGATATTCTGGCTTTCACGCAGGCCGCCGCAGTGGCCAATCATCAACCAGACGTCCGGACGCAGCACCGCCAGATGGTCGCAGATATTTTTGGCATTTGCCGGGCCGACGCCAATATTAATCAGCGTGATCCCCTGTCCGTTTTTGGTTATCAGGTGCCAGGCGGGCATCTGATGCTTTTTCCACGCCAGATCGGAAATTGCTTCCTCCGGCGCCTCCGTGTCCGCTGTTATCCAGATCCCGCCCGCGCAGGAGAGGGCGATATAGGGACTCTCGGGATCGAGAATTTGGCTACAGCCCCAGCGCACGAACTCATCGACGTAGCGGGTGTAGTTGGTAAACAGCATATACGGCTGGAAATGGTCAACCGGCGTGCCGGTATAGTGGCGCAGGCGCGCCAGCGAGAAATCGACGCGGCGGGCGTCGAAGTGGGAAAGTGGATAGTATTCCGTCGAATGAAACAGGCCATCGGCGGTTTCATCGCCAATTTGCGACAGCTCGGTGGTGGGGAAAAAACGCGTCAGGCCGGCGCTCATTGAGCGATCGAGCGTGAGTTCAGAGCCATCAATAACGTACGGATAGGGGATCTCATGCTGCGACAGCCCGACGGTAATCGCGGCATCGTAATCCTGATACAGCATGGTGAGCTGTTCAAGCAGATAGGCGCGAAACAGTTTAGGGTTAGTGATGGTGGTGGTATAGCAACCGCTATGGGTGAAGCGACCCCAGGCCCGGGTTTTTAACGCTTTATGTTCCGCTCCGTCCCACGATACCGACAGCTGCGGGTAAACGAACAGTCCTTCCGCACGGGCGCTATTCTCGGGGAGGATGTTATGGTGAATATAATCGCCGAGGGCTTTACGCAGCGCATTGACCGATTTTTCATAGAGCGCTTCGAGCTGCGTAAGCGCCTGTTCTGGGGTCAGCCTGGCGGCTTTCTGATTCATGACGTACTCCTTGTTTCTGCTCTGCTGACGTTTTGCTTAGTATGTCACAGACTGAAAAAGGCGCGGGACAATTTAACCTGCTTAGTTGAGAAAGTACTGAGATTAGAACCAGTTGATGCCGGGGATGTCGATTAATGCGCGGTGATATTCGCGATGGCGCCCCAGCGTTCAGCGCTGAAATGCGTGGCGTTGAGCACTTTTAGGGTGATCGACTTATTGTCGTTAATGCAGTACAGCGCGTTAGCCAACGGCGTCAGCTTATCGCCCTCCTGTAGACGCCGGCCGCAGGAAGTGAGTTCCGCAATGATGGTTAGCTGGCCGCTTTGCAGAACCGCGTGGGTATGTGTAGACGTCGAGGTCTCGCGTAGTTTCTTAATCCACCATTCCATTTGTTTATTCCTGACCTGTTACACTCCGGCGATAATTCATGTTTGCTTCTCATCTGACAATAAGAACAGGCGGTTGGTTTAGTCTATGTTTAATAAGTGAATCGCAGGATCGGATTCCTTCTGCATAATAGCCCACCCTGGCAGCTAAAGAGATAATTCGGACAGAAATATGGCAATGATGCGTTTTACCCGGCTGCTGAATAAGTCGGGATTAAGATTAGTCTCGGTGGCGAAAAAAGCCATCATTGGGCTGCTGGTGGTCGTGATCGTCTTTTTTATTGGCCGTATTTACGAATCGCAGCGCGGTCCGGCGCTGCACCGCTGGCATACCTGGACGGCGAATGAAATGAGCGCCAGCGAGATTGACCGCGCCACTTTTGCCGAATACCAGACGCGGGAAGCTGCGATTTTCCGCGATATGAAAAGCAGCATTACCGACACGTTGAGCGATGATGAAAAAACGGCCATTAACCGCTTTTACGCGCAAAGCCTGGTTTATCCGGATAAGTTTCGTCCCGACTGGAACCGCTCCTTTATTCTGCTGCCGCAGGGCAAACCGCGCGGCGCGGCGGTGCTGCTGCACGGCCTGACGGATTCGCCCTACAGCGTGCACTATCTGGCGCAAAGCTACCAGCAGCAGGGATTTGTCGCCGTCGCGCCGCGTCTGCCCGGGCATGGGACCGCCCCCGGCGCGCTCACCGCGGTGGACCGCGAAGAGTGGATAGCAACGACTCGGCTTGCGGTGCGCGAAGCGACCCGGCTGGCGGGGGATGACGCGCCGCTGCACGTGGTTGGCTACTCCAACGGCGGGGCGCTGGCGCTAAAATACGCCCTCGATAGCCTGGAAGATAAGTCGCTGCGGCGGCCGCAGCAGATCATCCTGCTGTCGCCGATGATTGGCGTTACCGCGTTTGCGCGTTTTGCCGGGCTGGCCGGTTTACCTTCTGTATTTCCGGCTTTCGCCCGCGCGGCGTGGCTGAACGTCGTCCCGGAGTTTAACCCCTATAAATACAATTCGTTCCCGGTGAAGGCGGCAAGGCAGTCGTGGCTATTGTCGCAGGCGCTGCAGCAGCAGATCGTGCAGGAAGCGCAGAGTAAGCGGCTTTCTGAACTGGCGCCGGTATTAACTTTCCAGTCGGTGATGGATTCTACGGTCAGCACCCGGGCGGTGGTAGATTCGCTCTATCGCTATCTACCGGATAACGGTAGCGAACTGGTAATTTTCGATATTAACCAGGCGGCGAATTTGCGCGCGTTATTCCGTCCGTCGCTCTATTCGGCGGTCAATACGTTATTGCCGCCGGCGCCTCGGCCCTACGGCACCACGGTGATTACCAACGCCGCGCCCGACACCTACGAGACGGTGGCCCGCACCACGCTTGCCGGGACGCGAAGCGAAACCGTGACGCCGCTGAATATCGCCTGGCCGCAGGATATGTATTCACTATCGCACGTGGCGGTGCCGTTCCCGCTGAGCGACTCGCTCTATGGCCGGGAACCGGCGGAGAAAAATCGCTACGGGATTAGCATCGGGACGATCTCGTTGCGCGGAGAAACCTCCACGCTAAGCGTCGGGTTGGATACGCTGATGCGCGTCACGTCCAACCCGTTTTTCCCGTGGATGATGGTGAGAATTAACCATCATATCGCCTGTAGCGATCGGGCTGATATCGCTGCCTGTCTCCGTCCAGAGCCGGCAGCGTCAGAATAGCGTAAGATGCATCACGGTACGGATGGCGATCCCGGCGATAGCGCCAATTGCGGCGAAGCGGAACAGGCGTACGAAGCGCGAGCTGACGCCCAGAAAGATGCCGATGCCGGGAAGATCGAACGTTTGTACTAGCAGGCCCGCCGAGGCGTTGATCTGGCTTACGGTCGCTTTACCCTGCTGGACGAGCTCGGAGATCACGCCGAAATAGGCCGTACCGCCGGCAACGCATTTGACCAGCGCCGGCAGCACGAAGTTAACCGGAATATTCAGCCACAGCAGCAGCGGCAGCAGCAGGCGCTGAAGCATCTCAATCAGGCCTGCCGCCTGCATAAATCCGACGATAGCCAGCGACAGGATCAGCATGGGCACCGCGCCGAGGGCCAGGCGGATGGCGTCGGCACCGGCGCTGTTGATAACGGCGATAATCCCCTGGCTATTTTGCTCCGCCTCAGGCAGCGCGTCGGCCCGCGCGTTTTCAACCATCGATAGCCTGCGGCCGGCGATATGCCAGGTGACCGCGGCGGCGCACAGCCCGCCGACAATCGAAATGATGATTGAGGCCAGCCAGTGCAGGCCGAAGGGCGTTAACGGATAGAAAACGTTGCCTTGACCCATAGCGAAAAGCATCGCCAGCGTGGCGGCCATATGCCGGTCCGAAGCGCCGCGTTTATCCATAATCGCGAGGGTCGCCAGCGGGGCGGCGAAGCTGACAAAATTCATCTGAATCAGGGCAAACGCGCTCATCCCGGTTAAGCCGAACGGCTTAAGCAGCGGGGCGAGCCTGCGAACGATAACGTCCAGTACCCCGCGTACCTCGAGATATTTCATCATGATGAGCATGACGACCATGATTGGCAACAGCGTATAAAGCGCCACGTCGACGGAGGTTTTCCCCGCCGACATAATAATGCTGATGAAGTCCATCTATTTCTCAATCACTGCGGGCAGAAAGGATAATTAGCGCCATCATAATCCCAGCGGCAAGGAAATGAAATCACCGCGGCGGCGCACGCTGTCATGAAACGGGCGCTTAACTGGACTTGCAATTAGCCCGGGACGGTGCAGAAAATTTGTCTGCCGATATTTGCAAAGCCTGTTTTTTGTTCCCAAACTGAATGAACACCGGGCGACTTTCTTTAAGGATAAAACTATGCAACGTTGTCTGCGGGTAGCGTGGGGAATTGTGTTTATTTTCGCCTTTTCAGTACAGGCTGAAACTAAAATATACGGCGAGCAGCGCGTTAGCGGCTGGTGGAACTGGCTAAAAAACGATGTCTCGCAGACCTGGAATGAGCCGCAAAACTACGATCTTTATCTGCCGTTTCTCAGCTGGCACAACCGCTTTATGTACGATAAAGAGAAAACGGATAACTATAATGAAATGCCGTGGGGCGGAGGTTTCGGCGTTTCCAGATATAACGCGGAGGGCAACTGGAGTTCGCTCTACGCCATGATGTTCAAAGATTCGCACAACGAGTGGCAGCCGATTGTCGGCTACGGCTGGGAAAAGGGCTGGTATCTTGATAGCCGTCGTGATTTTCGCCTGGGTCTTGGCGTCACCGCCGGGATCACCGCCCGCGATGATTTTGCCAACTACGTACCTCTGCCGATTATTTTGCCGCTCTTCTCCGCCAGTTACCGCCGTTTGAGCGTGCAGTTCACCTATATTCCCGGCACCTATAATAACGGCAACGTACTGTTTGCCTGGCTGCGCTATGGTTTTTAAATGCGCAGGCGTCCATGACCTGAACCGGCGATCGTCAAATCGTAATCACTTTTTTGACCACCGAATTGGACAGCGCCAGCATCGAAATCAGTACCGAAGTGATAAACGTAAGGACAATCAGCATTAATTTTGTCCCCAGCGAGTTAATCGGGATAAACGCGGTGAGCAGGTGAAAAACGGAGTAGTGGAGAATATAGACGCCGGTCATCGTTTTGCTAATGGTGGCGAGAAGGGCCTCTTTAAACTCGCTGTTTTTGCGAAACCGCACGCCGTTGGCGGCAATAACCAGCGCAACCACCAGAATATAGATTTGTGAACCGGTCAGAATGAACGCATTTCTGTCGGCCTTAAACAGGGCGAAAAAGAAATGCCGCTCGTAAAACCAGGTAAAAAGATAAATAAACGGAATGGCGATCATCGCGCCTTTGACCACTTTTTCTCGCCTGAGCCAGTCGGCGACCAGCGGGTCGCTGAAGAGCTGACCGGTCAGATAAAATAGCAGCCAGGTCCACAGGCGGTACTGCGGCGCCAGGCTCAGCGCATGAATATCAGGGTACAACGCGGATAAAAGATCGTAACCATACGAGAACAGCAGCAGGGAGAAGACCGCGGCAAAGAACGCTGTGCGTCTTTGGCTGAGCCACTCGATAACCGGGTGAAAGGTGTAAATGACGATAAACGCAAACACAAACCACGGCTGGATAAGATAGCCGCGCTGGTAGGGCTCCCAGAGATAGTACACCGTCATCCAGAACAGAAAGACGATCACCACGCTCTTGATTTTGCCCAACTGCCATTGTGAATCATGGCGAGACTGCGAATCCAGATAGCCCGCCACTACAAAAAACAGCGGCGTGGCGATAGTGGAAATAAACGTCAAAAACCCGAGGATCCAGTGATAGTCATAATCATAGCTATCCCAGGTATTGTAAATGGTGAAGAAGGTCACCGCCGTCATGCATCCCAGCGTTTTAATAATATTTAATCCGGTACTGTTCATGGTTGTCGCTTAATATTCTGATTGTGGAAACAGGCGTAAATCACCGGCAGAACCAGCAGCGTCAGAATAGTAGCAAAACCCAGACCAAACATGATAACAACCGCCATGCTCTGGAAGAAAACGTCCAGTAATAGCGGCGCCAGGCCGAGCACGGTGGTAAACGCCGTCAGCAGGATCGGGCGCAGACGCGAAGTGGCGGCATAGATAATGGCCTCCTGTTGCCCTTTCTCCTGCTTCTGCTGTTCAATCTCTTCTACCAGCACGATGCCGTTACGGATCAGCATGCCGCTCAGGCTCAGCAAGCCGATTAACGCCATAAAGCCAAAGGGGATGCCGGTAAGCAAGAAGCCCGGCGTTACGCCAATCAGCGCCAGCGGTACGGTCAGCCAGATAGCCACCGCGTTTTTCAGTGAGCTAAACATCAGCACGGTAATCACAAACATCACCAGGTAACCCAGCGGCAGGGTAGTGAACAGACCCTGCTGCGCCTCGCTGGAGTTCTCCGCATCGCCGCCCCACTCAATGCTGTATCCGTGCGGCAAAGCGATCGCATCAATCTGCGGCTTCACGCGGGACAGGATATCCCCCGACGTCTGGTTGCTCAGCGGATCGGGATCGGTCTGCACCGTCAGCACGCGGCTGCGGTCGCGGCGCAGGATAAGCGGATCTTCCCATTCGAGGTGAAAGCCGCTGACCACGTTACTGAGCGGAATATACTGCTGGCGGCTCTGGCTCCAGACCAGCACGTTATTCAGGTGATTCGCGTCCTGGCGCTCAGCGGCCGGGGGGCGGACAACCACTGGCAGCAGGTCGGCTCCCTCGCGGTACAAGCCCGCGCGGCTGCCGGAGAAGTTCATTTCCAGGGCGTTATCAATATCCTGTTTATCAACGCCCAGCTCGCGCCCAAGCGCGGGGGAGTACTGCGGACGAATAACTTTGCTGCGGTTTTGCCAGTCATTCCGGACACCATCGGTAGCCGGATCTGCGGAGAGAATATCGCCAACCTGGCTGGCGAGCAGGCGCAGGCGGTCGGGGTCCGGACCTTTAATCCGCACCTCAATGGCGCTGTCGCCGGAAGGGCCGAACATCACGCGTTTCGTGCTGGCGTTTACCTGCGGGTAGTTGCGCGCAATATAGCGATCAACATGCTGCGTCAGGGCGGCAATATTGCGCTGATCGTCCATGCGCACCATGATTTGCGCATAGTTGCTGTACTGCCGTTGTCCGCTATAGGTGAGGATAAACCGCATGCTGCCCTGGCCAACGGTGGCCACGGTGGTGACCACCCCGGGCTGGCCATTAATGGTGGTCTCAATATCGCTGGTCATCTTTTCGGTGGTCGCGATATCGGTACCGTACGGGAGCCAGAGATCGACAAAGAAAATCGGCGTATTTGACGAGGGGAAAAAGTTTTGCCGCACCGATCCAAACCCCCAGATAGCGGCGGCCAACAGCGCCGCCATGACGGTCAGGGTTAGGGTTTTGCGCAGAAGAAGGGCTCGCAGAGCCTGCTGGTACAGGCGGTAAAAGCGCCCGCCGTACGGATTGGCGTCGGCCTGCGCCACCGGCTGCGATTGATTTTTAAACAGCCACCATTTAATCAGCACCGGGGTAATGGTCAGCGCCGAGAACCAGCTCAGCATGAGCGAAATCAGCAGCACCTGGAACAGCGATTTACAGTATTCCCCGGTCGAGTCCTGCGACAGGCCAATCGGCGCAAAGGCGAGAATGGCAATCACCGTGGCCCCCAGCAGCGGCAGCGCCGAACGGCGGATCACATAATTTATCGCCATTAGCAGCGTAGACCCCTGCTGGCGGGCGATCAGCACCCCTTCAACGATGACGATCGCGTTATCGACCAGCATACTGAGGGCGATAATCAGCGCCCCCAGCGAAATGCGCTGCAGCTCGATGCCCCACAGGTACATGATCAGCAGCGTGCCGAGCACGTTGAGCGCCAGCGACAGGGCGATAATAATGCCGCTGCGCACGCCCATAAAGATCAGCAGGACCCCAACTACAATCGCCAGCGCCATCAGGAAGTTAGTGATAAAACCGTTGACCGAGTGGGCGACTTCCGCCGCCTGATCGTAGAACAGGTCAATGCTGATCCCGGCCGGTTTTTCGGCCGACATTTGCTCCAGCTTGCTCTCCAGGGCGCGGCCAACATCAATCACGTTAACCCCGGCAATAAACGATACCCCCATGGTGACTGCCTGGCGGCCGTTGGCATGGTAGATGCTGGCGGGTGTTTCGCTCAGCCCGCGCGATAGCGTGGCGATATCGCGCAGCCGCGTCGCCGTTCCCGAACCTTGCGGGCTGATTAACAGGTCGCCGAGCTCATCGAGGTTGGCAAACTCCCCCGTCGGGTGCAGGCGGATCGACTCGCTGCCGGATTTAATCTCGCCGGCGTTAGAGACCACGTTCAACCGGCTGAGGATAGCCGCTAACTGGTTGAGCGTGATGCCGCGGGCGGTCATTTTCGCCAGCGAGATATCGATGTTGATTTGCTGAGGGATCGCCCCGCCGATGGCGACTTTGCCGACGCCGGGAACCAGCACCAGTTCGCGGCGCAGCTGCTCGGCGTAGCGAACCAGTTCAGGATTGGTAAAGCTCTCGCCGGAGATAGCAAAGAAGAAGCCAAAGACATCACCAAAATCGTCATTGACAAACGGGGAGGAGACGCCGGGAGGAAATTGACGGGCGGCGTCGCCGACCCGGCGGCGCAGTTCATCCCAGATTTGCGGCAGCTCGCTGGAGTGGTAGTGCGAGGCGATATTGACGGTGATTTGCGACAGGCCGTTGGAGGAGATCGAACTGACGTTGTCGAGATATGGCAGCTGCTGCAGCGCGTTCTCGAGCGGCAGGGTGACTTCTTCTTCAACCTGCTGTGCCGACGCGCCGGGATAATGGGTGATCACCACGGCGGTTTTAATGGTAAACGCCGGGTCTTCCAGGCGGCCAATATTCAGCAGGGCGAAGATCCCCCCGATGCCCAACAGCAAAATAGTCAGCCAGACGCGGATCGGGTTGTTAATAAACTGGCGGGAGATATCCATTACAAACCTCGTTCACGCGTCCAGATACGAACCGGCTGTTGCGCATGCAATTCTCTGACGCCTGCCGCCACGACACGCTCGCCGACGCTGAGCCCTTCGGTGATCACCACGCCCTGAGAGGTGACCTGACCAACGCCGACTTTCCTCTCTTCCAGCTTAAGCTGGTCGCCGCTGCCCTGAACGACCCAGACGTGGGGTTCATTGCGCGGGCGATTATCCGGGTTAAACACCGCTTCGACAGGCACCACCACCGCATTTTTACCGGTGCTGGCGGGCAGGTTCGCCAGGTTGATTGTCACCGTTCCGCTCACGCCGCCCACCGCGGGAAAGTCGGCCGGTCGCGGCATGGTCAGGATGATTTGCCAGGTGAGCGTACTGCTGTCGCTGCTGCCGGTGTGCTCTTTATATTCAGCGGTAAACTGGCGGTCCGGCATGGCGTTAATTTTGACGACCGGACGATACTGCGCGTTGCGAATATCGAGCGCGGTAAAGAGATTTTCCGGAACGCTAAACACCACATCAAGCAGATCGGTTCGCGTCAGGGTCACAATCGGCTGCCCGGCGGCAACCACCTGATGGTTACGTACCGGGACGTAAGCGGCAACGCCGCTGAACGGGGCGGTCAACGCCATTTGCGACAGCTCTTCGCGGGCGATTTTCAGCGCGGCATTGGCGGCGTCGCGGTTGGCCCGCTGGATATCCATTTCCGCCTTTGAAATCGCCTGGCGACCGGCCAGCGTCTGGAAACGATCGAACTGCCGCTGGGCGAGGGTAGCGGCGGTCTGCCGTTCATTCACGCGCTGCTGCGCTTCCCGTGCGCTGAGGCGGGCAAGGGTCTGCCCCTGAGTAATAGCGGCTCCCTGACGCACATCAAGCGATTCAATCTGCCCGCCGCGTTTAAAAGATAAATCGGTGGAGTCCCCGGACTCAATGCGGGCGGGAAATACGCGCTGCTGCGCATCACCGATAGCCACCACCTCGGCGACTTTGACCATCCGCGGTAACGGCGTAATGTCAGGCGCTTTCCGATCGCAAGCCGTTGTTATTAAAATAACAAGCGGAATGAGAGAAAAATAACGGTTCACTGTATTCCCCTCGGAGTTAAAGTCTATGTTTTACATATTGTTTACAATCGCTGATTTTATTCTGCGAGCGCCGAGACAACGAAATAGGTAATTAACCCGGTAGCCGTACAAGCGATTATTGCCAGGGCAATAAACAGGCTCAGGCGAAACAGACTGTAACCGAACATCGTTCCTCCCTTTCGCTTAAATAGCTAGCTAAGTAAATTCTTATCTTAGTAATTATTGTGGGACGCCAGAAAACGAGCAAGCCACTGATAATGAGGATAGTCGTAGTAAAACGGAAATGTTAAAAAGAGCGAAAATTACGGCGATGGCGACGATTTTACCGGGTTTGTAGTCGAATTGTCTGGCGCTGCCTGGCTCTGTGATATTTTTCAATATATTAATTGGCTGCTTAATAATGTTAACCGTGGTGTGCTACGTTTAATTATAGTCACGCATCTAACAGATCTTGTTCTTGAGATTGCTTCCTCAGCACCATTGCCTGGGCTGTTTTTACCACCTTTTTTTATAGGTAATAAAAGGATTGTCTCTATGTATAAAAATATCCTCGTGCCGGTTGATGTGTTTGAAATCGGTCTTGCCGACAAGGCCATATCCCACGCCCGATTCCTTGCGCAAAGCTCTGCCGGAAAGATTCATCTCCTGCACGTTATCCCCGCTTTTTCCCCGGTACTGACGCGCGGTTTTATTTCCGATGCACGGAAAATGGAAGACTATCTGGTTAATACATCTAAAGAAAAGCTGGATGAGCTCAGTAAAAAACTCTCGCTGGCGGAAAACGATATTCAGATTCACATACGCAGCGGCAACATTCGCGATGAAGTAACCAAACTGGCCGATGAGCTGAAGGCGGATGTGGTGATCGTCGGTTCGCGCAATCCCAATATTCAGACCCATCTGTTGGGGTCAGAGGCGGCAGGTATCGTTCGTTATGCCCATGTTCCGGTTTTTGTGGTGCGTTGAGGACGGCCTGAGGCTGTCCTGATTTCCGTTACAGGAGTGAGGAGATAACTATGAATACAGAAAAACCGGGCGGCCCGTTTTATCAGCTCTCCGTAGACGAAACGCTGACCAGCACCAACAGCACCCCGGAAGGCATCAGCGGCGCCGAGGCATCGGCGCGCTTGCAGCAGTATGGTGAAAATGCGTTGCCGCAAAAGGCCGGGAAGCCGGCGTGGCTGCGCTTTCTGGCGCATTTTAATGATGTGCTGATTTACGTCCTGCTGGCGGCGGCGCTGCTGACGGCGGTCATGGGCCACTGGGTAGATACCCTGGTGATTCTGGGCGTGGCGGTGATTAATGCGCTGATCGGACATATCCAGGAGAGTAATGCGGAAAAATCGCTCCAGAGCATTCGCAACATGCTCTCCAGTGAAGCGGTGGTGATTCGTCAGGGTAATCATGAAACGATCCCGACTACCGCTCTGGTCCCCGGCGATATCGTGGTGATCCGTGCGGGCGATCGAATACCTGCCGACCTGAGGGTGATCGAAGCGCATAATCTGCGGGTGGAAGAGGCGATTCTGACCGGTGAATCGACGGTGGTGGAAAAAAGCACCGAGGCGCTCAGCGGCGAACTGCCGCTTGGCGATCGGACGAATTTGCTGTTTTCCGGCACCACGGTGAGTTCGGGCGGCGGAAAAGGTCTGGTCGTGGCGACCGGCGGAGATACCGAGCTGGGCCACATTAACCAGATGATGTCGGATATCGAAAAACACCGTACTCCGCTGCTGGTGCAGATGGATAAGCTCGGTAAAGCCATTTTTATCATCATTCTGGTCATGATGGCCGCGCTGTTTGTCTTCAGCCTGCTGTTCCGCGACATGCCGGTTTCCGAGCTGATGCTGTCGTTGATTAGCCTCGCGGTGGCGTCGGTGCCGGAAGGGCTACCGGCGATTATCTCGATTATCCTCTCGCTCGGCGTACAAACCATGGCCCGGCAGAAGGCGATTATCCGCAAACTGCCGACCGTGGAAACCCTCGGGGCAATGACGGTGATCTGCTCGGATAAAACCGGGACGCTGACCATGAACGAGATGACGGTCAAAGCCGTTATCACCGCCGATAAGGTTTATCGAGTGGAAGGCGACAGCTACGAGCCGGTAGGGAATATTCATCCGATCGATGAACCCACCCCGATAACCGTTGTTCCAGGCACTCTGCTGGAACGCTATCTGCGCACCATCGATCTGTGTAACGACAGCCAGCTTATCAAAGATGAAAGCGGGCTGTGGAAAATTACCGGCGGCCCGACCGAAGGGGCGCTGAAGGTGCTGGCGGCGAAAGTCCCGCTCCCGGCGGTCAACACCGAGCTGCGCAGTAAAATACCTTTCGATTCACAGTACAAATATATGTCGACGCTTTACCGCATCGGCGATGAAGAGATGATTTTGATTACCGGCGCGCCCGATGTCTTGTTCCGTCTGTGTCAGCATCAGCAAACCGACCATGGCCTGGCGCCGCTCGATCAGCCTTACTGGGAAGCGAAAATCGAAGAGTACGCCCGGGAAGGGCTGCGGATGGTAGCGGCGGCGTGGAAACCGGCAGCCGACGGGCAAACGGAGCTTAGCCATGAGGATTTGCAGCAGGGCGTCATTCTGCTGGGGGTTGCCGGGATGATGGATCCGCCTCGACCGGAGGCGATTACGGCGATCGGCGACTGCCTGCAGGCCGGGATCCGCGTGAAGATGATCACCGGCGACCACCCGCAAACCGCGATGAGTATCGGCAAGATGCTGGGGATCGGCAATGCGGAAAACGCCATCACCGGCAGAGAACTGGAGGTGATGGACGATATCCAGCTCAGCGAAGCGGCGCAGAAATTTGATATTTTCGCGCGTACCAGCCCGGAAGATAAATTCCGCCTGGTCCAGGCGCTGCAAAGCAGGAAAGAGGTGGTCGGGATGACCGGCGATGGCGTGAACGATGCCCCGGCGCTGAAGCAGGCTGATGTCGGGATCGCCATGGGGATTAAGGGCACCGAAGTGACTAAGGAGGCCGCTGATATGGTGCTCACCGATGATAACTTCGCCACCATCGCCAGCGCCGTCAGAGAAGGGCGTCGGGTATACGATAACCTGAAGAAAACCATTCTCTTCATTATGCCGACCAACCTGGCGCAGGGACTGTTAATTATTATCGCGCTGCTGGCGGGGAATTTAATACCGCTGACGCCGGTGCTGATCCTGTGGATGAACATGGCGACCTCCGCAACCCTGTCGTTTGGCCTGGCGTTCGAAGCGGGCGAGAAGAACATCATGCGGCGTCCGCCGCGCGATCCCAAACTGCACGTAATGGACGGCTTTGCTATCTGGCGGGTGATTTTTGTCGGTTCGATGATTGCCGTTAGCGCCTTTGTGCTTGAAGCCTGGCTACAGCCCCGCGGCTATTCGCCTGAGTTTATCCGCACGGTGCTGCTGCAGACGCTGGTCACCGCCCAGTGGTTCTATATGCTCAACTGCCGGGTGGCGGACGGCTTCTCGCTGAGTAAAGGGCTGCTGGCGAACCGGGGGATCTGGATTGTCAGCGGGGTGCTGCTGGTGCTGCAGCTGCTGATTATCTACGCGCCGTTTATGCAGATGCTGTTTGGTACCGAAGCGCTGCCGTTCCGCTACTGGGTGATCACCTTTATTATCGGTTTTGTGATGTTCCTGATTGTGGAAGTCGAGAAGCCGCTGACCAGGAGATGGCGTACGGCCTGATATTGAGCAGAACGCGGCATTCCCCGTAGCCCGGCTAAGCGCAGCACGAGCCGGGCTATCCGTGATGTGATGATGGGTTCCCCGGGCAGGCGCAACGCGCCGCTCCCGGGATAACCTCGTTGCTTGCAATTGAGATTGATATTAGCAATCATTATCACTACCGAGGGTGTGCTGGAAACAATCAACCGATGTCGCTTCGCAAGTTTTGTTTTGCTTCTCCGCTGAAAGAGTGGATTTTTATCGCCGCGCTGGTCTCCACGCTTTATGGCATTAACGCTTACGCCAGGCCAGATATGCGCCCGCTGGGGCCGAATATCGCCGACCGCGGCTCCGCGTATTATCACTTCAACGTTGCTTATTTCGATTCCCTTGATGGCGAACGGCATTATAAGGTCTGGACCGCGATACCGAACGCGGCGCCGCCCGCGCAGGGGTATCCGATTCTATACGCCCTGGACGGCAACGCGGTGATGGACCGGTTGTCTGGCTCGCTGCTTGAGACGTTTACGCAAAAAACGCCGCCCGTTATTGTGGCCATCGGCTATCAAACGAATTTGCCCTTCGATCAGCCTGCCCGAGCCTATGACTACCGGCCGAAAGTAGAGGAGAATCCTGCCGACGCCGGATGGGACCGACGGAAGAGCGGCGGCAGCGAGGCATTTCGCCAGCTATTAGAAAATACCATCGTGGAAAAAGTTGAGCGCGGGATCGCTATCAACCCTCAGCAGCGGGCTATCTGGGGGCACTCCTATGGCGGATTATTCATCATTGACGCCTGGCTGGAGTCATCCCGCTTCCGGATCTATTTTTCTGCCAGTCCTTCCCTGGGACGGGGCAACGCCTCGCTGTTAGCAAGAATGGCCGAGGCGAAGGCGGATGCGTTTAACCGGAAGTCCCTGTACCTGATGGAGGGGGCGGTTGCGACCCAGCGGGCCTCTTCCGCAGGGGCAGAAGAGATCCGAGGCAACGTTCTGCAGACGGTTTCCCTGCTCAAGAAAAATGGCGTGGCGGTCAACTGGTGGCCCTATCCCGGACTGTCTCACGGGGAGATGTTTAGCGCCTCGCTGCAAAGCGCGCTGCTGGCGATGAGCGGTTATCCGCAGGGAACGGGTAAGTAGCCGAGCATTATTTTCGTATGCTGCCTAAAGCTAGCGTGAAGGTAGTGAATCACGTTCAGATGATGTGGTCATCGTTTGCCGCATAGCCTGAGCGCATCGCGCAGCATTCATTTACTGGTCAATGAACCCTGCGCCTCCGCAGCTTAAGGCAGTTGACGGTACGCTTCGTCGGCGACCGGCTCCAGCCATTCGTTAGACGCCCCTTCGGCAGGGACGGCAACGGCAAGATGCGCAAACCAGCTATCGGCGGCCGCGCCGTGCCAGTGCTTGACCCCCGCAGGAATATTCACCACATCCCCGGCGATAAGCGCACGCGCCGGTTGATTCCACTCCTGATACCAGCCGCGTCCGCCGGTCACCAGTAAAATTTGCCCGCCTTTATGGTGGATATGCCAGTGGTTACGGCAGCCGGGCTCGAAGACCACGTTGCCGATAGTGACCCCTTGCGTGGAGAGCATATTCAGGTAGCTGGTACCCTGAAAATACTGCGCATAGGCCTCGTTTTTCTCCCCCTTGGGGAAGATACCGTTACCGTCAAATTGTTGTTTCATGGTGTCTCCACATTTCAGTTTCGGCCTTTTAAGCGGCCCCTTACGACTCGTTGAACAAAGTGTAGGGAAGGTTTGATTAAATGATAAGATGCGCAAATATGAATACACTGGTGCACAAAATTCACCAATGATGAGCAAAGAAAAACTCAACGACCTGCAGGCTTTTGCCACGGTGGCTCACGAGCGCAGCTTTACCCGGGCGGCCGCGATTCTGGGTATTTCCCGGTCAGCGCTGAGCCATACGCTGCTGGCTCTGGAAGCGCGTCTCGGGGTAAGGCTGTTAATCCGCACCACGCGCAGCGTTTCGCCAACCGATGCCGGGAACCGTCTGCTGGCCGTTCTGGCGCCGCGGCTGAATGAAATCGAAGCTGAACTGGCTTCGCTGCGCGCTTCACGAGATAAACCCACCGGAACGGTACGCATTACCGCCAACGATCATGCTATCGTCACCGTGCTGTGGCCCCGTCTGCGGCCTTTATTAACGCAATACCCGGACATTCATATTGAGTTCAGCGTCGGATACGAGCTGACCGACATTGCCGCCCAGCGTTTTGATGCCGGCGTACGGATGGGCGATCAGGTGGATAAGGACATGATTGCGGTGCGCATCACGCCCGATGTACAGATGGCGGTGGTTGCCGCCCCTGCTTATCTTGCCGGCAGGGCGGCAGTAAGACGTCCTGAGGATCTGATGGCACATAACTGCGTTAATTTGCGTTTGCCCACCCACGGCGCGCTTTACGCCTGGGAGTTTGAAAAGGGAAGTCAAAAGACCAGCGTTCTTGTTGACGGGCAAACCGTTTTTAACAATACCTTTCTGATGATTCAGGCCGCGCTGGACGGGGCAGGGATTGCCTATGTTCCTCACGACTTAGCGGCGAAATATATCGCTACGGGGGAACTGGTACCGCTACTTGCCGACTGGTGCCCTCATTTCCCGGGGTACTATCTTTACTACCCGGGCCGACAGCATCTTCCGGCGGCGTTTACGCTAGTGGTCGACGCGCTGCGCTGGCGTCAAAAAGGCTAATATTGGCCTTCAGGAATATCTCAACTTATTTGCTGTTTTTATTTTTTGTTGGCATGCTGTCCCTGAATTTTATAGAAGATATATCCGGTTAAGCAGAGCACTTACTATCGTTCTTGTGGATATTCGCACGTCTGGTCGCAATATTTAAAATTAAACAAAACTTACAGGGATCTGAGTAACTCGACTGTTTATAATGTTAGGTCGTTTAATAGCCTGGTTATTTGCAAGATAGATAGTGAGCCGTAAAATTATACAGGGCAATAAAATGGCTTTTTTTGCAAAAAATAGCTCATCGTTTTATTTAAGTGGTAGGTGAAATAATGAAAAAAAATATAATTATTATCTGTGGGTTATTTTTTTCCACAGTAAGTCATGCCAGCGCGCTCTATTTTTATGAAGTGGGTACGGAAGATGCTGCGCTGGCCGGAGCGGGTCAGGCCGCACGTGCGCAGGATGCATCAACGCTGTTAACCAACCCGGCAGGGATGACGCGATTACCCGATCATATGCTGACGGGGGGAGTACAGGCTATGGGAGGCGATATATCCTATCAACTGGATAATGAATCGAGCGGGCGTCAAAGTCCGGGCAACGTCATGAATCTGTTTCCTAATGCCAGTATGTTCTATACGCAACGTCTGAATGATTCCGTGTCCGCAGGACTGGGCCTTTACGGTAACTATGGGCTTGGTATTGATTTTGGTGAATGGGCAGGCGATCGACTTATCAAAAAAAGTACGATGGTAGCGATGACGCTCAGCCCGGGAATTGCCTGGAAGCTCAGTGATAACGTTTCCGTCGGCGCCGCTGTGGGGCTTAATTACGGCTACCTTTCTTTAACCCGGAATGTTGATCGCCATGATGAACGACAAAATGACCATGACTGGGCGATGAACTACCGGCTGGGCATATTGATGGATCTTACCGACCAGACTCGAGCGGGAATAACCTGGACAAGTAAAACTGACTATCACTTTAGTATCGACGGCAAGGCGCGTTTTCCGAACTTGCCAAACGTTGAGTACGATCTTCCCGTTGCGGCTCAAGTCCGCGCGCCTCAGCAGGTCATGTTGAGTGTGGTTCATGATGTAAATAAATATTGGTCCGTGATGGGCGATCTTGGTTGGCAGGACTGGAGTCAGTTTGGTAGCCCGGAGATTACGATTAATGGCCAAGCGGGCAATAGAAACAACCGGTTAAAAGATACCTGGCATACGGCATTAGGCGTTCAGTTCCGGCCTGAAGATCGATGGCGCCTTAACGCGGGTATCGCTTTTGACAGCACGCCATACAAAACACAAAGCGATGTTGCTCTGACTCTACCTACCGGTGATGAGTGGCGTTTTGCGACCGGGGCGCAATATCAAATGACCTCGGCGAGTAATATCGGATTTGCGGTTGAATATCTGCACATGCAATCATCTCAGGTGAACTCAGCAGCCTTCGCTGGAGAATATAATAAACCCTGGCTATGGTTCGCCAGCGTAAACTACAGCTATCAGTTCTGATCGGTAAACCAGACATTGAGCTTTGGCCAGCATGACGATAACCCTGAAGCGGCAGACGTGGCTACAACCTGCTAAAAAAGACGCTGGAGATCGTCACCGCCTATCGCTATCGTACCGGCGCCGCCAGAGATATGTGACTAAAAAAGCCTCCTTAAATTCCCATAAGGAGGCTTTTTTTAGTCTTCAATGATCGTATTCAGCATTTCGCTCAGCGTATGCAGTCCTGAAATATTTCTCTCTTTCAGATAACGATTGTTTATTACGTTTATCTTGTAAAGCCTGACTAAAGAACAGTATGCCTGATAGGTCTGGCTTTGGGTATCGACCAGTTCGTCGATATGACTTTTTTGCAGGTGTTCTTTTTTTAGCTGGCGATATATTTTTTTGAGCAGGGACTTATTTTTATAATGTAGTAAGGTATAGCTCGTAGAGTCTACCGGTGACCCCGGGTGCTTATTGTAGATGATGGGGATCTGTATTACATGAAGTTTGCGTAAAATGCCCGGAGGCGATGTTTTGCAGGGGGCAACTACGCCCGAGAGTATAATTTGATGGAGCTTTCGCATTATGCTACCTGAGGTATAAGTGAGATATATTAATTATCACGCTAAGCATTGTGCATGCAAGTTCAATTAGTTTAAAATTAAATATTTTTCGGGCTTACCGTCAAAAGGTAAAGTTATTTTGCAATGTATGTTATGAGCATGCACATATATACTAATGACTTCCTGTCTGGCACGCTGCGGGGACGCCACATCAGTGACCCCTTGTATATGACTTAGGTCATTGGTGAACTCAATTTGAGAGAGGGCTGCTTATTCAATTGCAGTGATTAAATACTTAAAACTGTGCGTGAGGGTATTTTTGCTAACGCTAAACGCGCCGTTGGTTGAAACAGGGAGATGAGCGCTGAAATGATGTGCTGGCAATAGCAGGGCACCTTTTGTCGTGACGGGATCACCTTTTTGCTGAAGAAACCTGGTTACGTCCGGCCTGTTTTGCTTTGTAGAGCTCCTTATCGGCTTTTTCTGCCAGTACGGCAAATGAATAACCCTTCACCCATTGAGCAACGCCAAAGCTGGCGCTGAGCCAGGGCGAAAGTTGAGAGCCACGATGCGGGATCTTCGCTTTTTGAATATTGGTTCGAATGCGTTCTGCAATCATCACGGCTTCAGCCATCTCATTGCAATGAGTCAATACGACAAACTCTTCTCCGCCAAAGCGAAACGCTGTGTCGGATGTTTTACGTAAAGACTGGCTGATGCATTTTGCAACGCTTAATAAACATTCATCACCGGCAATATGCCCATATAAATCGTTATATTGTTTGAAATAGTCAATATCCATTATGATCATAAATAAATTACCGCCTGAATGCGGCAATAGTTGTGCCTGTTCCTCAAAATGGGTTAACAGGCTGCTTTTATTTAATAATCCGGTTAAGGCGTCACGATGGGCAAGGTGGGTGAGTTTTTTAATGAGGAGATTCTTGGCATATTCACTTTGTTGCGTTCGGGTGTACCATTCAAGCAATATGTAGCGAGCAGTGATGACGATAATAAAAATAATGACAGAGCCAGACAGTTGCAGAAAGTTAAATTTTTCATAAGCGGTGATTTCGCTTAAGGAAGGTGCGAATAAGCAGGTCATTTCTTCCCAAGCTGACTCGCTGATTAAAATT
>ERZ507546.33-NODE-33-length-45641-cov-17.4294_pt1 | contig 45641 bp, 39 predicted proteins | sample MGYA00248664_ERZ507546 | MGnify/ENA primary metagenome ERZ507546 (study PRJEB26165, sample SAMN02676161) | human gut metagenome | isolation source: stool | host: Homo sapiens | place: USA | study: EMG produced TPA metagenomics assembly of the C.diff FMT (human gut... | reverse complement strand
AATCAGCGAGTCAGCTTGGGAAGAAATGACCTGCTTATTCGCACCTTCCCTAACAGTGATCTATCCTGGTTTCATTGGAACGGCTCGAATTTTATTGAACATGAATATCATAAACCTTCACTCGCGAACTGTATTGAGTACCACGAAATTACTACTGACATTCCTGAAAGCCTGGGTAGCGAAGAACTCCTGTTATCAAAAACCGATCAGATTAAATCCTGGCAGTTAAATATAGATAACATCAACCTGGCCAATAATTCGGATGCATTAATCTGTCTGGACTATATCGGAGACATTGCCCAGTTATATGTAGATGATGTTCTTATTGCCGATGATTTCTATAAAGGAACGACATGGCTCGTCAGCCTTCGACATATAAAAAGATTTGGCAATAATGTCAAACTCATCATATCTAAAAAAACGGAAGACAATATTTACATTGAATCAGAGGAGCGGACCGGACTGGAGTTAAAAGATATACATTTGGACGTTATTTACGACCATAAATTCAAAATCTAACTTAATAAATTAAAATAAAAGCTGGTGTTATTCACTCAACACCAGCTTGCCTAACAATGCCTACTGTATTTTACTGGAGATAAAAGTGAATAAAGCTAAGCTATTAGCCGTTATGATTCCTATTGTCTTATTTATAGATCATGCGCAAGCAATAGAAATTTACAACAAGAATGGAACGAAAGTAGATTTATATGGTGGAATGAACTCTCGTAGAGAGTTCAATAGTGATGGCAATTACGATAAATCACTCGTTGATTTAGGGTTTTATGGAGAGTCACAGGTCACAAGTGATATTACTGGCTACGGATTTTGGCAATACCGTATTACCGGTGGTGAAAATGAATGGAGCTCAAATGGTGGAGTCCGACAGCAATTTGCTGGTCTAAAAATGGTTAATGTTGGCTCCCTGGATTATGGGCGAAACTATGGCGTTTTATACGATGTTGAACGCTATACCGATATCGCGCCTTACTTCTCTGGTGATACATGGACAAATGCATCAGACAACTTTATGGTTAGCCGTGGTGATGGCATGCTCACCTATCGGAATGAGGATTTTTTTGGCAAAATTTCTGGCCTTGATTTTGGACTACAGTATCAAGCAAAACGTGAAGGGTATGATCCGGATAAAGAAAATGGTGAGGGTTATGGTTATTCTCTAAGTTATCAAATCGCCCAAGGTTTAACCTTAACGGGTGCCTATAGCAATTCTCGTCGCACTCAAAAACAAAATACCCTCGAGTCTGAGGGGGAGAAATATGCTGAAGCGTGGGGGATTGGTGGACTCTATACTTCTGATCATCTATACCTCGCATCGGTCTACTCAGAGACCAGAAATCTTACTCCCATAAATAAATCATGGGCTGATTACAAAACGGCAGACAAAACACAGAACATGGAGTTTGTATTACAGTATCAATTTGATAACGGGTTACGCCCTTCCATTTCATACGTCCAGAGTAAAGTAAAAGATAAAACAGCCGGTAACTTTGACATGGCGGAATATATACAAGCAGGTGTGCTTTATAAACTTACTGCGAACGTACAACTGTGGTTCGATCACCGTTTTAGCCTGGTTAACGAAGATTCAGAACTTGTGAATTATCGCACCATTGATGATGATCGTTCAGCAGCTGGTGTTATCTTCATGTTTTAATCATAACTAAATATATCACACCTTAACTCGGTTATAATTTCGAGAGGATTTATAATGAGAAACAAAAAAACGTCAAAAAAAATAGGTTTGTTCATATTCGCAACTGCGCTTCTCAGTTCTCAGGGATGTGTTCAGGCATCATCTACTACTCTGGCAGAAATTGGCTGGACGTCGACAGGCGATGTGAATGCAAGCTATATTGCCTCTAATGGCCATTATGATAATACCAGTCTGGGGCATAAGTCTGATAGTGCGTATTCTGTTGAATCCTTCCGTGTTTTGAAAAACATTAAAGACGGTAAATACTACCTGCGGGCGTATACGCAAAGTAGTGGCGGGCAATCAGTGGCCGAAATTTTCACCCGGAATTGCGGTGGGGCAGATTCACATACAGCTATTCCTAAAACCGAAGGGAATACAGATCACTGGACTATTGTCGAATCTCAGCAAATCCAGGTATCCGGAGGTACCTGTACGATTGGAGTGAGTTCAAAGGGAAATGCAGGTCAATGGTTACTTGCAGATAATTTTGAATTACTACCGCAACCTCAACCTGGAGTCCCCCCCACCGCTATGCACGTTGGTGGTGATATCACATATCGAAATCTCACTTATTCAGTTGGCGGTAAATGGGCTGACGAGAAAGGGAATGAAAAGGATGTCCTCAGTATTCTTCAGGATAATGCCTTCAATCTCGCGCGGATCCGTATTTATAACAAACCTGGCACACCGGTAGATCTTAACGGTAAGTCTTATCGTTTACAGGAAGGGTTTCAGGACTTGAACGATGCAGTTAAAACGGCCAAAGCAGCAAAAGATCATGGCATGACTCTGTTCCTGTCACTTCATTATAGTGATTTCTGGACTAATCCAGCACAGCAGGCGGTTCCAAAAGATTGGGAAGGTCTTAAAGGTGCCGCGCTACAAAAAGCATTATATAATTTTACCTATAAAGTGATGACGACCCTTAAAGCAAATAACGTTACGCCTGAATATATTTCCATTGGAAATGAAATTAATGATGGTGTTGCTGGGGTAACTCGCGGCGAAGAATACTACAAACTTTTGCAGAAAGGCTATGAAGCCGTAAAAGCAGTTTCTCCTGAAACGAAAGTTGTCATCCATCTTACCGTCCCCAACCAACAGTTTTATGAGGGATGGATTGATGATGCCAGGAAATATGATCTCAACTATGACCTTATTGGTGCATCCATGTATCCATTCTGGACCAACATGTCTATTGGTGAAATGGCAAACTTTGTAAACCATATCGCAAAATATTCTGATAAGCATGTAATGATCTGTGAGGTAGGCTATCCATGGACGTTAAAAACACAGTTCGGAGCCGCTGATATTCAATCGCTCATTGTCGCTAACAACCTTGATCCGGATGGGCCAGAAAACTATGGGGCTACGCCTGAAGGACAGTTGAAATATATGAAGGAGTATTTCCGAGCCATGTATAACACAGGCGTTGTAGAAGGTATCTCGTACTGGGATCCCATTGCCATAGATGTTAAGGGAGCTGGATGGGTTGTTGGGGAAACGAGTGCGGTTGAGGATACCAGCTTCTTTGATTATCAGACGCCACATCGCGCGCTTGAAAGCTTAAAAGCATTCTATAGCTATTGATAAAAAACACTCCCTACTTAACGATGCTACAGGTAGGGAGCTTTACTCAAGAACTTAATAAAAATACCAGTTTGGAGCCATCATGAAAAATATAAAAAAAATCTTTACTGCCGTCCTACTTACCTGTACCACTCCAGTTTTGGCCCAATCAACATTAACTATTCCAGATGATGTCACTATTTATGTTGTAAATGGTCAGAACTATGATAAAGATCATTTTATCTTTAGCTCTACAAATGACTTAAAACTTCCTGATGGCGAAAATCAGATCATATTTAAATTCAGAACTACGGTAAAACAAGGTACCGATGATTTCAGAACTTATGATAGTGACACTATCATTGCAAAATTCACCATCAATTCAACGCATGCCAGAATGATTATGCCTAACTACTGGACATTTACTGAAGCACAAGATGGGATAAAAAACTTATCCTGGCAAATAAAAACGGACAAGGGCGAACAACTCTCGGTTACACAAGATACGCTTCCTGGAAATGGAATTCAGATCGCACGGGATTATGAAAAAGAAGTCAGAAAGTATAATCATCATAACGGTCCCGCTGCAATCAGTTCTCAAGCGGCACTACTGACAGGACCGATTGAAGGTAATAATGAAAATATTCCCAGTAAAAGATATAAAAATGATGATCCGGAGTTACAAGCTACGACATCTGAAATGCTTAAGTATTGGTATCAAAAAGCTGATGACAAAACGAAAAAACAATTTAATGACTACCTTAAATCACAGCAATAATTGATTAAAATAGACACATTCAAAAAAATACTACTTTTTGAGTTGTCGTCCGATATGGGCCGTAGATGCGCTAGCTCAATATAATCATTTAGGGCGGGCTTTAGTTCGCTCTTTTTCCACGCCATTAACAACGCCAGCAGCGGTGCTTCGCCTTTAATCCGCCGCCCCCCCTGTCTGGTATTAAAATTATTCATATAACCGGGCATCAAAGTGCCCCCTCCCCCTGCCAGTGAGATTCGTTGTCACCAGAATTAAACAGCGCCATCGAACAGGCGGAACAGGGAATCCGCCTCACCCTCACTTTACAGAGTGGTGATACCCTGCGCGCCGGAACGGTTGTTTATGGCATTGGCATCGTCGTGGATGCCGACGGCTGGACCTCAGACCCGGCTATTTTGCCGCTGAAGACGTCACGCTGACGTGGCAATCAGAGGGTTCGCTGTCTCGCGTAGAGAGCTTGCAAATGCCAATCTCCAGGCGCAAATTGCCGCTGCGGCCCTGCCTGGCCATCCACGCCCCGCCAGGGGGCCAGGCTGGTTCTGGACCGATCGGTACGAAGATAACCTGCAGTTTATTGGCGATATGCAGGGAGAAAAGTGATGGTGTCGGGGAACGCCCGCCGATCGCAAAGCGACCTGGTTCCAGCTGTGCGGCGGCGTGTTAAACGGCGCGGTCACCCTCAATTATGGCCGCGAGATCCGCACCCTGCGCAAGCTCATCCAAAATGGTCAACCGGTGAGCGCCGAAACGCTGTACGATGAAAGCGTCCCGTTAAAAACGCGTTAATTTTACTGTTCAGCGGATCGGGGATGTTGCCAGAACTAAGGTGGCGGAGCGCAAATTTGTGTATTACGTTTAAATCACACGTCTCTCATAACGAGCTGATTATGAACACTCTACGCTACTTTGACTTTGGATCCTCCCGCTCTCTGCTGCTGCTGATTGCGCGTATCGCGGTGGTGGTGCTGTTTATTCTTTTCGGCTATCCCAAGCTGCTCGGCTTTAGCGGCACGGTGCAGTACATGGCCTCCTCCGGCGCGCCGATGCCAACGCTTGCGGCCATCATTGCCATTATTATGGAAGTGCCGGCGGCCATTTTAATTGTGCTGGGCTTTTTCACCCGCCCGCTGGCGGTGATCTTTATTTTTTATACCCTCGGTACCGCGGTGATTGGCCATCACTACTGGGATATGACCGGCGATGCGGTTCTGCCGAACATGATTAGCTTCTGGAAAAACATCAGTATTGCCGGCGCCTTCCTGCTGCTGGCGATAACCGGTCCCGGGGCGATTTCGCTCGACCGCCGCTAATCAACAGACGCAAAAAAGGCCGCATCAGCGGCCTTTTTGATGTCAACGCTAACGCTTACGCATAAACCGGGAAGCGTGCGCAGATATCCAGCACTTTACCCTTCACGCGCTCAATGACCGCTTCGTCATTGATGTTGTCCAGCACGTCGCACATCCAGCCGGCCAGCTCTTTCACTTCCGCTTCTTTAAAGCCGCGACGGGTGACCGCCGGAGAACCGATACGGATGCCGGAGGTCACAAACGGGCTCTTCGGATCGTTCGGCACGCTGTTTTTGTTGACGGTGATGTTAGCGCGGCCCAGCGCAGCGTCCGCTTCTTTACCGGTCAGGTTTTTATCGACCAGATCCAGCAGGAACAGGTGGTTTTCAGTGCCGCCGGAAACCACTTTGTAGCCGCGGTTCAGGAACACTTCTACCATTGCCTTCGCGTTTTTCGCTACCTGCTGCTGGTAAACTTTGAACTCCGGCTCCATCGCTTCTTTCAGCGCGACGGCTTTCGCCGCGATAACGTGCATCAGCGGGCCGCCCTGAGCGCTCGGGAATACCGCAGAGTTCAGTTTCTTGTACAGCTCTTCGCTACCGCCTTTCGCCAGGATCAGGCCGCCGCGCGGACCCGCCAGGGTTTTGTGGGTGGTGGTGGTCACAACGTGGGCATGCGGAACCGGGTTCGGGTACACGCCAGCGGCGATCAGGCCGGCCACGTGCGCCATATCGACGAACAGGTATGCGCCGATGCTGTCAGCGATTTCGCGCATTTTTGCCCAGTCAACCACGCCGGAATAAGCAGAGAAACCACCGATAATCATCTTCGGTTTATGTTCCTGAGCCTGCTTAGCCATGTCTTCATAGTCAATTTTACCGGACTCATCGATGCCGTAAGGAATGATGTTGTACAGTTTGCCGGAGAAGTTGACCGGAGAGCCGTGAGTCAGGTGACCACCCTGCGCCAGGTTCATACCCAGAACGGTATCGCCCGGCTGCAGCAGAGCGGTATAGACCGCGAAGTTAGCCTGGGAGCCGGAGTGCGGCTGCACGTTAGCGTAGTCAGCGCCGAACAGCTCTTTGGCGCGATCGATAGCCAACTGCTCTACGATATCGACGTATTCACAGCCGCCGTAGTAGCGCTTGCCCGGATATCCTTCAGCGTATTTGTTGGTCAGCTGAGAGCCCTGCGCCTGCATAACGCGTGGGCTGGTGTAGTTTTCGGAGGCGATCAGTTCAATGTGCTCTTCCTGACGTACTTTTTCTTGCTCCATAGCCTGCCACAGTTCGGCATCATAATCGGCAATGTTCATTTCACGCTTTAACATCCGCATCTCCTGACTCAGCTAACAATAGAATTTCGGCCTTAAAAGGCGGTCCACCTGGACAACGGCCAACAGTATAACTGAATCATTCTGTGATAACAGGTCTTGACAAAGGATTTTACGCAAACGATTGGCTCCGCGTTACACAAGGCTTTGAGCAATAAAGCTCCTGCAATTATCAACGGATTTGTTTTCAGGTTTGTGATGCAAATAATTCATGTTGTCACTGCCGTCGGGCAAAGCGTTAAAGAACCATTTACAAAGCAGGGGTATTTTTATAAGATGCATTTGAAATACATCATTAAGATAACATACAAGGAAGCTGCTATGCTCGACGCGCAAACCATCGCTACGGTGAAAGCCACCATCCCCCTGCTGGTTGAAACCGGTCCGAAACTGACCGCCCATTTTTACGACCGGATGTTTACTCATAATCCCGAACTCAAAGAAATCTTTAATATGAGTAACCAACGCAACGGCGACCAGCGCGAGGCGCTGTTCAACGCCATTGCCGCCTATGCCAGCAATCTTGAGAACCTGCCTGCCCTGCTGCCGGCGGTGGAAAAAATCGCCCAGAAGCATACCAGCTTCCAGATCCAGCCCGAGCAGTACAACATTGTCGGTACCCACCTGCTGGCCACTCTTGATGAGATGTTCAGCCCCGGCCAGGAAGTGCTGGATGCCTGGGGTAAGGCCTACGGCGTACTGGCCAACGTCTTTATTAACCGTGAAGCGCAAATCTACAGTGAAAGCGCCAGCAAAACCGGCGGCTGGGAAGGCACCCGCGCGTTCCGCATCGTTAGAAAAACGCCGCGCAGCGCGCTGATTACCAGCTTTGAGTTTGAGCCGGTCGACGGCGGCGCGGTTGCTGAATACCAGCCGGGCCAGTACCTGGCGGTCTGGCTGAAGCCGGAAGGCTTTCCGCATCAGGAAATTCGTCAGTACTCTTTGACCCGCAAACCCGACGGTAAAGGCTATCGCATTGCGGTTAAGCGTGAAAACGGCGGCCAGGTTTCAAACTGGCTGCATGATTCTGCGAAAGAAGGCGACGTGATTTACCTGGCCGCGCCGGCCGGCGATTTCTTCCTCAACGTGGCGCCGGAAACGCCGGTCACGCTGCTCTCCGGCGGCGTCGGTCAGACGCCGATGCTGGCGATGCTGGACACGCTGGCGAAAGCACAGCATCCGGCGCAGGTTAACTGGTTCCACGCGGCAGAGAATGGCGACGTGCACGCCTTCGCGGAGGAAGTAAAAGCGCTGGGTGAAAACCTGCCGAAGTTTACTTCTCACGTCTGGTACCGCAGCCCGAGCGAAGCGGACCGTGAGGCCGGCGCGTTTGACAGCGAAGGATTGATGGATTTATCGACCCTGGCCGACAAGATCGGCGATCCGCAGATGCAGTTCTATCTCTGCGGCCCGGTGGCATTTATGCAGTTTGCCGCGAAGCAGTTGGTAAGGCTTGGCGTGGGCCGCGACAACATTCATTACGAGTGCTTCGGCCCGCACAAGGTGCTGTAAACAGAGCGATGGATGCAGGCGGCCCGGAAATTACCGGGCCGCCATTCGGTTTGTCAGCTTAAATCGCCGCGTCGTCTTCTTCGCCGGTGCGGATACGAATCACGCGCGCGACATCGAAAACAAAGATCTTACCGTCGCCGATTTTGCCGGTCTGCGCCGTACGGATAATGGTATCCACGCAGGTGTCGACGATATCATCGGTGACAACGATTTCGATTTTCACTTTCGGCAGAAAATCGACCATATACTCCGCGCCGCGATACAGCTCGGTATGCCCCTTCTGACGGCCAAAGCCTTTCACTTCCGTTACCGTCATCCCGGTGATGCCGACTTCGGCCAGCGCTTCACGCACGTCATCCAGTTTGAAGGGTTTAATAATCGCATCAATTTTTTTCATGGTGTTCCTGTCTTAGAGCCTGGCCCATTAGGGCTATTTTTCGCGTAACCGGTTGCTAACCGTATCATAACTTGCGTCATCACACGGAGCTACTCTTTAAAGTCGTTAGCGTCGAGCTCGTGGCGCGACAGCAGCTTATAAAATTCGGTGCGGTTGCGCCCCGCCATCCGCGCCGCATGCGTGACGTTGCCTTTAGTGATTTGCAACAGCTTGCGCAGGTAATTGAGTTCAAACTGATTCCGCGCCTCGACAAAGGTCGGCAGCGCGGTGTTTTCTCCCTCCAGCGCCTGCTCTACCAGGGCGTCGCTAATGACCGGCGAAGAGGTTAGCGCCACGCACTGCTCAATCACGTTCACCAGCTGGCGCACGTTGCCCGGCCATTTGGCGGCCATCAGCCGCTTCATCGCATCGGTGGAAAACGCGCGAACAAAGGGTTTGTGGCGATCGGCGGACTGGCGCAGCAGATGGTTCGCCAGCAGCGGAATATCTTCCGTACGCTCGGCCAGCGGCGGGATTTTCAGATTCACCACGTTGAGACGATAAAACAGATCTTCGCGAAACTCGCCGCGCGCCATGGCCTTCGGCAGGTCGCGATGGGTCGCAGAAATAATCCGCACATCAATGTCGATATCGCGGTTGCTGCCCAGCGGGCGCACTTTACGCTCCTGCAGGACGCGCAGCAGTTTAACCTGCAGCGCCACCGGCATATCGCCGATTTCATCAAGAAACAGGGTCCCGCCTTCTGCGGCCTGGAATAGCCCCTCGCGACTGCTAACCGCGCCGGTAAAAGCGCCGCGGGCGTGGCCAAACAGCTCCGACTCCAGCAGCTGCTCGGGAAGCGCGCCGCAGTTAATGGCGACAAAAGGTTTATCGCGGCGCGGGCTGGCGTTATGAATTGCCTGGGCGACAATCTCCTTGCCGGTACCGCTCTGGCCGTTAATCAGTACGCTGACGTCCGACTGCGCTACCATCCCGGCCTGCTCCAGCAGACGCTCCATCAGCGGGCTGCGGGTCACAATCGCCTGACGCCAGCGCTCATCGGTAGTAGGCGCGCTCTGCTCCAGCGCGTCATCAATCGCTTTATACAGAGCGTCTTTATCCACCGGCTTGGTGAGAAAGCTAAATACGCCCTGCTGGGTCGCGGCAACGGCATCCGGAATGGAACCGTGCGCGGTGAGAATGATCACCGGCATTCCCGGCTGAACCTTCTGGATTTCGCTGAACAGCTGGAGGCCGTCCATCTCGTCCATCCGCAGGTCACTGACCACCAGGTCGACTTTGTCACGGCTCAGCGTGCGCAGCGCCTCCGGCCCGCTCTCGGCGGTCAGTACGCTGTATCCTTCGCTGACAAGGCGCATGCCCAGCAGCTTCAGCAGCCCCGGATCGTCGTCCACCAACAGCAGACGGGCGGGTTTACGGATCGTCATGAATCACCTCCGGGACCTTTTCGCCGCCGTGCCCGGCGTCCGGGCTGAAGTTCCCGCCGGGTTTACGGCTGGAGAGCTGGCGCTCGATGTCGGTGAGATTCTCCAGCTTGCGGGTCGTCAGTTCGAGCTGACTGCGAAGTTCAATTTCCTGCTGACGCAGCGTCTCCAGCTCCGCATCGCTTGACTGCTGCAATTTGGCGTAGCGGGAGCGCTCCTCAATCAGCTGAAGCTGCCGGCCCTGGGCATCGCGCCAGAGCTGATAAAGCGGGCGAACCTGGGCGGCGATTTGCGGGCTGAAGGCATCCAGACTGGCCACCAGATCGCGACGTTCGTTGGGCGTAATTTTGGCATCGGCCAGTAAAATGCCGCGTTTAAAGGCATCCTGCCAGCTGTTGGCATCGTGCTGCCGGGCTTCAGCCCGCGCCTGTACCGGAGCAAGGCGGTCCGCGCAGTCAATTCCCCGCAGCCAGTAAAGCGGGTTTTTATCACTGGCCTCGCTTTGCAGGCTCCAGATGTCGGCACACTCCACCGAAAGAAAATCAGCGACCTGGTGCTGCGGCAGCGCGGAGAGCGTTTTGCCATCCGCGGCGTGTGGTGATGTAGAGGCGGAACATCCCGCCAGCGCCAGGCAGGACATGCCTGACAGCAGCCATCCCCTGAGGGGACGGACAAGTGCGAAGAAGTGGGACATATTCACCCGATAGTTATACGTTATTTTGTCCAGCCTCGGCGACGGGGAGCGTGATACGAAAACAGATTAGCCCTGATTTATCATCAACCAGGCTCAGTTCACCCTGCATTTGCCGTACGCAGTCGCGGGCAATGCTCAGCCCCAGACCGCTGCCTTTTACCGCCCCTTTACGCTGGTGGCTTCCCTGATAAAAAGGCTCAAAAATCATGTTTCTCTCTGCGGGCGGGATCGGCTCGCCGTCGTTAATGACGTCAATGCGCACCTGCTCGCCGTGCCGATAGCTATGGATTCGAATGTTACCGGATTCAGCACCATAGTGCACCGCATTGGAGTAGAGATTATCCAGTACGCTCACCAGCAGAGCAGGCTCCGCTTCGCAAAAACGCTCGCTGAGCGCCAGATCGGTATGCATCATTTTAGCTCTTGCCGGCAGGCTGTGGGCGGAAACCACGTTTTCCACCAGATCGGCCAGATTCACCGTCTCGCGCGCAATCGGGCCATCGGCCTGTTTACGGTTATAGTCCAGCAGTTGCTCAATCAGCTTTTGCAGGTTACGGCTGCTGTTATCCAGAATCTCAACGATCTCCTGCTGCTCGGGCGTCAGCGGCCCGGCCACCCGGTCGGCAAGCAGCTCTGTTCCTTCGCGCATACTGGCAAGCGGCGTTTTCAGCTCATGGGAAAGATGGCGCAGGAACTGGTGCCGCTGGGATTCCAGCCAGGCAAGGCGTTCGCTCAGCCAGATAATGCGTTTACCGACGGAGCGCAGCTCGCGCGGACCGGTAAACAGCGCGGCGTCGTCCAGCGACTTCCCCTCCCCCAGTCGATTGATCATTCTCTCAATGCCCTTCACCGGGCCGATAATCATGCGGGTGAACAGCAGCACCAGCGCCAGGCTGAGCAGGAACAGCACCAGCGCCTGCCAGCCGAAGAACTGCCCGCGCTCGGCGATTTCCTGCTGCAGCTGCTGCCCGCGCGAATAGACCACCGTTCGGGTTGCCTGCACCATGTCGCTATTGGCCGAGGCAAACGCTTCCAGGCTGGCGGCTGACTTCGCCGCCGGACCGCTATTTTTACACTGTAGCTCGGCCAAATCGTCGAGATCCTGACGCAGCGCCTGCCAGATTTTCTCATCGGGCAGGACGCCCGCGTGAGCATCAAGCATTTCGCTGTAGCGTTGGCGCTGATTCTGGTAGACCCGCGCCAGCGTCGGATCGTCCAGCACGCAGTACTGGCGGTAGCTACGTTCCATCTCCAGCGATGCGTTAATCATCGCTTCGCTGCGGCGGGCGTCTATAAGGGTAGTACGGTTGATATGCGCCGCCTGCGCGCTCAGCGCGTTGAGGCTTTGCCACGCCTGCCATGCCAGCACCAGCAGCGGCAGCAGGATCAGCACGAAGGATAGCGTGACCAGCTGGCGCAGCGAACGGGGGAAAAGGGAGAGTCGCTTCACGGATAGGGTCTCAATCATTAGCTCATGACGATGCTAACCGAGGACGCAATAAACATCTACGCCGGAAATAATAAAGCCAGGCTACAGGAGCCTGGCTTTATTAAGAAATGAGGCGGTGCCTTACTCGACGTTTCGCCCGATGACTGATAAAGCAGAGCTGTTATCAGGAGTTGGACGGCAGGCACCTGTTTGTGCGTCATTCGAAGTTTATGTAGCGCGTCCCGAAGGGGCTGACATAAGAAGGTGAATGAGCCACTGTTTATAATTATGCACGAACTATGCCACATCTCAAAACATTTTATTAACACAATGAAATATAATACCTTTTTACTATTCGTGGACATGAATGATGATGGTCGGTTTTCGCGCAAAGTGTCGCTAATTAGCAACACCGGATGAATGATTTAGCAATACCATTATAAATCAACACTTTAAGTGTCACCTTTTGACGACACCGCTATAGCGCGTTTGTCGGCGATCCCCGACACCTGCTGTCGATACGCCTCCCCAATAAAAAAGCCCCCTGCGCGGGCAGGAGGCTTAATGCGATTTGTGAGCGATTTTAGCCCAGCTGTTTACGCGCGTTGCGGAAAATACGCATCCACGGGCCGTCTTCGCCCCAGTTTTCCGGATGCCAGGAGTTCGACACGGTGCGGAACACGCGTTCCGGGTGCGGCATCATGATGGTCGCGCGCCCGCTTTCGCTGGTCACCGCGGTGATACCGTTCGGCGAACCGTTCGGGTTAGCCGGATAGTTTTCCGTCACCTTACCGACGTTGTCGACGAAGCGCAGCGCCACCAGGCCTTTGCTTTCCAGCTGCGCCAGATGTGCGCCATCGCGGACTTCCACCTGTCCTTCACCGTGAGATACGGCAATCGGCATCATTGACCCCACCATCCCCTGCAGCAGCAGCGACGGGCTCTGGGTCACTTCAACCAGGCTGAAACGCGCTTCAAAGCGGTCGGACTGGTTACGCACAAAGCGCGGCCACAGCTCGCTGCCCGGGATCAGCTCGCGCAGGTTAGACATCATCTGGCAACCGTTGCACACGCCCAGCGACAGGGTTTGCGGACGATGGAAGAAGGTGGCAAATTCGTCGCGAACCCGCTCATTGAACAGGATCGATTTCGCCCAGCCCTCACCCGCGCCTAAAACGTCACCGTAGGAGAAGCCGCCGCAGGCCACCAGCGCCTGGAAGTCAGCAAGACCGGTACGCCCCGCCAGCAGGTCGCTCATGTGCACGTCGATGGCATCAAAGCCCGCGCGATGGAACGCCGCGGCCATTTCTACATGGGAGTTCACGCCCTGCTCGCGCAGCACCGCAACCTTCGGACGCGCGCCGGTGGCAATATAAGGCGCAGCGATATCCTCATTGATATCGAAGGAGAGCTTCACGTTGAGGCCCGGATCGGCATCGTTGGCTTTCGCCTCGTGCTCCTGGTCGGCGCACTCCGGGTTATCGCGCAGACGCTGCATTTGCCAGGTAGTTTCTGCCCACCACATGCGCAGCGTTGTGCGGCTTTCGCTGAATACCGGGTGACCGTCGGCTTCGATGACAAAGCGATCGCCCGTCGTGGCCTGGCCAAGATAGTGAACGCAATCCGCCAGACCATGAGCGGCCAGCAGCGCTTCCACCGCCTGACGGTCGGCGGCACGAACCTGAATCACCCCGCCAAGCTCCTCGTTAAACAACGCGGCCAGACGATCCTCGCCGAGCGCGGCGATATCAACCTTGACGCCGCAGTGGCCGGTAAAGGCCATTTCGGCCAGCGTGACCAGCAGGCCACCGTCAGACCGGTCGTGCCACGCCAGCAGCTTACCTTCGGCCACCAGCGCCTGCATTGCGTCCCAGAAGCCTTTCAGCTGCGCGACATCGCGCACGTCGGCGGTCACATCGCCAAGCTGACGATAAACCTGCGCCAGCGCGGTCGCGCCCAGCGCATTGTTCCCCTTGCCTAAATCAATCAGCAGCAGGGCGTTGTCTTCGGTCGCGAGCTGTGGGGTGACAGTACGGCGTACGTCTTCCACGCGGGCAAAGGCGGAAATCACCAGCGACAGCGGAGAGGTCATCTCGCGCTGTTCAGTGCCTTCCTGCCAGCGGGTTTTCATCGACATGGAGTCTTTACCCACTGGAATCGTCAGCCCCAGGGCCGGACAAAGTTCTTCGCCAATCGCTTTTACCGCTTCATATAAACCGGCGTCTTCGCCCGGGTGACCGGCTGCGGCCATCCAGTTTGCCGACAGCTTCACGCGATTGAGCGCGCCAATCTGCGTCGCCGCGATGTTGGTCAGCGCCTCGCCGACCGCCAGACGGGCGGAAGCGGCAAAGTCCAGCAGCGCCACCGGCGCGCGCTCGCCAATGGACATGGCTTCGCCATAGTAGCTGTCGAGACTGGCGGTGGTCACCGCGCAGTTAGCCACCGGGATCTGCCACGGCCCCACCATCTGATCGCGCGCCACCATACCGGTGACGGTACGGTCGCCGATGGTGACGAGGAAGGTTTTCTCCGCCACGGTCGGCAGGTGCAACACGCGATTCACCGCGTCGGCAATAGTAATTCCCTGGCGTTCCAGACTCTGGCCCTGAGCTTTGAGCGTCTGCACGTCGCGGGTCATTTTCGGCGTTTTGCCCAGCAGCACGTCAAGCGGCAGGTCGATCGGGCGATCGTCAAAGTGGGTATCGTCGAGGCTCAGATGCAGCGCTTCGGTCGCTTCGCCAATCACCGCGTACGGCGCGCGTTCGCGGCGGCACAGCTCATCAAACAGCGGCAGCTGCTCCGGCGCGACCGCCAGCACATAACGTTCCTGCGATTCGTTACACCAGATCTCCAGCGGGCTCATGCCCGGCTCATCGCTGAGGATATCGCGCAGCTGGAATTTACCGCCGCGTCCGCCGTCGCTGACCAGTTCAGGCATCGCGTTCGACAGACCGCCGGCGCCGACATCGTGGATAAACAGAATAGGGTTGGCGTCGCCCAGCTGCCAGCAGCGGTCGATAACTTCCTGGCAACGACGTTCCATTTCCGGGTTGTCGCGCTGTACGGAGGCAAAATCGAGATCGGCATCGGACTGGCCGGAAGCCATTGAAGAGGCCGCGCCGCCGCCAAGGCCGATGTTCATCGCCGGACCGCCGAGAACAATCAGCTTCGCACCAACGACGATCTCGCCCTTCTGCACGTGTTCGCCGCGAATGTTGCCGATACCGCCCGCCAGCATAATGGGCTTGTGATAGCCGCGCAGCTCTTCGCCGTTGTGGCTGCTCACCTTCTCTTCATAGGTACGAAAGTAACCGTTGAGCGCCGGACGACCAAATTCGTTGTTAAACGCCGCGCCGCCCAGCGGGCCTTCGGTCATGATATCCAGCGCGGTGACGATACGCTCCGGCTTACCGAAATCCTCTTCCCAGGGCTGCTCAAACCCCGGAATACGCAGGTTGGAAACCGAGAAGCCCACCAGACCCGCTTTCGGCTTCGCGCCGCGCCCGGTGGCGCCTTCATCGCGAATTTCGCCGCCGGAACCGGTCGCCGCGCCCGGCCACGGAGAGATCGCCGTCGGGTGGTTATGGGTTTCGACCTTCATCAGAATATGCGCGTCTTCCTGGTGGAAGTCGTAGCGGCCGGTTTCGTGGTCGGCGAAGTAGCGCCCCACGGCTGAACCTTCCATTACCGCGGCGTTGTCTTTATAGGCAGACAGCACGTAGTCCGGGGTTTTCTCGAAGGTGTTTTTGATCATTTTAAACAGCGACTTCGGCTGCTTTTCGCCATCAATGACCCAGTCGGCGTTAAAAATCTTGTGTCGGCAGTGCTCGGAGTTAGCCTGCGCGAACATATAGAGTTCGATATCGTTCGGGTTGCGCCCCAGCTTCTGGAAAGCATCCTGCAGATAGTCGATTTCATCCTCCGCCAGCGCCAGCCCCAGACGGAGGTTGGCGTCAATCAGCGCCTGACGGCCCAGGCCCAGCAGGTCAACGCTGGTGACCGGAGTTGGCTGATGGTGGGCGAAGAGTTTTTCACCCTCTTCCAGCGCCGTGAAGACGCTTTCCATCATGCGGTCATGCAGTTCGGCCGCCACCTGCGACCACTGTTGGTCATTCAGGCTGCTCGCTTCGACGTAATACGCCACGCCGCGTTCCAGGCGCACCACCTGAGACAGGCCGCAGTTATGGGCGATGTCGGTAGCTTTAGAAGACCAGGGAGAGATGGTGCCGGGACGGGGGGTAACGAGCAGTAGCTTGCCGGTTGGGGTATGGCTGCTTAAGTTCGGGCCATATTTGAGCAACCTTGCCAGACTCTCACGATCGTCGCCGCTGAGCGGGGCACTAAGGTCGGCAAAATGAACGTACTCGGCATATATCGTGCTGACCGGAAGGTTGGCCGCCTGGAAACGTGCCAGCAGTTTATTGATACGGAATGCCGACAGTGCAGGTGAACCACGCAAAATTTCCATCATAAGTCTCTCGTCTTCGAAGCTTTCATGGTGAGCCAGGGGGGAAACGGGCGCCATTATAGTGAATCCTGCGCCCCGACGAAACCGTTTGCGTAGAAATAAAATGATTGCCGGGGTTTATCAATTAATGTGACTCATCTCGCGAATAAGTTGCCAACTGACGCATTCTTAAGCAAAATGCCGCTCATTCTAAGACAACCTTTTCCTTTTTCTGGTCATAATCTGCTGAGGAACCCGAAGCTGCAGAAGATTAACTATCTGAAAAAACTAAAGATTAATTATCTGCTCATTGGCATAGTCACCCTCCTGCTGGCGGCCGCCCTGTGGCCGTCTCTCCCGTGGATGGGTAAACCAGAAAACCGCGTGGCGGGGATCATTGCGCGCGGAGAATTGCGCATCAGCACCATTAATTCGCCGATGACCTTCGCGACCCTCAATGATCAAACCTACGGTTTTGATTATGAGCTGGCGCAGCAGTTTGCTGACTACCTCGGCGTCGAGCTCAAAGTCACCACCAGGCAGAATATCAGCCAGCTCTTCGACGATCTTGATGAAGGCAAAGCCGACATGCTGGCAGCCGGGCTGGTCTACAACTCCGAGCGGGTGAAAAACTATCAGGTCGGGCCGACCTACTATTCAGTGTCGCAACAGCTGGTGTATCGCAAAGGCAACCTGCGTCCGCGCACCCTGGCAAACATCACCGCCGCGCAGCTGGCCATCGCTCCCGGGCACGTGGCGATTAACGATCTCCAGGCATTGAAAAAGCAAAAATATCCCGACCTTGAGTGGCACGTGGACGATAAGCGCGGCACGACGGCGCTGATGCAGGCGGTTATCGATGGCAAACTCGACTATACCGTCGCTGATTCGGTCGCCGTCAGTCTGTTCCAGCGCGTCCACCCGGAGCTGGCCGTCGCCCTTGATATCAGCGACGAACAGCCGGTCACCTGGTTTAGCGAAAAAGGTGAGGATAATTCCCTGCCGGCGGCAATGCTCGATTTCTTCAATAACATTAACGAAGATGGCACCCTGGCGAGGCTGGAGGAGAAATACCTCGGCCACGGCAACGATTTTGACTACGTTGACACCCGCACCTTCCTGCGCGCCGTGGAGAGCATCCTCCCTGACCTGCAGCCGATGTTTGAAAAATACGCCCGGCAGATAGACTGGCGGCTGCTGGCGGCTATCTCATGGCAGGAATCGCACTGGGATCCGCAGGCCACCTCTCCGACGGGCGTTCGCGGGATAATGATGCTGACCCGCAATACGGCGCAAAGCCTGGGCCTGACCGATCGTACCGACGCCGAGCAAAGCCTCGACGGCGGCATGCGTTATTTACAGGACATGATGAATAAAGTGCCGGAGTCGGTCCCACAGGACGAACGCATCTGGTTTGCGCTGGCGGCTTATAATATGGGCTACGCGCACATGCTTGACGCGATGGCGCTGACCAAAAAGCAGAAAGGCAACCCGAATAGCTGGGCCGATGTGAAGCAGCGTCTGCCGCTGCTAAGCCAGAAAAACTACTACAGCCGACTGAAGTACGGCTTTGCACGCGGGCACGAAGCCTACGCCTACGTCGAAAACATCCGCAAATATCATATTAGCCTCGTGGGCTATCTCTCTGAAAAAGAGAGAAAAGACGCGCAGATGGCCGCCTTGGGCGAACACTATCCGGCGGTCATGCCGGATGAGCTGGATAAAGAAGAGCAGTACACCAGGTCCTTTTTTAACTTTCGCGCCGAAAGGCTGGTCGATAACGCAAAATTACAAATCCCCGGAATGGGGCATTAATCCTGCGCTTGCTGGCCAGCTCGCTTTAGCGCTTTTTTCTCTTCCCGCCGCCAGCGAAAGAAATCGCTCAGCATACCGGAACAAGCCTCCGCCATAACACCTTCCGCTATTTCTACCCGATGATTCATCCCTGGATGATGCAGCACATCTATCAGCGACCCGGCGGCGCCGGTTTTTGCATCCCTGGCGCCAAACACCAGCCGGGAAATACGGCTGTGCACCATTGCGCCGGCGCACATCACGCAGGGTTCGAGAGTAACGTACAGCGTTGCGTCAATCAGGCGATAGTTTTGCAACACCAGCCCGCCCTGACGCAGCGCCATAATCTCGGCGTGCGCGGTGGGATCGTGGCGGCCGATGGGCCGGTTCCAGCCCTCGCCGATGACCTGATGATTATGCACCAGCACGGCGCCGACCGGCACCTCGCCCTCTTCCCAGGCGCGTTTGGCCAGCGTCAGGGCGTGACGCATCCAGTATTCATCATTTAATTCATGGTCAGACAAAGCGGGCACTCCTGCAGAAAAGCGGGGCGCATTATACATGGGCGCTATGTATTACACACTATTCTAACTGCTGAAGATCGCCCTGCGGCGTCACCCGCCAGCGGTGCTGGCAAAAAGAGAGCAGCGGGTTGTCCTGCTCGCTGTCGCTGTAGCCGCTATACAAGCGCAGCGGTGCGCCGATCTTTTGTTCCAGCTGCGTCACTTTTTCATTACCGAGACAGCGCAGGGTTAACCCCCAGCCGCCGTAGCGTCGCTCCATTCGGCTGGCGATCAGATTCACCCGCGGCAGCCAGGCGGTATCAAAATAGACCTGTTCAACCAGCGACTGCGGCGAACCGGTGATCAGCCAGACGTCAGCGTCCGTGCTGGTCAGATAATGTTTAAGCCGCGCCTGAACAACCGGGAATGCCGTGACGTGCTGGCGAAACCAGCGAACAAAATTGGCCTCCAGGCGTTTAAGCTGCTGCTCGCTGCGTCCGAAGGTTGATGCCCAGAGCAGCAGGCTCATCGGCCAGCGCGCGGCGCGACCGTATAACATCAGTCCGGCCGCGATAACCGGCAATAAAGGAAGCAGCAGCAGCGCGTTCAGCGGCTGATGGCGCAGGGCATAGCGCAAAAAGCTGCCAAACATATCCTGCTGATGCAAGGTTCCATCCAGATCAAAGAAAACCACTCTCCGCGTGCTGCTATTCAAAACCCACTCCCCTGAACGATCGCATGATAACCAATAGCTTAACAGCCTTACGTCGCCAATAGCGAAAACATACGCTGCTGTTGAATCCATATTAAGAAAACGTCTTTGCCGAGAAATCTTAGGCACAGAATTTTTAATTCGCGATAATCCTCTTATAATCGAATACAAAATTCTTTCAGCCGAGGGTGAAGCTGTCCTCCGGAGCCGCTATGAACTGTTTGACCCGTATTCGCCAGCGCTATTCGACGTTGGCCGCAAGCGATAAAAAACTGGCCGATTTCATTCTGGCTCAACCGGATCAAACCCGCCACCTCAGCTCGCAGCAGCTGGCGGGCGAAGCCGGCGTCAGCCAGTCAAGCGTAGTGAAATTTGCGCAGAAGATGGGGTTCAAAGGCTTCCCGGCGTTAAAGCTGGCATTGAGCGAAGCCCTGGCAAGCGCGCCGACTCCGCAATCCGTACCGGTGCATAACCAGATTCGCGGCGACGATCCCCTGCGCCTGGTTGGCGAAAAGCTAATTAAGGATAACGTCGCGGCCATGCACGCCTCGCTGGACGTCAACACCGAAGAGAAGCTGCTGGAAGCCGTCACGCTGTTGCGTCACGCCCGTCGGATCATCATTACCGGCATCGGCGCGTCGGGCCTGGTGGCGAGAAACTTTAGCTGGAAGCTGATGAAAATCGGTATTAACGCCGTCTCTGAACAGGATATGCACGCGCTGCTGGCAACGGTACAGGCGATGTCCCCGGACGATCTGCTGCTGGCCATCTCCTATTCCGGTGAACGACGCGAGATCAATATGGCGGCAGGTGAAGCGCTGCGGGTAGGTAGTCAGATCCTGGCGATCACCGGCTTTAACCCCAACGCGCTTCAGCAGCAGGCAACGCTGTGCCTGTACACCATTGCGGAAGAGCAGGCCACGCGTAGCGCTGCGATCTCCTCCACCAGCGCGCAAATGATGTTGACCGATCTTCTGTTTATGGGGCTGGTGCAGCAGGATCTTGAGCACGCTCCGGAGCGGATTCGCCATAGCGAAGCGCTGGTGAAAAAGCTGGTGTAACCCCGAGTGCCCTGCCCGCTGTCAAAAGCACACTCTCTCTTATTGGCTCAGGCCGGGCAAAAATTTCTCCGCTGCGGATGGTCGCCCCGCGGTTGAAAAGAGCTGGCCCGGGCGAAAAATGAGCGTATAATGCCCGCCCTGTTTGTGTTGTTTCTGAGAATTTCCTGATGGCGCTGTTAATCACCAAAAAATGCATCAACTGCGATATGTGCGAGCCGGAGTGCCCGAATGAGGCGATATCCATGGGTGATAGCATTTATGAAATTAACAGCGATCGCTGCACCGAATGCGTTGGTCACTATGATACGCCGACCTGCCAGAAGGTGTGCCCGATCCCAAATACCATTCTGAAAGATCCGGCCCATAACGAAAATGAAGAACAGCTGTGGGATAAGTTTGTCCTGCTGCACCACGCGGACAAACTGTGATATTGCCGGATGGCGGCGTTAACCGACCTCTCCGGCCTGTAACACTCTAGCTTTCGATAATCACCGTGGCGCAGGCATAGTGACGCTCGTCGGCCAGCGTCACGTGAATGCTGCTTACGCCCATACGCTCGGCCAGACTCTTCGCTTCGCCCCACAATCGCAGCTTTGGCTTACCCAGCTCGTCGTTGTAAACCTCAAACTGATTAAACGCCAGACCATTGCGGATGCCGGTGCCAAGCGCCTTGGCCGCCGCTTCTTTAACGGCGAAACGCTTGGCCAGAAAACGGACCGGCTGCTGATGCTGTTCCCATATCGCCCACTCGCTATCGCTCAGGACGCGACGCGCCAGACGATCGCCGCTGCGGCCGATTACCGCTTCAATACGGGCAATTTCTACAATATCAGTACCCAGTCCGAGAATGGCCATCAGGCGCGCGCTTCCTGCATCAAACGCTTCATTTCCGCCACCGCTTCTTTCAGGCCGCTCATCACCGCACGGCCAATAATCGCGTGGCCGATGTTCAGCTCGTGCATTTCCGGCAGCGCGGCAATGGCCTTCACGTTATGGTAGGTCAAACCGTGACCGGCATTAACCTTCAGCCCCAGGCTGGCGGCATAGGCCGCCGCTTTGGCAATACGCTCCAGCTCTTTTGCCTGCTCAGCGTCAGTTTGCGCATCAGCGTAGCATCCGGTGTGAATTTCGATATAAGGCGCGCCAACGTCCGCTGCCGCCTTAATTTGCGCGTTGTCCGCGTCAATAAACAGCGAAACCAGGATACCGGCATCGGCAAGGCGTTTACAGGCGTCGCGCATTTTGTCGAGCTGGCCCGCCACGTCCAGTCCACCTTCGGTGGTCACTTCCTGACGTTTTTCCGGCACCAGGCAGCAAAAATGGGGCTGGGTCTCACAGGCAATCTTCAGCATCTCTTCCGTCACCGCCATCTCAAGATTCATGCGGGTATCCAGCGTCTGGCGCAAAATACGGACATCGCGATCGGTAATATGGCGACGATCTTCGCGCAGATGGACGGTAATACCGTCAGCGCCGGCCTGCTCGGCGATAAAGGCCGCCTGTACCGGATCCGGATAAGCGGTACCGCGAGCGTTGCGTAATGTCGCAATGTGGTCAATATTGACCCCCAACAGTAATTCAGCCATGACAATCCTCGTTAATCGTTATTTGTTTTATCGGCTCGCGCTGCCCGCGCGGGCAAAAACTGACGAAAAAGCTCGCGACTTTTTAGCGGCTTCCCGCCCAGATAGGGCTTCAGGGCGATACGGGTGAAACGCTTTGCCGCGCGCAGCGCATCGCTGTCCGGAAATTCACGGCTCGCCAGCGCCTTAAGATGGTGCCCGGTAAAGGTGTTGTTATCAATAACCACGCTGGCGATAAAGCCTTTTTCTTCACGGTAGCGATAGGTCATTGCGTCGTCAACCGCTTCTCCGCTGCCGGCGCAGTGCAGGAAATCCACGCCATATCCCAGATGCCCCAGCAGCGCCAGTTCAAAACGACGTAGCGCCGGTTCCGGCGAACCGCTTGCGCCAGCCAGAGACTGGATACAGTGCAAATAATCGAAGAAGAGTTCGGAGAAGCGCGTTTCGTGCTCAAGCACGCGAGAGAGAAGCTCATTGACGTAAAGGCCGCTGTAGAGCGTGATACCGCTGAGTGGGAGCGCCAGCGAGACGGCTTCCGCGCTGCGCAGCGTTTTGACTTCGCCGCGCCCGCCAAAGCGAAGCAGTAAGGGAGTAAAAGGCTGAAGCGCGCCTTTGAGGTTAGAACGTTTGGAACGTGCGCCTTTAGCCACAAGGCGCACGCGGCCGGATTCTTCCGTGAAGACGTCCAGCATCAGGCTGGTTTCGCTCCAGGGACGGCTATGCAGTACGAAAGCGCGTTGCCAGCCTTCCATTATACTCGTCGTCTTACAAGCCGCAGGTGCGTTGGCTGCGCCCACTCACCCCAGTCACTTACTGAAGTAAGCTCCCGGGGACTCGCGGTCTTGCCGCGTGACTCAGCCTCTGGCCTCGCTCCTTCGGAGCCAGCGCAAGCGCTGTTCAAAACACTTTGTGTTTTGTCCTGCACCTCGAAAGCCATAGAGTATCCAAACTTAGAGATCGTCGCCGTAACCGAGACTGCGCAGCGCGCGTTCATCATCAGCCCAGCCGGACTTCACTTTCACCCACAGCTCGAGGTGAACCGGCGCTTCAAACATATCCTGCATGTCTTTACGCGCTTCGATACCGATGGTTTTGATTTTGGCCCCTTTGTTGCCAATCACCATCTTCTTCTGCCCTTCACGCTCAACCAGAATCAGACCGTTGATATCGTAGCCGCCGCGCTCATTGGTTACAAAACGTTCGATTTCCACGGTAACGGAATACGGCAGTTCAGCGCCGAGGAAACGCATCAGCTTTTCACGAATGATCTCGGAAGCCATAAAGCGCTGAGAGCGGTCGGTGATGTAATCTTCCGGGAAGTGATGAATGGCTTCCGGCAGATGCTTACGCACGATACCGGCAATGGTATCAACGTTCAGTCCCGTTTCCGCGGAAATCGGCACGATATCAAGGAAGTTCATCTGGCTGCCAAGGAACTGCAGGTGCGGCAGAAGATCGGCTTTTTCCTGTACGTTATCGACTTTGTTGACCGCCAGAATCACCGGCGCTTTACCGTCGCGCAGCTTGTTGAGCACCATCTCGTCGTCCGGCGTCCAGCGGGTACCTTCAACGACGAAAATAACCAGCTCAACGTCACCAATGGAGCTGCTTGCCGCTTTGTTCATCAGACGGTTAATCGCGCGTTTTTCTTCCATATGCAGGCCCGGTGTATCGACGTAGATCGCCTGATATGGACCTTCAGTATGAATACCAACGATGCGGTGACGCGTCGTCTGCGCTTTTCGGGAAGTGATCGAGATCTTCTGCCCGAGCAGCTTGTTCAGCAATGTGGATTTGCCCACGTTTGGACGACCAACGATGGCAATAAATCCGCAGTAGTTCTTTTCTTCGCTCATTCCAGCTCCAGCTTTTTCAGCGCCTGTTCGGCGGCAGCCTGCTCCGCCTTGCGGCGGCTAGAACCCGTGCCAACCACCGGTTCACTCAGGCCGCTAACCTGGCAGTGGATAGTAAATTCCTGATCGTGCGCTTCACCGCGAACCTGTACCACCAGGTAAGACGGCAGCGGCAGATGGCGCCCCTGCAGATACTCCTGCAAGCGCGTCTTCGGATCTTTTTGCTTGTCACCCGGGCTGATTTCATCCAGACGACTCTGGTACCAGGAGAGAATAAGGCGCTCAACGTTCTGAATATCGCTGTCGAGGAAAATCCCGCCGATTAACGCTTCAACGGTGTCCGCCAGTATAGATTCACGGCGAAAGCCCCCGCTTTTCAGTTCACCCGGCCCAAGACGCAGACATTCACCTAATTCGAACTCGCGGGCAATCTCTGCCAGCGTGTTGCCTCGTACCAGGGTCGCGCGCATGCGGCTCATATCGCCTTCGTCTACCCGAGGGAAACGATGATAGAGCGCGTTCGCGATCACAAAGCTCAATATTGAGTCGCCTAAAAATTCCAGGCGCTCATTATGTTTGCTGCTGGCACTGCGGTGAGTTAATGCCTGTTGCAACAGCTCCTGATGATGAAAAGTGTAGCCCAGCTTCCGTTGAAGCCGATTAATTACGATGGGGTTCATGCGTTACCAATAGATGAATGCGTCAAAAATGCAGCACACGAAACCGACCTGAGTAAAAACCAACGCGGTTTCGTGTGCTGTGTCAATCTTACGAGAGACAACCTAAAACTTCGGGGGGATATTCTATACGCAACGACAAGGGATGTCGTTAGTTTGAATAGATTTAAATTTTAAATAATTCACGCTGCCGTTATTGCGTCGGCAGCGTGAATAAAGCAGGAAAAATTTACTGGATACCACCGATACGCGATAAACGTACGCCGGTAGGCCATTCGCCTTCCTGTTTTTCGAAACTCATCCAGATTGCGGTTGCTTTACCCACCAGATTCGCTTCCGGCACAAAGCCCCAATAACGGCTATCGGCGCTGTTATCGCGGTTGTCACCCATCATAAAATACTGTCCCGGCGGGACAATCCAGGTCGCCAGCGGCAGACCGGACTGATGGTAATACATCCCCACCTGGTCCTGAGCAATCGGTACGGTCAATATACGGTGCGTCACTTCGCCCAGCGTCTCTTTACGTTCGGTCAGACGGATGCCATCGGCTTTCGTCTCGCCTTTCGGCAGTTGCCAGAAACCGCTGGTCGCTTCGCCGCCGTTGCTGCGGGAGAAGGTCTGTACGAAATCGCTCGGCTCAACGTTGGAGTAAGTGACCGGCAGCGCGTTGCCGCAGGCCTGGCCAGAACTACAGCCCGGCTGGATAGTGACCTGCTTGGCAATTGGATCGTAAGTCACTTTATCACCCGGTAAACCGACCGCACGCTTGATATAATCCAGGCGCGGATCTTGCGGATATTTAAAGACGACAATATCGCCGCGCTTCGGATGTCCGGTTTCGATCAGCGTTTTCTGGTAAATCGGATCTTTAATGCCGTAGGCAAACTTCTCAACCAGAATAAAATCGCCGATCAGCAGCGTTGGCATCATCGAGCCGGAGGGGATCTGGAAGGGCTCATAAATGAATGAGCGAACCACCAGCACAATCGCCAGTACCGGGAAGATTGACGCGCCGGTTTCCAGCCAGCCCGGTTTCGGGCCGACCTTTTTCAGCGTTTTCTTGTCCAACTGGTCGCCGGTCGCCACCTGGGCAGCGGCCTGACTTTCGCGACGTTTTGGCGCAAAGATAAACTTATCCAGGCACCACAACAGACCCGTCACCACAGTAGCGATGACCAGGATCAGGGCAAACATGTTCGCCATGCCAACTCCTTAGGGTTATTTGCCGTCTTTACCAACGTGCAGAATGGCGAGGAACGCTTCCTGCGGAAGCTCGACGTTACCGACCTGCTTCATGCGTTTCTTACCGTCTTTCTGCTTCTGCAGCAGCTTTTTCTTACGGCTGACGTCGCCGCCGTAGCATTTCGCCAGGACGTTTTTACGCAGCTGTTTTACGGTAGAGCGGGCAATGATGTGGTTGCCGATGGCAGCCTGGATAGCGATATCGAACTGCTGACGCGGGATCAGCTCTTTCATCTTCTCTACCAGTTCGCGGCCGCGGTACGGCGCATTGTCGTTATGCGTGATCAGCGCCAGCGCATCCACACGCTCGCCGTTAATCAACACATCCACACGCACCATGTTGGAAGCCTGGAAGCGCTTGAAGTTGTAGTCCAGCGACGCATAGCCGCGGGAGGTAGACTTCAGTCGGTCGAAGAAGTCGAGCACCACTTCCGCCATCGGGATTTCATAGGTCAGCGCAACCTGATTGCCGTGGTAGACCATGTTGGTCTGTACGCCGCGTTTTTCGATACACAGGGTGATGACGTTGCCCAAAAACTCCTGCGGCAGCAGCATGTGACACTCCGCGATCGGCTCACGCAGTTCCTGAATATTGTTCAGCGGCGGCAGCTTGGACGGGCTGTCGACGTAAATAACCTCTTTCGAGGTGGTTTCGACTTCATAGACTACCGTCGGCGCCGTGGTGATCAGATCCAGATCGTATTCACGCTCCAGGCGCTCCTGGATGATCTCCATATGCAGAAGACCCAGGAAGCCGCAGCGGAAACCAAAGCCCAGCGCCGTAGAGCTTTCCGGCTCATAGAACAGAGAAGCATCGTTGAGGCTCAGTTTGCCCAGCGCGTCGCGGAAGTTTTCATAATCATCGGAGCTGACCGGGAACAGGCCGGCATAGACCTGCGGTTTCACCTTTTTAAAGCCGGGCAGCGCTTTATCTGCCGGGTTGCGCGCAAGCGTCAGCGTATCGCCGACCGGCGCGCCGAGGATGTCTTTAATGGCGCAAACCAGCCAGCCTACCTCGCCGCATTTCAGCTCGGTACGGTCCACCTGCTTCGGCGTGAAGATGCCCAGGCGATCGGCGTTATACACCTGCCCGGTACTCATCACCTTAATTTTATCGCCTTTGCGCATGGTGCCGTTTTTGATACGCACCAGAGAAACGACGCCGAGGTAGTTATCAAACCAGGAGTCGATAATCAGAGCCTGCAGCGGCGCCTCCGGATCGCCTTCCGGCGGCGGAATATCGCGCACCAGGCGCTCCAGCACGTCCGGTACGCCAACGCCGGTCTTCGCTGAACAGCGCACCGCATCGGTGGCATCAATACCGACGATGTCTTCAATCTCTTCCGCTACGCGTTCCGGATCGGCTGCGGGCAGGTCGATTTTGTTCAGGACCGGTACGACTTCAAGGTCCATTTCCATCGCCGTATAGCAGTTAGCCAGCGTCTGGGCTTCGACGCCCTGGCCGGCATCAACCACCAGCAAAGCGCCTTCACAGGCGGCAAGCGAACGAGAAACTTCATAAGAGAAGTCGACGTGGCCGGGGGTATCGATAAAGTTCAACTGATAGGTTTCGCCATCAGTCGCTTTGTAATCCAGGGTTACGCTCTGCGCCTTGATAGTGATACCGCGCTCACGTTCAAGATCCATGGAGTCCAGAACCTGGGCTGCCATTTCACGATCGGAAAGGCCACCGCAAATCTGGATAATACGGTCAGACAATGTCGACTTACCGTGGTCGATGTGAGCGATGATTGAAAAGTTACGTATATTCTTCATATTTAGAGTTAATTATGCCTTACGCGAATCATGAGGCCGCTGTTCTGTGCCTGACGTTTTTTAATCCGAAAACGCCGCATTCTACACTACATCCACGAAACCAGGAAATGCTCTTACCGCTAGCATAACCGGAGTAAATGATGAGTTCTTGCGGGAGTTGTAAATAAAGATAAGGGCCAGTGAAATCACTGACCCAGTTGGGAGGAAGGCGTCTCGATGCGGACTGAATCTGGCGGTAAACCGACGCTGATAATAACCGGCTGCCACGACTGCCGGGAGGCTAAGCCAGGCGAAAGACCGCGAGCGACCAGAAACCCGCCAACGCCGCCCAAAATTGCCCCGCAAAGCGAGGCAAAGTCGTTGGCAAACAGCACCTGGAATATTGATGCCATCACAAACAAACCGACTAACGGCGCCATATAAACCAATACCGCCGACCCGAGCAGGCTGCTTTCGGCAATGCCCAGTTCGACTTTTTGCCCGGCCGACAGCGGCTGTTCGCAGGGGACGCTAAGGGTATGGCTGGTTTGCGGCCCAAGCTTATTCAGCACCCGGCTTCCGCAACCGGCGCGAGAAGCACAGCTGCTGCAGGAGGCTTTCACATCGCAGTGCACCAGCGCAACGCCATTTTGCCAGGAAACGACCGTCGCCCACTCTTTAATCATTGTACTGCCCTGAATTTAATACTATCGGAAATACGCTTCGCCGTTTGCGGCGGCAGCTCGCCAACGATGGTTATCTCTGCGTTATCACGCACGGTAGTCGCCACGGTACGACGGCCGGTACGCAGCAGCTGATCGCTGCTATTTGCCGTGGCGCGATTGATATTGACAGAGAAACTAAACAGCCCATCGGAATACAAACGGGACTCTACTGGGCCATCGAAAGTGGGCAGACGACGCTGGCTGCTGGAGACTTCGGCCACGCCCTGCGGCAGCCAGGTTGGCGCCCAGTTAAAGTTGGCCTTATTGCCCCCTTCCGGTACCGACAGCTGCGGAGGCAGGTTGGCCTTAGACAGGGTTTCCATACTGGCGCTAACGTTATCGCCAACGTTGAACGAGACGACGCGGAACTGCTCAAGCGTTTCGCCGTCGCGATCAAGCAGATCAACGCGCAGAGGCAGCTTAGTTTCAGCATCTAACCATGCGATATAGCTATAACGGGTGCCATCGCGAGCCACGACGCGCACAACATCGCATAAACGATCGGCAATACGCGTCCGCCCCACGGAGATGAAGTCGTAATAGGATGACAGACGTTTAAAGTCGGAGTAGACCAATGAAGGCAGCGAATCAACGATATAGTCACCGTTCAGGGTGAAAGGATCGAGTCCGGGCTCAAAATAGCTGATTTCCGTTCCGCGCAGCACCACTTCCCGACGCGGCCCGTCAAGCTGGAGCAGCTGTGCCAGGGTGCGATTGTTTAGTTTAGCGTGTCGATAACGCAGCGACTCAACACCCTGCTTGTTGATGCTGACGAAAGAGAGCTCGTAATTAAGGGACTGGCTGGCCAGGTTCATCTGCTGCAACAACGCCCCGGACGATGTATCAGCCGAGGCGTTGACGGAGAAGAACAGGCTGCCTGCCATGAGCGACATGGCACACCAAAGTTGCTTCATTACTGCGATTGTGTTCCTAAAGTTTGATAGCCCGGCACCTGAACAGCGGCTTGCTGAGTCTGGGCCTGGCCAAACTGAAGCTGTTCCGCATGCAGGCGACGCTGCAATTCATAGTCCTGCAGCATAGCATTAATTCTGCGGCGCTGTTCCTGCACCTGAGCCTGCTGACCGCTACCTGCCGAAGCATCCGCCGGCACGCCCAGGCTGACCGGGCTGGCCTTACCCATCATCGGCATGGTGTTAAACACCGGCGCCTCTGGCTGCTGGGATGAATCAGACTGGCCATTATACTGCTGAACGCCAACAATCACAGCAAGGGATACGCACGCGGCAACGCCCATCTGGGTAAGCGAGCTGGCCCACGGGCGTACTTTTTGCCAGAAAGGCATCTGACGCCACTGGTGCGGTGCGGGCTGAGATTCAGGAATTAGAGGAACCGTCTGACGAACGGGCTCGTTTTCAATGGCGGCCATGACGCGAGCTGAGATATCAAAATGGAGCACCTCACTCGTATCGCCTCGCAGCGTATCGCGGATGAGATGGTAGCTCTCCCAGGTTTTTTGCATTTCAGATGAACGCTCCAGCTCGTTGAGCAGTTCGTTATCCAGCGTTTCACCATCCATTAAGGCCGAAAGTTTTTCTTTCTGCATGCCTGATACCCTTTTCCAGTATTCCGCTATCGTCAACGCCTGATTAGCGGTTGAACTTTATTATCAATAGCTTCTCGCGCCCGGAAGATGCGCGAACGCACTGTGCCCACCGGACAATCCATGATGGCGGCTATTTCTTCATAGCTCATGCCATCCAGCTCCCGCAAGGTAATTGCCATGCGTAAATCTTCCGGAAGCGATTCAATGGTACGAAAAACTATTTGTCTCAGCTCTTCTGACAACATTAAGTTCTCAGGGTTCGAAATTTCTTTCAATGCCCCGCCACTTTCGAAGTTTTCAGCATCATTCGCATCAACATCGCTGGATGGCGGACGGCGTCCCTGAGCAACCAGATAATTCTTCGCCGTGTTTACGGCGATGCGATATAACCAGGTGTAAAAAGCGCTATCCCCCCGGAAAGAATCCAGCGCACGCCATGCTTTAACGAACGATTCCTGAACAACGTCAGCGATATCGCCCGGCGGCACGTAGCGGGAGACCAGACTTGCAACCTTATGCTGATAGCGCACCACCAGCAGGTTAAATGCTTTCTGATCTCCTTTCTGGACCCGTTCAACGAGGACCTGATCCGTTAACTGCTCGCTCATCCGAGGTAATGTCTCCCCAAACCCAATTCCCATGCGTATTCAAAAACACCACCCAATTACTGCATCAAGTGAGCAAGCAGAGGGTTGGAGTGTCTGAAAACAATAAAGTTCCGTTACGCCTTTGTTTTTCGTCCGGCACCGGCTGACGGATTGTTATCTCTCATTATATGTCCCGGTCGCTAAACGATATGTAAGATAATAAGAAAAAGCGCAAGACCCGCCAGAAGGGTAACGTAACCCGGCTTTTATTTCACTATAAAATCTGAAGCTCACGAGCCGCTTCGCAAAACCTTTTTTCCATTTACAGCCCGCCTCATTACGCCGTTATGTTTAGCCCTCACAACGCCGAGTAAAAAAAATGTACGATTTCTCGCTGGCTGGTGCTATTGTTCGCTCATTGTGTTTAGTAAATTAAACAAAGGCCATGAAAACAACTTCCGATTCCTCCTGTGATGTGCTGATTATTGGCAGCGGCGCTGCCGGATTATCCCTTGCCTTACGCCTGGCGGAACGCTGCGCGGTCACGGTTCTCAGCAAAGGCCCTATCAGTGAAGGTTCTACTTTCTACGCTCAGGGCGGTATTGCCGCCGTATTTGATGAAACCGATAGCGTTGAATCGCACATCGAGGACACGTTGATAGCCGGAGCGGGTCTTTGCGATCGCCATGCGGTCTCATTCGTGGCAAGCAACGCTAAACCCTGCGTTCAGTGGCTAATCGATCAGGGCGTGCTGTTTGATACTCAGGTTCAGGCGAACGGCGAAGAGAGCTACCATCTGACCCGCGAGGGAGGTCACAGCCACCGAAGAATTCTCCACGCCGCCGATGCGACCGGTAAAGCCGTTGAGACTACCCTGGTGAGCCAGGCGCTGGCCCACCCAAATATCCGCATACTGGAACGCAGTAACGCCGTTGACCTTATTATCTCCGATAAAATTGGCCTGCCCGGCACGCGCCGGGTGGTGGGCGCGTGGATCTGGAATCGTAATAAAGAAGCGGTTGAAACCTGTAGCGCAAAGGCCGTGGTGCTGGCTACCGGCGGCGCGGCTAAAGTTTATCAATATACGACGAATCCTGACGTCTCTTCCGGGGATGGTATCGCGATGGCCTGGCGTGCCGGCTGCCGGGTCGCCAACCTCGAATTTAATCAGTTCCACCCAACCGCGCTGTACCATCCGCAAGCGCGCAACTTCCTGCTGACGGAAGCGCTGCGCGGCGAGGGCGCCCTATTGAAACGCCCTGACGGCACGCGGTTTATGCCGGACTTTGACGAGCGCGGCGAGCTGGCTCCGCGCGATATCGTCGCCAGAGCCATCGATCATGAGATGAAGCGCCTTGGCGCTGACTGCATGTATCTGGATATCAGCCATAAACCAGCAGAATTTATTCGCCACCACTTCCCGATGATCTACGAGAAGCTGCTGGGGCTGGGCATCGATCTGACAAAAGAAGCGGTGCCCGTGGTTCCTGCCGCGCACTACACCTGCGGCGGCGTCATGGTTGACGATCACGGGCGCACCGACGTCGACGGGCTGTATGCCATCGGCGAAGTAAGCTATACCGGATTACACGGCGCTAACCGGATGGCATCAAACTCGTTGCTTGAGTGCCTCGTCTACGGATGGTCCGCCGCCGAAGATATCGTTAAGCGTCTGCCGTTCGCGCAGGCGGTCAATGAACTGCCATCATGGGACGAAAGCCAGGTTGAAATACCTGATGAACTGGTCGTGATTCAACATAACTGGCATGAGCTGCGCTTGCTGATGTGGGATTATGTCGGCATCGTGCGCACCACACGCCGTCTTGAGCGCGCCCTGCGCCGCATTACTATGCTGCAGCAGGAGCTGGACGAATACTACGCCCGCTTCCGCGTCTCCAATAATTTACTGGAGCTACGGAACCTGGTGCAGGTTGCCGAGCTGATTGTGCGCTGCGCCATGCTGCGTAAAGAGAGCCGCGGGCTTCACTATACACTGGACTATCCTGACCAGTTGCCGGAGAGCGGGCCGTCGGTGCTCTCGCCGCTGGCTCACATAAAAAGATAAAAGTCCTGGGTCAGAGCGGTAAATCCTTCGGAATACTGCTGCTCTGGCCCACGGATGACCAATCTGTCGCTAAAGCACTCCTCCCCCGCCGTCGGCGAAAAAGCCAACAGAACCCGATGCGGCGGGCGCACTTCCGTTTCCGCCACGTCGGTACGCAGACGCAGATGCCAGCCCATATTCTGCGCCCGCTGCACAAAGGCGTTACCAATGTCGACCGGAAGCACGACGCAGAAAAACCCCTCCTCCGTAATAAGCTCGGCGGCACAGGTTAATAATGTTGCGTGATCCAGGGAGGAGGTATAACGAGCCTGCTCGCGCTGCGAGGTGGCGCAAGGTACGCCTTCAGCGAAAAAAGGTGGATTGCTGACAATCAGCTCATAGCGCCGGGTTTGCTGCGGCTGCCATTGCTGAATATCCGCCTGATGAATCAGCAGGCGCTCGGCCCAGGGAGAATCCCCGGCGTTTTCTCGCGCCTGCTCTGCCGCTTCTTCATCCAGCTCCACGGCATCCACAATCACCGTATCGCCGGTTCGCTGCGCGAGCATCAGCGCTAACAGACCGCTGCCCGCGCCGATATCCAGCACGCGTTTAACCTGAGCGATGGGGGCCCATGCGCCGAGTAAAATGCCGTCGGTACCCACTTTCATCGCACAGCGATCGTGGGCGACAAAAAACTGCTTAAACGTAAAACCATTGCGCGGCAGCGCGAACTTCGACTGGGACATCCTCGATAACCTTGCGGGCAAAAAACTCCTGAGCTTAAGGCTATGCACAATACCGGAGAACAGATAGCCTTACAAACAGATGAACATTGCGTCCGTAACGTCTATAATCGGCGGTCCACTCAGAGGTAGATCATGACTGTAACGACTTTTTCCGAACTTGAACTCGACGAAAACCTGCTGGACGCCCTCCAGGATAAAGGTTTCACACGCCCGACAGCCATTCAGGCCGCCGCTATTCCGCCTGCGCTTGATGGCCGTGATATTCTCGGTTCAGCCCCGACCGGCACCGGTAAAACGGCGGCGTATCTCCTGCCAGCGTTGCAGCATCTGCTCGATTTTCCGCGCAAGAAGTCTGGTCCGCCGCGAATTCTTATCCTGACCCCCACGCGCGAACTGGCGATGCAGGTTGCCGACCATGCGCGTGAGCTGGCAAAACATACTCATCTGGATATCGCCACGATTACCGGCGGTGTCGCCTATATGAACCATGCCGAAGTGTTCAGCGAGAACCAGGACATCGTGGTCGCCACGACCGGTCGCCTGCTGCAATATATTAAAGAAGAAAACTTTGATTGCCGCGCCGTTGAAACGCTGATCCTTGATGAAGCGGACCGCATGCTGGACATGGGCTTCGCGCAGGATATCGAACACATTGCCGGTGAAACACGCTGGCGTAAGCAGACCATGCTGTTCTCCGCCACCCTCGAAGGTGACGCCATTAAAGATTTTGCTGAGCGTCTGCTGGAAGAACCGGTGGAAGTCTCTGCGACCCCCTCCACCCGAGAGCGTAAAAAGATTCACCAGTGGTATTACCGCGCCGATGACGTCAAGCATAAGACCGCACTGCTGGTCCATCTGCTGAAGCAGCCGGAAGCGACGCGTTCCATCGTCTTCGTCCGTAAGCGCGAGCGCGTGCATGAACTGGCGGGCTGGCTGCGTGAAGCGGGTATCAACACCTGCTGGCTGGAAGGCGAGATGGTACAGGCAAAACGTAATGAAGCGATTAGCCGCCTGACCGATGGCCGTATTAACGTGTTAATCGCCACCGACGTTGCCGCGCGCGGGATCGACATCGCGGACGTCAGTCACGTTTTCAACTTCGACTTGCCGCGCACGGCCGACATCTATCTGCACCGTATCGGTCGTACCGGACGCGCGGGTAAAAAGGGAACGGCCATCTCTCTGGTCGAAGCCCACGACCATCTGCTGCTGGGTAAAATTGGCCGCTATATTGAAGAGCCGTTAAAAGCCCGCGTCATCGATGAACTGCGCCCGACCACTCGCGCACCCAGCGAGAAGCAAACCGGTAAACCTTCCAAGAAGGTTTTAGCCAAGCGTGCAGAGAAGAAAGAGAAAGAAAAAGAGAAACCGCGCGTGAAAAAACGCCATCGCGATACCAAAAATATTGGTAAGCGTCGTAAACCAAGCGCAGCGGATGCTCCGCAGAAGTCAAACGAAGAGTAAAAAAAACGCCGGGATATCCCGGCGTTTTCACATTAAAAGGGAATCTTACAGGCTTTCAGTAAAAGTACGGGCGATAACGTCGCGCTGCTGTTCCGGAGTCAGAGAGTTAAAGCGTACCGCATAGCCAGACACGCGAATGGTCAGCTGCGGGTATTTCTCCGGATGTTCTACCGCGTCCAGCAGAGTTTCGCGACGCAGCACGTTAACGTTCAGGTGCTGACCGCCTTCAACGCGGACTTCAGGCTTCACGTCTACCGGGATTTCACGGTATTCGATTTCACCCAGATTGCTCACTGCAACCACGTCATCTTCAGCAAAACCAGCTTTCGCGCACAGGCAGCGGGCTTCGCCTTTTTCGCTATCCAGCAGCCAGAAAGAGTTCAGCAGGTCGTCGTTTGCAGCTTTAGTAATTTGGATACCAGTAATCATTTTATGCCTCCCAGGCAGGGTTTGTTCGATTATTGGCCTTCGCGGCCAATTGGTAAAACCATTGTTCTATGAGTGTATATATATCAGCCGTACACCCGGTATTCTTTGATTTAAATCAACAAAAACCACATCACAAAAGTGGTCATAGGCGGATATTATTGTTTTACATCAAGTTACGCCATACCACCCACCAAATAAATTTGTAAGTTTTCAATTTTTTTTGCATAAAGAGCGTCAATCACGTGGGGCAAATTTTGTGATGTTGAAAGATGCAGTTAAGCTATGGCAATGACACTTTGCAGGAGAGCAAAATGACCGCCCCATTAACCTGGCATGACGTGCTGGCAGAAGAGAAGAAGCAACCCTGGTTTGTTAATACCCTGAAAACCGTTGCTGACGAGCGGCAATCGGGAATCACCATCTATCCCCCGCAAAAAGATGTCTTTAACGCGTTTCGTTATACCGAGCTAAGCGACGTTAAAGTGGTGATTCTGGGCCAGGATCCTTACCACGGACCCGGGCAGGCGCACGGCCTCGCCTTCTCGGTTCTACCGGGCATTCAGATCCCGCCATCGCTGCTGAATATGTACAAAGAACTGGAAGGGACGATACCAGGCTTTCAGCGCCCGACTCACGGTTATCTCGAAAGCTGGGCGCGCCAGGGCGTGTTGCTGCTCAATACCGTATTAACGGTACGTGCCGGACAAGCGCACTCTCACGCCAGCCTCGGTTGGGAAACCTTTACCGATAAAGTCATTTCGCTGATTAACCAGCATCGGGAAGGCGTCGTCTTTCTGCTGTGGGGTTCGCATGCGCAGAAGAAAGGCGCGATAATCGATCGCCAGCGCCACTGCGTGCTCAAAGCGCCGCACCCGTCGCCGCTCTCCGCCCACCGCGGGTTCTTTGGCAGTAATCATTTCGTGCAGGCGAATCAGTGGCTGACCGAACGCGGTGAAGCGCCCATTGACTGGCTGCCCAGGCTACCGGCTGAAAGCGAATAGCTCTGAAAATGAAAATGCCAGCATTACGCTGGCATTTTGACTCTGAGACAAGGTGTTACGCCTTGTTCTGCCGCCACCATTCAGCCAGCAGCACGCCGGTTGCTACGGACACGTTCAGGCTTTCAACGTTGCCGGTGCCTTCAATCGCAATGTTCAGATCGGCGCTGGAGATAGCGGCGTCAGAAAGACCGTCACTCTCCTGCCCTAACACCAGCACCATTTTCTTCGGCAGCTCAGCTTTGAACAGCGGAGTCCCGTTATGGCTGGAAGTAGAAACAATCGCGTAGCCCGCTTTACGGAAGCGCTCGAGCGTATCGATGAAGCTGTCGCCCGTAATCGGCTCAACGTGCTCCGCACCGCCTTCCGCAGTACGAATCGCGGCGCCGGATTCCATAACGCCGGCATCCTGCACAATCACGCCTTTGACGCCAAAGTGCGCACAGCTGCGCATAATCGCGCCGAGGTTGTGCGGGTTGCCGACATCTTCCAGCGCCAGAACACAATCTTCAGCGTCGGATTTAGCCACCCACTGCTCAACGGAAGTGCCGTGGCGCTTTTTAATCAGGAAGCAAACCCCGCCGTGATGTTCAGTGCCGGACGCTTTCGCCAGCTCTGCTTCATCGACCACGTGATAGGCTTTACGATTCGCCGCCATCCAGCGCAGAGCTTCTTTGAAGCGCGGGGTCACGCTCTGGATAAACCAGGCGCGAACGATGGCGTCCGGACGGCTCTGGAACAGCGCCTGGCAGGCGTTTTCACCATAAACGCGGGTTTCTTCCGCGCGCTGGCGGCGCAGTACTTCAGGATCGATAAAGCTTTTTCCGCTGATCCCGCCGTGATCCGCTTTTACCGGCGCCTCATCGCCCGGCGCGCGGGATACGGTACGCCACGGAGAGGAGCCCTCGCCGCCAAAGCCTTCACGCTTGCGATCGTCACGTTTACGATCGCCACCGCGGCTCTCTTTTTCATCGCGCGCAGGGCGGTTACGACCGTCAACACGAGACTTTCCTGGACGTCCCCCGCCCTTCCCGGTACGCGGGTTATGGGTACGTCGGTCAGAATCATCATCACTGCGGACATACATCACTTTGACCTTGCCGCTTTTATTTTTCAGTTCGTCGTCGCTCATTCATTTTCTCCACCTGCGCTGCGCGAAGCGCGCAGATTACCCGATGTGCCATCACTTAGCCATTATTTCATTTAAAAGCCTGAGTCTATCGTATTCATTGAATAAAACTCATTGTCCTTTATTCGCAGTGCATCGATAATATGTAACATTACAGAAACAAATCGGCCACGTGCCGCGCTGCAACCCATAACCAGAGGTTAGTTATGAATACCGTTTGTGCCAGTTGTCAGGCTCTGAACCGCATCCCCGACGATCGTAGCGCCGATGGCGCGAAATGCGGGCGCTGCGGTCACGATCTTTTTGATGGCGATGTGATCAACGCGACCGGGGCAACGCTGGATAAACTGCTGAAGGACGATCTGCCCGTGGTTGTTGATTTCTGGGCGCCGTGGTGTGGCCCCTGCCGTAACTTTGCGCCAATCTTTGAAGATGTGGCTGAAGAACGCAGCGGCGAAATGCGTTTCGTGAAAGTGAATACCGAGATGGAGCGTGAGCTGAGCGCTCGCTTCCGCATTCGCAGCATCCCGACCATTATGATGTTTAAAAATGGCGAAGTTATCGACATGCTCAATGGCGCCGTACCTAAAGCACCTTTCGATAGCTGGCTAAACGAAGCAGGCCAGCAGTAAACCTCACGGGGCACCGCTTGTGCCCCGTTTTCTCCTCTGCGACAATGGCGTTTTTTCTTAGCGATCCCCATGACTGATAACGCCGTCCTTCGCCTTCGCGCCGAACGCCTCGCGCGCGCCACCCGGCCTTTTCTTGCTCGCGGCAACCGTATCCACCGCTGCCAGCGTTGCTTGCTGCCGTTGAAGCAGTGCCTCTGCGCCACCCTCAAGCCGGTTGCTGCCGCCAGCCGTTTTTGCCTGGTGATGTTCGATACCGAGCCAATGAAGCCCAGCAATACCGGCCGCCTGATTGCCGATATCCTGCCGGATACGGAGGCCTTTCAGTGGTCACGAACCGAACCGCCGCAGGCGCTTCTCGATCTCGTCGGCGACGCGCAATATCAGCCGATGGTGGTTTTTCCTGCCTCTTATGCTGGCCCGGAGCGTCAGGTACTTGATTCACCGCCCCCGGGTAAACCACCGCTGTTTATTATGCTCGACGGCACCTGGCCCGAAGCGCGAAAAATGTTCCGTAAAAGCCCCTGGCTTGACGCGCTGCCGATGATTTCCGTCGATCTGTCGCGTATCTCCGCTTATCACCTGCGGGAAGCTCACGCAGAAGGCCAATACTGTACTGCCGAAGTCGCGATTGCGCTGCTGGATCTCGCGGGAGATAAAAGCGCAGCCACGGCCCTTGGCGAGCACTTCAGCTTATTCAGAACGCGCTACCTGGCAGGAAAAACTCAGCATAAGGGCAGTATCACAGCACAACTGACAGAAAACGTTTAAAATCATTCGGTCACTGGGGATCAAAGGAGACCGGTATGAGCCAACGAGGCCTGGAAGCATTGCTGCGGCCAAAGTCGATCGCCGTTATTGGCGCATCAATGAAACCACAGCGCGCCGGTTATCTGATGATGCGCAACCTGCTGGCGGGCGGATTTAGCGGCCCCGTTCTCCCCGTAACCCCAGCGTGGAAAGCGGTTCAGGGCGTACTGGCCTGGCCTGACGTCGACAGTCTGCCCTTCACGCCCGATCTCGCCGTGCTTTGTACTAACGCCCGCCGAAATCTTGAGCTGCTGGAAGCGCTGGGGCAAAAAGGGTGCAAAACCTGCATCATTCTCTCCTCCATCCCCGAACAGTATCCCGCGCTGCTTGAATGCGCCTCCCGCTACCAGATGCGTCTGCTCGGCCCTAACAGCCTTGGCCTGCTTGCGCCGTGGCAGGGCCTCAACGCCAGCTTTTCGCCGGTGCCTATTCATCGCGGCAAACTGGCGTTTATTTCGCAATCGGCGGCGGTCTCCAATACCATCCTCGACTGGGCCCAGCAGCGCGAGATGGGGTTTTCTTACTTTATTGCGCTGGGGGATAGTCTGGACATCGACGTTGATGACCTGCTTGATTTCCTCGCTCGCGATAGTAAAACCAGCGCCATTTTGCTTTATCTCGAACATCTCAGCGATGCCCGTCGTTTTGTCTCAGCGGCCCGTAGCGCATCGCGTAATAAGCCGATCCTGGTGATTAAAAGCGGACGCAGCCCGGCTGCGCAGAAGCTCCTGCACGTCAATTCCGGTATGGATCCGGCGTGGGACGCCGCTATTCAGCGCGCAGGCTTATTGCGGGTACAGGATACGCACGAGCTGTTCTCTGCGGTCGAAACCCTCAGCCACATGCGCCCGCTGCGCGGCGAGAAACTGATGATTATCAGCAACGGTGCCGCTCCGGCTGCGCTGGCGCTGGATGAACTTTGGCTGCGTAACGGCAAACTCGCAGTGCTCAGCGAAGAGACCAGCGGCGCTCTCCGTCAGGCCTTACCTGAAACCATCGATATTGCCAACCCGCTGGATCTCCGCGATGACGCCAGCAGCGAGCATTACCTCAAAGCGTTGAACGTACTGCTGGATAGCCATGACTACGATGCGCTACTGGTGATCCACTCTCCCAGCGCTGCCGCACCGGGAACAGAGAGCGCGCTGGCGCTGATTGACGCCCTGAAGCGCCACCCGCGCGGCAAATACGTTACGGTTCTTACCAACTGGTGCGGTGAGTTCTCTTCACAAGAAGCGCGGCGCCTGTTTAGCGATGCGGGGTTGCCGACCTATCGAACGCCTGAAGGAACCATTACCGCTTTTATGCACATGGTGGAGTACCGGCGTAATCAGAAACAGCTCAGGGAAACCCCGGTCCTGTCAGATTCGTTAACCACTAACGCTGCCGAAGCGCACAGCCTGCTGCAACGCGCAATGAATGAAGGCGCAACGTCGCTGGATACCCATGAAGTGAGCCCCGTTCTGCACGCTTACGGTATTCATACCCTGCCGACGTGGATTGCCGCCGATAGCGCCGAGGCTGTACATATTGCCGAGCAGATTGGCTACCCCGTCGCTCTGAAGCTGCGCTCGCCTGATATTCCGCATAAGTCGGAAGTTCAGGGGGTTATGCTTTATCTGCGCACGGCTACCGAGGTACAGCAGGCTGCGGACGCGATTATCGATCGCGTCAAAATGACCTGGCCTCAGGCGCGTATTCACGGGCTGCTGGTGCAAAGCATGGCTAATCGCGCCGGGGCACAGGAGCTGCGGGTTGTCGTTGAGCACGATCCGGTTTTTGGGCCGCTGATCATGCTGGGAGAAGGCGGTGTCGAGTGGCGGGCTGAGGATCAGGCCGCCGTCGCGCTCCCGCCGCTGAATATGAACCTTGCGCGCTATCTGGTTATCCAGGCCATCAAAAGTAAAAAAGTGCGCGGCCGCAGCGCGCTGCGCCCTCTCGATATTCCTGGCCTGAGCCAGCTTCTGGTACAGGTATCGAATTTGATCGTCGACTGTCCGGAAATACAGCGCCTGGATATTCACCCTCTTCTGGCTTCCGGCCACGAGTTTACCGCGCTTGATGTCACGTTAACTCTCGCACCGTTTACCGGCGATAGTGAAAGTCGCCTGGCCATACGCCCTTACCCTCAGCAGCAGGAGGAGTGGGTGGTGATGAAGAATGGCGAACGCTGTCTTTTCCGTCCCATCCTCCCGGAAGATGAGCCGCAGCTTATGGCCTTTATCGCTCAGGTCACGAAGGAAGATCTTTATTATCGTTACTTCAGCGAAATCAACGAATTTACTCATGATGATTTAGCCAATATGACGCAGATCGACTACGATCGAGAAATGGCCTTTGTTGCGGTGCGCACCACCGCCGAGGGGAACGAGATCCTCGGCGTAACGCGAGCGATCTCCGATCCGGATAATATCGATGCCGAGTTTGCTGTACTGGTGCGCTCCGACCTGAAGGGTATGGGGTTAGGCCGCAAGCTCCTGGAAAAGCTGATTGCCTACACGCAAAACCACGGCCTGCAGCGTTTGAATGGCATTACCATGCCGAATAATAAAGGCATGATCGGACTCGCCAGAAAGCTAGGATTCTCGGTTGATATTCAGCTTGAAGATGGAATTGTCAGTTTGTCTCTACAGCTTGTACCTGAGCAATTACAAACGGCTGGCCGCAATTGTTGACTACTTTAACGGGTAGTAATGGTATTATTGCCCGCTTACGTCGTCTGCATGGTACAGAAGACCCTTCAATAAACAGAGAAGAAACGCACTGTGATGTTGTCAAAATTTAAACGCAATAAACATCAACAACACCTTGCCCAACTCCCTAAGCTTTCTCAGTCAGTTGATGATATCGAGTTCTTTTACGTTCCGGCAGATTTTCGGCAAGCGTTACTGGCCAGGATAGCTCAAGCCACCCAGCGTATTTGTATCATTGCGCTTTATCTGGAACAGGATGATGGCGGCAAAGGAATTTTGCAGGCGCTCTATGACGCTAAGCGTCAGCGTCCCGAATTAGATGTTCAGGTGTTGGTCGACTGGCATCGCGCCCAGCGCGGGCGTATTGGCGTCGCGGCGTCAAACACCAATGCCGACTGGTACTGCCGCATGGCGCAGGAAAATCCCGGTGTCGATATCCCGGTTTATGGCGTTCCGGTCAATACCCGGGAAGCGCTCGGCGTCCTCCACTTCAAAGGTTTTATCATTGATGACAGCGTTCTCTACAGCGGCGCCAGTCTGAATGATGTTTACCTGCATCAACACGATAAGTATCGCTACGACCGCTACCAGTGCATTCGCAATAGTAAAATGGCTGATGTGATGTTCGACTGGGTTGAAAATAACCTGGTGCAAGGGCGTGGCGTTAACCGCCTTGACAGGGCCGATCGGCCAAAAAGCCCGGAAATCAAAAATGACATCCGCCAGTATCGCCAGGAGCTCCGCGATAGCAGCTATCATTTTATCGGCAATGCTGACGATGACCAGCTGTCGGTCACTCCGTTAGTGGGCCTCGGGAAGACGAGTCTGCTGAATAAAACCATTTTTCATCTGATGCCCTGCGCTGAGCATAAGCTGACTATCTGCACCCCCTATTTCAACCTGCCCGCTCTGCTGGTACGTAATATCATCCAGCTGCTGCGTAGCGGGAAGAAAGTCGAAATTATCGTTGGTGATAAAACCGCTAATGATTTCTATATTCCGGAAGATCAGCCGTTTAAAATTATCGGCGCGCTGCCCTATCTTTACGAAATCAATCTGCGTCGCTTCCTGAGCCGACTGCAGTATTACGTCAATACCGATCAGCTGATTGTCCGTTTATGGAAGGACGACGATAACAGCTACCACCTGAAAGGCATGTGGGTTGATGACGAATGGATGCTGCTGACCGGCAATAACCTGAACCCGCGCGCATGGCGGCTGGATTTGGAAAACGCGATACTTATCCACGATCCAAAACACCAGCTCGGCGCAATGCGTGAAAAAGAGCTCAATCTCATCCGCAAACATACTACGATCGTTCAGCACTATCGCGATCTACAAAGTATTGCCGATTACCCGATAAAGGTACGCAAACTGATCAGGCGTCTGCGACGTATTCGAATCGACCGCCTTATCAGCCGTATTCTCTGAATTCCCGCCCCGCCCAGCGGGGCTTTTTCTGGAATTAGTATGCGCGTCATCATGCTTATTGCCCCACTATTATTACTGACTGGCTGCAGCCATATGGCTAATGATCCATGGAGCGGCCAGGATAAAGCCCAACACTTCCTCGCCTCAGCCATGCTTTCCGCCGCAGGCAACGAATATGCCCAGCATCAGGGCTATAGCCGTGACCGGAGTGCCGCTATAGGCTTTATGTTTTCCGTGAGCTTAGGGGCATCGAAGGAGCTATGGGACAGCCGCCCGTCAGGGAGCGGCTGGAGCTGGAAAGATTTCGCCTGGGATGTGGCAGGTGCCACTACCGGCTATGCGGTATGGCAGCTGGCACATCAGTAATGCTACAAACGTAGCCCCTTGCCTTTACGATGCAGCGTCAGGGAGACCAGGAAGGCAATCGCGCCCATGACGGTCACGTACCAGTAAAAGGCGTGCTCAATTCCCGCTGATTTTAGCGACAGCGCGACATACTCTGCCGAGCCGCCAAATAGCGCATTGGCCACCGCATAAGAGAGTCCAACCCCCAGGGCACGAACCTGAGCCGGAAACATTTCGGCCTTCAGAATGCCGCTGATTGAGGTATAGAAGCTTACTATCAACAGGGCGCATATCACTAAAGCAAATGCCGCATACGGTGAACTCACGTTCTGTAATGCATTGAGAATCGGGACAGTGAAGACGGTGACGAGTACGCCAAAACAGAGCATTGAGGTCCGGCGGCCAATCTTATCCGAAAGCGCACCGAAAAGCGGCTGAACAAGCATATAAACAAATAAGGCAGCGGTCATAATCATGCTGGCGGTGCCCGCGCTCATGCCTGCGGTGTTGACCAGATATTTCTGCATATAGGTTGTAAAGGTATAAAAGCTTAACGACCCTGCGGCAGTGAATCCGAGCACCATGATAAATGCCTTACGATTACGCCATAATCCTTTAAACGATCCCGCTTCTTTTAACGCGCGCGTTTCCTGTTTAGACGTTTCGTCCAGCTGTCGTCTCAGCCACAGGGCAACGATAGCCAGGACTGCGCCAAGAGCAAACGGGATACGCCATCCCCAGGCATGAAGCTCTTCATCGCTGAGGATCTGCTGTAAGGCAACCACAACAAGCACGGCCAGAAGTTGCCCACCAATCAGCGTGACGTACTGAAATGAGGCATAGAAACCTTTCTTTCCTTCCACCGCGACTTCGCTCATATAGGTCGCGCTGGTACCGTATTCTCCGCCAACGGACAGTCCCTGAAACAGGCGTGCAAGTAGCAGTAGAGCCGGGGCCCAGGTCCCTATCGTTGCATAACCCGGCAGGCAGGCAATCACCAGTGAACCAAAACACATCATGCATACGGAGATAAGCATAGAGGTTTTACGTCCACGGCGGTCAGCAATGCGCCCGAATATCCATCCCCCGATCGGACGCATCAGAAAACCCGCCGCAAATACCCCTGCAGTTTGTAACAATTGCGTAGTGGTGTTGCCAGAAGGAAAGAAGATGTGCGCAAAGTAGAGTGAGCAAAATGAATAGACGTAGAAATCAAACCATTCCACCAAATTCCCTGATGACGCCCCCACAATTGCCCATATACGGCGCCGGGTATCACCCTGATCCTGGGATCCGCGTTCGCTAATACTGCTTTCTGTCATTGTAATTCTGCTCCAGCAAAGACTGCAATCTGCCGCGTCGGGTGACCCCGCTCAATCAGACAAATCGATTAGTAAATTAAATGTTATATAATTGTTATTTTTTATTTTGTGATGCCATTCACATTTTTTTTCGTACTGCAGGTTTTCGCGATTAAAACGAGATTCTTCAGGATTAGCCAAGTGAAATATGGTGAATAGCGGGCCAGAACAGGTTTTTATACAGGCGATATTGCGGCACAAATTTATGTGGGGCAGGAAGATCGATGCTGAAAATTATCCCCAATGAGCCTGATGTTTCTTTTTTCGCTGGAGGTAATCTTCATCCTGACGAAGCATATCCCACCATTGTTTGAAAACTGCCGCAGCTGCCGCCTTAACAGGATCATTACCTCGCGAATTCAGGTGACCCTCCTTCGCGTATTTTTTACCGCCTTTGTAATTGGCATAACGCCTTGCCCGGGTGTAGCCCATCTGAATAAATTTGCGCGCCATATCCATACCGACAAAATCATTCTGCCGTCGATAAAACTCGAAGAGCTGATAAATTTTCCTGGCAGATTCAATCGCCGATGCTTCATCTTTATAGCGCCAGTAGGGAAGAATTTCGCTTTTATAGGGTTCAACCAACAACACGCCCTGTTCACCTCTTCCTACCTGATAAAGTTCCGGATGCTGGCGAAAATCGATGCTGGAAAAGTCTTGCTGGTAATTAAAAGGCTTAATGGCCATTATTTTCTCACGGGCTGGCTGATACACGTTGTAATCCTGGTACATAAGACTGAAGTGTGGTTAGTGGAATCTTCTGTATCTTTAAACCGGCAGGTTATTATTATGAAGATGTGGATGAAAGCAGGGAGTAAAAGGCAGATATGACCGCGGAGATGGGTTTTATGGGTAAATCGATGTCCGGTCGGTTCAGGCGACAAAAACGCAAAAAGCCCATCCGTCAGGATGG